>Ga0315277_10012495_pt1 | contig 10645 bp, 5 predicted proteins | sample YL17G05_15_MG_FD_203695 | JGI IMG/M metagenome (GOLD analysis project Ga0315277, IMG submission 203695) | Sediment microbial communities from Yellowstone Lake, YNP, Wyoming, USA - YL17G05_15 | ecosystem: Environmental > Aquatic > Freshwater > Lake > Sediment | place: USA: Wyoming | collected... | reverse complement strand
TCGGACTCCCCGATCTGTTTAATACAAAAACTGGGCGGTCGGGTATCGGCAGGTTTGGCCTGATGGATGGGCAAGCCATATTCAGCTGGAACGGCGCTTTCCCACCGGAACCATCAGCGTGGGAAAAATATTTCCTTGGCTGGCTCGAACCGATGACCATTGATGCCGCAGATAACGTTTATACGTTTCCCGCCGTTAGCTTATCCTCCGATACGGTGTACCGCATTCTTCTAAGCGGTCGTGAATATTTACTCCTTGAAAACCGGAACCGCGATGCAAATCGTGACGGTGCCGTTGTCCGACTCGCAGTGGGTTCCGAAATTGTCACCAAAGAATGGACGCGTGATACGGTCGGCTTTACACAGGATGACCAGGATTCGCTCACCGGCGTCGTTGTGGATATGGACGAGTTCGACTGGAGTCTCCCCGGGGGATATGATCAAAAAAGAGAAGTTTTCCATGATGGAGGTATCCTCATCTGGCACGTTGATGAGAGAGTAATCGACGAGAAACTTCTGACCAACAGCGTAAACGCCGATGAAAAACGAAGGGGAGTTGATCTTGAGGAGGCGGACGGATCGCAGGACATCGGGCAATCATACAATTTTTTACATCCCGGCTCAGGGAGCGAGAGCGGTACAATATTCGATTTCTGGTATGAGGGAAATGATGCCCCTCTGCGCCGGCACGATACTGCCGGCTTTACACCGACTTCATTTCCGAACAGTATGACGAATGATTTCGCCAACAGCCACATTTCAGTGAATTCATTCTCGCCCCGTGGTCCAAGGATGACGGCGAAAATTGTTATCGGCGACGATGATGTGCGGCCATTAACCGGATTTCCGAAAAACGTAGGATACCGTTTCGGCTCCAAGTCCCTTACGATCCAGAATGAATCAGACATCATCCTTATCAATACCGAAAACCGGACACCCGGCTCAGCAATATTTGAAAAATCCCGGATTTACGGCTGGAATTTTTATGGTCAACCGATCTTCGAAACAGCAGATTCTTCCGGTATTCTCTTTGAATCGGAACATATCGCCGACATGTTCGCTGGAACAATCGCATCTGATAAATTAGATTATGATGAAATTCCGGATATAACGATCGGAGGGGAAGTCGAGAACGAATCCTCCGAGCTGGGTAATACGAAGTTCGTCAACACGGTGCAAGGGTGGGGACTGAAGGATGATGACGCCGATCGCATTATTGATCAGCTCTTCATCGGCACGGTGAGGGAAAAGATCACAACATCTCCCGTCATCTCAGATTCGCTGATTGCGTACGGTGCGGCGCACGGGACGGTATACTTCTTCAGCCGCCAGGGTCAGTTCCTTGATTCACTTATAACCGGAGACGATGATACATCCTCCATTTCCGGTCTGAGCCTTTTCGAAAATCCTGGTACCTTCTTAACCACATCTGAATATGGTGTCATCACCAAAATCCAGCGAAACGGACCGTCTCAGTTTGACGTAAAATCCATTACGATCGGGAAAAGGTTATCGAATGGACCGGCTTCAGGTATTATTTCCACAAAGGCGGGTAAGGGAATTATTGTTGTTTCCGACGATGGCTTTGTGTATCATTTTGATTCTGAACTCAATATTTCAAGTGGTTTTCCTGTTGCTCTTTCCGGTGAAGGGGTGACCTCTCCTGCACTCGCAGACATAGACGGTGATGGATCGAGAGATATTGTTGTATTCAGCGGGAATAAAATATATGCGGTAAATCATGCAGGCGCAATGCTCGACAATTTTCCGATTCAGGTTTCGACGGAGAATCGGCTTCTCTCATCGCCCATAGTTGCAGATATTGACGGTAACGGAAAAGAGGAAATCGTCGCCGTCACTCAGGAAGGACTTTTATTCGCATATGACCGGGGCGGGAGAATGCTTAATGGTTTTCCCATCCAGGCCGGACTAAATAATGGTTCAACCCCTGCGGTTTTCTATGTAGAAAGTACGTGCCTAAGTTGTATTGATATCGGTTTAGCAGTTGCATCTGATGATGGCTACGTCTACACTTGGAAAACCGGCACTCTTCTGACCGGTCCGACGCCGCCTCCGGTCATGTCCTGGCCGCAATATCTGCGAAATGAACGTAAGACGAGTTTGATCGAAACTTACATCGCAGGTACCCCCCGCAGCGAAGAATTTTTCCCGTCTTCGCTCACCTACAACTGGCCGAATCCGGTAGGTGTCGATCAGGGATTTATTACCTTCATACGGTATTATGTTAGGGAATCTGCCAGAGTACACATAAAGATATTCGACGCATCGGGAGACATGATAACGGAATTTGACGGTCCAGGAATAGGCGGCATCGAAAATGAAGTGCCGTGGAATGTAGCCGAAATCAGCAGCGGAATATATTTTGCACACGTTGAGGCATCGGGTCTTAACGGGGGAGACGGATCTGCGATAATAAAGATTGCTGTTGTCAAGTGAGAAAAAAGTGTGCTGGGTTTTCCTCTTTCTCTGTGTTGCCGCCTTTTCATGCCGCGAAATCGAACCCTATTACGACTCGCAGAATATCCGGGGTTACCGGGTGGATGGAATTTTGACAACAGCAAACGGTATCCCCATCGAAGGCGCAATGGTTGAACTTTACTACTACTACCGATACAACAGCGACCGTCCCGTTGATTCCGTGCAGGCAGTTGTTACGGATTCTTCGCAAATGATCAACATCTCTGTATACACGACAGATTATAAATTTTTAAGGACGCTCTACTTCGGCCGTGCAAATATGACTGGTCCCATTCCACATTACGAGTGGGATGGAAAAGACTTGCACGGTGAATCCGTTTCGAGCGGCAAATACCTCATCCGCTATGTCATCGACTCCACAGTTATTAAGTATTCCACCGAGATCCTGGATGGTCAGGTGTCGGCTGTAACAGATCAGGGGGGTCAGTTTTCCATCCTCAATGGAAATTTGCCTGTCGGTGAGTTATTTGACGTCTATTTCCTGAACGGCCAATTTTATGCCTCATATCAGGTAGAAGAGCGCATCGCACTCGTTTTTGTGCACGGTGACAGGCGCTCCGAATTCCTGCCTCTTGATATCCATAAAGATAAAATCACAACCGGAGCCTTCACGCTGTGAGAAATTCTCTGTATCGGTTAATGGTTCTCTCTGCCGCCTTCTCTTTTTTAACTGCTTCCGCGCAGGAGGATCACTTCCACCCTGAGCTGGAATGGAAAACAATACAGACAAAACATTTCTATGTTCATTACCATGAAGGCACAGAGCGGACCGCGAAAGTCACTGCAAAAATAGCCGAAGAGATTTACGGACCGGTCACCTCATTCTATAATCATGAACCGGACGAGAGGGTAAATTTTGTCATTAAGGATTACGATGATTTTTCCAACGGTGCGACCTATTTTTTTGACAACAAGATCGAGATTTGGTCGTCAGCACTCGATTTTGATTTAAGGGGAACACACAATTGGCTGAGGAATGTAATCACGCATGAATTCACACACCTCGTCCAGATCCAGACATCCCTGAAGTTCGGGCGAACCGTACCGGCATTCTACATCCAGTGGCTCCAGTATGAATCCGAGCGGCGCACCGATGTCCTCTACGGATACCCCAACGGTATCGTCTCGTATCCCGTATCGGGTTTCACCGTTCCTATGTGGTTTGCGGAGGGTGTGGCACAGTATAACCGAAAAGAATTCGGCTATGAGTCATGGGATGCCCACCGCGATATGATTCTACGGATGTACATCCTCGATTCCTGTATGATGAGCTGGAATGACATGGGTGTGTTCGGGAAGACCAGTCTTGGCAACGAGTCTGTCTACAATGCAGGCTATGCGCTTGTCCGCTACATCGCGGCAACTTACGGCGAGGATAAACTTCGCGAGATTTCCCGGGCTCTCTCATCCGTTACGACATTTACTATTGATGCCGCGGTTGAAAAAGCTCTCGGGAAAAAAGGAGAAGATCTCTATGCAGAATGGCTCGCGTTCCTCGCAAGCGATTACGGTAAGCGGATCGCGCCCGTCAAGGAAAATCCCGTTGCAGGGACGCTGATAGCGGATGTCGGATTTGGAAACCTCTACCCTGCATTTTCTCCCGATGGGAATAAGGTCGCATACATCAGCAACAAGGAGGGAGATTACTTCTCGCCTTCGTCTATATATCTGTACGACATCGCGACGAAGAAAGAACAGAATCTCGTAAAAGGTGTGCGGTCAAAATTTTCATGGTCGCCCGATGGGAAGAAAATATACTACTCTAAGTTGAGCCGCAACAATCCGCACTGGTCAAATTACTTCGATATATGGGTTTACGATATTGAAAAGGATAAGAAGAAGAGATTAACAGAGGGCCTCCGCGCCTATGCGCCTTCGGTTTCGCCTGACGGGTCGTCAATTGCTTTCATCAGCGGCGGTGACGGCACTGGCAATCTTTTCAAAATAGGATCAGACGGAAGCGGAATTCAGCAGCTGACGTTTTTCAGGGACGGGGAGCAGCTCTTCAATCCTTCATGGTCGCCCGACGGCTCTTCCATAATCTTTGATTATTCAGTAAGAGACGGCAGAGATATTGCAGTTATTCCCGCTCAGGGCGGTGAAGTCACATTTCTGATACATTCACCCCTGGATGAGCGAAATCCGGTTTATTCTGCCGACGGTAAGCGGATCATTTACTCTTCGAACGAGAATGGGATTTTTAATATCTATGAATACGATCTGACGACAAAAGAAATCCGCAAGATCACGAATGTACTTGGCGGCGCGTTCATGCCGACCATCAATGCACAGGAACAGATCGTATTTTCAACCTATACATCGACAGGATATAAAGTAGCGATGCTCGATGTTGGTGATCGGAAAAGTATTGCCGGTTCCTACAGTCCCCCCGCAGAACCTGAACACCAGCCGGCAGATTCGTCGAATGAATCTTCAAAGTATGAATGGGGCTCGCTCCGGAACTACGACGATAGAAACATGCCCGATTTTAAGATCAGCGGATATAAAAATATCGCGTCCGATATCAGCATCATTCCGTTCGTCCGCGTCGATAATTATAATCCGAAAGACAAAGGAATTGATAAACTGAAGTTCGGGGTGTACGCATATACCAACGATATGCTCGACCGCTACGGTATCTTTGCCGGTGTGTCGATCAATAAACAGCTGGAGCGCGATATTTTTGCGACATTTGACTACCGGGGGAAGATTCCCGGATTGTTTAACCTCGGTCTTGAACCTACTGCAGCTATCGAGGGATATAACATAACGCGCACAACGAACGCCTCAATTTCTCTCCCACTCGATACCCTGGGGGTTGACGTTACATATAATTTGCTGGAATTTGATTTCGTACTCAGGCACAAATTTCTTCTCGAACAGCTTAATCTGGAATTACGATATGCTCATAGCCGGTACACTGCCCAGATAGGATCGTTCACCCTCCCCGAAGACGGAACACTCCTTCCGGCATTCAGCGAACTATACCTGATCGGAAATAACCTCTCCGCAACATGGAACTATGATGCAATACTTCCGTCGCGCACGATGGATATCAATCCTGTGGGTATGAAAATCCGTCTAAAATATGAGTACGAATTCAATAAATTCAATCCTACTGGAGAATATGATATAAAAAACGGAGTCCTTGTTGCACGGTACCAGAACCTGAGATTCCACCGGATGGATATTCGTTGGCGTGAGTATATGAAATTGCCTGGATGGAAACATACACTGACGGCAACAGCAAGAGGAGGCACGATCTTCGGACCACCGGTGGATAACTTTTTTAACTACTACATCGGCGGACTGGCAGGAATGAAGGGGTATTCATTTTATTCTCTCGGAGGTAATGAATTTGCAACGGCAAATCTCACGTATCGGTTTCCCATGCTGGAAGATATCAATCTCAGGTTCTTTCACATGATATTCGATCATGTTTACGGAGCTGTTTATAGCGACATTGGAACCGCATGGAGCGGCGGTGCGATCCGGCACCAGAAATTCAAACGGGATGCCGGACTTGAATTACGTCTGGAGGCAACGTCGTACTATGCCTTTCCGACAAGGATATTTTTCAGCGGTACATACGGATTTGATACTTTTAATTACTATATCGATAACGTAAAAAATCCCGTTACTTATGGTAAGGAGTGGAATTTCCATTTCGGAGTAATGTTCGGATTTGACTTTGATTAACTTTAGGAATGTTGCTGTATGATAAAAAAAATTATCCTCGCTCTGCTGGTTCTATCGACGTTGCAGAGTGCCCAATCAGGGGAAAAACCTTCCCTTTTTATTACGGGTAACCGCACGGTTGATTTTTTCGGAATTCCCAAATCATACGCGACAACTCCGACTCAAACTACATACTTCAGCGTACGCGATGCATTTCCGCAGGCGGATCGCACGGAGAAATCACCGTGGCTTGCCGGTCTTCTCTCGGCTGCCGTTCCCGGCGCGGGTGAATTTTATTCCGGCAGTTACATTAAGGCGGGCGTTTTTTTCGGAATTGAAGTCGCCTCATGGGTAATAGCTTCTACCTATAACAGAAAAGGCGATAAGCAAACAGCTTTTTATAAAGCATATGCGGATGAACACTACAGTCCAATTCGCTATGCCCAGTGGGTATATAAATATGTCGATCAGATTAATCCTAATATCGATAGATTGGATTATAAACTTTGGAATGAACAATACGATTCCGGCGGTGTACCTTTTTCTTATCTCAACTGGCCTGAATTGAACAGAATGGAGTATGACGTTGGCGCACCATTTACTCACCGCCTTCCCGTTTACGGTGAACAGCAGTACTACGAACTGATAGGTAAGTATAAACAGTTCAGCAAGGGATGGGATGACGAACCTAATGAGCTTGATCATAAGACGCCGGAAGAGCGTTATTATTATTACGCCCATGAGTTTAATCTTGCGGATAAATACTACAATATCGCAAGTTCGTTCGTCGCAGTTGCAGTCGCGAACCACATTCTCAGCGCTTTCGATGCAGCCTGGTCGGCATCCCGCTACAATAAAGCCTTGCATGCAGAAGTAAATATACAGATGCAGCCGTCGCCGTTCGGTTTCATCCCGACGGCTCAGGCAACTCTGCTCTACACGTTTTAAGGAAAGAGCGCCGGAGGAACTCCCGCCCGCATTGTTATTTCGGAACCCGCCAGAGAATAAAAAATCCTGAGAGCAAAAAGAGGATATTAGCCAGCCACGCGGTCAGCAGGGGATCAAGATCTCCGTTATAACCGAATGCCTGACTAACGTGAAGAAATATCATATAGAGGAATGAAATGCCGATTGCAATTCCGAACTCCACGCCGAGACCGCTGCGGCGTTTTACAGACGAGAAGGGAATTCCGAACAGAACGACGATGATACTTGCGAAAGGGAATGCGGTCTTTCCATAGTAATCCACCAGCCAACGCGACACATCATGACCCGCACGCTGCTGGTTGCGTATAAACTCTCCCAGGTCCGTATAATTCATCTCTTCGGGTTTTTCCTGTTTTTTCCGGATATCATCAGGAGTGAAATTAAGCGCTCCGATGGCATGCGATGTGAAAGGTGTTATCACCTCCCCCGAAGCTGTGAACTGCCTTTCGGTTCCGTTAAACAGCTTCCATGATTTGGTCTCAGGCACCCATCGCATTTCCTGTGCATCATAACGGGCGAGCATCTTCGTCTGATCGTTCGGATCAAAATCCTGAATACTGACCTGTGTGGCGACATTACGGGTATCATCGAACATTCCGATGGAAAGTATTCTCGTTTTTGTATCCTGTATGAATATGTTGTTTTTTGAGATGAATTGTATGTCCTTCTGGAAGTAGTGACGGGCAATCTGTAGTTTTTTCTTATTGGCGTACGGGACTACCCACCCATTGAAGTATACCGAAATCGCGCTGACGAGGAATGCAAAAACCATGATTGGAATCATGAAGCGGTAGAGACTGACACCGCTTGATTTCAGTGCCGTCATTTCGTTGAATGTGGATAACCGGCCGGTCGTGAAGAGCGCCGAAAGGAGCATGGCAACAGGCGTCATCAGTTTCATAATTTCAGGGATAAAATAAAAGTAGTAGGAGGCAATCATCAGTATTGTAGCGTGACGATCGAGGAAGTCGTCGAGGTTGTCCATCATGTTGATCGCTACGAATAGAATCGTGATCGCCACAAGCGAATAGAGCGCCGTAAAAACGAATTGGCGCAGGACATATCTGTCGAGCGTGGTCATGTCCGTTCGTATTGCGGTGGTTCAGACGTTTCGGGCGGGCGGAAGTAACGCGGCAGGAAGCGTTTAAATGCGCTCCAGTTAATCGCCGGGGTTTCCCTGCCTATACGGAATGTGAGATAAATGCCGAGAACGAAGAGGACTATATTTGCCATCCACATGCCGAGCCAGGGACTGAGTAAGCCCCGGTCTGCAAACTTCTCGCCGGCTATGAGCGCTGCCCAATAGAGGACGAAAAATCCCAAACTGACCGTGGCGGCAACTCCGAATGTCCCACGTCGGGCAATTATGCCGAGCGGCGCTCCTATGAAAATGAAGACAATGCACGCTGCGGGGATGGAGTACTTCTTGTGAATCTCGACAAGGTACTCATTTATACGACGGTTGTTGTACGTGATGTAATCAATCTGATTGGTGATATTGATGAGAGTGTTCCGGGCCCGCTCGTGAGCAAGTATAAGTGATTTTGACCGCGTTGATGCTCTGCCCGGCGGTTCCGGTGATCGCGGATCTCTGATGTACGCAGGTTGAGTTGTAATCGACTGCATCGCCTGACGGTACATCTGTTCGTTGAGTCCTTTGATGCTGTCTACGATAACTCTCATTTCAGGTGCGCTCAGCTCCCTGTCGCTGCGGTCGAATGCGCTCAGACTCGACCTCTCAAAGTCGAATCCCTCAGCATCCATGACGATGCGGTGCCGCTCATAGTTCATCATGCGGTAAGCCTGTGATTCACGAAGATCGAACTTATGAATCGAACCATCGTAGAGATCCATTACGAGTTTCCTGTAATCCGGAGTGAAAGATACTTTACCTCGCCGGGCGGTGACGACAACGTTTGTACCCGGTTCGGTATAATCGTACAGCGTGATTCCTTCAAGATCATTCGATTGTTCGAATGTTTTACGTGTAAGAATGCTGTAACCCGGAATCTCCTGAGAGAAAAGCCCTGCCTGAATTGTGAACGTCGGTTTCGTGCGGCGTATGTCAATCATCAAAACTTTAAATCTGTGATTCGCTTCCGGAAGTACCTTGTTGTTAAATTCGATGAGGAGAAACGTAACTACGACGGAAGCGAGAACAACCGGCGCCATCATCCGGTATAAGCTCATACTGCTCGCCTTCATCGCCGTGATTTCATTCTGTGAAGCAAGTTTCCCGAATGCCATGAGAGTAGCGACGAGCACCGCCATCGGGACAGCGAGAACGACCATCCACGACAGACTGAGGATAATAAGCTCGGTAATCACCCAGCCGCTCAAGCCCTTTCCCACCAGCTGATTAATGGCTCTCATGAGAAATTGCAGAAGAAAAATAAACATGAGTGTAAAAAAAGCGAAGAGAAAAGGACCAACGTGGGTTTTAAGTATATGGAGGTAGAGTTTCATGACCAGAAATAATATACTCCCACCGGAACGATTTTACAAATTGAGGTGGTATACGAAAGGAAATCTGTAAGTGTCGTATATACTAGACTTCATTGCATGGCGCGGAGGAACATTTATCAAGCTTGCCGCTGAATGGATGAATTTGTCAGATTTTGACTGGAAGCTCATTAAAAACCGGCAGTATTGTGGAAATTTCATTAAAAATAAGGATCATCCGTGCGAAAAATCAATTTTTTCTTGCTATTCATTTGCCTTTTTCCTACATTTTTTAGGTAAGTAATTTAATTATCGTTAGCATTATAACCTCTTACGACAAGGAGTCAACGGTATAGGTTCTTGGTAACAGTTAAACATCATTAAAAATCCGGTTATTATCCGGAAATTTTGAAAAGATAAAACGAGAACACTGTTACCGACGTGATTTGTTGTCACTCATACATATGTAGGATTCTCACCCCTTCTCTATTGCTTATTTTTAAGCGGTTTATTGTACTTCTCATCGTTGTTTACTCTACTTTACCGGTGTTGGCACAAATACCGGATCAACCACCGTTCTCGCAGGATACATTGTTTCAGCGTGACACTGTCCGTCATGATGTGATCGGTCTTCCGGGAGAGAACGATACAAGCATCACTCCTCCACTTGAAGAATTGAGAGCCAGAGACCGGAGAAGGGAACGTTTTGATCCGCAGTTAGATTCTCTTAGAGCACTGGAAGATACCACCGCTCTTGCCGATACAATTGCGCACTGGACAGTTTACCAGGACTCGACCGTCCGTCTTTCACAATTTATTCATAATCGAATTGACTTCCCGATGGTTCTCACATTTCCACGGGATAACTATTCGCTTTATCTTGATGCCAATCAGCAGGTGTACAAACGTGAAGTAAAGCTTGATTCGACTGGGGAGTTTATCACGATAAGAGAATTGGTCAACGGTCTGGATGTCAAAGTTCCTATGAAGATACCTCTCGAAGAATACATACATCGGAGATTCGAATACGAGAGGATAAA
>Ga0315277_10012494_pt1 | contig 10646 bp, 10 predicted proteins | sample YL17G05_15_MG_FD_203695 | JGI IMG/M metagenome (GOLD analysis project Ga0315277, IMG submission 203695) | Sediment microbial communities from Yellowstone Lake, YNP, Wyoming, USA - YL17G05_15 | ecosystem: Environmental > Aquatic > Freshwater > Lake > Sediment | place: USA: Wyoming | collected... | reverse complement strand
TTGAGTTTTGAATCCCTCTTTATATGCACGCCATCCAGGACCATTAGTTTTTGAAAAATAATCTATCGCTTGTTGTTGATGCGGAGTGAATTTGGTTTTAGTCGTCCCTGCCACATTCGTATCCATTGTCCGCTTGATATCAAGAATTTCTTCTGGAGTAAACTCCTTAACCATTACCTTGCCAGGAATCTTGGGCTCAAGCGGCGGAATCGTTTCCCACCTTCCCCACCTTCCCCTCATGCCCTTTGGAACCCGGATATTATAATTTATGATTTTGGCGATTTCAGAAGCCGTCACAAATCCCGCTTCAAGTCCACCCCAAATAAGAACCTCTTTCGGAACCTGCTTCAATCTATTCCATGCACTGTCGTCTTCCGGCTTGCTGGCGATTCCCGTAAAGATCCCCATTATGCCAGCTCTGACAGCAGCTTGGACAGCAGGGATTGAGGAAATCGCTCTTGCCGGGATGGAAGCTCCCTGAAGAACCGGCGTAAAGGTAATCATTGAACCTAGGGCCGATGCCGCCTTTTCGCCAAGGCCGATCGCTTCTTTATACTGGGCTGCCTTTTTCCCCGTCGCCGCTTCGATTTCCCTTACCTGCCTTGATTCAATTCTTTTCTTGAGACCGGGTTTCCCGGAGATCTTCTCAATAAGTCCGAGAGGATCCTGAATGTTCCCTAAACTTAACCCTCTTATTGCGTCATCCCAAAGATGCTCTCCGGGATCGATCTTTCCCGTCGCCCAGGCCACGCCAAGATCTTTGACCTGTTGCCAGAATGGAAGTTTCGGAAGCCAGTCGTCCCAGCCGGCTGTCATCCCCTCTTTCGCCATCCGCTCCCGCTCGGCCGGACCTCTAACAGTTTCGATGTAGGTTCCCTTCGGCGGCGGGGTAAGGCCAGGATATGTCCCTTCCGGATAGGGAGCGGGCCTTTCTTTGGGAATTTCTCCGGGAATTTCGTAGCCGGATTTTTTGAGATAATCGTCTATGACCGTGTCAAGGAAGGCCGGCTTCTGTTTATCATACTCGGTTTGGACATTGTTCTCAGAGATATACTTATCAATTAAAAGATCAACGCTCTGGGTTTGTTCAAGCATCACTTTAACTGAGTCAGAAGATTCCTTGCATGGAAGGCCGCAGCCTCGTCGCTGAACCCCCTATTTTTGAACCCCTGGTAGATAAGAGAATACATCCTGTCTTTCACTTTCTGTTCGATAACAGTATTGATCTTTTGATCTTCCCCTCCCGTCAATCCTGTTTCCGGAGAAACGAGACCGCCGGGCACCGGTCGGCCGGAAGGAACCGTACTGGGTATTTCTCCAGATGGTGTCGATGGTTCAATCCCGGAAGTGTTCATTACCGTTGTCATAAACCGTTCATCATTCGGTGTCAAGGCTTTTTTGTTAATTATTTTAAATTCAATCGTATTGAGCCACTGAAGTGCCATGCCCCTATTTTGAGCAGAAAGGGGATCGAGCACCCTTCCGGTTGCCATGTCTTTCATCAACTGACCAGCCTCAGTCGGTTTTACGCCTTCGCCTATGAGGAATTTTTTCGTGTCTCCGACAAGAGAGATTGTCGCCTTTTCCTGATCCGTGAGCTTTCCAACCTGCTCCTGACCCTTCAACCCCAGCTCTCTTCCCTTCAGACCGATCTCTTTTTCTCGTTGGCCGACGCCGATCGCCTGTAAATACTGACTTGGTTCATGCACTCGCTCAATCATTTCCTTCTGCCTTGTCGTTGTCCCGTATTCTGAAAGAAGAGTCCTGGCGGTAGTATCAGACAATCTCATAATCTGGTTCATGTCGGAATCGGTAAGAGTGCCCTTGACTGCTTTCAGGGCCGCTTGACCACGGCTGGCAACGATGTCCCCCAGGTCCATTTCTTTCTTACTTGTATCGAGGCCGGCTTTTTTATCGACGAAGATATCGGACTGAAGAGCGCTGATCTCCGGGTCTCTTGAAATCTGATAGATCCAGCCTTTCCACATCCTGTCCTGGAGATTCTTGTTCTCGGTCTCTTCAAGCGCTTGACCTCCGGCCAGCCGTTGTTTTACAAGCGCCTCTTCCCCGGCTTGTCTTTGAGTTTCAAGTTCACCCATCATCCCGTATCTTTGGCCCATGAGTTTCTTCTCAAGGAAGTAGTCAAGAAGACGCTGGATGTTTTTATTAAAAGCCACATTTCCACTTTGCCCAAAGGCCATGTTCTCCTCCTTAACGAAGTCCGCTTGATCCTCCAAGTCCGCCCGCACCACCAAGAAGCGATAGGATAAGTTGAAGTGGGTTTAGCTGAGACATGGTTCCCGGCACTTGGTTTATGAGACTACTCGTATTGATGCCGGCAGGTGCGGGCGTTGTTCCTATTGATGTTTTGTTTTTACCGCTTAACATCAGATAAAGAAGAAGCCCCAAAGAACCCAGGTCGAGCGGCGAATTCTGTTTAAGCGTCTGCGTCCCGGTCGTCGTCCCCGTCGATTGTTGCGTCGTCGTGCGCGGCTTTCCGGCCTGAGCCATCTGTGAATAAATCAGGTCTGCGATTGAATTTGCCATTTTATCCTCCTTAAGCCACCGATAATTCCCTCATTTTTTTATGAAGTCCAAGATGATAACGTTGTTTGCAAATCAATAAATTGGAATTTCTATTATCATCTTTTTCCCCATTTATGTGATGAACAATCTCATTCCCTTTCAAGTATCTTCCCAATACTTTCTCAGCTATTAATCTCGATTCTTGAATATAACCGCGAACGTTGCTTTGGGGATGATCCTTTTTTAAAACATAGATTCTGCCATTTGACTTATATTTTCCGCCCTTCCAGTTCGGATGATTTTCTCCAGACTTAGCTAAATTGTCTTTAAGAACCCGCGGACAAGGCTTGCCCCTTTTTGCAAGGCTCATTTTCTTTAATGTTTTTTTAGAATAAATTCCGTGCAATCCCTTATTCCAAGACGGCTTTCCTATTTTGTTTTTTCCCATTTTCCGCCGTGCTTCTTCGGAATAAATTCCCGTAAGCCCCTTGTTCCAACCGCCATGTCTTTCTTTTCTTATCGGAATTTTAAATCTATGAAGCCATTTATAAATGGTTTTCCATCCGACATTCATTAATTTAGCTATTTCATTACCACTTAATTTCTCCTTTAAATATTTCTGTTCAAGCCATTCTTTGTTTTTGTAATTCATTTTAACTCTTCCATGAATTCATTAAACTTACCACATACTGGAGGTATAGAGCAAGGGCGTTTTGTCCCTCGCCGCGCCTGGCCGCATTGATGGCTTCTTGAAGTTGATTATACGTCATTCCGCTTCCGAAAAGGGTATTTGCTATGCCCGTATAATCCCTCTCCTCTCTGCGTCTTTCCGCGTTGATCGCTTCAACCATCTGCTCGACCCCGACCCCCTGCCCAAATAGGCCGCTTGCCATGTTTGTAAATGCTTCGAGGTCTTTTCTTTTCTGATCCTCGTTCCCCAAAAAGACATCACGGACGACATCGGAGACGTTCTTCTCCGTCTGCCAGGGGATCTGTCTCAATGCCGCTTGGCCGGCGCCGGTTCCGAGCATCCCTTCCCGCTGAAGGCCCGATTCAGTTTGTTGTCTTGTCAGGGTTCCGAGGTTTCTTATGTTCTCATAGTTCTTTCCGAACATGGCCTCCAACGCCGACTGAGAGTAGCCAGGTTTTCTTCCAAGATATTCTCCGGCACGTCCAAGAAGTTGATCTAAAAGAGACTGAAGTTCTGGGGACAAGGCATAGTCGGGAAGATCCATGTTAAGGTAATCACCCGCTTTACCCATCATTTGATTGTAGAGATCGGTAAGGTTCGAAGGCCATTGATATTCGCCCAATCCGTCTCCATCCCCGTCTCCGTCTCCGCCCTTGCAATAACAGGTTCCAGCCACGGATTCATCGCCGCTAAATTTGGGTCTAAAACACTTCGCCCCGCCGCATTGAGGATTGCTTTTTTCCGGCCCGGTGCATCTTTTCCCGGGAGTACATTCGCCAGCCCCTTTTTGTTTACATATTCCTCTATCAGAACCTGCCGTTTTATAGCAATACCACCCTGCCCCGTGTTTCTTTATGCAGTAAGCATCATCCTTGCAACCGCCTCCTGTACAATGGCACTTACCGTTAATACAGGCTTCTCCGGCGCACTGTTTTGAATCTGTACAAGTCTTTCCTTCAACGCACGCACCAGGACCCGGAACACACTTCCCACCCACACAAATATAACCAGCAGGACAGTCGGTGTCCAGGTTACAGATTTTGAGCGCACAGGTATCTCCGACCTTTTTCCCGGCACAAGCCGCATACTCTTCAGGATTATAAATCGTCCCCGGGGTTCCCTGTACGCACTTCCCACCTCGACAGGCAAGCTGTTGACCCGGCGGTGGGGGCACGACGAGACATCTATCATAAGCCCGATCACACCGTGCTACGCACTGCTCATACCGTCTTTCGCCAAGTTGACCACGCCCCCCTCCTCTCTCTTGTTCGCATCCCTGTATGCAGGTAATATGCTTTTGTTTGCAATCATCGCTCGGTGATGGTGACGGTGATGGCCCCGGTCCTGGTTTTGGTCTCGGCTCTGGTTCAGGTCTTGGTCGGTCTCGTCCAGAAGGATAGGGCGCCGCAACAGCCGAGACTCCGGGCAAAGGTCCCGTTGTTGTAGGTGAAGATACGGGCGCCTGAGTAACCGCCGGCTCCCCCATGGCCCCGCATTTACCGGAGCAAATATCATACCTATCTCGACACCTCTCTTTTTCCATAAACGTCGTCGCATCGACGAGACATTGGTTCATCACCTTTTCGCACGATTTAAGACATGCCGATGGACCGGCTACCGCCGTCGCCGATGCCCGGGTCGTTCCCTGATTCACCGCTGTTTGCCTACCAAAGAAAGAAGCCATCGGTTTTCTCCTATCATCCTACGGTTCGGCGCATACAAAGATCATAACAGGACTTATAGGCCCAACTATCGACTGGTCCATTGGGACTACAATGGTTTTTGCAGGCAGCCACTTTTTCCGGACTTGGCGGTATCGGTAGAGTCGGCACGATCGGAATCGTCGGATTTGTATATTTCTTCTGAAGATCAGTATATGAAGATCCTATGAGACTGAGAAAATCATTCAGAAAGTCCGGCGCAATCGTCTGACCCTTCGGAAGTCCCGCACCACCGAAGATGCTAAGATTTTTGCCCAGAGCGGCTTGCATTAGCAGATCATTAAGCCCAAGTGTCGGACTCTGATAACCGGATGGGAGTGCGGTCGTTGAGGTCGTTCCTGTCTGTGTTCCTGTGGTCTGTTGCTGTTGCGTCTCATCGTTGCCACCACCAAAAAGCATTTGAATAAGACTTGGTATTAAGGATAAAAGTAATCCCCACATATCATCCTCCTGCCTGTTTTATGTGATCGAAAAACCTTTGGTCGAGAGTATCGATTCTCTCGTCGGTTTCAATGCACTTTTCCTTGAAGGAAACCATCTCGGTCGTCACCTTTTGAAGGTTGATCTTAATTTCCGTCTGCTCCCCCTCGATCTTTCCTATCTTCCCGAGCATGATTGTTCCTTGACCTTTAATGTCCTCAAGAAGACCGCTTATGTTCTTCCCATTGGAACCGTTTTTATTCCTGTTCTTCGCCCACTTATACATAGAAAAACCCTCCTTTATGAGAACCCCGCCAAAGGCGATAAGCACGGCACTTTCTACAATCAGGGTCATCTTATGCTCCTTCACATACTTTCTTTATAGCCTTAATCGTAGCCACGTCAAGGGCTAAGTCTATCGGATGCGTTTCTGGCAGATGTTCAATCCAGGGCGTATTTTTCGGATAATGAGTAACGATGAATTTAGCTTTTGCCGCCCACGCTGAAGGCGAAGGCCGCGGATGGAGACCGTCATCACTACATATTCCACGATAATCTCCGGCCCACTTAGGAAGGGATGCTGTGAATGGATAACCATGATCTTCCATGAGGATCTTCTTCTCTATTGATGAACCGAATTGCTTCCTTACGAGAAGGCGAACCTTGAACTGATTCGAATCGGTGATAGGTAGCTTTACCGTCGCGCCGTATGTCAGACGTTTGAAATCTAGACCGTATTTCTTTACAAAGGGAAGAATGACTCGGTTCGCCATATCCGGAAAGTCTTTGTTTTCATTCTCGTTCCCAAAGGGGAATATGACATCGTATTTTCCGTAATAGCGGTTGTAGAGAGTAAACATCCAGTTCTTCGAATACTGATCGGCCTTCGGTTCGTAAAAGGAACCGATGCCCTGAACGTTATTCGCCCAGCACGACCATCGTTTATACGCGCCATGGAACTGGCAGTTTTCGAACCAGGGCAGGAGCACCGTCATATTGAGGTCGTTGATGATCTCGATAGTCGTTTTGAGTCTTGGGAAGAAGTAAGTGTTCCAAGAGTCTAGGTTCCAGGCATCTGCTTTTTCGTCTAGAAGATAGGGTTGAAACTGAGACCGTTTGCCATATTTGTGACCTCCCCAAACAGGGCCAGCGAATATCCTAACTCCATCCGCACCAGCATTCTTTATCTTCGTGAGGTGGGCAACTAGATCACCGTAACGAGAAATCCAGTTTTTTCCATCGAGCTCGAAGAATCCTGCGTCGTCCTGGAAGACCCCGAGGAGGCCATAAATAATTGGAACCTTAGTGTCTTTTATCATGTTATCTTCGTCTCTTCCCGTCGAACGCGTCGAACGCGCCGAACTCGTCCATCGGCGCGAGCCGGCCGAAGCAGATCCCGCACTTGTCGTCTTGGATCATAACTTATTCACCCGCAATAATCATAAAGCCAAAATATCTGGTTGCGCCCCGCCGATTCTCAATATAAATTTTTCCGTCCGTGTGCGTCGAAACCGTGATCTTGCCATCCGTTCCCGTCGTCCCCGTCAAAGCCCCGGTGGTAACATTAACATTGGCCCCCGCCGCAAGAGACATCGTGTAATTATTCGTCGCCGTACAACGATAAGAGACCAAGGCCGAATCTCCCGTCAACGCACTTGAAAGACAGAATATACCAATGGTAGCACTTGGGGTAAAGGAATAAGCCGCATCATCGAGGATTGAAAAAGATGCTTTCCCCTTAAAGACAGCCGCATCGCCACCTTTTATGTCTCCCGTTGCCGTTACCGTTGCGGTCGCAACGTCGGAATCGACCAGAAGGCAATCATCGTCAACATCGGACGTTCCCCCGACGTGGACACCGCCGGACGTAGTGAGGGTTAAGGCGTAGTGTGCGGCTTCCGCACCATGCGTAACAAATCTCATGTCTGCCGGGATGTATGTTCCAGTTGGACCATTCTGGATAGCTGCTATATATGCTCCATAGCCAAGGCCGGGAACGGCAGTTGTTCCATAAAATCGAAACATCCCTAACCATTCTCCATCCAGGGTTCTAGCTAATTCTTTTATATCTGAGTGTGATTTATAACAACCAATTATAGGATAGTGATTGAGCGTGTCAGAATATGTGTATAAAGAAACATATCCAGTTGCTGCTAATTTAGTAGCCGTGAGCGCTTCTGTCTCGATACCGTTGGTAATATGCAGGTGGTCGAATGTCGGCCCGTCCGCCGTCGTCAGGTCAGCAACCGCCGCCTGGTTCAGCGGGGCCCATGCGGGGGCCGCCCCTACCCCGCCGCTCGCCAGGTATGATCCAACCGCGACATCGGCCAGCTTCGCGGGCGCGCCAGCCGCCCCGCCGATAATCATATCGCCGATGTCGGTCATTGGGTTTGATAGTGCGGCGGCCCACGTATATCCGTTAGCCCCGCCGTTGACCGCCAGAACCTGGCCCGCCGTTCCGATCGCTATCTCGCCGATGGTAGTCGCGGCAGAGGCGTAGGGTATGGCATATTGAGTGAAGGATGATTTCCCCGTTCCGCCGTCGGCCACGGCAACGTCCGTCCCGGCGGTCTGATAAATCGTCCCCGTAACATCCTGAAGCGTCCAGACCTTATTCGAGCTGGCAGGTGTCGCCGTGATCGTCCCCGTCACCCCCGCGCTCTGCAAAACTATCTGATTGCTCGTTGCGCTAAGGTTTAGGGCCACAAAGGTCGGGGATGCGGCAATAAGCAGACTCTGGTCGTGGTGGTAGCCGTCGACGAGGCCCGCGTTCAGGTTCGTGCAAACCGTCGTCGACGACACGACGACCGGGGCCGTGCCTGTCGCCATCGTGCTGATGAACTGCCCCGCCGTCGCCTTGATATTCCCGATAGCCTCGATGGTCTCGCTGGGGATTGTCGTGCCGACGCCGAGCCTTACTTCATCTGTCAGAATTGCTATGTCGATAAATTGTCCGTATGCGTCTTTCAACCTGAATTTAATATGTGAATTACCAGCCCCCCCAAACGAAACATACTGATACTTATAAACATACTCAGCTATGCCATCTACCACATAATGATAATCGTCCCGTTGCCATCCCTGTTTAGCATAATCTGTGGCCATGTCGAAGGTCTCAGATATGCTGAGATCGGCCTTATTTCGTTTCTCTACCTTGCAATCGTTTGCGGCATACAGTGCGGTGTTATAGAGATAATCCCCGGCACACCACATGGCCCAGCTATTGGAACTGAAAGTCTGTGGCACGGCTGTCGCATCAACCCACGAGCCGTCGCTCGCATTGAGCCGGACAATCCTATCGTTATCTAGGTCTTGCACATAAACATATTGATTATCTGCCGCAATCCCATAGGGATCATCCAGTTGATTATCGCCCGCGCCCACCGTGAACGCAGTCGTCCATTGCGTGACCATATCAGAGCAACGGATTTTTCGGACGTTGTCTTCGCCGTAACTCGTGATATAGAGATAACCACCCCAATAAGCCAGACCCGTTAAGTAGGCGCTCCAATATTCTGATGTAGAATCATAGGTCAGGTCGGAACAAAAATATTTTCTAACCCGGCTCGTCCCCCGACAAGCGACATAAACATAAGTCCCGTCGGTGACGCAGGAGTACATATTGTACGTGTTGAGGGGAACGGCCGCCGATATCGCCAGCTCCGCTCCGGTGGTTTTGTCAATCTTGACTAATTGGTCTTGAAAACTATAATAAACATAATTGGCATCCGCACATACCCCTCGCGGATTTGTGTGGGTCCCGGTCGTAAGAGAATCAATTAGGGTGAATTCTGCAATGGGGGGCGCCGAACCCTCCCCAGATGAAACTACGATCGTGTCATAATCTTCTCCGAATTTATCCCCGACCGCCAACTTCCATTTATTATCGTCGTTGTCATCCACGCCCATCGTGAACTTCGTCACGGGCGTTGCCCCGACGGCGAACTGGATGATCGGATCGCGGGCGGTATTACTCTCGTTTGTGAGCTTTAGGAAAGGCGCGGCCGTCGATGACTTCAGGTAGAGGCCGGCGAAGGTCGGCGTCGCGATGATGTGGTAGTCCTGATCGAACCAGTCGTCGAGCGTCGGGTTCCCCTGCAGGGTGATGGTCCGATCCCCGGTGATGCCTATCCAGTTCATCGTATAGGCTGACGCCCTGTCCTCGTTCCACTTCAGCAGGAGCGAATGGCTGAGGTTCGTGTCCCACAGCCGGACCTTCTGGACCGGGCCCTGCGCGAAAAGAAGCGCGACTAATATGAATGCCGCAACCGCCGCAGCGGCGAACCGTTTTTTCATGGCCTACTCCTTTATTTGATTTCGGGAACCTTCTCCTGCGCAGACGTCTTCGCGGGCACGCTCGTCCCAGCCGTCTTCCCATTGAGGTAAGAGACGATCTGCTGGATCGCGGCGCCCTGGTCGTTCACCACCTTGACCAGCGCTGCCGTCTGCATCATCGCCTCTATCTTCGCGAACCGTACTAAACAGGTCACCGCGAGCGCGATGATGAGCGCGAAGACGATGGCATCCTTCAAGCTGAGTTCTATTTTCATGATGTCCTCCATCCCGATCCGGTAAAGTAACTTATGCTCCATTCCCCCGCCGCGATGACCTTGAGCTTGATCATTGCGGAGGTCTCCTCGGCTAGGTCGTTGTACACGGTACCCCCGGCCGCCGAGTCGTTTATTTTGTCCGGCCCGCTCGCCTGGACCGTCAACTTGCCCGCGCCCTTTTTAATGAACTCAACCCAGAGCCCGATCTCGGCAACCGTGACGGCCGGGAGCGTGAACGTCTTCGCGCCGGCCGCGTTCATGGTCAGGGTCTTCCACCAATCGTCTTCGTCGAGCGCATAATCATCAAAATGATCTTCAACGGTATCGCGTTTGAAGTCGTCCAGGATCGCCTCGATATCAAGTCCATGCTGGACGACCTTCGGATAATTGAACTTAACCCTACGAAGACGGCTCAAGACCTGATCGTCTGATGAATATTTTTTGCCGATCATTTTTAATAAGTCAGGGAATCCAAGAGCGTGACCAGATGACTCGACCGGTCCTCGCCATTCTTGTGGACCTCAAGGATCCGGAAGAGGATGCCGTTGAGGACACCGCCCGCGTAGTCTGCCCGGGGGAGCGTGAGTTTGACCTTCATCGTCGGGATAAGGAGATCCCCATAGCCGGCCAGGACGTCGAACTCCGCAACCCGTGTCGGATACTGAAGATATACCCGCCTCGTCGACGCTCCGTCCGTCCCTAAGTAGTCTTTCGCAAGCTGGACCGCATCTGCGGCAT
>Ga0315277_10012493_pt1 | contig 10646 bp, 12 predicted proteins | sample YL17G05_15_MG_FD_203695 | JGI IMG/M metagenome (GOLD analysis project Ga0315277, IMG submission 203695) | Sediment microbial communities from Yellowstone Lake, YNP, Wyoming, USA - YL17G05_15 | ecosystem: Environmental > Aquatic > Freshwater > Lake > Sediment | place: USA: Wyoming | collected... | reverse complement strand
GTGCTCTTCCGATCTGGCCCGTTGGGCGGTGAGATCAGCAATCGCCTCGGCTTTGCAGTGAAGTATTGAAACCGCGGTTCGCCATGCCTACGCTGAATACGGTGGCCGTGTGAGCGGGCGCGGCAGGCGTCCGTGGTGCGCCCTGCCGCCGATTTGCCGGATTTCTTGGAAACGATCTTGTCAACTGCCCTTGGCCCGGACGCCAGCGCGCTGGCCAGCGAAGAGAAGCGGGCGTTGTTGTCGCGGCTCGTGGCGCGGCTGGCGCACGAGGTGCGCAATCCCCTCAGCTCGCTGGATGTCCACGTGCAATTGTTGCAAGAGGACCTGGCGCAGCCCGAACCGGCCATGCGTGAGAAGATGGCGGGCCGGCTCAACGTCATCCGGGGCGAGTTGAAGCGGCTGGAGGAAATCGTCGAAAACTTTCTGCGCCTGCGGGGGCCATCGGCGCTGACGTTGGGGGAGGTCAACGTGGCGCGGTTACTGCAACACGTCATCGAGTTAGTCGGGCCGGAGGCGGCGTCGCGGCAGATTGACTTTCGGTGCGAAGCCGACGCGGCACTTGGTCCGTTGCTGGCCGACGACGGGCAGTTGACCCAGGCAGTGCTGAACGTGGTGTTGAACGCGCTCCAGGCGGTGCAGCGTCAGGGGCGGATTGTCGTGGCGGCGCGCGCCGAGGGCGAAGAAGCGCTCTTGATCGAGGTGCGGGACAGCGGCCCGGGCGTGCTGGCGCAGAATCGGGCGGAGATCTTCGAGCCGTACTTCACCACGAAGGAAGACGGCACGGGGCTGGGGTTGTGGATCGCGCAGCAGATTGTCGCCGCGCACGGCGGCACGATCGCCGTAGACAACGCGCCGGAAGGCGGCGCGGTTTTCAGTTTCCGCCTGCCGTGGCAGGCCAGGACGGAGTTGCATGGACAAATCGAAAATCAAGATTCTCATCGTTGATGACGAGCGCGGCTTGTGCGCGGGGCTGCAAGAAGCCCTGGGCCGCGAAGGCTACGCAGTCAGCGCCGCCTACGACGCCGGCACGGCGCTGAAGCTGTCCGACGAGCGCTTGTTCAACCTGGTGCTCAGCGACGTGAAGATGCCGGACCTGAGCGGGCTGGAGTTGCTCAAGCAGGTCAAGGCGAAGAGCCCGGACACGCTGTTCATCATGATGACGGCTTACGGGACCGTCGAGTCGGCGGTCGAGACGATGAAGCAGGGCGCTTACGATTACCTCGCCAAGCCGCTGGATCTGCAACGGCTGCGGGCGCTGGTGCAACGGGCGCTCGAATATCAGTCGCTCGTGGCCGAGAACCACGAGTTGCGGCTGCGGCTGCAACGGCGATCCGAGCCGAGCCTGCTCATCGGCCACAGCGAGCCGATGCGGGCCGTGGCGCGGTTGATCGAGGAGGTGGCACGGAGCGAGGTGACAGTGTTGGTGGAGGGCGAAAGCGGCACGGGCAAGGAACTGGTGGCGCGGGCCATTCACTGGCAGAGCAGCCGGCGCGAGCGGCCGTTCGTGTCCGTGAACTGCGCGGCGCTGCCCGACCAGCTTCTGGAGGCGGAGTTGTTCGGCCACACCAAAGGGGCGTTCACCGGCGCGATTGCCGCCAAACCTGGCCGGTTTCAACTCGCCAATGGCGGCACGCTTTTCCTGGATGAAATCGGCGACTTGTCGCCCAAAGGCCAGGGCGACTTGCTGCGCGTGATCGAAGACGGTTGCTTCCGCGTGGTGGGCGGCACGGAGTTGGTCCACGTGGACGTGCGGGTGATTGCGGCGACCAACAAGGACCTGGAAGCGGCGGTGGCGGCGGGCAAGTTCCGCGAGGACTTGTTTTACCGCTTGCAGATCGTGCCGATTTCGCTGCCGCCGTTGCGCGAGCGGGCTGAGGACATTCCAATGTTGGTGGGGGCGTTCCTGGATCATTTCGCGGCGAAATATAAGCGGCGGCGGAAGACTTTTTCGCGCGAGGCGACGCAGGTGTGCCAGCGGTTTCCGTGGCCGGGCAACGTGCGGCAGTTGCGCAACGCGATCGAGCGGCTGGTCATCACCTTTCCCGGCGCGCTGATTGACGTGCCGGATTTGCCGGAGTTCCTGCGCGAGCACGACCAGAGCGCCAACCGCTTCACCATTCGCCCCGGCATGTCGCTGGCGGAAATCGAGAAACAAGCCATCCGCCAAACGCTCGTCCACGTCAGTTCCAACCGCGAAGAGGCGGCCAAGGCGCTGGGCATCAGCCGCCGGACGCTGCAATACAAGCTCAAGCAATACGACTTGCTCGACGAGCCGCAAAAGACCAAGCCGCCGACAAGTTAGTCCGGCGCCACCGGGATCCAGCACGCAGTTTCGCGTGCCTCATTGGGCCTAATTCTTGAAACTCAGCGGGGCGTTTTCCACCGCGCAGCGCAAGCCCGCGCCGCTTTGCACCGCTTCGGGTTCAATCCGTGCAAATCCTGCACCGGTGACTGACTCGAAAACCGAGAACACCATGCTCGCGGCTTCAACACGCGTACAAACCCTCTGCTGGAAGCTACGGTTGGCACGTGCGCCGCTCAGTGGCACCTGTGTTGCTTGAACCTTCAGTTGTTGTGTCAACGCTACTTCAAGCGACCGGATTCGGCCTCCAGCACGCTCATCAGGGCGAAATGCAGATTCTCTCCTTGAGTGGCACTCTGAACAACGGGGACTTTGACCGTGTGGACCGAGCGCTGACCAACCTGCTGGAGCACGGACAGCGCCGGGCGGTACTGGACCTGGCTTTGCTCTCGTCCGCCACCACGATGAGTCTGGCGCGCCTGCTGGTTTGCGCACGGGAGTTCCGGCGACACGGAGGCGAGTTGAGGCTGGCCGGGCTCTTCCCAAGGGTCAGCCACTGGGCCGAGTTGGCGGGATTCGACCGGAAGAAGGACTTTGTGTCAGACACGACCACGGCGTTGGAGAGCTTGGCACAGGAGACCACAGCGAAAACAAGCAACCCATCGAAAGCGAAGCCATGAGTCAGCCCAGCCCATTCGCAGCACCAGAGGGGAACCCCCCACCTCAGCAAGGCGACCGCCGGGCGAGGGCAAAGCTCCTGGTCTTCGCGGTCTTGGCGGCGCATGTGATGGTGCTGGTCATTGTCTTGCTGATTCAAGGATGCATACAGTCTGGCCGCTCGTACTTCGAATCTGAAGAGCCATCGCCCAACGAGCCGACCTCTGCCCCCGCCGCTGTTGCGCCGACAACCCCACGCATGTCCACGAATGCTGCCCTTCCCACGCCGCTGGTGGCAGCTCACGGTGCGAACGCATCGGAAGTGGCCGAGCCTTCCGCACCGAGTCTGCCGGTATCGCCAGCCCCAAACCGCGTTTGGCCGTAAACGAAACGGCCTGGACTTCAATCGCTGTTTTGGCGGACTGGCGCGACAACTTCACGGCGCTCATCTCCGCTCTGGTTGTCGGCCCAAGGGTGTTTGCCCGAACGACAGCACTCCTTTCGCGCCGAGGGCGACCGCTTGTGGCACTCGTGCAGTGACCTGAGCCGGAGGGGTTACCGGCACAGGATCGTCGGTCAGGACAGGGCGCCGGGCCAGCACCGCAAGCATCTCCGCCGCAGTTTGCGCCACGCGCAAATCGGCCAAACAAGCCTGGTCCTGACACAGGTGCTCCAAAGCCGCCAGGACTTGCCTGCCTTCGGTGCTGCCTGGCGACGGCCCCAGCAAGACAGCAACAAACTCCACAGGTGTCAGGTTCCTGGCGCGCCACTGCAGCGGCTCCGACGCGCGGCCAAGAATCAACCGGGGGCGTGGCTCGCCTGGACGGGGCACGGCGGCCGCCACTCCGCTCGTATCTGTGCGCCCGGTGAGCAGCGCGAGGTTCACCGCTGTCTGGGCGGCATACAGCACTGTAGCCGGGCTTGTCTCCAAAGGCGGTGTCCGGAGCAGTTCCTCCATGACACCACGGAGACTTCGGCTTTTCAGTCGAAGACGCAGCCACTCTGGGCGAGTGTAGTCCGCCAGCGAATGGAGTGCCGTTTGATTTGTGGCGGTGGCATTCCCCACAGAAGTTTCCTCTCAGGCTCGCGCCGACGCTGCGGCGCGGCTGACCGTGCGGCGCACGGGCTGCCGGTCGGACGCCTCTTCCTCGACCAAATAGATGAAACGACCACAATTCTCGCAGCGACAAAGACCTTCGCTTCGTCGCAAAGCCGCGACCATTCCAACAGGCAGCGCCATGTGACAGCCCGTGCAAACGCCATGCCGCACCTCTGCCACGCTGCGCTTGCCGACAGCCCGGAATCGGTCATGAGCAAGCGACGCGCTCACCGGCAAGTTGGAACGCAGCGATTCAATCAGGGCCTCCACATTGGTCCTCTCGTCCTTGTCTTGGGGCAATGCGGACATGCGCTCCTCCAGCGCGTGCATCTCCAGCAAACGCCGAACGATCCCTCCGATGTAGCTTTTCATGCCCCACACCGCTTGCAGGTCCAATGCCACCCGTGCTCGCGAGGACTGGACGCGCTTCATTACCAAGTGCGTGCGCCACTCAGTGAAGCCGCAGAGCACTTTCCCGACACTCGTTCTTCGCCGGAAAGTGCAGGAATTGCAGGCGATCTTTCCGTCTCGTGCAATCCAGTGCCGAGGTCCCCTAGGGCAGTTGAAGGCTCACGCCAACTTGCACAACCACCGCTTCCCATGTGCAGAAAATGCCCAAGGCAACCCCATGACAAGCAGGACTGGCGCGCAATCCCGCCGGCCCGATGCGCTGCAACTGTTTGAACGCCAAATCGCTTCAACCCTCCTCGCCCGGGTGGCACGCCCCCTGCCGGACCCGGCATCCGGGACGGGCAAATCCGCCCGTGCCGGAAACGTAACGAAGACAACTAACAATCATAAGACTGCGATGAACGAAACAGTCAAACCAGCCACAACCACACCGCCTTCCCCCTGTGGGACGACAGCCGCGGGAGCTGCTGTCGAGCCAGCGACACTACCTACTGCAGCCGCAGCGCCCAAGCCGGTCCAGCCATTGCCGGCAACCCCGGCGGCCACTGCCACCAAACCAGCGACGCCACCTCCTGTTGCCGCAGCGCCCAAGCCAGCCCAGCCATCGCCCACAAGTCCGGCGACCGCCGCTGCCAAGCCGGCAAGCGCGGGCAAGGCTTGGAGGAAGGGAGCCGGTCGCGGCCATTGAACGAGCGGCCCGCCAGACAGCTTGACCGCTCGTGCGTTGCGCCCGCACCGACCGATTGGTTCGTCGCCACTGCGCACGATGCAGAGGAACCGGGGCGCACAACTGCGACGGGCGCGCGCGTGATGAGATAATCAAGCAGGTGGATGCGTAAAGCAGCCACCTGCCTTTTGTCGGAGAATCTGCCGGGCCCTGCACGTGCTGCCGTCCCTGTTGACGGGCAAATCCGGGCATGCCTTTTCGCTACTTCAATCCGCACGAAGCTGCGGAGTATCTCCACCTGAGCCAGGCAGACTTGGATCGGCTGGTGCAAGACCGGGATATTCCCTTTGAGAAGCGTGGCGCCCGGATGGTGTTTCGCCGGCGCGAGTTGGACGACTGGGCCTCGCGTCGCATCTTGAGCGCCAGCGCCGGTCGCTTGGCGGAGTTTCATCAGCGTTCGACGCAGCGGACGCACGCGCTGCTGCACGGCGACCTGCTGCTGCAAGAACTGATCCGCTCCGAGCAAATTGACCCGGCGATGACCGCCAAGACCAAAGCCTCGGTGCTGCGGGACTTGGTCGCGCTCGCCGACCGGACCGGCTGGATCTGCGACCCGGCGGAACTGATCGCGAGCCTGCAAGCACGCGAAGCACTTTGCTCGACGGCCGTGCCCGGCGGTGTTGCCTTCCTCCATCCACGGGCCCAGCAACCATTTCGTTTCACCGCATCGTTTCTGGTGCTGGGGCGCACCATGCAGCCGATCCACTACGGCGCGCCGGACGGCCAGCCCACCGACCTCTTCTTTCTGCTCGGCTGCCAGGACGAGCGGCTGCACTTGCACACGTTGGCGCGTTTGTGCCTGATGGCCCAAAAGACCGAATTGTTGGCGCAACTCCGAACAGCCCCCGACGCTCCCGCCATGCTTGCGTGCCTCCTCGCGGCGGAATGCGCGTGGCGGCTCACGCAAGCAGGGCCGAGGGGAAGCGGTAGAGGCGTGAACTGGAGCACTTGGCCTGCGTCGTCGGCCAGATGATCGAAGTGCCGCGCGGCGCGCTCACGGCAAACGAGATTGCCGAGACCGCCGAGTTCTTCAGCTTCGGCACGAACGATCTCACGTAAACCTGCCTCGGCATGAGCCGCGACGATTCCGGCTTGTTCCTGCTCGGCTACACAGAGCTGGAAATCGTGAAGACGAATCTGTTCGCCTCGATTGACCAAACCGGCGTGGGCCAGCTCATGAAGATCGCGGTGGAGAAAGGCCGCAGCACGCGTCCGGACATCAAGCTGGGCATCTGCGGCAAACACGGCGGCGACCCGGCCAGCGTTAAATTCTGCCACAAGCTCGGCCTGACCTATGTGAGCTGCTCACCCTTCCGGGTGCCGGTGGCGCGCCTCGCAGCCGCACAAGCCGCACTCGAAGAGGAAGCCGCCAAGGCCGCCAACTCGGCGAAGAAGAAGTGACCCTGCTATTACTTCTTTAATCACTGCTTCGGTTCAATCCACGTGCTCCCACCGGGCTGTGTCCGTGCAGGCCTTGTCGCCGAGGTAAATGGCCTTCAGCCGCTTCTTCGCCACATCGGGCAGGCAGGATTCGAAGCAGTGAAAAGCCATTTCCATTTGCAGCAACCGCGAGTCGAGCCGTTCATCGTGCCGCTCCTGGATGAGGGCGACGATTTGTTCGAGCCAGGGAATCACCGCCTCGTAGTTCACGTCGAAGGGATTCACGGCCGCCATTTCGCCGGTTTCAATCTCGCCGTCAATGTCGTGGAAGTACAGGAGCGGCGCGTAGAGGAGGCTGAACAGGACGCTTAAAGGCAATTCCACATCCGGGCCTTCACTGGCCATGCCCATCTCCAGCACGGTCTTGGTCGTCAGCCCCATGAGCGCGTCGCCCAACTCGTCCGGGCCCCGTTCCAACTGGTTGAGGAGCCTGGTCACCTTGTCCTTCCACAGCGGATTGGCAGCGGGCGGAGCGCATTTGCGGATGGTTTCGGCCAAGGCCAGATTGTGCCGGTTCAAGAGCGATTTCCGGTCTTCTGCGGGGAACTTGGGGCTGAAGAGCATGGCGCCGACTGCCACACGGTTCAGGCTGCTGAAGAGGAACCGGACGTTGTTGGGCACCTCGCTCTGGGCCGCCACCGCCTTGACCAGCCGGTCGTAAAACGCCTTGTCCGTGTGCGTCACGACCACGTCGCGGTAAATCAACTCAAACGCCCCGCGGGCGTCCGTCTCGTCCGCGGAGAACACACGGTCCCAAGCCTCGGCGGCCACGATGCGGTCGTAGATCGCCCTCTCCTCGCGGCCATCCAGCAGGTCGTCCAGCCAGTGTGACAAGCCCACCATGAATGCCTTGTGCTTGATCTCCACCGATTCGACCACCGAGGAGCCTTTTCCGTTGGACTGCGCCTTGGTCCAGGAGGGAATGCCCAGGATGAGGCATTGCACGGAGAGGTCGCCCTCTGCATGCACGCGGCTCAAGAGACGGTCGTGGCTGAGGCCGGGCTCGGCAAACATCTTCTGAAAATCCTCCAAGCCCTCGCGCACACAGTTCTTGATCTGCCGCCGTGCCTCCTCATCCTGCAACAGTGGCTCCGGCCATTTCAACTTCATCGGCTTGAACCGCCGCCCCAAAACCGCGTGCCGCTCCACCGACAACCGGATGCGCTCCCGGAAGCGGAACGTCAAGCTAATGCCGATCACCGCCAGGCCACCCGTCAGGAGCGGGTAGAACAGGGGATTGAAGTCGCGGGCAATGGACTCGGACTGCAGCAAGGCCACCATGAACAGGAAGGAGGCCGTTCCCAACATGACGGCGCTCCAAAACGCCAGCCGCTTCATGGCGGAGTTGAGAATCCGCCGGTCGGAGTTGTTCGATTCCGGCGAGCGGTACAGATTGCAGAACCGCAACAGCAGGAAGCCGGAACCAAATGCGCTGGCCACAAAGAAGACCCCCGGGTCGGTCCACCTCGCAGCCGCCAGATTGAACGCCGCGCAGACGCCGAAATCGTAGAAAAAGGTGGGCAGCTTGGGAGTCATCTGCACCTGGTAAATGTAGCGGTAGTACCACCAATAGACGCACGCGGTATCAATCACGAACAGCACGCCGGCCGCCAGTGTGACCAGCCAGACGACAAAGGGCAAATGCAGGGACAACGCCACCATGCGCCACCCGTGATCAGGGTCCTCAGGCTGGGAAGCGTTTGTCCGCCATTCCTGCCACAGTCCCAGCCACTCGCGGAAGCCGCCCGGCTCCTGTCTGACGAGTCTGGCCAGCGTGGCAACGGCGTTGGTGTCCTGGTTGATGGACTGTGTGGTTTTGGCGACATTGCTGCGGGATCCGTCCGGGGCACCGGTGGTCGTTGGCATCGCGTTGGTGCCGGCGCCTTCCATTTGGTTGACCAAATTGGTCCACCCTCGCGACTTGGCCTGTTGGAGAACTTGGGCCAGCGTTGGTCGGAGCGGCCCTTTCTCGATGTAAGTGGCCATGCTGCCGCCCCAGAAGCCAACCGACAGGGCGAGCAGAGTACCGACCACAATGATGGGTTGTTCAGACTTCTTCATGGAAAAGGGTGTGGGCTGCGCGAGCGGGGCTTGATCCAACAACAGCCTCGTTGCCATCCGCTCGTGCCGTGGTGCGAGTCGGTTTCAATGCATGTCTCCAAGCGGCCCGCCCTCGGCTGTCAGACCATTCGCGGGCTTACCGTTGGCTGGATACTTCCACCACCATGTCCTTGGCAAGTGAAATTCATGCCGCCGGCTATGGCGGAGTCCGGCGACGGCACACCCGTTTTGGCGGCCCGGGGGCCGCCCCGCGCATGGCTGCCGGGAAAAAGCAAGCTGGCCGTGCTCGCTGCGGGACACCCCTGCCGGCGAAACGGGACCGTTTCAGAGGGAGGTTTTTGGTTGCTGAGGTCGTTTTCGTAGTCGGGCATGGGTTCACGTCGTCGAACGGTTCGCGCGTCCATGACCCGGCGTCCGAATCCAGCAGAGCGCGGGCGGGGCAGCGGTGGCGCGCCGCTTCAGAGGTCGAGGTGGCGCTCGCCATCTTCAAGGCGCTGAAAGGCTACCCGGCCACCATCCGCTTCCTCGATCCACCGCTGCATGAGTTCCTCCCGCACGAGGACGCCGCGCAGCAGGGCCTCGCGAAGAAAATGGGCGTGCCCGTCGAGAAGATCAAACAGCGCGTGAAGGAACTTCATGAGTTCAATCCGATGCTCGGCTTCCGCGGTTGCCACCTCGGCATCGTGTATTCGGAAATCTCCGAAATGCAGGCCCGCGCGGTCTTCGAAGCCGCTGCCGAAGTGCAGCGCCAGAACTACAAAGTAAAACCGGAAGTCATGATCCCGCTCGTCGGGTTCAAGAAGGAACTCGACCTCCAAGTCGAGGTCGTCCATCTCGTCGCCAAGGAAGTCAAGGCCGAAAAGAAGGTGAAGCTAAACTACCTCATCGGCACGATGATCGAAGTGCCGCGCGGCGCGCACACGGCGAACGAGATTGCCGAGACCGCCGAGTTCTTCAGCTTCGGCACGAACGATCTCACGCAGACCTGCCTCGACATGAGGCGAGACGATTCCGGCTTGTTCCTGCTCGGCTACACAGAGCTGGAAATCGTGAAGACGAATCCGTTCGCCTCGATTGACCAAACCGGCGTGGGCCAGTTGATGAAGATCGCGGTGGAAAAAGGCCGCAGCACGCGTCCGGACATCAAGCTGGGTATCTGCGGCGAACACGGCGATCCGAACTCCGTCAAGTTCTGCCACAAGCTGGGGCTGACTTACGTGAGCTGCTCGCCGTTCCGCGTCCCCGTGGCGCGCCTCCCCGGGGGAAAAACAGTTACGGTGCCCGTGTCACGGACACCGCACTGGGCACAATCCGCTCATTGGAAGCGACCGTTCAAGGCTTCGAGGAGCGCGCCACCAAGCTGGAAACCGACATCGCCGATGCCCACAAGCGGGGCAAGGAACTCGAAACCAAAGTCGGCGCTCCTTTTGAGCATGAGGAGCGTTACCAAGATTTGTGCCGCCGTCAGAGCGAAATCGAGGAAAAGCTCGACCTCACCAAGAACCAAGCCCCCAGCCAAGTCGAGGCCGAATCGGCTGACGAGAACGAGGAGAAGAACTCAAGAGCGCAACACAGAACACACGCCATCAGATCGAAACAGCAGGTGAAGGTCAGCGTATGATCCCCAAATTGAACAACCCGTGCCTGTGGGCGCAGTTGTTACGGGCAGCGAATCACGACAACCTCGTTGCAGCCCTTTATCTTCACACGTTTGCCATTGACACCTCAGGTGTTGATAGTTGCCGGTGCTTCTGAAATCATACTCGCGTGGGCCTGTAGCTCAAATGGTTAGAGCAGAGCACTCATAATGCTTTGGTTACAGGTTCAAGTCCTGTAGGGCCAACCACTTCATAAGAATCCACAGGGACAAATAATAATACATCCCCATCACTCGTAATGATGTGAGATGTTCTTCTATCTGGGTTGGGATTAATTGTTTCAATATTAAT
>Ga0315277_10012489_pt1 | contig 10648 bp, 7 predicted proteins | sample YL17G05_15_MG_FD_203695 | JGI IMG/M metagenome (GOLD analysis project Ga0315277, IMG submission 203695) | Sediment microbial communities from Yellowstone Lake, YNP, Wyoming, USA - YL17G05_15 | ecosystem: Environmental > Aquatic > Freshwater > Lake > Sediment | place: USA: Wyoming | collected... | reverse complement strand
GGGCGAGTCGCGTGTCACGCTCGAGGGAGCCACGCTCTCCCGGCTGGCGGCGCGGACCATGTACTCCTCCTCGACCGAGGAGACGCGTCCGCAGCTGAACGGCGTGCTGCTCCTGGGCACCGAGAAGGGGCTGACCTTCGTCGCCACCGACGGCCACCGGCTCTCGCGGGCCTCGCGCAAGGGTTCCTACGCGGGCCTCACCGCGCAGGGCATCATCGTGCCGACGCGCGCGCTCCAGACCGTGAGCCGCACGGCCGAGGAGGCCACCAGCCCGGTCGAGATCGAGGTCGCCACCGGCCGCAACCAGGCGGGCTTCAGCACCCAGGTGGGGGAGTACCGCGTGCAGATCATCACGCGACTCCTCGAGGGGACCTATCCGAACTACGAGCAGGTCATCCCGAAGGACAATCCACGCAGCCTCACGGCGCGCCGCGACGACCTCATCCAGGCCATCAACATCGTCGCCTCGCACGCGGACAACGTGACGCGGCAGGTGCGCTTCTCGGTGCGCAAGGGAGACCTGGGTGTCTCCTCGACCACGCAGGAGCTGGGGGCCGGCGAGCAGAAGCTGGCCGCCGAGTACGACGGGGAGCCGCTCGAGATCGGCTACAACGCGGGCTACCTGCTGGAGATCCTGCGCTGCATCCCCACGGAGCAGGTCCTGTTCCGGCTGAAGACGTCGCTCTCGGCCGGGGTCATCGAGCCCGTGGGGGCCATGCCGCAGGGCGAAGAGGACCTGCTCTGCCTGATCATGCCGCTGCGCCTCCCCGACGCGGGGACGTAGCGCGTGGAGTCGCTGTCCAGCGTGCTCCCGCGCGTCTTCAAGCAGCTCGGGCTCGAAGAGGGGCTGCTGGGCTGGCGGGCGGTCCACGAGTGGGAACAGGCCGTCGGGCCGCGCATCGCGCGGCACACCCGGGCGGTGGCCTTCCGTGAGGGCGTGCTCCAGGTCGAGGTCGAAGGCTCCGCCTGGATGCACGAGCTGGGGTTCCTCAAGGTGGACCTCATGCGGAAGATCAACCGGCACCTCGGCAGCCGCCTGGTGCGGAACGTGCGGTTCGTCCTACCCCGGGGAGGGATCCTCAGGTGAGTGTCGAGAAGGGGGAGAGCGGATTGGCTGAGGGAACGAAGGCCAAGGGCCACCATTACGACGCCACCAGCATCCAGGTCCTCGAGGGCCTGGAGGCGGTGCGCAAGCGCCCGGCCATGTACATCGGGGACGTGAGCACCCGCGGGCTGCACCACCTGGTCTACGAGGTGGTGGACAACTCCGTGGACGAGGCCCTGGCGGGGTTCTGCGACGAGATCTCGGTGACCATCGAGAAGGACGGCAGCATCACCGTCGTGGACAACGGGCGCGGCATCCCGGTGGATATGCACGCCACCATGAAGAAGCCGGCGCTCGAGGTGGTGATGACCACCCTGCACGCGGGCGGCAAGTTCGACAGCAAGAGCTACCGCGTCTCGGGCGGCCTGCACGGCGTCGGCGTGTCCGTGGTGAACGCCCTGGCCGAGTGGTGCGAGGTGGACGTGCTGAAGGAGGGCACGCTCTACCAGCAGCGCTACGAGTGCGGCAGGCCCACCGCGCCCATGAGGACGCGCCCCGCGGAGAAGGGGCGCAAGGGCACCGGCACGACGACCCGATTCATGGCCGACTCGAAGATCTTCACCGACACGACCTACCATTACGACACGCTGGCGGGCCGCCTGCGCGAGCTGGCCTTCCTGAACAGCGGGCTCAAGATCCGGCTCACGGACGCGCGCAGCGGCAAGTCGCACGAGTTCCAGTACAAGGGCGGCATCACCGAGTTCGTGAAGTACCTCAACCAGAACAAGGACGCTCTGCACCCGAAGCCCGTGACGTTCAGCCGCGAGCGCGACGACGTCGCGGTGGACGTCTCGATCCAGTACAACGACAGCTACGTCGAGTCGGTGCACTCGTTCGTGAACAACATCAACACGATCGAGGGCGGCACCCACCTCATCGGGTTCCGGTCGGCCCTGACCCGCTCGCTCGTGAACTACGCCGAGCGCGAGGGCATGACCAAGAACAGCAAGGTCGGGGTGAGCGGCGAGGACGTGCGCGAGGGGCTCACCGCGGTCATCGCGGTCAAGATGCAGAACCCCCAGTTCGAGGGGCAGACCAAGACCAAGCTGGGCAACAGCGAGGTCAAGGGCATCGTCGAGAGCATCGTGGGCGAGGGCCTGCGGGAGTATTTCGAGGAGAACCCCTCCGTCGCGCGGCGCATCATCGAGAAGCTGCTGGCCGCGGCGCGCGCGCGCGAGGCCGCGCGCAAGGCCCGCGAGCTGGCGCGGCGCAAGACCATCCTCGACGGCGGCTCGCTGCCCGGGAAGCTGGCCGACTGCTCGCTGGACGACCCCGCGACGTGCGAGATCTTCATCGTGGAGGGCGACTCGGCGGGCGGCACGGCCAAGCAGGGCCGGGACCGGCGCTTCCAGGCCATCCTCCCCATCCGCGGCAAGATCCTGAACGTGGAGAAGGCGCGCATCGACAAGGTGCTCGCCAACGAGGAGATCCGCAGCATCATCACGGCGCTGGGCGCGGGCGTGAAGGAGGAGTTCGACGCCGCGAAGCTGCGCTACCACAAGATCATCCTCATGACCGACGCCGACGTGGACGGCGCGCACATCCGCACGCTGCTCCTGACCTTCCTGTACCGGGAGCTCAAGGACCTGGTGGACAACGGCTACGTCTACATCGCGCAGCCGCCCCTGTTCCTCGTCAAGGGCGGCAAGGAGGAGATCTACTGCTACGACGAGAAGGAGCGGGACGCGGCGCTGACCCGCCTCGGCCGGAAGAACATCCAGGTGCAGCGCTACAAGGGCCTCGGCGAGATGAACCCCGAGCAGCTGTGGCGCACCACCATGAATCCCGAGACGCGCACGCTGCTGCGCGTGAACAGCGACGACGCGGTCGAGGCCGACCGCATCTTCACCATCCTGATGGGGGAGCAGGTCGAGCCGCGGCGCCAGTTCATCGAAGAGAACGCGCTGGCCGTGCGGAACCTGGACGTCTGATGCGACAGAGCACGCAGCCCGCGCGGGCGGGCCGGAGGTCTTGGGTGGGACTCGTGCTGGCGCTGGCGCTGGTGGGGCCGGCCGGCGCGGGAGCGGCGGACTGGCGGCCGGAGGTGACGGGCTCGGTGGGCGGCACGCTGGCCGTGCTGGGCGAGCCCGGCGGCGGCGGCGCGGCGGTGGACGCGGGGTTCCTGTGGCCGGTCCAGGACGGCATCGCCTTCGGTTTCGGCGTGCTGGCGGACGACCTCGGCGAGGACATGGGGCGGCTGCGTGATCCCAAGAATGGCTCGGACTTGGGGCCGGTGCCGGCCCGGCACCGTTGGGCCATGGCCGTCGTGTGGCGCGCGGACGTCCGGCCCCCGGAGCGTTTCGGGCTGAAGTCCCGGCTGCCGCTCGGGCTCGGCTGGATCTTGCACGAGCCGTTCGCGAGCGGGACGTGGGGCTACTACCGGATTGCCGACGAGGCGCGTGGCGAGAAGGTCGACGACGTCGGCTCCATCGGCTTCAGCCTGGCTGCCGGGCTGCGCGGGCGGATCGGGCGGAACCTCGCGGTGGGCCCGACCGTGCGCTATCACCGGCTGTTCAACGACCGCGCGGGACGCTACGTGAGCGCGGGCCTCGACTGGTCCTGGCGCTGAGGGCGGGGGCGCGAGCATGGCACTGAACGACCGCACGAGAATCGTCGACACGAGCATCGAAGACGAGATGAAGACCAGCTACATCGACTACTCGATGTCGGTCATCGTCTCGCGCGCGCTGCCCGACGTCCGCGACGGGCTGAAGCCGTCGCAGCGCCGCATCCTGGTCGCGATGAACGACCTGAACCTGGCGCCGGGGCGCGGCTACCGCAAGTGCGCGAAGATCGCGGGTGACACCTCGGGCAACTACCACCCGCACGGCGAGGGCGTGGTCTACCCGACGCTGGTCCGGCTCGCCCAGGACTGGGTGATGCGTTATCCGCTGGTGGACGGGCAGGGCAACTTCGGCTCGATCGACGGCGACGCGCCGGCGGCCATGCGCTACACCGAGGCGCGGCTCACGCATCTCGCGGTCGAGATGCTTGCCGACCTCGAGAAGAACACCGTGGACCTGCGGCCCAACTATGACGAGACCCGCGAAGAGCCCGTCGTGCTGCCGGGCGTGGTGCCGAACCTGCTCGTGAACGGCTGCTCGGGCATCGCGGTGGGCATGGCCACGGAGGTGCCGCCCCAGAACCTGCGCGAGGTCTGCGACGCCATCGTGCACAGCATCGACCACCCGGAGGCGACGGCCGCGGACCTGGCGCGCATCGTCACGGGCCCCGACTTCCCGACCGGCGGCATCATCTACGGGCACCAGGGCATCCGCGACTGCTACGAGACGGGGCGCGGGCTCATCAAGGTGCGCGCGCGCGTGCGGGTCGAGGAGGGACGCGCGGGCCGCATGAGCCTGGTGGCGACGGAGATCCCGTTCCAGGTGAGCAAGGCCGGCCTGCTCGAGAAGATCGCGGACCTCGTGCGCCAGGGGCGGGTCAGCGGCATCAGCGATCTGCGCGACGAGTCCGACCGCGACGGCATGCGCATCGTGGTCGAGCTCAAGAAGGACGCGAACCCGAAGGTCGTGCTGAACCAGTTGTTCGTGCACTCGCCGCTGCAGGTGACCTTCGGCGCCATCATGCTCGCGCTGGTGGAGAGCCGCCCCCAGGTCCTCAACCTGCGGCAGCTGGTGGACGCCTACGTGCGCCACCGCCAGGAGGTCGTGCGGCGCCGCACGGAGTTCGACCTGGCCGAGGCCGAGAAGCGCGCCCACATCCTCGAGGGCCTGAAGATCGCGCTCGACCACCTCGACGCGGTCATCGCGCTCATCCGCAAGTCGAAGGACGTCGAGGCGGCGCGCCAGGGCCTGATGACGCAGTTCGAGCTCAGCGAGATGCAGGCCAACGCCATCCTCGAGATGCGGCTGTCGCGGCTGACCGCGCTGGAGCGCTCCAAGGTCGAGCAGGAGTACCTCGAGGTCATCCAGCTCATCGAGCGGCTGCGGTTCATCCTGGCGAATCCGAGGAAGATCCTCGCCATCATCCAGGAGGAGGTCCGGCGCCTGAAGAAGGACTACGGCGACGACCGGCGCACCGAGATCGTGGGGGAGGAGGGCGAGATCGGCTACGAGGACACCATCGAGCAGAAGGACATGGTGATCACGATCTCCCACGCGGGCTACATCAAGCGCCAGGAGATCGCCGCGTACCGCTCGCAGAGGCGCGGGGGGAAGGGCGTGATCGGCGCCCGCACCAAGGAAGAGGACTACATCGAGCACCTGTTCGTGGCGAACACCCACGCCTACCTGCTGATCCTCACGGACCGCGGCCGCTGCTACTGGCTCAAGGTGCACGAGGTCGAGCAGGCCGGCCGCATGGCGAAGGGCCGGCCGCTGGTGAACCACCTGGAGGGCATGGGCCGCGAGGAGCGGGTCCAGGCGGTGGTGGCGGTGAAGGAGTTCGACGAGCAGCACTACCTCGTCTGCGCCACGAAGAAGGGACTCATCAAGAAGACCGTGTTGTCGGCCTACAGCCACCCGCGCAAGGTGGGCATCAACGCCATCCTCCTCGAGGAGGGCGACGGACTCATCGAGACCATCCTCACGGATGGCACGCAGGACATCATCCTCGCGAAGAAGAAGGGCCTGGCGATCCGCTTCGCCGAGAACGAGGTGCGCCCCATGGGCCGCACGTCCTACGGCGTCAAGGCGGTGGTGCTCGACGACGACGAGGACGAGGTGGTGAGCATGGTCGCGGTCAAGCGGCAGGCCACGCTGCTGGCGGTGACGGAGCACGGCTACGGCAAGCGCAGCGAGATCTCCGAGTACCGCGTGTCGCACCGCGGGGGCAAGGGCATCATCACCATCAAGACCACCGAGCGGAACGGCTGCGTCGTCGCGGTCAAGGAGGTCGTGGACGGCGACGAGCTCATGATCATCACGCGCGGAGGCCAGCTGATCCGCATGCCGGTCAAGGGCATCTCGATCATGGGCCGCAACACCCAGGGCGTGACGCTCGTGAACCTGGCGCCCACCGAGGGCGAGCTGCTCCCGGACGCGGTGGCGGGTGTGACGCGCGTGGTGAGTGAGGACGAGGGGAACGGGGCGGCCGAGGGCGAGCCGGCGCCCGGCGCCGAAGCGGCCGCCGGGTCCGGCGCGGAGCCGGCCGAGTAGCGTGGCGTCCGGGGGCCGCGCGCGTCCCCGGGCCCGGCACCCGGCGGCGGGGGACGCGTCATGAGGCCCCGGCACGGCGCCCAGCCGCGCGGGCTGGCGGCGATGGTGACGGCGACGCTGCTGTGGGGCGCCACCTTCGTGGTCATCCGCGACAGCCTCCACTCCATCGCGCCGCTGGCCCTGGTCTTCAGCCGCTTCGTCGCGGCGGGCGCGGTCCTGGCGGTGGTCGCGGCCCCGCGCTGGCGGGCCTTCACCCCGGCGACCCTGGCCGGCGGCGCGCTGGCGGGGCTGTGCTTCGCTGCCGGGTTCCTGTTCCAGGCCATCGGCCTGACGCACACCAGCGCGGGCAGCTCCGCCTTCCTGACGTGCGCGGGCACGCTGTTCGCCGCGTTCTACGCCTGGCCGCTCCTGGGCCAGCGCCCCACGGGGGTGCTGCTGCAGGGGCTGGCCCTCGCGCTGGGCGGGGCGGCGCTCCTCTCGGTGGACCCGCGCGGCGGGTCCGGGCTGCGGCTGGGTCCGGGCGAGCTGTGGACGCTGGCGGGCGCCGCCGTGTTCGGGCTGCAGGTCGTGGTGCTGGCGCGCTCGGCGCCGCGTGCGGACGCGCTGGCGCTCTCGGCCGTGCAGGCCATCACCGTGGTGATCGTGCTCCTGCCGTTCGCGGGGGGCACGTCGGCGCAGCTCGCCACGCTCAGGGCGCCCGACTGGTGGCGCTTCGCCTACCTGGCGGTCGCGGGCAGCGTCCTGGCGCCGCTGCTGCAGATCTTCGCGCAGCGCCTGCTGCCCGCGGGCCGCGTGGCCCTGCTCTTCGCGCTCGAGCCCGTCTTCGCGCTGGTGTTCGCCCTGGCGGTCGGGGGGGAGCGCTTCGTCGCGCGCTGGTGGCTCGGCGCCGCGCTGATCCTCACCGGCGTGGTGCGGGTGGAGTGGGACGCGGCGCGGCTTTCGCGGCGGGCGCCGCCCTCCGCGGAAGCGCCCCGTCGAGCCAGTTGAGGAAGCGCGGGATGACCTTCGCGTCCTTGCGGAACTGCGCCAGCCCGCGCCCGCTGGTGGTGGCGTCGGACACGCGGGAGGCGCCGCGGTCCCCGGCCTGGTAGAGGGCCTCGGTGATCTCGTAGCAGTCGTCGAAGTCCTCGGGGGCGATCTGGAAGAAGACCGGGAGCCGCAGGCGCGCCAGGCGGGCGCGCGTGACGCCGCGGTCCACGGGGGCGGGAGCCGGGCTGACGAGCAGCAGCGCCCGGGCGCGGGCGTCGAGCGTGGCCGCCTCGACGGCGATCCCCGCCGTGAGGCCGACGCCGGCCAGCAGGTAGCGCGTGGTGTCCACGGGCATGAGCCGGGCGAGCCCGCGCACGGCGTCCCGCACGTCGCGGGCGACGCGGGTCTGCATCATGCTCTCGCGGTCCAGCCAGGCGTCGTGGAGCGGGCACGCGGGCGCGACCGAGTTGCCGGAGCCGCGCGGCTGGAGCAGGAGCACGGCGTAGCCGTGGCGCCGCAGCGCGACGGCGAGGCTGTCCCCCGAGGCCAGCGTGTCAGCGGGCGCCATCAGCACGAGCGCGAGGGGCCGGAGCCGGGTGGGGGTCGTGCGGGCGCGCCGGGTGGGCCCGAGGGCGAGGCCGACGAGGGGGAAGCCGTCCGAGGCCCAGAGGCGAACGAGGCTGCCGCCCAGCGCCTTGGCCAGCGCCTGCTCGACCTTGTCGCGCTCGTTGACCTGGCGGAACACCTCGTCCCGGATGCGCTCGGTCATCCCGAGCCCGGTGCCGATGGTCTCCAGCATCTCGATGACCTCGTCGTCGGTGCCCCGCGACAGGACTGCGTTCTGCAGCAGGAGGTCTCCCGCCTGGCGGTAGTGCTTCTGGGCGAGGCGGACGCGCCCCATGCGATAGCGCCACTCGGACTGGGGCCGGAGCTGGAGCTCGACGGAGTCGAAGAGGCTCGCCGCGCTGTCCGTCTGGCTGTCCAGGAAGCGGGCCCAGGCGAGGCGTCCGAGCACGGCCGCCTTCAGGCGCGGGTCGAGGCTCGCGGACTCCGTCATGGGGGCGAGCCTGGTGAAGACCTCGGCCACGTCGGCCGGCGCGCGCCGCAGGAGCAGCTGATCGACGAGCGCGAAGGACTCCTCCTCCGCGCCGCGCAGCACCACCGCGCGGCGGTGGCAGGCGATGGCGCTGTCGATGCGTCCCTCGCGCTGCAGGCTCAGGCCGGCATAGTGGAACGCCTCGCCCGCGCCGTAGGGATCGCCGGCGACGGTGGAGTCGGCGTAGGCGAGCAGTCGCGCCCGCAGGTCGTCGGGGGAGTCGGCCAGGGTGAGCAGCACGCGGGCCCGCGAGGTGGGCATGCCCGCCAGGGCCGGCACGGCGAAGAGGAGCGAGAGCAGGATCGGCAGCGTGAAGCGCCTCATACGGGGTCCTCCCGGGAGGGCGATGGTTGGACGGCGGACAGGAACTCGCGCTCGAGGGGCGAAGGCCCGTGCTCGGGCGCGCCCCGGGCCGCGCGGCGGCAGCGGACGCGCGAGCCACTCCGGACCAGCGGGGGTGTGGCGCAGCCGGCGGAAGGCGGTGGCGATCTCGGGGGTTCGGGTGTGCATGGCAGGGGCACGATTGTAGCCGAGCGGCCGCCGTGCGGCACGGAGGCGGGTCTGCCGGATCGGGGGTGGTCGAGGGGGTGCGGTGCGCCCGCGTCGCCCCCTTCGGGCGCGGGATCCGCAGCGTGCGCGTCTTTGCGCGGCGCCGGGGCGCATGTCAGGATGCCCGCGCCATGGTCCCGGAAGCCGCCGTCGTCCACTCGCCCGGGTACTTCTGCGACATCGGCGTCCACGTCTTCCCGATGGAGAAGTTCGGGCTGCTGCGGGAGCGGCTCGTGGCCCTCGGGGAGGTGGCGGCCGACGCCGTCCTCGAGCCCGCGCCCGCGTCGCGCGAGGACCTGCTGCGCGCGCACACGCCCCAATACCTCGACGACCTCGAGCAGTTGCGCTGGACGCGGCGCACGCTGACCTCCGAGCTGCCGCTCACCGCCGGGATCGTGCGCGCCTACTTCTTGGCGGCGGGCGGGACCACGCTGGCGGCGCGCGAGTCGCTCGAGCGCGGCTTCGGCATCAATCTCGGCGGCGGCTTCCACCACGCCTGTGACGATCACGCCGAGGGGTTCTGCTACGTCAACGACATCGCGGTGGCCATCCGCGCGCTCCAGCACGAGGGCCGCGTGCGGCGCGCGGCGGTGGTGGACTGCGACGTGCACCAGGGCAACGGCACGGCGCGCATCTTCCGCGACGACGACTCGGTGTTCACGCTCTCGCTGCACCAGGAGCGCAACTATCCCCTGCCCAAGGAGAGCAGCGACCTCGACATCGGGCTCGACGACGGCATCGAGGACGCGGCCTATCTCGACCTGCTCGGGCCGGCGCTGGAGCGCGCGTGGGGGGCGGGTCCGGACCTCGTGGTCTACCAGGCCGGCGCCGATGCGTATCGCGAGGACCAGCTCGGGGGCCTCGGGCTGACGCTCGACGGTCTCGCGGCGCGCGACCGGCTCGTGCTGGAGGGTTGCGCGAGACGGGGCATCCCGGTGGCGATCACCCTGGGTGGCGGCTACGCGCGACACCTCGAGGACACCGTGCAGGCGCACCTCGCCACGTGCCGGATGGCGCTGGCGCTGGCGCGCGGCCGGGCGGCGCGGGCCGGAGACGGCACATGATCCACGGCTGGCACGCCGACGAGTCGGGGGTGCGGCCGGTCGGGCCCGGCGAAGCGGTGAGGCTCGCTCGCGACGGACCGGGCGCGGTGTGGCTGGACTTCGAATCGGAGCCCGAGAGCGTGGTCCGCGGCACCCTCGAGCCCCTCGGCATCCACCCGCTGGTGCTCGAGGACCTGGTGGTGGACGTGAACCGGCCGAAGGTGGACAGCTACGGCGCGTATCTCTACGTGGTGGTCCACTCCGCGCGTTGGGACGGGGATCGCCCGGAACTGCGCGAGGTCGACGTCGTCGTCGGGCGGCGCTTCCTCATCACCCACCACGAGGGCGGCACGCGCTCGGTGGAGACCGCGCTCGACGTGCTGGCCCGCCGCCCGGGGCTCCTGGCGCGCGGGCCGGCCGCGCTCCTGCACTTCCTGCTGGACGTCCTGGTGGACAACTGCCTGCCGATCGTGGACCGGCTGACCGAGGACATCGACGATCTCGAGGAGGCCGTCCTCGAGGACACGGACGAGGAGATCCACCAGCGCATCCTGCGGCTCAAGCGCGGCATGTCGGCACTGCGGCGCATCGTGGGACCGCAGCGGGACACCGTGCTGGCGCTGACACGCGACGAGTTCGAGCCCGTGCCGAGCGAGATCCGGCCGTATCTGCGGGACGTCTACGACCGCCTGGCGCGGGTGAGCGACCTGCTGGACTCGTTCCGGGACGAGATCGGCTCGGTGCTCGAGTTGCACGCGGCGCGGGTGTC
>Ga0315277_10012488_pt1 | contig 10648 bp, 7 predicted proteins | sample YL17G05_15_MG_FD_203695 | JGI IMG/M metagenome (GOLD analysis project Ga0315277, IMG submission 203695) | Sediment microbial communities from Yellowstone Lake, YNP, Wyoming, USA - YL17G05_15 | ecosystem: Environmental > Aquatic > Freshwater > Lake > Sediment | place: USA: Wyoming | collected... | reverse complement strand
TTTAGTGCCGAAGACAGCTTTTCTTGAATTGCCCGCCGTGACCAAGGATAAAATCCTCTACAATGTGGCGCAGGCTTTTAATAATAAAGGACTGTTGGGTTCTTCTTTCGATGATATCGCCCAATCGATCAATGTCTCGCCGGAAGCCTTTGCGCTCTACTTCGAAGGCCTTCCCGATGTGATCGCCACCGTCCTGGGCCGCGGCATTCAATATTTCAGCGAGGCCTATATTGAAGTCGGCCGCAAGCAGGGGCCCTTTTGGGAAAAGGTCGAGCTGCTTTTCACCTTGGCCGCCAAACGTGGCATTGCGTTTTCCCCATTCATGCTGGTTTATTTAAATGTGGCCGCCCAGAACACGCCCGAACTGGCCCAGGCGACTTTTGACCGCTTCGAAGGCCGCGCGGCGCTGTTCTTCCAAAATCTCATTCTGGCCGGTCTCCAGGAAGGCGCCTTGCGCGCCGAGTTGGACGTGGTTTCGGTGGCCTACCATTTTCAAATGATGACCCGGCTGATTATGACCCGTCGCAGCCACCCTTCATTCCGCGCGCATTCCAAGGCCTACTATCCCGACATCCCGCTGGATGACGAGGGGGATAAGCGGCTGGTCGTGCGCATGATTTCCCATTTGAAAAGTGCGTACGGAGCGGAATGACGCTTGAAGAGGGTCCGGCCGTGATCAGCGCCCTCGGGCCGGGCTGGTGGACGGCGATATTTCTGATCGCCTGCGCGGCGGTAATTTCCCGGTTATTCATGATTCGAATTAGTTGGCGAATTTTTTGGCAATCGCGAATTCCGTCGCGCGAATTAACCGCACGACTCGCTGAGGCGCGCGCGGCGGAGCCGCTAACCGTCACGTGGCTGGGCCATGCCACTTCCCTGATTCAAATCGGCTCCCGCTTCATTCTGTTGGATCCGTTGCTCTTCGATCACATCGGCCGGCTTCAGCGGCGCCTGGTGCAGGCCGGCATGGACCCGCAAAATCTGCCGCCGATCGACCTGACGGCGGTGACGCATGGGCATCTGGATCATCTGGACTGGCCCAGTTTGAAAGCGATTCGCGGCGGCGGGGGGTTGGTCGTGCCGCGCGGCCTGGCCAAGTACATGCCGGCGAAACCGCCGTATTCGACCATCGTCGAACTACGGAATTATCAATCCTATGAAAGCGCGGGTATCAAAATTACCGCGGTGCCGGCCAAACACTGGGGCGGGCGCTACGGCGTCGACGGGTTGTGGGCCCGCGCCTACTGCGGCTTCGTCCTGGAGGCCGACGGCTTCACAATATATTATGCCGGCGATAGCGGCCCTCAGGAACCAATGTTTCGCGAAATCGGCCGCCGTTGGAAAATAGACGTGGCGATTTTGCCTCTGGGTCCTGAACAACCCCGTTGGATCATGCGGATCAATCACATGAATGGTAAAAAGGTACTGCATGCCTTTGAAACATTGGGCGCCGCGCACCTGATTCCGGTGCATCATTCGACCATCATCCAAAGCTATGACCCGTTGGGCGAACCGCGCCGGAGCTTCAGCGAGATGATCAAATCGCGGCCGGACGCCGATGCAATTCATCTGCTGTTTTTCGGCCAGCAGGCGTCGTTCGATCGCCGCGGCGGCCGCCTGGTGCACACCGGCGTGCGCGGCCCGGAAACAGATTGGTGAATCGTTCTACAGTCTCCATTTATGCAACATACGATTATTATTTAACTATTTCCTGTGCATAAATTTCCTTGACACTTTTAGGTCACAAATGTATAATTTTAGTGCAACTGGCAACTAAATTAATTTATCGAAATCGGGAGACATGTGATGAGTTATCGGACCCAAATTCGTCTAAACCAACCAACCAAATTTATTGCCTTAATCTCAGTCCTTTTAATCCTAGTGTTTGAATCGGCCGCTATAGCCGCTGACGCCATTCCCTTGCCTGCGCCTTCTTTGGATGCACTGGAGGAATGGCAGGATTTTCAAGCCGATAACCCGGACGCACAAATTGTTTGGGGGAAAAAATTAGGGAGGCCATATTTGCTTTATGGCTTTGATCCAATACAATCTGACGGAGATTATGTTGGAACCTTGCTTAAGTTTATATTGGATCATCCTGCCATATTCGGCGTGACAGATTCCTCCATACAATGCGTCGGACAGCTTGCCCGACTGGAAAATCCTCATATAAGCTATCAATGTGATCGTGAAGAATTAGGTCCGCAACCAGGTTTGCTGGAAGGTGAATGGTATGAACCGTCCTGTCCGGAAGTGACCGTGATCAGTCTAAAGCAAACCCTTGGCCCGCTTCCCTATTTAGGTGGTGAAGTCAGCGCCACATACAATAAGGATGGCTATTTAATAAAAATCTTCGGTGAATATTTGGGCCAGGTGGAAACTCCGCTGGAGCCGTTGGCGACCAAAGATGTCGCGCTGGCCGTAGCTCTGGATTATTTGAACTTAGATATTGAAACAGCCGATATTCCATATTCGGAGGAGGGCTATAAATATGTTGATCAGCAGATTCTTCCGGTATGGGTTTTTCGCATCATTAATATTGAGACCGGCAGCGATCGGACATTGACCATCAATGCGGATTCACTCGAAGTGCTAAGCGCAACGAATAATGTGGACAATACCGATCAAACGGCTTGGGGATACACTTTGGATACGCAGGCGGCAGTGGAATGCAACGAGCCCGCCAATCGCTGGCACCTTGTGGATGACACTTATGATATCTTTGGATATCCCGGTGCATTTGATGCCGAAATACATGTGTATGATATGAACCTAGAACAATCTTGCAATGTAGGGTACCTGACGGCGAATGACATTTATGCTGGTAATCATTTTTTTAATAACAAATGCGTGTCTTGGGCCAGTGGCGGCTTATGTAATAATAGCGATGGTTTGGATATTGAACCCAATTCCATTTCCACTTGGACGGCTTATATACACTTGAACAATGCGCGCAGCTACTGGCGCAGCCTTGGATTTAATGAGCATTATTATGAGGTGGGTGAATTAGCCCATGGCACCAGGTACGAAGAAGAACGAGAAAATCATAACCTTACGGTAATTGTAAATAAAAATCCGTATGATGATTCATTTTGCGGGGATGGACACCCGGGCTGCTTTAAGGACTATGGGTTTCCTTTTAGGGACGTAAATGAGGAACAGACATGCTACGGACCTGGGAGGTCCTTTCAGGCCTATATTCCCAGTCCGTGGTCTACAGATCATAGAGCAAAGAATAGATCTACAGACAAATTGCCGCCGCTATTTCCAACCATTGTACTTGCACAAGGAGGCGGCGTTTTCGAATATTATGAGCATACTCCATACTATGAGGACTTCATAAGACATCCGGGCCTATACCATGAATTTACCCATTATGTAGAAAAAGCCTACATGTCGCCGGATGATTATTGGGAGTTACCCTCGGCGTTCAATGAGCATGAAGAGGAGTCATTTAAAGAAGGCTTTGCCATGTATTTCGCGGCCTCGATGGAGCGCATTGATGGGCATAATTTCGACAAATCCAACCTGACATGCGACAGCGACCATGCCTTCTTTATGTACCAGCCAATTTGGACCTGTTGCACGAGTGACAGCCTATATCAAAGGGGTAAGGTGCTGACGCAAACTTTGTGGGATTTGCGCAACGGTTGGGATGTGCCCTCGCCGGGGCAAGTGGCGTTGGGCCGCAGCTACGTGGACAATTTGGCCTACCAGGCGATTTTCCAAGGGAGTCTTTCTGAAACGGCGACGCTCACCGATATGTACTTTTTAATGGTCGGGCTGGCCGTGGACGAATTGTCGGGTGATTGTCCAATTGGCGATGATGCAGATTGCATGGGTGCGATTGTCGATGCCTTTCACCGGCACGGAGTATGTTATCCATCATGTGAATATACAAATATTAATCAATGTGATTCCGATTATTGCGATCCAACTGTTGGCTCGGTGATATGTCCCGGATCCACGACTTGTTTGGGTCCACACGTTGCAAACTGCCCCATAATTAATGATTTTTATTGCTGCAACTTGCCGATCGCGAATCCACATGGACACCATGGAGTGTGTTATGATAATAAAAACGTGATAGTGAATCAATGTCATCTATACACAACTCAGCAGCTTTGTGCAAATGACTGTACTCAACTACTTTGGAGCCATGCCAAACGCCAATGCATGATTAATCTGACTCCATCAAATTGCCATGCATGCGATAATCTCTAGCTTATATGGAGGAAGGAAAAATGAAAAAGATTCTTGTCATTGTCCTGATGGTGAGCATATTTATAATGTTTTCCTGTGAGAAGAAACATAATGGCGATGCAGGGGAGGAAGCGTGGCCGGATCATCCTAAGCCGATAGAGGGTTGGGTGGCTTTGGAGAGTGAAAATCCGCAATGGGGTGGTTTGCTGAAGGTTGATGCACAAGGTCATATTAATAATTCATTTATTCCAGAAAATATATATTATGCAGAAGGTGCGTTACCGCGAGTTACAGTCGGATGGGTAAATGCAATTGAATTTAACAACAACCAAAATTCAATATATCAGATTAGTAGTGGTCGGTGGACATATTTCGAGAAACAACCGGTCTGCAAGTCGAGCGCTGTGATAAGAATAATAGAAATTGCTCGCTTTGAAAATGGCAATGGAATCATTAGTGCGGCTTGTGACGATATGGGATACCTATTTATCTGGAGCAATGACAAATGGCAAATAATGAAAGCGCCTCCTTCTATTGGCCTAATGGATTGTTATGCCGAAAATAATTGCGTATTATTCGATAACTATGGATCCATATATAAATATAACGGTGAGGATTTTATAAAAATAAGCGTAGATAATACTTTTAGCGAGACAACACAGGTGAGCATTCAAAACAACGAACGCATTTATGCTGTCGTGGCTTATGATGTCTCGGAAGGTGGAGATACTACAGATGAGACGAATCCATATACCATTGTGAAATACGAAAAATCAAAGTGGAGTCCTATCGAGCATTTGACGGAGGAAGAAAATTATTTTGTCACGGGTCCTAAGCTCTTCCGGATCGACAGTCATCATATGGCAGTCAGCATTTACCGGGGAGAGGATGATTCCGAGACAATTATTCTCTCTGATTCAGGCAAAGTTATGCGGCCCGAATGGCCAGAGTATCAAAAACTTGTTTTTGCGCCAGGCGGCAGCGGCCTTGGATATAAAATAACAACCAGTCCATTGAGATATCGAGTGGATTTGATCGAAGGCCTTACATTCAAAACAATCTATGAGGCGAATGCGGCGGAGGGTGTTGGCGTAACAATGCTCCTCGCCGCTGACGCAGAATAATTGCAGAGCACAAGGTCGTCCTTGATTGCATGCAAGTGTAAATTCATCACTGAGAAGCAAGAAAGCACTAAGTTCAGTTATTGGCTTTATTTAGCCGCTCAAGACGCACAGACCTTTCGGCGAGTCAACTGTGTGCATCCATGCGGCGGTCCCCCCGCTTTCGCGTCGGTCTCGACCAAAACCTGCCGTTGCGGGTCAGTGGCGCGCCGGCAACCACGATCCGCAGGACGAGGTCGATTTCAACAAAATCAACAGCTTAGCAAATTCAAACACCGATTTTGAAATCGTCTTGGACAGCAGTGGTTTACAATTTTCAATTCTCAATGCAAGGCTGATCCAGGACAGCACACCATGGGACAGTCCCAGCCCAGCCTTCCTGCCGGCCGGCATCCCGTGTAAGATACCTCTCTGAATTATTACCGCGGAGGAAGGCATGCCTGCCCAGCGTTGGTTCTGTTGCTTGATTTTGGTTGCGTTAGTGTTTTATGCCGGTTGCGGCGATGACGATGACAACGACAATGACGATCAACCGGTTGACGACGATTCCTCGCCGATCGATGACGATTCGACCGCCGACGACGATGCCACGCCACTCGACGACGATACAATTGACGATGACACATCGCCGGATGACGACTCTACGCCGGACGACGACACGACGCCCGATGACGACGATACCACACCGGTCGATGTGCTGGATTATGTCGATCCCTTTGTCGGCACCGGTGGCATCGGCTATGGTGTCGGCAGCGCGTATCCCGGTCCCAAGGCGCCTTTTGGCCTGATGTCACTGAGCCCGGACACGACGTTGCAAGGCATGAATTTCGGCTTCGATCATTGCGCGGGCTATAATTATCCGGATACGCAGATCCGCGGATTTTCACACACTCACTTGTACGGCACCGGCGCGGTGGACCTGGGGGCCTTGCTGGTGATGCCGATGCTTGAGGCGCCGGACGCGCCGTTTTCCGAGAAAGATTATCGCAGCAAGTACCGGCATTCGGATGAGCAAGCCTCGCCCGGCTATTATTCGGTGCTTTTGGCAGACACCGGAATTCTCGCCGAGTTGACGGCCACCGACACCTCCGGCATGCACCGCTACACATATCCGGACAAGGCGCCGCGTTACGTGATCGTCAACCCGACGCATTACATTGACGCCAGTGAAGTGACCGACGCCACGGTGTTGATTGACCAGGAAAACCAGACCATCGAAGGGCAATTACGCTTCCACGGCGGGCTGTCCGGCCGTTTCGGCGGCGTGATGACCTATTGGGCGATGGAATTCGCCGACCCGTTCACCGAGTATGGCACCTGGAAAGATGGCACGCCGAACCCCGAAAACACCAGTGAAAGCGGCACGGACATCGGCGCCTATGTCGGTTTCGCGGCGGCGCAAAAAGAGCCCCTCGTGTTCAAGGTGGGCCTCAGCTTCCAGAGCATCGAACAGGCCTACGCCAACCTGTACGCGCAGATCCCCGATTTCGATTTCGACGCCGTGCGCGAGCAGACGCACCAGCGGTGGTCGGAGCTGATTAATATGGTCGAGGTCACCGGCGGCACGGAAGAGCAGCTCCGCATTTTTTACACGGCTTTGTATCACTCGCACCTGATGCCCACGGATTGGACCGAGACGAACAATAGGTATTTCGGCTTCGATCTCGCGTCCCACGACGCCGGCGCGCGCCGCTACTACACCGACATGTCGCTGTGGGATACGTTCCGCACGCTGCATCCGCTGTACAACCTGCTCGAACCGCAAGTGGCGTCGGACATGATGCAATCGCTGACCTGGATGTACGAGCAGGGCGGCTCGATTCCGAAATGGCCGATGGGCAACGGCTATACCGGCTGCATGATCGGCACTCCGGCCGACATCGTGCTGGCCGAGGCCTATCTCAAAGGGATCGACGATTTCGATTTTGAAACGGCGTATGAAGGCTGCTACGCCCACGCCACCGGCCCCGTGCCGAACGACGGCCGCGAAAATATCGAAGATTACCTGACCATGGGCTACATCTGCGAAGATCACAACAACGCCGGGGTCAGCCTGACCACGGAAGCGACCTATGCCGATGCCTCGCTGTCTAAGTGGGCCGCGGCGATGGGCCTGACCGACGACGCCGAAATGTTCCTGGAGCACAGCCACAACTGGCAGAACCACTTTGACCCCGAAACGCATTTTCTGCGCCCCAAACTCTGCGACGGTTCATGGTTCGAGCCGTTTATTCCGTGGTACGTCTTTGACGAACACTACACCGAGGGCGACGCCTGGCACTGGTCGTTCTACGTGCCGCACGATGTTCCCGGCCTGATTGCGATGTACGACAATGAAGCGGCGTTTATCGAAAAGCTGACCACGTTTTTCCAGAAGGCGGTGGACGGCTACCAGGGCATCCTGCTGCCGAACGTATATTACTGGCACGGCAACGAGCCGGATATCTTTTCGGCTTACATGTTCAACTACACTTCGCGGCCGGATCTGGCGCAGAAATACGTGCGCTGGGTCATGGAGACCAAGTATCACGACGGGCCGGCCGGCATTCCCGGCAACGACGACGGCGGCACGATGTCCTCGTGGTATATCTTTTCAGCGCTGGGCTTCTTCCCCTTGGCCGGCAGCGACGAGTATCTGATCGGCAGCCCGATTTTCGACTCCGCGACGCTGCATTTGCCGGGCGGCAACCTGGTCATCACCGTCGAAAACAATTCGGCGGAAAATATGTACGTGCAGTCGGCGACCTTGAACGAAGAACCGCTCGCCGCGCCGTTTTTCACGCATGATCAAATAGTCAACGGCGGCATGTTGCATTTCGTCATGGGGCCCGAGCCGGCCAAGTGGGGCCGCTGAACTTAACCATTTTCCACCCGTCTGGCAGGGGAACCATTGACCATCGAAGCCATCTTATTCGATTTCAACGGCGTGATTATCGATGACGAGCCGGTGCACTGCGACGCCTGGCGCGCCGCCCTGGCGCCTTTTGACCTGACTTTCACCGACGAAGAATATTATGGCCCGCTGTTGGGCATCCCCGATACCTATTTTTTGGATCACCTATTAAAAATGCGCGGCGTTTCACTGGCGCCGCGAACCGCCGCGGAGTTGCTCAACGAAAAGCGCAGTTTGTACGATCAATTGGTGCGCCGCCGCAATGTCGATCCGCCCGGGCTGGCGGCTTTCGTCCGCGATGCCGCCGCGCATGTGCCGGTCGCGGTGGTCAGCGGCGCGCTGCGGCAGGAAATCGAATATCACCTGCAACGCCTGGAACTGGCCGGAATTTTTAAGGCGATCGTCGCCGCGGGCGAATACCAGGCGGCCAAACCGGATCCGGAGCCTTATCTGGTCGGCTTGCGGGCGTTATCGCAGGCCACCGGAAAGACCTACGCGCCCGGCGCCGTGCTGACGGTGGAAGATTCGGGCCACGGCGTAGCCAGCGCGCGCGCCGCCGGGATGCCGGTCCTGGGCTACGCCGGCCGCATCGCACCGGAAGTGCTGCACGGCAGCTTCGCCGTGATCTATGATTTTTCCCTCCTGACGTTTGAGATCCTGGAACAAATGTTCACCGCGTATTTTTTATAGCAGCGGCGCGATTTGCAGCCACCAGGCCAGCGCCACGAAAAAATTTCCCAGGTCGTTGACGTGGTTGCAGTCGTGATAGAACAAATTGTGCCCGCCGAAGTCGCCGAAAATTTCGTTCAAGTCGGCCAGCGGCACCCCTTCTTCCGCCGCCAAATCGCGAATCTGATCGTTCAGTTCATCCACGTAGTGATTGGCTTTTTCCGCCATGGCGGGCGTGAGAAAGCCGATCGGCGAGGGATCGCAGATCGTATAGGACGACAAATAATAATAGGTGCCCAGCACCACCTCGGCCGAGGTCCAGAAATGGATGTCCTGGATGCCGCTGCGCAGGTTTTTCTTGATTTCGTTCAGCTTTTGATTCAGTTCGTCCCGCAACGGATAATCCGGATCGAGGGGATCGTAAAGCAACAGCGGGTCGGCGTCGATCACCCAGTCGATCAAATCGTTGCCGCCTTCCATATAGGTCCAGACTTTGCTGTCGACGTATTTGAAGGTAATCAGATACCCCAACATGCGCCACAACCCGTCCGCGGTGGTTTCACCGCTTTCGCCCTCATTGGACACTTCGCCGTCGCCCGGCTCAATGAAAAATTCCAGGTAGTCCGGAAAGCTTAAATGCGAGGCGCCGGCGGTGGCCGAATCGCCGAAACACACCACGCTTTCACTGTCGGCTGACGCGCCGGCGGCCGCCAGGCAGGCCATGACCAACGCCAGCCCGAAAATACGACAGAATCGCGTAGCTCCCATGGCTCCCTCCTCAACGATTTGAATTGGTCTTTGATTGCTTCACCCTGGACCCTCCCCAGCAAAGCATGACGAGATTTTACACTTTAATTAAATCGGTCGAAAGGGATGGCCTGTAATTTTCAATTTCTAACTTTTTATTCGAGCCCGCCCAGTCGAATCAGCCGCGCACGCAAGGCCAGCCGCAGGTATTCCCAGCCGCGGCGGAATAAGGCCTTGCGGCTCAAATCGCGATGCGGCCGGCGGGCGACCGTCGGAATTTCTTCGATGCGCTTGTCGTAAGAAACGGCCTTCAACAAAATTTCCAGCGCGATGGTGTAATCTTCGTGCACCAGCGGCAGGTCGGCCATCAGCGAGCGTCGAAACGCGCGGAACGGGTTGGTGATGTCATGCACCGGCAAATGCAGCAGGTAGCGTCCAAAGAGCGAAAATACACGGCTGCCGATAACGCGCAAACCTGGAAAATCACCGTAACTTCCGCCGTGAATGGATCGGCTGGCGATGACCAATTCAACCCCGTCCATGAGCCGCCGGCGCATTTCCCAGATATCTTCCAAGCGATCGGCGCCATATGCCGAAACCCAAGCTACCAACGGGAACGCAGCCTGGTTGGCGCCGATCTTCAAGGCCGCGCCCACCCCCAGATTTCGATCGTTGCGCACGACCGTCAACCATGGCCGCAAGGTGCAGGCCTCCTGCAACAGGCTCCAGGTGTTATCCTGGCTGCCGTCATCCACCACGACCACTTGCACGGAGCAGGAAGCGGTCAACACCAGCCGTTCCAGATCATTCAACAACTCGGGCAAATGTCGGGCTTCATTATAAGCCGGCACAACAATCGACAGGTCCAAACGGGCTCCCGGGTAATAAACAGCGCGGCAAGATTAGCACTTTTTGTTTTGCCGACCAACTTGCATTTTTTCTTATTTTGTAGGAGCGACCTCCCGGTCGCGATGCTATCGCGCCTAAAGGCGCTCCTACGGTGACTGGCGTAGGG
>Ga0315277_10012487_pt1 | contig 10648 bp, 9 predicted proteins | sample YL17G05_15_MG_FD_203695 | JGI IMG/M metagenome (GOLD analysis project Ga0315277, IMG submission 203695) | Sediment microbial communities from Yellowstone Lake, YNP, Wyoming, USA - YL17G05_15 | ecosystem: Environmental > Aquatic > Freshwater > Lake > Sediment | place: USA: Wyoming | collected... | reverse complement strand
ATATTTGGCCACCTCGCAGAATTTCATCGTCAGCGCCCCACCGGCCGCTCCCCAATGGGCCCCCTCGACCACTCCGGTTTGCAGGGCAAGATATAATTCCTCACCGGGAATCAAGCTGGGGGCCGCTCCCAAATCCTTCAGCATGTCCGCAATGGCTCCAGAAGAGCGGATCTTATAACCTTTAAAATCTTCAATTTTGCGGATGGGTTTTTTCCCGATCATCGCCGTGGGATAAATCTTTTCTGTATAAATAAGGAGGTTGTGCTTGGCATGAGCCTCCTTCAGCATATCTTCAAAACCGAGAACGTAATGGAAGTAGAGCCCTTCCCAGGGTTCCCGGAAGGTCATCGGGCAATTGCCAGCCACCCCGGCGATAGGGATAATGGTCATCCAGTAGGCCGGGCTTCCCGTTCCCCCATCCACCGTTCCCTTGCGGGAGGAGTCGAATAGTTCTTTGGTGGGAACCAAAGCGGCCGCGGGATAGAGGGTGATCTGCAACCGCCCATCAGTAAGCTTGGTCAGTTTTTGCTCGAAGAAATCTTTCAGGGGTTTAAAGGAAGCGCTACCCGCTGGCCAGTGAGACTGGAACCTCCATTTGATCACCTTTGCGGTTGCCGGTTGCTGGGCGAAGGCCGCCGCGGCGATGAAAACCGCTAAACAACTGATTAAAATTACGCCAACCAATCTTTTCTGCATGTCGCACCTCCATTTTCCCCGGCATTTTCCAGGCCGGGTTGATTTTGGATCTTTGGTAGTGAGGAAAAAATGGTAGGTCTCTCTTCTATAAATATCGATCCAGTGAGAAACCTGGAGATTCCCTGTTTTGTGCGTATAGATGGCCTTTATTTAATGGCCAACGCGTTTTGGTTCTGGCGTAAGCCCATCTTCTAAAAACAGTAGAACAGGATACCCTTAGAGATTTCGCCCACTCCCAACCTGCATGGGTTGGCAACCAAGAAATCTTTTAAAATTATATTTTGAAAAAGTCAACATAATTTATGGTTATGGCGTTAGGAACGTGTGATTTGGAATTCAGGGTCTTGGTCCTTTAATGTTGTGATGAGTAACATTTACCTCTTTTGGATTTACCGTTTTCTGGCGTAAGGCTTCATAAATCACCAGACCCGCGGCCATGGCCACATTCAAAGAATCAACCCCCGGAGTCATGGGAATGGTGAATAATCCATCGGCCGCTCTCATCAGATCCTGGGGTAATCCGGCACCTTCTTGGCCGAAAAGAACAGCAGCAGGCCGGGAAAAGTCTACCGCCCAAAGAGATCGCTCGCTGCGAAGGGTGGTGGCCCAGATCTGACAGCCTCGGGAACGCAATTTTTGCAGGCAATACGCCGGGTCTTGATTTACCAGGAACGGGACCCGAAAGAGGCTGCCCATCGAGGCTCGCACCACCTTTGGGCTATAAGGGTCAGACGTCAAGGGACTTAAAATTAAACCTGCCGCCCCGCCGGCATCCGCCAGCCGGAAGATCGTCCCCAGATTTCCCGGGTCCTGCAGCTCGTAGAGGAGAAGGATCATTCCCTCTCTTTTCCAAAGATCCTCCAAGCTTCGTTCAACCTTTGGAAGGACCGCCAGAATCCCTTGATGACTCCGGGTGTCGGAGATCGTCCCGATGACCTCATCGCTAAAGTAGAGCCATTCGGCCCCTGGAACCTTCTTCCGGGCGGTGGAGAGTAGCTTAGCCCCGCGTCCGGTTTTTTCCAGGCGCGGGCTGTAGGCGATTTTCCGCACCGGCACGGCTTGCTCCAGGGCCTCCTCCACCAATCGCACCCCTTCGATGAAATATTCTCCCCGGGCGTGACGGTATTTGGCCTGTTTGAGCAGACGGATTTCCTTTATTGTGGGGTTGCTTTTAGAAGTTATCATTTGATTTCAGCTCGGGAAAGCGATCCAAGGACCCGGGGATGGCGAGATGGCATGGCGCGATGCTTCTATCTCCGGGTCCCCGGGTCTTTTTTTTAATTCGCTATTCTTCCAGCAATTCGGTGTTCCAGTAAGATACATCCACCATGAAGTCCAAGAAGGGGACCCATTCTTTGCGGATGACCTCCCGCAGGGAAACATTGAGAGGCGGGGTCCAGGCGGGTTTTCGGGGCGGGATAATCAGCTTTATCCTGGCCTGTTCCGGGGTCTTCCCGCCTTTCCTACGGTTGCATTGGTGACAGCTGCAGACCACGTTTTCCCAGGTGGAAGTCCCCCCTTGAGAACGCGGGATAATATGGTCGAGGTTGAGTTCGTGACGGGGGAATTTTTCCCCGCAATACTGGCAGGTGTTCCTATCCCGGGCAAAAATGTTGTAACGGCTGAAGCGGATACGGCGCCTGGGCACCCGGTCGTAGGCGATGAGCAGGATCACCCGGGGAACCTTGATCACCCGGTCCACAAGCCCGATGGCGTCATCGTTCAGCTCAACGCTGAGCTGGCGCCAGCTCTCATAGTCAAAAGTCTCGTACTGGGAGTTCACCGCCTTGGCGATCCCCGCGTAGAGCAGGCAGAAGGCGCGGCGGACGTTGGTGATTTGCACCGGCAAAAACGACTTATTCAGGACCAGGACGTTGGAATGGATCATCTTTAACCCTTTTATTTCAACGCTTGGCGCACCCCGGCGAGAAGCGCACTCTCCTCTGTTTTCGCCACCGTCCTCAAGTCCAGGAGAACCTCTTCTTCCTTGACTCGGGCAATCACCGGCGGGTCGCCTTTTCTCAACCTCTCCTCCAATTTCGCCGCTGAGGTCTGCAAAGGCCGCAGGGCGATGACCCAGGTAGGTAACGCCTGCAAGGGCAGCGCTCCCCCTCCTACCTGAGAAACATCCTCTTTCAAATTCACCCGGCAGACCGAGGAGAGGTCTTTGATTAACTTTCGCTGAAAGCGCTTGGCCCTGCGTTCCAATTCCCCTGCGGGGCAGGTCAGCATGGCGAGCACGGGGATGTTCTTTATAGCCTGAGCGTCGTTTAAATATACCCGGAGAATGGCTTCGATCCCCGCCAGGGTGAGTTTATCAATTCTCAAGGCTCGGTTCAAGGGATTCTTTTTGAGAAGGTCAAGGTATCTTTTCTTCCCTAAAATAATACCGGCCTGGGGTCCCCCCAACAATTTATCCCCGCTGAAGGTCACCACGTCCACCCCTGCTTCCATGGTTTCCTGAACTGTGGGCTCTTTTTCGATCCCGTATTCCGACAGATCCACGAAGCACCCACTCCCCAGGTCCTCCATCACCGGCAAGCCTTTCGCTCGCCCCAGAGCCACCAAGTCTTTCAGAGAAACCTCGGCCGTAAATCCTAAGATCCGGAAGTTGCTCGTATGCACTTTGAGCAGAAGGGCCGTTCTCTCGCCGATACTCTTTTCGTAATCCTCCAGATGAGTGCGGTTGGTTGTGCCCACCTCCACCAGGCGAGCCCCGCTTTTGATCATCACGTCGGGAATGCGGAAGGAGCCACCGATTTCTACCAACTGACCCCGAGAAACGATCACTTCTTTCCCTTCGGCCAGGCTGTTTAGAGCCAGGAGAACGGCCCCGGCGTTGTTATTGACCACCAGGGCGGATTCTGCGCCCGACATTCGGCAGAGGATTTCTTCTACATGCCCGTACCTGGAGCCGCGGTCCCCCGTGGTCAGGTCGAGCTCCAGGTTGGAATAGCGGCCGCCGATTTCCGAGATTTTCCTCAGGGCTACCGGAGAAAGCGGCGCCCGGCCGAGATTCGTGTGCAGGACCACGCCGGTGGCATTGATCACGGGCCGGAGGGAAGGACGCGTTGCGGCGGCCAATTCTTCCTCAACCTCTGAGAGGATACGCTCCTGGCCGATCTCTACAGCGCCCGCCTCCCGGTCATTTGCGCTCCTGAGGATGGCTTGACGCTTTTTCTCCAGGACTCTGCGGATGGACCCGACGACCAAAGCTTTGGAATGGATTGTTAGATGCGTTTGACCCTGTGAATGGCGGAGGAGTTCATCAACCGCAGGAAGGGCTCTCAGGTATCTTTGTCTATCCTCGGGCTCCATACTCCCCGCTAAGAAAAGCCTGGCCTATTCCCCCAATATCCATTTCCTTGGCCGCTTCTTTGAGGGTTCCTTCGCCGAAGAAAATCTTGGGGGGATGGGAAGACTGAAAGAAAAGCGATCCTGGTAGCTCATGGTCAGTCTTTCAAATCAGGCTCCAAAATCTCCACTAACTCGATCAGGTCTTTGTTGATGGCCAGGTAAGATTTTGGTGAGGCAAAATCCTTTGATTCCACGTCCGTCATGCTGATGAATTGCCTTTCATCGTTCATGACGTCCGAGAATCGCGTTTGATCCGCTGGTAGATAGATGGTGCCCGTATAAGAGGAGTCGATCGTCTTGACCCAGGCCCTTATTTTTCGGTAATCGAACTTGCCGTCCCTTTTCTTCTTCATCGCTTCTTCCTCCCCGGTTCGTACCCTCAGGATTACAAGGCCTCCTCATCATAAATAAAAAAATCCGGCCTTGTCAAGGGCGAAGTCAACGAGGTGCCTTTTTGAGAAACTTGCTGATTTAATGGTTTTTATTGGAATTCGAAGATGTAGTATAATAAACGATAGAGATGGATGGAATCCATTCCAGGAGGAAGAAAGGGTGGCCCCCTCTGATAACAGGATCTTGAGACTTTCTGGCGGAAACGATATTCGCGTTCGTCCGTTGCGCGTACCAGCCCTTTTTCTGTTCTCGCTTCTGACCCTCTTTCTTTCCTTTTTGCCCGCGTCGTCTTCCGCCAGTCCGCAGCTGGAGACCCTTCCCGATGGTTTGAAGGTATTCATCCTGGAAAATCATGGGACGGCCTCGGTCTCCGTGGACCTTTGGGTCAAAGCAGGCTCCCGTTACGAATCTCCCCAAAACAACGGCATCTCCCATTTTGTGGAACATCTCCTCTTCAAAGGGACTTCCAAACGGACGGCCAAGGAAATCTCCCGGGAGATTGCCGGAGTGGGGGGCTTGATGGGCGCGACCACCTATTGGGAGTATACCCAATTGCATATCTCTATTCTTCCCCTCCACCTGGGCCTGGCTCTAGAGATCCTGGCGGATGTCGCCCGGAATTCTCTGATGACCGAAGAGATGATCGAAAAGGAAAGAAAAGTGATCCTCGAAGAGATTTCTTTGGCCAATATCTACCCTCCCAGCTACGTGCTGAACCTCGTCTCCCAGACCCTCTTCCCGGAGAATTCCCTGGGGATGCCTATTTCCGGGACCGCGGGGGGGGTTAAAGCCCTTCAACGGAATGACCTCATACAGTTTTACCAGCGCCATTACGTGGCGAACAACGCTTTCCTCACCGTTGTGGGCAACGTGGATTCCCAAACCGTGCGAGCATCGATCCGGGAAAACTTCAATTCCTGGCCCAAGAAAGACCCCCCTCCCTCTTCTTTTTCTCCTCCGCCGCGTCAGAGTAAATTCAAAGAAGTGAAGGAGAGAAAATTTCTCGATCAGGCCATCGTGGTCGTGGCCCTCCAGGCCATGGGACGGAATGACCTAGATCGTCCGACCTTCGAGGTCATCAACGCCATCCTCGGGTCCGGAGGCAATTCCCGCCTCTACCAGGAAATACGAGAGAAGAGGGGGCTTGCTTACTTGGTAGGCTCGCTATACCACCCTCTTTCAGACACCGGCTTCTGGGGTACTTACGCGGGCACCCACCCGAAAAATATAAAGCAGGTGCAATCCATCATCTTCCAGGAGTTTCAAAGAATTCGTCAAGAGCCCCTTTCCCCGCAGGAACTGGATGAGATTAAAAACTATATCCGGGGCCGGACCCTCATCCGCAACGAAACCAATGCCGCCTTGGCCGACTTCGTCGCCTCAGGCCTCCTGGACGGGTCCTGGGAATTGCCGGGAGAATTCTTAACGAAGGTGCAGGCCGTGACCGCGGAAGACGTCCTGCGCGTAGCTCGAACCTATTTGAGAGATGATCAGCTCAATGTAATTATCCTGAAACCCTACCCGGGCTTGACGCTATTCCGGGGCCTCTTGTAAAGAACAGGGAAACGGTAGGAGGGGAAGATCGGGCTCATTAGAGGGGGTGATTTTCCGGGGCTCCGCTGAGCCCCGTATCCTTCCGCCCCCTACCCATCATTTCTCAGGGGGTCATCGATTTGCCTTGATGCCGGTCCCCCATTCGATGGAATGAGCCATCCGTAGGATCTGCGGCTTCTATACTACTAACGTGCAAAATCTTGAGATTCTGTTAAGCAAAATTGGTTTAGAAACCAGCCCCTCAAATCCCCCCCCAACCCCCCTTTCGCTAAAGGGGGGCAGGGGGGATTTCTGGGATTGGGCGTGGCTCGAAGCGAAAATTATTCTTTTGGTTGCGGCTCTGCCGCGCTGTGAATCCCGCGGTATAAAATCGTCGAAGTTTGACTTTTATTTATTATTTTATTAAGATAAACTGTTTATCTTGTTGACCTCACCTCGCTTAGAAGGTTTAAGTAAAAAAGTTTATTTGGGGAATATTCCGATTTTGTTTCCGGCGTCTTCTTTCTTTTGGGGAGCCATCCTCTTTGGGGGGATTTGTTTTGCCTCAAGCAACGTGGCTGAGGCCAAGGAAATCATCCGCGTGCTCATTCTCCGGGATGTTTCCCAGTGCAAATTATCCGGCCAGGAATTGGCCCTTCAGGACCTGAAGACAGGTCAAACGTTCTTTAAAAATCAAAGACTTTCTTCTCTGACCATTGAGCGGGGAGCACACCCCCGACTCCGGGTGCGCGGTCACCCGATCTCTGCTCAGGCATTCTTGCTCACCTCGTCCGGCGGCCCCCTGACCATTAACGGCCGGCGCTACCGGGATAAGCTCAAAATCTTTCCCGGTCAAAACGGAGATCTGTGGGTGATCAACGAGCTGCCCCTGGAGCAATACTTGGTTGGCCTGATCAATTGCGAGATTTCCTCCCAGTGGCCCTGGGAAGCGGTAAAAGCCCAGGCTGTCGTGGCCAGGACGTATGCTACCTTCCAAAAAGGGAACCGCCTGGGCGAATTGTTTGACTTGGACTCCCGGGTCATCGACCAGGTTTACGAGGGAATCGACAGAGAAGATGGGCGATCCCGAAGGGCCGTAAAGGAGACGGATCGGGAATTGCTCCTTTACCAGGGCCAACCCATCTTCGCCGTCTACCATGCCTGCTGCGGGGGGAAGACAGAATCCCCCGAACATATCTGGCCCGGGGACTATCCCTACCTTAAAAGTATTGCCTGCAATCTCTGCCTGGATTCCCCCTTCTTCCTCTGGAACTATCAGGCAGACTCGGACACCTTGAGCAAGGCCCTGAAGAGCGGGGGATTCTCGGGGTCCAGAGTCTTAGGAATTGAAGTATCCGAGAGAAGCCAAACCAGGCGGGTTTTACAGGTTTCCATCCAGAGTGAAAAACGCCCGCTGGAGGTCTCGGGCAAGGAATTTCGACGCCTGCTGGGGTATGATCAACTCCGCTCTACCAATTTTATAGTCAACGCGAGCGGCGGGGCTTTTCTTTTCTCCGGCCTGGGCTGGGGGCATGGTGTCGGTCTGTGCCAATGGGGGGCCAAGGGAATGGCTGAAGGAGGAGCGGATTACCGTTCGATTCTTAAATATTATTATCGAAAAGTGGACCTAGGAAAACTCTCCTGATGAAGCTTCAGGACTTTGATTACCGTCTGCCACAAAGGCTTATTGCTCAGCAGCCAGCTCCGGTCAGGGATCAGGCCCGGCTGATGGTCTTAGACCGGCGAACCGGTTCTATGGATCATCGGCGCTTTTCCGACCTTCCGGAATACCTTCACCCGGAAGAGGTCCTGGTGATCAATGAGACAAAGGTCTTGCCCGTCCGGCTGATAGGGAGAAAAGAGAGCGGGGGAAAAGTCGAGATCCTTCTAATCCGGAAATGGGGACGAGGAAAAACTGGGGAGGGCTCCGGAGAGGGGGCCGAGGAACGGAAAGCGGAGAGCATCGACGAGTGGGAGTGTCTGGTCCAGAGTTCGGGCAAACTGCGCCCCAAAACTCGTGTGCATCTGGATGAAGAACTCAGCGGCGAACTCGTGGAGAGGACGCCCGCCGGCCTCTGGAAGCTGTGCTTAAAAGGCAAAGTACCGGTGGATCCGCACTTGCGGCGCATCGGGTCCTCGCCCCTTCCCCCCTATATCCGGCGAAATGGCGATCGGGGGATGAGGATTCGAGATCTGGACCGCTACCAGACCGTATACGCCCGCAAGGAGGGGGCCATTGCCGCGCCGACGGCTGGCCTGCATTTTACCGAAGCCCTCCTGGATGAAATAAGGGAGAAAGGGGTGTCCATCCTCGCTTTGACGCTCCACGTGTCCATCGGGACTTTTCGCCCGGTGAAGGAGCAAAAGATAGAGAAGCATCGCCTGGAGCCAGAATTTTTTGAGGTTCCCTTGGAAACCGCGGGGGCAGTGAATGAGGCCCGGCTCTCGGGCAAAAGGGTGCTGGCCGTAGGTACCACTGTGACCAGAGCTTTGGAATCCTGCGTCGATGAATACGGAACCCTGCGGGCCCAGCGCGGTGAAACAGGGTTGTTCATTCTGCCGGGCCACCCATTTCGGGCGGTGGATGGACTGATCACTAACTTCCACCTCCCCCATTCTACCCTTTTGATGCTGGTCTCGGCCTTTGCCGGGAGAGAGTTGATCCTGGCCGCTTACGATGAAGCCATCAGAAAAGAGTACAGGTTTTACAGCTATGGGGATGCCATGCTTATCTTATAGTGCCTAGAGTTCGAAGTGCCTAGAGTGCCTAAAGTGCGCTCAAGTGTTCCAATTTATTTTTTTCCTGAACCTCACACTGACACTTTTTTATGATGAAATTTGAAATTTTAAAAAAAGATAAAACCTCCCAGGCTCGGTTGGGGCAATGCCACACTTCTCATGGCGTTTTTCACACGCCGGCCTTTATCCCGGTGGGTACCCAGGCGACGGTCAAAGCCATGACCCCGGAGGAGCTTCGGGAGGTGGGAGCGGAGGTCATTCTTTCGAACACCTACCACCTGTACCTGAGGCCGGGACACGAGCGGATCCAGCGGATGGGCGGGCTGCACCGGTTCATGAATTGGAACTCCCCTCTGCTTACGGACAGCGGAGGATTCCAGGTTTTCAGCCTCAACTCGCTGGTTAAAGTTGCTGAAGAAGGGGTCCAATTCCAGTCTCATCTCGACGGCTCGCGGCATTTTATCACCCCGGAGAAGGCCGTCGAAATCCAGGAGGCCTTGGGGGCGGACATCATCATGTGCCTGGACGAATGCACTTCTTACCCGGCTTCCCACGAAGAAGCGGAGCGCTCCCTAAGACTAACCCTCCACTGGGCCCGGCGATGCAAGGATGCCCATCAGGTTCGGGGACAGGCTCTTTTCGGCATCGTCCAGGGAGGAATGTATTCCGACCTCAGACGGAAGAGCGTTGAGGCGCTCGCCGAAATCGGCTTCGAAGGGTACGCCATAGGGGGCCTGAGTGTAGGGGAGAGCAAGGAGATGATGTTCCAGGTTGTGGCCGCGACGGCTCCTCTGCTCCCTGAAGGCCAGCCGCGCTACCTCATGGGCGTAGGCATGCCCGGAGACATTCTGGAAGGGGTGCGACACGGGGTGGACATGTTCGATTGCGTGCTGCCCACGCGGAATGCCCGCAACGGGACTCTCTTCACCCGCTCCGGGAGAATCGTCATCAAAAATGCGCAATATGCCGGAGACTCGTCGCCCATCGAGCCGGGCTGCTCATGCTATGCCTGCCGCCATTACAGCCGGGCCTACCTCCGGCATCTCTACCTGGCCGAAGAAATTCTGGCGTTGCGCCTGAACACGATCCATAATCTCCATTTCTATCTCAAGTTCATGAGCGATATAAGGCAGGCCGTGGCCCAGGATCGCCTGGCCGGGTTTATTCAAGATTTCAACTCCCAGTGGCCTTCCGGGAAAGAAGAAGCCTCGGAGCAGCGGGAGGAACTCTATTCCAGCCGCGCCTCCCGGAAGAGAATCTCTTTTGAGGGATCGGAGAGTCTTTAGAATCTTGGCGAATGAATCTGAAAAACCAACAAGGAGGGAAGTTCGATGTTTAATGATTTAGCCTACGCAATGGGGGGGCTGCCCGGAGTGGGCGGTGGAGCCGGCGGGCTGGGAAGTTTTCTTCCCCTGATTTTGATGTTCGTGGTCTTCTATTTTCTTCTGATCTGGCCGCAGCAGAAGAAATCCAAGGCTCACCGCCAGGTCCTGGCCAGCCTCCAGAAGGGCGAGACCGTCGTGACTTCTTCGGGAATCTATGGGACCATCACGGGAATCACGGACACGGTGGTCACGCTGGAGATTGCCGAGAAGGTGCGCATCAAGGTGGCCCGCAATTCCATCGCTGGGGTAGTCAAAAATCCGGTCTGAAAGAAGCCATGGGCGTGGTCACCGTCCATCATCTCAAGGGAAACCCCAAGGGTGATGCGTACCATCAAGCGGGCCGACCGCTACCTGGAATACATCTTTTAAAATGCCGGTATGCTCTGTTTACTCAGTAGTTGCAAAAATATTCTCCGAAATTTCGTTTTCGCCCCTGCCTGTAAAGGGCAATAACGGTTTATTCGATGGCCACAGGACTTCACCCCTGGTGTCCTTTGCCCCCCCACCCTAACCCTCCCCCTCGGAGGGGGGAGGGGAGGGTGGGG
>Ga0315277_10012486_pt1 | contig 10648 bp, 8 predicted proteins | sample YL17G05_15_MG_FD_203695 | JGI IMG/M metagenome (GOLD analysis project Ga0315277, IMG submission 203695) | Sediment microbial communities from Yellowstone Lake, YNP, Wyoming, USA - YL17G05_15 | ecosystem: Environmental > Aquatic > Freshwater > Lake > Sediment | place: USA: Wyoming | collected... | reverse complement strand
GTTGGGGCGACCCGGCGGGTCGCCCCTACTGGTTACTTGGAGGTGAAAAGAGCCTGGTCGATTTTGGTGGTGTCTCCTAATACGCCGAAATGAATATCCTTGATGTAGGTTTTAGCAGCAGATTCTATATCCTTCGGCGTCAACCTCTTAGTTTCGTCCACAAATTTAAAACTTCCCTGCCAGCCAATTCCGGAAATCTCTCCTCTGGCTAAGAAATCTGCCTGGGCACGATTTGTCTCCAACCCCAGATAATAATTGGTCAGGAATACATCCACAGCATCAAGCAGCTCTTTCTGGGAAACCGGATTGGACTTGAGTTTATCTACCTCTCTCAACATCACTCTCATAGCAGAGTCCGGGTCGACTGTGGTTATATAAAGGTATCCGAAATTGGAAAGCCGGCTGCTCATCCCGCTACTTACAGCATAGGTAAGGTTCCTTTTAGTTCGTAGCTCCTCAAACAGACGGTCGTCCAGGATGGATAAGGCTATCTTCATAGACGCATAGTCGGGCTGGGATAGATTGGGTACATGATAAAATCCCATGATGTAATTGGTAGGGAGTTTCTTTTCAACCATCTTTAACTCAGGCTTCTGCACCCTGGGTGCATAAGGTGGCTGGCTAAGTTTGTAGTCCCCTGCCGGGAGCTGGGAAAAGGTTTTCTCGATTTTTTCCTTGAGTTGATTTTCATCCAGATTTCCCACGACTACCAGGAGAAGTCTGGTATTCACAAAATTATCCTTGTGGAAGGTTTTCAGCTCCTCAGGACTTATCCTGGCAAGAGATTCCTCTGTTCCCCGGATGCGGTTGTAATAGGGATGGTCAATATAGAAAAGTCTTTCAGAGATTTGCTGAATGTAAGGATCAGGGTTCTCCTTCTCATTTTTAGCCGCATTGATCATCTGCTGCCGGACTAAGTTGATCTCCTTTTCAGAGAGGGCCGGGTTCAATATGATATCCGAAAAGATCTCCCAGGAACGGTCAAAATAATCGGTGATGCATCTTAAGCTCAAGATCGAATAGTCACTGTAAGCTTCAGCGCCTATCTGCGAACCCATACGGTCCAGCTCCGCACTCAGGATTTCTTTAGGGAAGTTCTTAGTTTCTCTCTTAGAGCCGTTCAGAAGAAAAAGCTCTATCCCTTGGGTTGAATCGGATAAAAGCTGGGATCCACCTTTAAGATAAAGATTGGCTGAGACCACCTGGTTTGTGGGAACTTTCTTGAAGATCACTTTTAAACTATTAGACTCGAAACTTACCACGTCCTTCTGCGCCAAAAGGAGCGGAGGTAAAAGTAGATAGACTACAAGGATTATAAGGGCCGGGATAGAAAGATATTTTTTCACAGTAGATCCTCCGGTTTTAAATTAATCTTGGATTGGTTCTCAGAAGAAAGCATTACCCCGATGACATAGGGTTTGTCTTTGATGTAAGCGTTCACATATTTTTTTATATCCGCACGGGTGACTTTCTTCAAGTTATCCACATAGTTCAAATAATAATCTATTCCAGCACTGCACCACCAGAAGCCCAGGTTCAAAGCGAAATCACTGCCGGTCTCCCTGGTGTAAATATCATCAACTACCAGTTTATTCTTCGCATACTGCAAAAGGTCGTCTGAAAAGTAATCGTCCTGGTCAAATTTAGAGACCTCCTGCATTATGGCTTTGTTAAGCTGCAGGAGCTTGTCCGGAGTGGTTTGGGCGGTGATCTGGATAGGGCCAGTGTGTTCCTGGGTGTAATAACCTAAATTGCAGAATAAAGCCAGCCCGGTTTCCACTAATTTTTTTTGAAAACTTGAGTTATCCTGTGACAGGATGTAAGAAAAAACATCTGCGGCATAAGTGGATTTGATATCTTTGGAAAGGCTCGGACCCTGCCAGATGATTTGCAAAGTCACTGTTTTCACCGGTTGATTGACTATCTCCGCTTCGCTTTTGCTCAAAGGCGGGTGAACCGGTATAGGATACTCCTTAAAAGGGTCAGGTCCTTTTTTCCAGGAGCTAAACAGCTCTTTTGCCAGCTTGAAAATCTGCTGGTGGTCTATGTCTCCCTCGACTATCAAGGCTGAGTTGTTGGGGATATAGTATCTTTTCTGAATAGTCATCATCTTTTCGCGGGTGGCGGTCTTGATGACCTCTCTATCACCTATGACGTTCTTCCGGCTGGAATATTTATACCAGAGCTTTTTCCCAACAGCCCGGTTGAGATGGAAGGAAGGGGTCGCCTCGTTTCTATCATACTCGCCTAATACCACCTCCCGTTCTTTTTCTATCTCTGCCTGGTTGAAAAGCGGGGTCTCTATGGCATCTTTCATAAAGACCAGTCCTGACACCAGGCTATCTTTGGAAAGGGTGAAATAATAGTTCACATACTCGGTAGAAGTTCTTCCATTCCAGACCATTCCTAACTCCCTCTGTCTTTCCATGTATTCTTCTTGATTGGGGATAACCTTATTCCCTTTGAAGAACATATGCTCATACAAATGAGAAAGGCCATTGTACTCCGGCGGCTCAGTATAGGCTCCATTCTTCACCGCAATAGAGATTGTTACCAGTGGAACAGTATGATTCTCAATCGCAATCACCTCCAGACCATTGTCTAACTTAGTGATGAAAATACCCTCCTTTCCCCCAGTTCCAGTTTTGGACTGGGCAAATAATAAGGAGAAAAGAAGAAAGAGAAAAAAAGAAAAGTACAAGAGAATCTTTTTGTAACGCATAAAACCTCCGACCGATTAAAAGTTTAACGTCTTTTTATTTCTTATACTGAAAAATTCTGATTCCGGTTTCATAAACTTTCCAATTTTACAGAAAAAGGAAGCGGGTGTCAACTCTAAAGTTAAAAAAAGTGAGACGTGAGAAGTGAGATGAGAAAGATGTGAAAAATCAGAAAGACCCAATCAGAGGGTATGGAGATTCAGCCTTGACTTTTCTCGATCGGAGGTGCTCTTTTTTTGGATATATTAGAAAAAGAAAACTTGACAAGAATAGTTAATTCAATATAATTATGTTTTGAATTTCAGGTGGGGTGGGGAGGACTAACAACTAACCACTATCCACTGACCACCGCTTTTCCCGCCGGAGTGGTGAAACTGGCAGACGCGCCGGACTCAAAATCCGGTGAGGCTTAAACCTCATGTCGGTTCGATTCCGACCTCCGGCATTAAAATCAAGTTGGGAGTTTGGAGTTTGAAGATGTAGGTCAGGAGGTTTGTGCTCCTGATACTGTTTTATTGGGCTGGGAAGAGCGCAGGACACCTGACCTACGTGTCTATCTCTACAGAGAGATTTTCACAAGCGGCTATTGGAGCCTCTTAGTCCCTATAGCGAAGAAATTATTTACCTGCATCAAGTTGACCCTGACAATATCATCGGGTCATAACCATTTTCATGGTCTTGCTGTAGTCGCCAGCATTCAGTTTGTAGAAGTAGATACCAGATGCGACTTTCTCACCATTGGAGTTAATTCCATCCCAGGTAACCGTATGGGTACCCGCTACCATGGTTTCATTCACCAGGGTGCGAACCAGCTGTCCTGCCACATTGTAGATCTTCAAGGAAACCTTGGAGTCTATCGGCAGTGCAAAGCTGATGTTGGTGGTCGGGTTAAATGGGTTGGGATAGTTAGCATACAAGTCGAAAGCAATAGGTTCCCATCTGTTGACAATAGTAATCATCATCCCTTTACCAAAGGCATCCACTGCCTCGACTGATACTAACTTTCCTTTTGCAGTGAGAAGCTGACCAGTTATGCCAGTATTGGAGTTCATATAAACCAGAACTCTGGTCTGGTTGTTTACCACACCCTGCTCGTTCTTCAGGTCAGTGCTAACTTTAACCGCACCCTCGAACACAAACAGAGCTGCGCCCAGATTGGCATTGGTAGAAATCCTGGTCTCGTTCCCCTTGGTCACCGCATAGATAGTGGCTAAATCTGAACCGGAAATCGGCATCGGTATCGCGGTAGCGTCACCAGTCATTATCCTCAGCATCAGAACGAAATCGCTCAGAGAGAGCGGGTATCCGTCAGCATTGATGTCAGTATTGGCGATCTGAACCGGTGGATCGAGGGTGAATACGCTGGTGCCATAGATGAAGTAGCTGGAGAACAGAACTGCGTCAGCAACTTCATAAGCTATCTGATTGAGGTTGATGTCACCTCTCTGCTTCCCGCCGATTGTGTTCACCGATACTCCACCGCAAGGACGGCCTGCTGGATTAATGGTGCAAGGAGGTGCGAACAGGTCGAAGTGCACTAAGTTTAACACAAGGTTCTTATTCGCATCGTTCTGAGTATCGCAAGCTGCATAGCTGAAAAAAGCCGGATTGTCACTGACATACAGTATGTTGCCGGATGTGTCAGAGAAGCTGTTCTCTGTGCAGATTCCATCGTCGAACTCAAAGCAGACGTTTAGATCGAACCCTCTCAGGTTCTCATCGCAAGCTACCTGGAAAATCAGATTGGCAATTGTATAATAAGCAGTGTCAGGTGGAAGAGGCTCTCCCTGGGTAAGATTCTTTAGGTCATAGATACCCAGGAGTTCCAGTTTGTATTTGCAGCAGCCGCACATCGGGCATGGAAGCTGTCTGTAAGTCTTATACTCAAATCCGGCTGGCAAGGTCCACTCTACACCTCTGAAATAGAGAACTGTAGGATCAAATTCGAGATAAAGGTCAAAACCTCCAAAATCAACGTTAGGCTTCAACAGAACCGGCACTTTAACCAATTCGCAGGAATTGCCACTGACGCAACCGATCCTTACGAATCCAGCGGCTGTGGTGAGTTGTACTTGGGTAGTGCAGTAGGTGGTCTCACACTGGTCATAAACACCGAATACCAGGTCATATGTTCCTTCGTTACAACCATGCGTATCCCAGTTATAAGTCCAATCTCCGACAGCGCCAGTGAACTCTCCGCTGCCGCAAAGAGTGTCCTTAAGAAAAATCCCCTGAAGAGGAGACCCGCCAGTATCTATAGCAGTTATATGTATGGGAACAATTTCACCAACAAATGCATTCAGGTTACCCGGGCAGTTCGGTATCGGAGGTTGCTCAATTCCACCGACTATATTGAAGACGCCAACCGTGTCACCTCCGTGCCAGTTGACTGGTACCTCGTAAGTGGTAGAGTCGACCATGGTAGGTCCACCTGCCCTTGAGTGAAATCCTGCTCTCCAGATCATCGTACCGGGGCTGGTAACTTTCCAGTATGTTCTACAATAAAGTCCACTATCGGGAGGGTGAAGCCACCACGAACAAGCCACGGATCCCACGTTAAGTACCACGAAAAGTATAGGATCACCAGGTGCTGTCGGGTAAGGATTGACAATCTTGACGCAAAAGGCTGAAAATAAGCTTGGTGGATCAAATGTTGGAGGAAGACTATCTGCCAGCCCGCCAGTCAGAACAGTATCCAACACCGGGTTAGACGTTCCAGTGATCCATACCGGTAGCACAACTGATGCGATAGTATTTACTATCTTAACTGTGACATCAACCACAACGGTTCCAGTATCAGTGCAGGGTTGGGTTTGAAGACTCACAGGCAACAGCCCAAACTCATTGACTTTAGAAAAAACTGGTACTGCAGTAAAGCTGATAACGAGGAAAACTAAAAGAGGCAGACGCATGGTACCTCCTGATTTTGAGGGGATGTTTACTTTAACTTGTCTAACAACAATATAGCAGTTATTTTTGCCTTGTCAACGGCTTTTTGTATTCATTCTCAGGAACTTCAAAAAATCCTTGACTCTTTTCGTATTTGTTGTATAATAGTTGTGACCCTTCGGGGTGAGGTGTAATTCCTCGATCGGTGGTAAAGCCCACGCGTCTCCGCCAAAGGCGGAACTGAACTGGTGAAACTCCAGTGCCGACGGTTAAAGTCCGGATGAGAGAAGGGAAAAAAGCTATAGGCTTAAGTCTATAGTCTAAAGGCTTAAGAATAACCCAGCCCAGCCCCGAAGAAATTCGGGGTTTTTTGTTAGAGAAGTGTATTTGTCAGGATTGGCAGTTCTATGAAGGATGATACTGAGATAATGAGGTTGGCTCTGAGACTCGCCCGTAAAGGTGAGGGAAAAGTCTCTCCCAATCCGATGGTAGGAGCGGTTGTCATGAAAAATGGTAATATAGTCGGCTCAGGCTACCATCAAAAATTCGGGGAACCTCATGCAGAGATAAATGCACTTAATCAGGCAGGAAAGAAGGCAAAAGGAGGAATCCTGTATCTGAATTTAGAGCCACACTCTTTTTATGGTAAAACTCCTCCCTGCACTGATTCAATAATCAAGGCAGGAATAAAAGAAGTTTTCTGCTCGTTGCTCGATCCTAATCCCAGAGTGAACGGGAAAGGGATAAAGAGATTAAGGGATGAAGGGATTAAGGTGAATTTAGGATTACTGGCGGATGAAGCAAAGAGGTTGAATGAGGTCTATCTGAAATATATAACTACTGGGATGCCTTTTGTAATTCTAAAAGTTGCGCAGAGTCTGGATGGCAAAATTGCTACCCCTACCGGCGATTCAAAATGGATTACCTCTGAAGATGCACGAGATTTCGTCCACCGGCTCAGAGGCAAAGTGGATGCGGTTTTAGTAGGGTCCAAAACCATACTCAAAGATAATCCGGGCTTGACTATTCATGAAAAAAGAGGAATAAATCCCAAGAGAATTATCTTGACTGCAAACGGATTTATTCCGTCAAATTCCAGAATCCTGTGTGATAATAAAGACGGTAAGACAATTGTCGTCACCTCCAAAATCACTCCTTTTCTGAAAAGCTGCGGCGCGAAAATCTGGGAGATAGAAAAAACCAAATCAGACCAGATCAATCTCAGGAAATTCTTAAAAAAAGCAGGTCAGGAAGGGATAGCTTCGATTTTAGTGGAAGGTGGGCAAGAGACTTTCACCTCGTTTCTCAAAGAAAGACTAGTGGATAAATTCTATTATTTTCTTTCTCCAAAAATCACAGGAGAAGGACTGGATACATTTGGTGACCTGAAGATTGAAAGGATAAAGGATTCTCTGAAACTCAAAGATTTAACCCTCAAGAAATTTTATAAAGATTACCTTTTGATAGGGTATCCTGACTGGAGGAATTAAGAAATGTTCACTGGCGTAATTCAGGAAATTGGGGAAATCAAAAATATCTCTTCAGGGGTTGAGAGTAAAAAATTGGAGATAAAGGCGAGAAAAATTCTGTCCGGTCTGCAAATCGGCGAAAGTATGAATATTAGCGGCGTTTGTCAGACAGTTGTTCAGGTCAAGCCAGATTCTTTTGTGGTTGAGGCAATCAAGGAGACTTTGAAAAGGAGTAGTCTTGGTTTACTGAAAAAAGGGGACAGGGTGAACTTAGAAAGGGCTTTGAAATTATCGGACCGATTAGGAGGACATCTTTTGAGCGGGCACATAGATTGCACCACAGAGATCAAATCCATAAGCTCAGATGGCAACAGTTCGATATTTGAATTTTCTTTGCCTCCGGACCATTCAGCATTAGTAGTAGAAAAAGGTTCCATAGCAGTCGATGGAATAAGTTTGACTGTTACGGAATTAAAAAAAAGCTCCTTCACTGTTGCAGTTATTCCTTTTACGCTGCAGATGACTAACTTGCGAGATAAAAGGGTGAAAGATATGGTCAACCTTGAATTTGACTTTTTTGGGAAGTACGTCAAAAGAATTCTGGAAGAGAAGGAGAACGGAAAAAGCAAAATTACTGAGGAGTGGCTGAGACAAAAACTTTAAAAAGGATTAAATGTTCAAAAGTTCAAAGGTTCAAAGATAAAAATAAGGAAGATGGAAGATGGAAAAAGAAAGATTGAAAAAAGAGTGAGAGGTTAGACGTAAGACGTGAAAAGCGAATATCGAATAGCCAGCAGAGAAGGGCGGAATAGAAAGAGGTGAGTTATGGAAGAACTAAATTCAATAACTGAAGCGATTGAGGATATAAAAAAAGGGAAAATAGTCATCGTAGTGGACGATGCTGACCGGGAGAATGAAGGGGATATGATAATGGCGGCTGAAAAGACAACCCCGGAGGCGATTAACTTCATCTCCAAATATGCCCGGGGACTAATCTGCATTCCTCTTACCGGTAAAAGATTGGATGAGCTAAATCTTCACCCTATGGTTGGAGTGAACACAGCTAAGATGGGAACCCGCTTCACCATTTCAGTTGATGCCATTCACAACACCACTACGGGAATTTCTGCTCATGACCGGGCGGAGACTATTAGGGCATTGATCGATAATAAAACCAAGCCAGAGGAGTTAGCGCGTCCGGGACACATTTTCCCGATACAGGCATTAGATGGCGGGGTCCTGAGCCGGGCAGGTCATACAGAAGCAGCAGTTGATTTAGCCAGGATAGCAGGGCTTTATCCGGCAGGAGTTCTGTGCGAGATAATGGATGAGGATGGGCATATGGCACGACTGCCCAGGCTGAAAGAGATGGCTAAAAAATTCGGCCTCAAGCTCATTTCTATAAAAGATCTCATCGAGTACCGGAGAAAAACTGAGAAGCTGGTCAAAAAGGTAGTAAGCGTTAATTTCCCCACTCATTTTGGGAATTTCAAATTGCACCTATATAAAAGCTCCATTGACGAGCATCATCACTTAGCCTTGGAAAAAGGCGAGGTCAAAGGAAAAGAGAATGTCTTGGTCAGAGTTCATTCCCAGTGCCTGACCGGGGACGTGTTTCATTCCAAAAGGTGTGATTGCGGTGATCAGCTTACCACTGCCATATCGATGATAGAGAAACAAGGGTTAGGGGTCTTTCTCTACATGCGGCAGGAGGGAAGAGGTATAGGTCTATCCAATAAAATCTTAGCTTATGAGCTGCAGGATTTGGGTCTGGATACAGTCGAGGCTAATTTAGAATTAGGTTTTGAGGCAGATTTAAGAGACTATGGGATTGGGGCTCAGATCCTGGTTGATCTGGGATTGAGCAGTATCAAGTTGATCACCAATAATCCTCGTAAGATAGTCGGTATTGAGGGATATGGCTTGAAAGTAATAGAAAGAGTTCCTATGGAGATGGAGCCTACTCCGGAGAATTTAAAATACTTAGAGACTAAGAGGGATAAATTAGGACACCTGTTAAAGATAAATAACTTACCTTTGAATTGAATAAAAAAAACATTAAAGGAGGATTTATGCCCAAAACTATCAAAGGGGACCTGCACGCCAAGGATAAGAGCTTTGCTCTGGTGGTCTCGCGCTTTAACGAGTTTGTCACACACAGGCTTTTGGATGGAGCTTTAGATTGTCTTTACCGCCACGGTGTAGATGAGAGAAAAGTCACCATCGTCTGGACCCCAGGCTCTTTTGAGATTCCGTATGCTGCTTTGAGACTGGCAGAAAGCAAGAAATATCATGCGGTTATCTGCCTGGGTGCGGTTATAAAGGGTGATACCCCGCATTATGATTATATCGCCAGTGAAGTGACCAAGAATATCGCCAGGATAACCATGGAGACAGGTGTTCCGGTGATATTTGGGGTTATCACCACTGAGAATTTAGAACAAGCCATTGAAAGGGCAGGGACCAAAGCTGGCAATAAAGGCTGGGATGCCGCTCTCTCGGCAATTGAGATGGTGAATTTGTTCGAACAGATTTAGAAAAGTCTATAGTCCAAAGTCAAAATCTAAGAAGACCGTAGGGCAAGGCCTCAAGGTCTTGAGACTTCAGCCTTGCAAGAATGAAGATAAGCAACCCTGTGAAGGGTTGTCCTATGAAAAAAATCTAAATGCTACAAGCTAAAGGCTAATTATGGGTAAACGCAGAGAGGCAAGAGAGCTGGTTTTGAAATCGCTTTACTGCTGGGAGATAAGTGAGAGTAAGCCTGAAGAGGTTTTCAGTGACCTGGCTTCCCAGATTGAGATGGACAACTCTTCTAAGCTTTTTTCCAGAGAGCTGTTCAAGAAAGTGATTGAGCACCAAAAGGAAATTGATGAGCTGATAAAGGAAAATGTTCAGCACTGGGATTTCTCCAGGATAGCAGTGGTGGATAAGAATATCTTAAGGATAGGTATTTGTGAACTTTTATACTTAGATGATATTCCAATAAAAGTATCCTTAGATGAAGCAATTGAACTGGCTAAAAAGTATAGCTCTGAAGATTCAGGTTCCTTTGTAAATGGGGTCTTGGATGCTATTGCTAAGAAAGTTAAGAAAACTTAAAAGTGTAAGGTGCATGGTGCTATTGACCTGCAAGGCTAAAGTCAGTTTGAACAAATAGATTTCTTGTAGGGGCGAGGTCGCCTCGCCCTTAGGATCACCTAAAACAGGAAAAGATTGACAAATCACTGGAATGGCATATATTTAAGCTTTTTGTATACTTCGGTCATTAATGGAGGCCAAACTTTATGGGTATTATCCGCTGGTATAAGAAAAACCCGGTAAATGTCTGGTTGTCGGCATTCGTATTCTTGTTTGTTTTTCTGGTATATCTTTACTGTATGGCACCCACTGTTTCATTCTGGGACTGCGGTGAGTTCATCGCCTGCTCTTATATTTTAGGGATACCGCATCCCCCTGGCACTCCCTTATTTGTTTTGATCGGCAGGCTATTTACCCTTTTGCCTTTATTTTCGAGCATAGCCCCCAGGGTGAATTTCATCTCAGTTTTATTTTCGAGTGTAACTGTCTGGT
>Ga0315277_10012485_pt1 | contig 10649 bp, 7 predicted proteins | sample YL17G05_15_MG_FD_203695 | JGI IMG/M metagenome (GOLD analysis project Ga0315277, IMG submission 203695) | Sediment microbial communities from Yellowstone Lake, YNP, Wyoming, USA - YL17G05_15 | ecosystem: Environmental > Aquatic > Freshwater > Lake > Sediment | place: USA: Wyoming | collected... | reverse complement strand
GCTGGGAATATCGCAAGATCACTATCAGCTTTAATTCCATGCGCTCCTACCGCAGTACCCATAATGCTGAAATGAGAATAATCCACTGGAAACGTTTTTTCAGCAGCGGTGGTTATAACACCAAAAGGTTGGGGGTATATAACCTCATGACCGCGGTAAGCAGACTTCCCGATCTCGCACATACCGATACAACCATCAACACATGTTACACACATTCCCGAAGATGGTGTAACGGAACCTTCAGTACGGTTTTTTGTAAGAGTTGCTGCGGATGAATTAACTCTTGAATATGTCATATTGCTCTCCTTGATTCATCATTCCTTATCTATCTCACAGGCTACACAGGGATCCATGTAGCACATCATGTCATCGAAGTTTTCTTTTTTAACGCAAGGTGGCGATAGATTTGCGCATCCACCACAAATTGCCTTTTCGGGTTCAGAATAAGTGCATCTTAACTGGCACGCGGGACATACATACATGCATGCACCACACAACCGGCATTCCTCGGACCTTATATCGAAGGGGGTTCCGATAGATCTTTTGTCACCTCGTCCGCGGAAACCGATTGCCTTTGCCATCATCTGCTCCGCACACATACGTGTGCATAGCCCGCACATAATGCAGTCTTCATATTCCTGTCTGAAACGTTGTTGACGAACCTCGTGTGCTGAAGCAAGATCCTGGATGGTTTTCGACTGAGGGCACGATGCCAAGAGAAGCTCAATAATCATCTTGCGAGCTCTCAAAACACGTTCGGATGCGGTTCTTACTACAAGCCCTTCTTCAACGGGATAAGTACACGAGGTGACCAACTTGCTTTTGGGTTCTTTGCCGATTTCCACTACACACAATCTACATGCGCCATATGGCGATAAACCCTCCATGTAGCACAGGGTTGGTATAGGGAATCCATAGAATTTGGACGCGTCAAGAATCGTCGAGCCCTCTTCAACTTGAACATTCAATCCATTGAGCTTAAGGTTAATCATTTTGAAATTGCACCCACTTCAGAAATCTCTGTTTTCTCATCATCCTTTTTGGTGAACTCCAAATCACATCGTAAGCATCGTTTGCACTCTACTTCCGCTGCTTTAGGGGTGATGGTCTTTTCGACTTCCTCGAAGCTGCTTTTTCGATGCTTAGCTTGAATAGTGGGAATAACAACCCTCGGAATTACCTCCTCAGGTTCCTCATCACTAACCTTTGCCGGTTCAATATAAACATCGGGAAGTATAGCCATTGGTTCTTTCTGCAGCTCTTCACCATGTATAAAACGATCTATCATCTCGGCAGCCTTCTTCCCCGCAGCGATAGCATTGATGACAGTGTTGGATCCCGTTACCGCGTCACCACCAGCGAAAACGCCTTCCCGAGAGGTAGTCAGATCATCAGGATTAGATAAAATGGTCCCATTCTTTGCAATCTCGATTCCCATATTAGAAAGAAAGCTGCTATCAGGATGTTCCCCGATGGCAACAACTAAGGTATCCAATGGCAAAATGAATTCAGATCCTTTTACGGGTATTGGTTTTCGTCGACCGCTTTCATCGACTTCCCCAAGCTCATTCCGGATAAATTCGACACCTGTCAGATGCCCTTTTTCAATATGGAGCTTCACAGGTGTTACAAGCGTTCTAATATTGATTCCCTCTTCTATTGCCGCATTTATCTCTTCTTCAAAAGCCGGCATTTCATTATGGGTTCGGCGATAAAGAACTGTGACATCTTTAACACCTTTTTGGCGAAGGGCTACTCTTGCTGCATCAATAGCCGAATTACCCCCTCCTATAATCCCGACTTTCCCTTTCGCCAGTGAGTGCCCTTTTAAATTGTATTCCTTCAAGAATATCATTGATGGAAAGATCCCTTCTGCATCTTCCCCATCAAGATTCAGTCGCCAACTCATGTGAGATCCCATTGCCAGGAAAATTGCTGCGAACCCATCCTTGAAAAGACCATCGATAGTTATATCCCGGCCTAATGCTGTATTACATTTGAGAGTGATGTTCTCATCCAAAAGAGCATCGATTTCTTTTTGGAGGACCTTTCTCGGTAGACGATACTCGGGAATGCAACTCACCAACATCCCACCCGGCTTTTCCTCTGCATCAAAGATTGCCACCTTGTCGCCTAAGAGTGATAGATAATGGGCTGCGGTGATCCCGGCTGGTCCTGCACCTATAACAGCCACTTTTGATGAATCCTCAGTTGCTTTGGCATGCCTTGCTGGTTTGAATGTCGATGGATCAACATGTTCAGTAACAAACCTTTTTAATGCCCTTATTGCTACGGGCTCCTCGCCGGTTGTACCCAATCTGCATTTTGATTCACATGGATGATTGCAGACTCTTGCGCAAACAGACGGGAACGGGTTAGGTTCTCTTATAACTTGATAAGCCCCAGCATAGTCCCCCTTTTCGATAAGGGCAATATAACGCCATGATTCTGTTCCGACCGGGCAGGCATTCTGACATGGCGCGCCTACCAACCGCGAACATACTCCTGCCGGACAACGTTTTTTAACTGCATGCTCGATGTATTCATCACGGAAGTATCTCAGAGTCGAAAGCACAGGATTTGATGCGGTCTGTCCCAATCCACACATAGTTGTATCTTTAACAACCAGCGCGAGTTCCTCGAGGAGGTTAATATGCGCCATGCTGCCCCGACCTTCAGAAATATCCTCAAGGATTTCATACATTCGTTGGGTGCCTTTACGACATGTGAAACACTTGCCGCACGATTCGGATTTAAGAAAATTCATGAAGTACTTGGCAAGATCGACCATACATGTCTCATCATCCATGACAATCATGCCACCCGAGCCCATTATCGATCCCGCCTCAGCGAGACTGTCATAATCGATCGGAAGGCCGAATTTAGCAACAGGGATGCATCCCCCGGACGGACCTCCGGTTTGTACAGCCTTTATTTTTGCTTTACCAACCGGTCCACCGCCTATGTCAAAAACGATTTCCTTGATTGTGATGCCCATTGGCACCTCAACAAGGCCGGTATTCTTAATTTTTCCGACAAGGCTGAATATCTTGGTTCCCGAATTCCCCTTCGTTCCAACCTTCGCATATTCCAAAGCCCCGTTTTCTATAATCAGAGGGATATTTGCCCATGTTTCGACATTATTAATCGCAGTAGGTTTCCCATATATGCCTTTCTGCACAGGATATGGAGGTCGTTGACGAGGCTCCCCGACCTTACCCTCAATAGAGCGCATCAGAGCACTTTCCTCGCCACAAACGAAAGCACCTGCTCCTCTCGCTATCTCTATGTCGAACGAAAATCCAGTTCCAAGTATATTTTCACCGAGAAGACCGAGTTCCCTTGCCTGGCGTAATGCGATGACCAGATGCTTGATAGCCAAGGGGTACTCATTGCGGACATAAACAAAACCCTTGGTGGCTCCTGTCCCGAAAGCGCCTATTATCATTCCCTCAATCACAATGTGAGGATTCCCCTCAAGAAGGCTTCTGTCCATATAAGCACCAGGGTCACCCTCATCGGCATTGCAGACTATGTATTTGCCATTTTCACTTTTCTGTTTAGCTAACAATTCCCATTTCAAGCCTGTGGGAAAACCCGCGCCTCCTCGCCCCCTGAGACCGGATTCCTTGATCTCCCTTATAACCTGTTCAGGGGTCATTCCCATGAACGCTTTTTCGAGACCTTTATAACCACCTTTGGCAATGCTATCAAAGATACGAATAGGGTCTATCTGTTGATTCCTGCCAAATATAGTGCGTCGCTGGTTCTTAAAGAATGGGATATCATCCTGTTTGTAATACTTCTCATGAGTCTTTGGGTCAGTGTAAAGCAATTCCTCAACATACTTGTCAGCGATGACCGCATCGATAATCCGAGGCACATCCTCGGGTTTTACCTGATGGTAAAATACCCTTTTGGGCTCAGTGAGAATAAACGGCCCCATCTCGCAGAACCCATGGCATCCTGTTATCTTAAGGGCAACCTTGTCATGCAAATCCTCCTTAATGATATATCTCTTAGCACTCCGGATGATATCGTTTGAGCCACTTGCCTGACACGCCGTCCCGGCGCAAATAACAATGCAAGACTTCGAATCGTCCAAATCGCTGATGATGATTTCACGAAGTTCCTGTAGTTCTTTTATTGAAAACAATTTTGGCATTTTAATCCCCCAACTGATTCGACAGAGCTGCTCGCGCTACTTTAAACCTAATCATCCCAAATCCAATATGTGGCTTTTACAACCCTTGCGCGAACAGATTTGTACTATTCCGCCCCCTCGGACAATCATAGGAACCATGGGCGCATCACATATTGGGCAATATCCGGCTCCAATTAGTTCTGCATGGCAATGTGGGCAGAAGAAATGCACAATTGTTTTAATAGGGATTTCATACTCGGAATAAACTTTATAGCTGCCATACATTGAAGATAACCTCAGCCAACCATGTTCACGACCAAACGATACTGTCACTCTTATTGATGGATAACTATCGATCTGATAGGTAGGATCCATAAGGCTGTGATTGCATCGAGGGCAACTGACTTCGACAGGAAATATATGATAATCCTGCTTTATCTCTTCCGCATCAAATCCTGCAAGAGCTCTATCAATGATTTGCTTCACCTTTGGCTTGCGTACTTTGGAGAAATAGCGACCATCCACTACAACCATAGGTCCAAGCGCACATGCTCCCAGGCAGTTTACGGTTTCAAGGGTGAATTCATTATCAGAAGTTGTTTCTCCCGATTTTATTTTAAGCTGTTGTTGGAGCTCCTTAACGACACCTGGTGCTCCTCGAACGTGGCATGCGGTACCCAAACAGGCGGATATGAGATGCTTACCCCGGGGTGCAAGGCTGAAAGCTTTGTAGAATGTTGCCACACTATAAATGTCGACCAGGGAGATTTTCTTAACCTTGGATATCATTTCCAGAGCTTCTTTAGGGAGATAGCTATATGTTGCCTGGATATCTTCGAGAATAGAAATCAGACCATTTCCCCTTTTAATGTGCTCATCAAGGATTTTTTGAATAATTTCCAGGTTCATAGCTAATCCAAACGATCTAAATGAAAATAACTTTTCATTTGGAATATAAAAAACTTATGTGTACTCCTCACAGTGCCAGATCCCAGCTTCAGTAGTTGAATTCTTACAGGTTTCTCGATTATCGCAATTCATACATATACCCTTGTACTTTGTATTGCGTATCTCTCTTCTATTGGTTTCAGATTGTTTTGGTTTGGGATCGGGGTTTGGCGGAATATAGTCATCAAACTGCTCACAATAATAAACCGGCCTTCGTCCAGCCCTCGTACTATCGCATGTGGATAGATTATTACATGTGATACATAAGTCTTTGTATTCCATAGGAGACTCTTTTATATCCTTTTTCTGGTTTTTCTCATCTTTATTAGATTTATTCCTTCCGGTCATTACTAACCTCCCTGCAATTGGCCTTAGATTTTTCTTGACTCAATATCAATCCACGGTGTACTTATCATGAACCGTGCCAATTAAATATCCTGCGCATGGAAAATTTCATTTTTTCAATGAGATGCCAAAACTCTCCTTAAGAAGCCAGTAAAAATGAGTGTTTAACACATTTTTTAAAAGGGAAATTCCTTAGCTATTAGCTTCCTCAGCTGAGAATTGAAAACTTTCGGTTTAATTTTGTATGGGGAAATTTGAATCAGTGGTGAATTATTTCTCACCCTGTCGAATTTCGTTGGGGATCAACAATCCCGTAGGTTTTTAATTTTTCTCGAAGTGTTTTCCGATCAATCCCCAGGATTTTTGATGCCTGGGATTTGTTCCAATCGACGCTGGTTAGGACATTGCGGATATGCTCAGCTTCGATTTCGGCAAGGCTTTTATTAAGGTTAGCATGTTTATTTGCAGAGAATCTCATTAATGATGGGAAATCGGTTATGTCTATGACATCCTTATCGCTCATTACAACAAGCCGCTGGATTAAATTCTCCAATTCGCGTACATTTCCCGGCCATGAATAATTTATCAAGACCCGTAATGCATCGTCGGTAAATGAAATTTCCTTCTTCCCCACGTCCTTAGTAAACTTCAGGATTAAATGATTTGTTAGAATAAGTATATCCTCCCCTCTTTCCCTCAATGGTGGTATGGCAATATTGATGACATTCAACCGATAATATAAGTCCTCTCGAAAAGCTCCACATTCAACGAGCTTCAGGAGATCCTTATTTGTTGCCGCGAGAATTCTCACATCCACTTTACAAGGTTTTGTTGAACCAACCATGCATACTTCTTTATCCTGTAACACTCGAAGCAGTTTCACCTGCATTGTCAGGCTCATCTCTCCTACTTCATCAAGAAAAATGGTTCCACCATCCGCCGTCAGGAAGAAGCCGGCACGGGTTTCATTGGCACCGGTGAAAGCACCTTTTACATGACCGAAAAGCTCGCTCTCAAGAAGACTTTCAGGAATACCTCCACAATTCACAGGTACAAATGCTGATGAAGCCCTCGGGCTACTGTAATGAATCGCCCTTGCAACAAGCTCTTTACCCGTTCCGCTTTCTCCATATATTAATATTGTAGCTTGTGTCGATGCCGCTTTCACAATAGAGGCAAGCACCTTGCACATTCCTTCTGATTTCCCGATGATCCCATAAGACTCATAAGACGGCAGATATGTCGAACCCTCAGCGGCTCTTCGCATATGTAATTTCTCCAAAGCTTTCTGAACTGCATTCAGGAGTTCCTTATCAGTAAACGGTTTGGATAAATATTCCTCGGCTCCTGCTTTGACCGCTTCAACTGCTCCCTCGACTGTAGCGTAACCGGTAATCATCATGACTTCGATATCTCTGTAGTTCTCTCTGAGGTGTCGTATCAGGTCGAGACCGCTGACTTTGGGCATTTTTAAGTCGGTAATAACAAGATCAAGTGAGGTTTGTTCGATTATATTTATCGCTTCACCGACACTCACAGCGGTAAAAACCTTGTAACCTTCCGCTGTAAGATTTCGCTGGATGACTTCCAGGGTTACTTCTGAGTCATCTACTACCAGAATACTTTCTTTGTTTTGTTGTATCATCATTTAATGGTTTTCCCTGCATCACGATATTCTTTTATCGGCAGCTGAATTTCGAAACTACTACCTTCTCCCATCTTGCTATCAACTTTTATGGTCCCACCATGAGATATTACTATCCCGTGGACTACAGGCAGACCAAGACCGGTTCCTTCATCTATATCTTTTGTGGTGAAGAAGGGGATAAATAACTGTTTCTTAATCTCCTCACTCATTCCCAAACCCGTATCTGCAACTTTAAGGCTTATGTTTTTGCCAACGAGCTTGGTAGTTATGGTTATTTTTCCACCCTGAGGCATGGCCTGTATCGCATTGACAACAAGGTTAACCAGTACCTGATGCATCTGGGCTTCATCAGCCAGAATCTCTGGTAAATCGGATGCCAGCAAACGCTCCACTTCAATGCCAGCCTTAGTGCATCGAGCCTCAAGAAAATACAATCCCTCATTAATAACCTTATTCAAATTGACTTTTGTTGTCTTTACAGGCAATTGACGAGCGAAGAGCATGAGTTTCCTGATAACTTCACGAGCATGCATTGATGCAGTGATTATCTTATCGATATCTTTCCTTATATCATCAGATAGGTTTTCATTTTTCAGAATCAATTGCGCAAATCCTAATATATTGCCCAGCGGTTCGTTGAACTCGTGAGCAACCCCTGCTGCAAGTTGCCCGATAGTTGCCAGCCTATCTGCATGTCTTAATTGATCATGAAGTAAGATCCGATCCTCTTCCACTTGTTTCCGCTCAACTATTTGTGCAACCAGCTTAGCAATGGTATCTAAGAGATTCCTTTCTTCCTTTAAGAATGGTCCCTCATCGAGCTGAGGCATCAACTCAGTATAGGCAACTTCAATAATACCTCGCTTGATACCTTCGATAGAAATCTCAGATGTCTGACATTGCAGTTCGGCATTGAAGCTAGCAATTGAATAGGTTTTCCCATCCAGAATAATTCTACCTACAGTTATTTCCGGATACTGCCAGGCATTTGGCAGTAAAGCAACGATATTTTGCAATGCTTCATCAAGGGAAAACATGGGTTCAGCGGCAATCCGGGCGATTCCATAAAAACAGGAAAGCTCTTTTATACGTTCTCTCAAAAACGTTTGGGTGCGATTATTAAGAATGGCGATGCCGAGCATGCTGCAGATTCTTTCATAGAATTCCACATCATCGAAAGCAAAGTAATCCTCTTGTCTACTTTTCATTATCAGAAAACCAATTACTTTTTCAGCAACTCTAATCGGGATCATGACTAAAGACTTATATTCCTTAAAAAGACCCTCTGTTTGAGAATCAAATTCGAAACCAGCATTTGTCAACTGAACAAGCACATCTCTCAACCTTGCTGCTCTTAAGCTGCCGTTCCTTGTCATAAATTGAGATAAAGAATCTGTATCTCCCCTTATCAAATTTTCAATCAAGAAATCCAGAATCTTACACTGTGACAAGCCAAAGTCATGTTTAAGTTCGAATCCTTCCTCTGATTTTATTGCTTCCAGGCTGGAATTCTGATCAGCATCAATACTTTCCTTTTCATAATATTGAATTCCGTCCCCAATGAAATAAATCCCAATCCAGTCACATTCTGCAAATCCAAGTAGGTCGCTGACGCACCGGTTCAGGAATTCGCTAATTTTTGTTTCCCGGTTGGCATGTTCAAGTATACTCAACAAGAGTATGCAAAAATCTTTTTCGGTTTTTCTCATTGGTAACCTCATAATTAAACCGTTAAAAAGAGGTGTTTTACGCTGCTCTTAATGTTAACTTACATGGTCTTGTAAAGTAAAGAAAAATGCCTCACGCGAGTTGGTTTGTAAAAATCATGTTCTGCCATACTGGAGCTATCAGGAATAGGACAAAAGGGCATCAAATTACTAAGCTAATCCTCTAAGTGAATTAAAAGGTATGTATGATTCCGGTCAGATCAAAAACATTACTCGAATTATAGAAACTCTTTGTAAGTATATGCTTCCCTCATTATTATAATGGGTATTAATCCTTTGTTTTCACAGCTATCTTCTGGATAAGTTCTTAATTCTGATTGGTTTTTTGCGAAACAAAGCCATTTTTTCATATTGATTCCATTAAAACTCTGATGAAATCAACGAAAAAGTCAAAACCATTGAAGGACAGTTGACTCAACTGAATTCGCGTCTGGAACGGCTTTTTGACAGATTGGAGACCGGTAAGATATCCATCGAGACAATCTCACCGAGGATTGAAAAGCTAAAGGAAAATATTGAGAGTCTGGAAAGTGAAAAACTCAGTCTTGAGATAAATCGTAAAAGCAATATGATAAAAGAGCTTAGTCCGAAAGTTATAAAAAAGTATGCCCGGGATTTGAAGAGCCTTCTTGGAAAAGGCACCATCATTGAGCAGAGGAGCTTCATCAAGTCGTTTTTGAAAAAGATAGTCGTTAACCGGGAAAATATCGAAATTGAATATACAATCCCTATACAAAAAGAAAAGGTAGAACCAGTTAACCGCGAGGTTCTACCTATTGATTCAATTGGCTCCGCGACGAGGACTTGAACCTCGAACCTAGTGGTTAACAGCCACCCGCTCTACCGATTGAGCTATCGCGGATTAAGCCAAATTTTGATTATATCACAAATAATATCCTGTCAATAAGATCAGAATATCCGTTAGAAACTGTATTAGAAACCGTAAACCTTTCTCAGGATATCCATTCTATCCGTTGCGAGGAAGATACAATCAGTGATTTCGGAGACACCATTGGCGATATCCTGAGCAAAAGCGGCGCATGATGGGGCACCGCACAGACCGCAGGAGAGTCCCGGGAGCCTTGTGACAAGCTCGTCCCTGAGCCTTACTCTCTTGATTTTCTCGGCAAGACTAATATCCTCGCTTTCCAGTACTCTTGGTTTTAACGGCTGACGTAACATGTAGTCGCCCTTTACATATCTCTTTTTCATTCCTTCTTCGATATCAACCTTATCAATTTGATGCTCAGATATAAGTCTGAGAACTTTACTTCGAGCTACAAATCTATCGCTTACAGTTAGCGGACCGCCTATACATCCACCAAGACAGTTGTAACATTCAAGGAAATCGATCCCTTTTATTTTTCCCTTTTCGATGTCATCAAAAATCCTGATTATATTAGCTATCCCGACGACTGAAAGGTAACTACTTTGTTTAAGCGATACACTCTGACCGCCCGTAAGCACCCAGTTTAAACCCATATCGGTTTGCAGTTTGAAATCATCTCCCGGATTTGATTCCTGCGGAGACTTCTTCCGTTTAGTTATTGCAGAAAGAATTTTGTTGAAAACTTCGGAGATGCTCAAAGCAAGATCGAGATGGCTTTTCACATTCTCAGCAGGTTGTTTTATGGAGACCATTTTCGCCATGCAAGGAGTGATATAGATAGCGCCAATATCATCCTCAGACAAACCTGTCTTTTTCGCATGGATTTTTTTCACCTCGCGTCCTGAGATTTCACGAGGCGGTTCAATAGGTATTATCTGTCCGACCATTTCGGGATAGGAAACCTGGACAAGACGAACCACCACAGGGCAAGATGATGAAATAAGGGGC
>Ga0315277_10012482_pt1 | contig 10650 bp, 13 predicted proteins | sample YL17G05_15_MG_FD_203695 | JGI IMG/M metagenome (GOLD analysis project Ga0315277, IMG submission 203695) | Sediment microbial communities from Yellowstone Lake, YNP, Wyoming, USA - YL17G05_15 | ecosystem: Environmental > Aquatic > Freshwater > Lake > Sediment | place: USA: Wyoming | collected... | reverse complement strand
TTAAAACCATCTCTAGCCAAATGATTTCAACTTTTACTTTTGTGCAAGGATTATTTATCTCGCCTCATAAGTAGGTCTATTTCAGCCTAGATGTACTAGAAAGATTCCCACAAAGATGTTGAGGAGCGTCAGCCACAAGAGGCCCATCCCGAAGAGGCCTGCCGTGCCGCCGAAACCGACTATGGCCGAGGTGCTGATGAAGGTGGCTCCATAGCTCATGGCCATGATGTAGGGATGGATCTGCCTGCCTGCCACCAGGTAGCCTTCCGAGTCCTTAGTCTGCTTCCAGCCCCGATAACCCAGATAAAGGGTGGCGAGCAGGTAGATCAGGATGATGATATTAAGAAGAAGAAGATTCATCTAAATCACAGCCCCAGCTCCTTCTCCTCCAGCTCTCCGCCTCGATTCCAGTTCACCATGCCGTAAATCACGCACAAAAGCATGCTTAAAATACAAAGAAGATAAACTCCCCAGATCCAAGGATCATCAATACCCAACACGATAACACCAGCTCAATGCTGCTCCCTTGCAGCCTTTATACTAGATCACGCCACCAAGCGGCCTTTACACCCGAAGGCCGTGAAGTGTGGTAGCATGTAGCAGTATTTCAGGTAATAAGGGTGTCGGTCAGGATTATATATTATAAATTTTAATTTGAGATGCAGTCATAATCATCAAACATGTTAGGATTTACTTTTTTCTGCAGGACTTTCCCGGCCAGAGGACTGTTGCCGGAAGAGAAAACTATATCTCCCAGATCTTAAAATGCAGGTGCCTTGTGCTGGCCGAAAAAGCCGCGCCAATGGAGTGCAAGGATTTCAGATCCGGATGTTCGAAGCTGCAAATATATCCGCCATATCTCTGGCTGCTGTTCTGATCCTCGTCGCCGTCAGACAGGTGGGCGATCTCAATATTCTTTGCAGCCATGTTCGTATTGATGGAAAGCGTCTGGAGGTCGGGAATCTTTCAGTCGCTCATGACGGATTCCCAGGCAGATCTGACATCCATTCCAGCCATCTTGACCTTGAGCGTCCTCTTCAGCCAGCTCATCTCCAATGTGCCCTTCGTGGCCCTCTGTCAGCCTCTGCTGGTCGACCCTTCCGCTCGGGAACTCATGGCCCTGGCAGCGGGCAGCACCATCGCCGGCAACCTTTTCATCTTGGGCGCAGCGAGCAATGTGATCATCATCCAGAAGGCAGAGCGGAGCGGCGAGACCCTCACCTTCCTGGAGTTCGCGCGCGTGGGCGTGCCCCTGACGGCCATGAACGTGCTGGTCTACTGGTTGCTCCTTTGACGGGCTTAAGGTAGAGTTAAATACCGAAAGCCTTCCAGGTATTTTTGAAGATGATGCCGGAAGACTCCACGGTTTCATGCTACGATGAGCATGCCCGCATGTATGATGTCTATCAGTCCTCGGTGGTTCCCCGCTATCAGGACATGCTCGATATGGTGGCAAAAGCCTGCGAACGATACCTGAGGCCCAATGCCAGGATTATCGACCTGGGGTGCGGGACTGGCAATGCCTCCCTGGCCGTGCAAGAGAAGCTTTCCGCCAGGATATTTCTCATCGACGGCTCGAAAGAGATGATGGATATAGCCCAAAGTAAGATCGACAAGGCCGCTCAAGCGGGATACAAGGTAGCGGATATCTCCCGAGAGGGCTGGGATGATGACCTGGGCAATGCAAAGTACGATGCCATCATCTCCACGCTGGTGTTAGAGCATCTACCCTTTGATCGCTACCGGTCGGTGATCGAAGAATGCTTCCGGCTTCTGCAGCCGGGCGGCTGGCTCATCGCCATAGAAGGCTACGCGGAAGAGGGAAGCGATATGCAAGAATGGTTCTATGAGGAGATGGAAGACCAAAGGAAAGGGCTTGACCCAAAGCTCTCGGATTTTGTGGCCGGACTGAGGGTCGAAAAGGAGGTTCACTATTATTGCAGCAAGGCAAAGAAGGCGCAATGGTGGAAGGAAGCCGGATTTTCGCAGGTGATTGTGCTCTGGCAGTACCTTTGCATTGCACTGATGGTGGGAAGGAAACCCCTGCTAGACCCCTCCTCAGGAAGGCAGGTCTGATAACACAAAACTTTTCCCGAAACTGTAACCGTCCTTCAGCAAGGAACATTCTTATATGGTTTGCAAGCTCCCTTAATTTTGAAGCATTATGGTTCTGGACAACTTAGGCGGATCGCTGCGCAATGCCCTGCGAAAGATTGCGTCGGCGAATAAGATCGACAAGGCCCTGGTAGATGAGGCCGTGCGGGAGATTCAGCGGGCTCTTCTGCAGGCGGATGTGAATGTGAAGATGGTGATGCAGCTCTCCAATACCATAAAGGAACGGGCGCTCAATGAGAAGCCGCCGGCGGGGATGAACCCCAGGGAGCACGTCATCAACATCGTCTACCAGGAGCTGATAAACCTGGTGGGCCGCGGCTCCGACATACCTCTGGAGAAGCAGAATATCATGCTGGTGGGCCTGCAGGGCTCGGGAAAGACCACCACTGCGGCAAAGCTGGCCACCTTCTTCCAGAGAAAGGGGCTGCGCACCGCTGTGATCTGCGCCGACACCTTTCGTGCCGGAGCCTATGACCAGCTCAAGGCCCTCTGCGAGAAGCAGGGCATCTTCTTTTATGGCGAAAAGGGCAATCTCGATGCGCCCGCCGTGGCCAACGCCGGACTGGAGGCTGCGAAGAGGTACGATGTCAGAATCGTCGATACCGCGGGAAGGCATGCACTGGAGACCGATCTGATCCAGGAGATGAAGGACATACATGCCGTGGTCAATGCCGACCAGAAGCTCCTGGTGATGGATGCGGCTATTGGCCAGCAAGCCTCGGAGCAAGCTCGCGCCTTCAACGAGGCCGTGCAGATCACAGGTGTGATAATAACCAAGCTGGACGGCACAGCCAAGGGCGGCGGAGCGCTATCCGCTGTGGCGGAGACCAAGACCTCCGTGGCCTTCATCGGCGTGGGAGAGACTCCTGCCGACCTGGAGAAGTTCGAGGCTGATCGTTTCATCTCGCGCCTCCTCGGCATGGGCGACATCAAGACGCTCATCGAGAGGGCCCAGGAGGTTCAGACCGAGCAGGAAGTGGACGTCGAATCCCTCATGCGGGGCAAGTTCACCCTCAAGGACATGTACCAGCAGATGGAGGCCATGAACAAGCTCGGGCCCTTGAAGCAGATCATGCAGATGCTGCCCATAGGCGGCATGGGCTTCGAGCTGTCGGATAAGGAATATCAGATGACCAAGGACCGCCTGGATAAGTATCGAGTGGTCATGGATTCTATGACCGAGGCCGAGCTGGAGGATCCGAAGACCATAACCGCCTCGCGCATCAAGCGCATATCTCGCGGCAGCGGTGCATCCCCGGATCTGGTCCGAGAGCTTCTCAAGTCTCACCAGGCCATGCAAAAGGCAATAAAGGGCATGAAGGGCGGCATGGGCAAGATGAATATGAAGCGGCTTATGAAGAGGTTCAGTCCGGGAACGAAGATGTGAGGTGCTGCTCGCGCCTCAAAATCTCCTTTTCAGACCTCCCATCTGCCATCCACGATTCCTCTGAGCTTCCTTCCCTCCGGATCGATCTGGCTGTAGTCTCCCAGCACCGCGCTGCCTTTTTTTGCCAGGTCGAATTTGTAGATCATGTTGCTCAAGGTGGCGACCTCCAGAGACAGCTTGTTCCCCCGTAGCGAGCCCGTAGCCTTTACTTGCTCTGTCTGATTGGCCCAAGTTATGTTTCCCAAGCCGGAGAGCTCTCCACCTACCTGGGAAAGGATGAGATCGATGTGACTTTGGTCTCCTAAATCCAAGCCGAGCCTGCTCTGTGCCGCAGCCTTGGCGGCAGGGAGATCGACTGAGCTCTTCTGAATATTATTTCTGACGAACTCATCGTAACTATCCATGCTGATGTCGACGGCCGAGTCGCCCATAAAGTTATAGGAGGCTCCTCCCGAAGATCCGCCGCCGCATTTGGCCGCCGCGGGAGAGCAAGCAGCAAGGAATAGAATGAATATCGCTATCTGGCCTCTCGTCTCGAATCCCTCGTCTCTAGATAGAGACCCCCAAGAGATTTAAGCTTGCCCCAGGATCTTTCGCGCCCTATCTGTAGCTGATGGTGGTCGTGGTCCCGTCAGAGGTTGTAATGCCCTGGCCAGTGGTGCTCTGGTAGGAGCTCCTGCTTTTTGTTAGGTGTTCGGAGCTGCTCAGATCACCCAGGTTTTTGGCATTCGATCCCACATATGCTCCCTCGGTTGCGCTGGGACTGGTGGCTGTGCCCAGAGCAGTCGGATTATTCTGCTTGATAGCAAAGACCATGCTTCCCGTCACTGTCCCGGACTCGCGATCTCCTGCTGCCGAAAGGGTGTCATACTCTCCGGCAAGGGCGGTTCCTGAGGAGGAGAGCTTCAGCCTGAAAACCTCGGTCCCATCCAGGAGGGAGATGAAGACGGTCGGCCTGTCTCCGGCTACAGACCCGGCCGCGGCCACACTTTGGCTGCTGCCGTCGGCAGTCATCCGGCCATACCCCATAATCAGGTCACTTTCCTGAAGCATCTGCAGATCGAGGTGCCTGATCTGCTGGCCCTTCAGATCGACGGACCAGCTTCCAGTGAGGTTGGCCAGGGAGGACAACGTCCCCACATTGGCGCCAGAAGTTGAGCCCAAACCGACGATCAAAGGAGGCACTATTCCCGTGCCTGTGGAGACAGTTCCCATGTACCCCTGCGAGCTGGCCAAAATGGCCAAGGAGATGAATAATAAAACTGTTATGAGCATTCGATTTGTTGCCATGTCTGCTAACCCTCTATCGAAAATAGTAGATGATATTAATAACAGTAATCCTCTGCAGTGCAAGTTATCCAAAAAAGCCTTCTTGGGGAAATATGAGGATAAAAAATTTTGCGCTGATTTCAGCATCCCTATTGGTTTGGCCCCGCAGTTCCCTGAGGTGCTACCAGGCTTCCGAAAGCCACCCCCGGCTGAGTTATTCCCGGCGCAGTGAAGATGTAGTCACCGTCCATGGAGCCGGGCTTTATGGTCAGGCTGAAGCGGTAGAGATTCTGGGTACCTATGGGGGTCACGTACAAGGACAGCCTGTCTCCCAGCACAGTTCCTCCCGCGGTGACCTGGGCGGTGATTCCCCTGTCCATCAGCTCACCGGAGCCGAAGACTGCGTCCACGGTCTGGTAGAGGTCGAGCCTGAGGTACCTGGTGGCGGTGTCAGTCAGGGTAAAAGACCAGCTTCCCGCAGCGGGTGCGATTCCCAGCCCTTGGCTGATCCCAACCGGCGTCCTTACCCCCTTTGAGGGCACATTGGGGCTCATACCCGTGTCCTTTCTGATGAAAAATAAGCTCTCGTTCCGGAAAGATAAATCGGAATCGTTCAAGTTGGTGTAGACTCCCTCTCGTACTTCTCCATAAATCACACTGCCTGACATGTCCTCTCCCGGAAACTGCGGCTCGACGATCTGGTTCTTCGGTCCTTCGGCGAATACCGTTGCACTAAGACATCCGATCAAGGCCAACGCTATAACCACACTTCGAAATCCCATTCTCCTAATACCTCCATTCACGACATTGGTCTTGAATTACTGCTGAGGCGCGATCCTCAGACCTTCGGCGCTTCCCGTCCAGGTATCTCCGCTTGCGGAAAACGCCTGATAGTCCCCAGAGGCAGAATCTCCGCTCAGGTGGAGCGCCTGCTTGTAGAGGCTGATGGTCCCCAAGGAGATTATGTCCAGGTCCATCGTTTCGTCCTGAACTGATCCCGACGCCGCCACCTGGAGGGTGCTGTTGCCTTCCCTCATGTTTCCCACTCCATAGACGTACTTACCGTTCTGGAAGAGAGCGAGGCTCACATACTTCTTCGAGCTATCGTTCAGCTCAAAGGACCAGCTTCCGCCCACCGATGCCACTGCCGGTTCGGAAGGCGACAGATCTGACGGATTTGTGGCAGAAATTTCATCATCCGAAGCGGTTTCATCGCTCATCGTCTCAGCTTTGTCTCGGGATGATTTAGCGCTGCTGCCAAATCCGGCGATGCTGCTGGGCATCTCCCAATCGAGCGTAGTTTTGTTCTTTTGAAGCTCTCTGGATTTCTGGGGAGTTGGTGCCATCCCCTGGCTGTTTGAATATACTCCCGCACCCGTGCTGGAATCGAGGAGCTTGTCCGCAAGAGATTCGCCTTGGCCTATTGTTACCGTGGCAGCGTCCTCGATTGCCTGCACATTCGCTGCAAAATATCCCAGCAGAATCAAAGATGTTAGGATTAGTCGTTTGAATTTCATTTATCCTGAACCTCCAATTTAATGCGGCGCTTAAACGCATGAAGCCCTCTCGAGCCGCCTCTGTAAGAGCCATTCCTTAAAGCGTTGATCCTCAATAATAAGCTTAATGGATTTATGCTTGGATGTTTCCCATTGCAATCCTCATAGGATCCGGCGGTGTGCCTCTCTGAACTTGGGGTCTCTCATCTGGCAGGAGCATCGGCCGGAGAACCACCCGTACCTCGACATCGTCTTCCAAATCTCCTTTAGGCTTTTCTGTTTTATATTGCCAAAGCTGAGGGGCATGTAGGCGCAGGGCAGGGCATCACCTCCGGCGTCCACGTGGATCCACCTTCGGCCGGCAAAGCAACCGAACATCTCCGGGCTGAGAAGGTAGGGCAAAGCCGTAACTCGCGGGCCATCCCTCCGATTCTTCTCTTTGTGGAAGCGCTCCAGCCGATCCACATCTCTTGCGGAGAGCACCTCGTCCTCATGGGAGGACCAGCGGCCTACAGCCACGATCTCGTAGAGGGAAAGCTCATGCGCTCCCAGCTCTGCTGCCAGGGCGAAGGCCTCCTCCAGATGGTCGATGTTGTGAGGGGAAGTGACCATGAAGAGGTCCACCAGCAGGCCAGCTTCGAGGGCTGCTCTCGCTCCGGAGAGCGCATCCTGGAAGGCGCCCTTGCGGCCCCGCACGCGGTCGTGCTCCTCCTGGAAGGGGCTATCGATGCTGATGCGCACGGCGTAAAGCCCGGCCTGCTTGAGCTGCTTTGCGAGTTCGGGCGAAAGATGGTAGCCGCTGCTGAAGGCTGTGGCGACGGCCCGCTGGTCCACGAGGGAGACGAGGGCGGGCAGATCCCTGCGCAGCATGGTCTCGCCTCCATCGAAGGTGATGAGGTAAGATCCCATCCCCAGCACCTCGCCAATGGCCTTTTTGATGATCTTGCTGTCCAGGATCTCTCCCTGCCGGGAGGGCGCGCTGCAGTGAATGCAGTCGTTGGGACATGCTCTCATGATGGCTATGGAAAACTGATCCGGAACCGGGCGTCTGGTCATAGCTCCCACCTGAGCGGAGAGCATGCGGTCGAATGCAGGGCTGGGAGCGGGCGGAATCCAGGTGGAGAAGATGAACCTGTCCGGGCCGGAATGAATGGGCTTTTCGCCGGCAAAGACCTTATTGATCCTGCTGATGACCGGCCCTGCCAGAGAAGCCAGAGGGCCCCTGGGGGTGAGCAGGATGCCTCTTCCTTCTGCTGATGCCTCGATCCTCAGCAGAGGCTTCTTTGCGATCTGCATCTCTGCAATCCTCGGCACGTCATCTCGTCAACGATGCTCTCCAGGCGGGCCTTCATCTCCTCTCTGCCCGAAGACTCAGAGAGAGCCTTCTTGGCCTTGGAGCTGTGATCATCGACGACTCTAATGCACATCTGCCGGGCAGCATCATCCGGGTGCTGGCTGCTGTAGATCCGGGGAAGGGTGACAGAGGTCTTCTGGGAAGATTTTCCCTGATCTATCCCCAGAAACTCCTCCAGGTCGTCAAGAACTTGGTAGCCGAGCCCCAAGTTCATGCCGTAGCTCTCAACCCTGGCCACGTCCTCCTCCGAAGCACGAGCAATGAGCCCGCCAATCTTGGCCGAGGCGGCGAAGAGCGAGGCGGTTTTCTTTAAGATGCATTGATAATACTCCTGGGGCGAGCAGGTGCTGGACAGATCCAGCATCTCCCCCTCGGACATGTTCATGCAGGCTTTGGCGAAAGCGCTGATGACCGGCTGGCTGTAGTGAGATATCAGCTCAATGGACCGGGAGATGAGATAGTCGCCCGCGAGCAGAGAGGCCTCGGACCCAAACCGCTCCAGGGTGCTGGGAGAGCCCCTTCGTTCCCTCCCGCAATCCAGAATGTCGTCGTGCACCAGGGACGCGGCGTGAACCAGTTCGATGGCTAAAGCCGCGTTCATCGCCTCGAATGCCGTCCCGCCCAAAGCCTTAGCGGAGAGGATCAGGATCAGAGGCCTGACCCTCTTTCCGGGTGCAGAGAGGATGTAAGCAATGACCTCGCCCAGGTCGGACTGGGGCAGCATCCTCACCAGTTCGGCAAGCTCCTTATTGATCAGGCGAAACTCATCCCAGCCGGAGAACATCGATCATGGGTACTGCCAGGCAGGCTATTTAGCTTTTGCTGATAAAATATTGATGTCTAAAATTAATCTTAAAGCAAGCGGGTGGATTCAATCTTAGCGCATCTTCCGGCAACGATCTTGAACCCCTCCTTATCGAGCTTCTTTATGACCTCCGGGCTTTCCGTGCCCGGCTGCATCCAGAAGACCTTGAAGCCCTTCTCTTTGGCCTCTTCCGCCAGGGCGGGGACGGCGGAGGGCCGTCTGAATACGTCCACGATGTCGATCTCATCCGGGATGTCACGGATGGAGGCGTAGACCTTCTCTCCCAGAATGGTCTGGCCGGCATAGTTCGGATTTACGAAGTATAGCTTGAAGCCGCGGCTCTTCAGGACGTCGGAGACGAAGTAGCTGGGCTTGTAGGGATCGGGCGAGATGCCGACCACGCAGATGGTTCGGCAGCTCTGAAGGGCGCTCTTCAGGTCCTTGTCTTCTCGAAGAATGGGCATGAAAAGCATTTAGGCGTTATTGGAATAAATAATTGAACTGTCTATGGATTTCTGATCAGTAGCCGCGCCCCCGGCTGCGCGGGCTTCCTGTCAGCTCTTCTTGCACAAAACCTTATCCCGGGAATATCAGATCCTCCCTGAAGAAATCCTGGCGCGTGCGCATGCGCAGGGCCAGCGCCAGCTTGCGTTTGGCATAGAAGGCGCGAGCCTCAGCATCTCCCTGACAAACCACTTCGGATAAAGCCTCTTGACCTTGTCTTGCCTGAACCACTCATAATCGTAGTGCTGCGGCTCGGAGCGCATCTACGTCTTGGGGTAGGAAATGGAAGATGCAGAAGACGAGCACGTCCACCTTCGGCCGCTGGACCAAGCGAAGTCGGCTGATAAGATCCAATAAGAGGTATCTCCTTGAAAGCCATTGATGTCCTTCGCAGCCATGAGCGGGAGATAAAGGAACGCTTCGCCGTCCGCTGCATTGGTCTCTTCGGTTCCTTTGTCCGCGGCGAGGAGCAGGAGACCAGCGACGTTGACATCCTGGTGGAGTTCGAAGAGCCGACATTCAGGAACTTTATGAACCTGGCCTTCTTCTTGGAAGACCTCTTTGGCAGGAGGGTGGATCTGCTTACCCCAGAGGGAATAAGCCACCGCATCAGGCCTTACGTAGAAAGAGAGGTGGTCTGGGCTGATTAAGGACGTGGCGAGGCGATTGATGCATTGCTCCAATCTAGATGGTTAATATATTATAAAAAATGCATGATCATTTATACTGCTATCGTATTAATCCAGGCGTCCATACCTCAATCCCTTTTATTCTATCAAAATCGCTATCGTTGGTAGCGATTATCTTAAGCCCTCTACTATTCATGGAATAGAGGTTTAGGGAATCGTTGGTCATCAGGCCATACTGTTTTCTCAGCCCTCGGCTCTCAAATACAGCATCCCCTCCCATCGACAAAATCTCGACGTTGAACTCCGGTATCTCTTCCACAGCCATTTCGCACTTTTCGAGGGATATGATAGATTCAGGATGCTCTTTTAGATATCGTATTGCTTGATGGGGCTTGATCCTGTATTTCTCCACAGCCTCAGATAGCATCAATCTATGCAGCACTTCACCCAGAACCACTGTAGAGGTGCATGCCCTGATCTCTTTGCGCTCTGCTCTTTCAAGCAGATTAGAGCAGCCCTCCGAAAGATCGAGGAAATGATAGATAAATATATTTGAATCAATAAAAAATCTGCTTCTGGCCGGGATCTCTTCAAGCATCTAACTCTCCAAGCTGGATAGCTCATCGCTTTCCGCTATTTCCTTGCCCAGCTCAGGGTCTATCTTGATGATACCTTTAGTTCTGCGAACGGCATTGGTGATCTCGATCTCAACCTCTTCGCCCTGCCTCAGATTTAGCTTATTCAGAGGCCGCAAGACTCCATCTTGATATACTGCCCGGGTTCTTGTCTTCATCCCGTGATGGATAGGGTGGCTTGGGGTAAATACGTATTGTTATGTCGAAATTATCAAAGAGATTTAGATCTATCGGAATTGCTGCATAGGGACTGTAGCCGGGAATCCGAAATGTTGAAAATCTAGATTATATAATATATTATCAATAATTTCCATTAGGCTACAAAATGCGTATGTGTTTAGCTCCCCAGAATCGCTCGCTTGATGCGGTTTCAAGTTAACGAATACGTGCCCACCAATAACTTGCACCAGAATGAAAAACAATATCAATAGACGAAGTTACTTGAAATTTGCTCTC
>Ga0315277_10012480_pt1 | contig 10650 bp, 10 predicted proteins | sample YL17G05_15_MG_FD_203695 | JGI IMG/M metagenome (GOLD analysis project Ga0315277, IMG submission 203695) | Sediment microbial communities from Yellowstone Lake, YNP, Wyoming, USA - YL17G05_15 | ecosystem: Environmental > Aquatic > Freshwater > Lake > Sediment | place: USA: Wyoming | collected... | reverse complement strand
TTGGTGTCCTCACCAACGAAGCACGTAGGGCAAGGTCATCAAGGTCTTGTCCACAGGATCCCGGGTGAAGACTTTTGCCTTGCATTCGCTCTGTTGGTCAGGAGACCAACAGAGAACAGCGAATAATAGTTGTAGGGGTCGGGTTACCCGCCCCAAAAGCTGTTTCTGTCATTGCGAGGAGGTCATTTGACCAACGAAGCAATCTACAGAAAGTGGACGGATTGCTTCGCTCTCCCGCTTATTGCGGGGTCGCTCGCAATGACATCCGTGTTATAAAAAAAATGGACAAATACAAAATTTATCTCGAGGTTGACAGAAAAGGTTGCTGTATGGCGCATATCCGGGAGCTGCCAGGCTGTTTTGTCTGGGATAGGACTCAGAAGAAAGTTTTAGAAAGAGTTCCTGAAATAATCAAAGGTTATTTATCCTTCTTGAAGAAAAATGGTGAGAAAAATGTGAGTGTTCCTAAGAAGATCAAATACGAAGTACTGGAGACCCAGAGAGGAACCTGCCCGGTGAAAAGCGGAAACAAAGCCGCGCTGTTTTCTTATGATTTGCTTCCTCCTGCGAAAACCTTCATTAACCAGTGCATTCGCTGGATGGGATATAACCGGAAGGAGCTTTTAAAGAGAGTTGGTAAGCTCTCAGGTGAAATTCTCGACTGGAAACCGGAGAAAAAAGTCCGCTCGATCAGAGAGACTTTGAATCATGTTGCCAACTGTGATCTGTGGTACCTTTCGAGGCTCCAGGATTTTAAGGAGCTATATGCGGTGCCAGAGTACCCAAAAGAGAAGATCTTTGAAAAACTAAAAGAGAATAGAGAACTGGCAATAAAGATTCTAAGAAATCTCTCTCCGGAAGACAGAAACAAGATCAACGTTCCCAGGAAATGGGCAAAGTACAAAAACGAGAAATGGACCGCCGGGAAAATGCTGAGAAGATTTTTGGAGCACGAAAGAGAACATATCGGGACGATCGATAAGACGCTGGGTAAATATAGAGAGAGTATCGCGTAGGGGTGGAGTCCCATGGGCGTTCAGTTGAACGCCCCTACGCGGGATGAATAAGGCATAAGATTGATATGACCGAGAAAAGTTTCGAGCCTAAAATCGTGGTCTTTGCGTGCAACTGGTGTTCTTATGCAGGCGCAGATACTGCCGGGGTTGGCAGGCTGCAATATTCTCCGAACGTCAGGCTGATCCGGGTGATGTGTTCAGGCAGGATCAGGCCTGGTTTCGTCCTGAAGGCGTTTGAGCTGGGCGCAGATGGGGTGATGTGGTCTGGCTGTCATTTCGGGGACTGCCACTACGTTTTCGGAAATTACCGCGCAGTTGAGCAGTTTGAGATCACAAAAAATTTAGTCAAGATGTTGGGAATAGAAAAGGAAAGGTTGAGATTGGAATGGGTCTCAGCCGCAGAAGGAGGAAGGTGGGCTCAACTGATCAAGGAGTTTGTAGAGGATGTGAAAAAAGTGGGACCGAGTCCGTTAAGAAAGGCTCAAATGTTCAAAAGTTCAAAGGTTCAAAGTTAAAAAGAAATGTAGCGTCGGGCTTTACACCCGACGGAGATTAATTGTCATCCTGAGTTGTAGGGGCGAGGTTTCCTCGCCCACCCGTAAAAGGAAGACAGAAGAAGGAAAATGAGAAAGAAATGACAACAGAATAAAGGCCTGTCATTGCGAGGAGTCCAATTGGACGACGAAGCAATCTGCCCAACATTGAAGGATTGCTTCGTTCCGATAAATCGGAACTCGCTATGACAGCTCGAATAGCGAATAGCAAAAACCGAATAGCTGAATTATGAAAGAAGAAATCATCAAAAGAACTAAAGCCTATTATTGTCTGGACTGCGGGAAATGTACTGCGGTATGTCCGATTTCCAACGTCAGGAACGGGTATTCTCCCAGGAAACTGGTTACTCTGACTGTCAACCGCTCAGATGACTTAGTTCTGCAAGAAGCAGGCTTGTGGTCCTGTTTAACCTGCAGGATGTGTCAGGATATCTGCCCTTCGGATGTGGATTATGTGGAGCTCACCAAGCTTTTGAGAGGGGAAGCTAAGAAAGCAGGTGAAGAGGGGAAATGCTCGCACGGTGGTGCGCTACAATCAATAATGAAAATAATGACTGCCCCGGATTTGAAGCAGGACCGGATGGGATGGATAAGCTCTGACCTGAAAACCTCAAATGACAGCGAATACCTCTACTTCGTCGGCTGTTTACCATATTTCGATACTTTCTTTTCAGACATAAAAGCAAATTCACTCGATATTGCCCGCTCGACATTGAAAATTCTAAACCTCTCAGGGATTGAGCCTCAGGTTATGCCAAATGAGAGATGCTGCGGGCATGACCTTTTGTGGACCGGGGATTTTGAGAATTTTAAGAGATTGGCTCAGCATAATGTCAATGAGATCAAGAAAACCGGGGCAAAGAAAATAATTACTTCCTGTCCGGAGTGCTTGATGACTCTGAAGGTGGATTATCCGGATTTGTTAGGGAAAGTAGATTATGAGGTGATGCATATATCTGAATTTCTGTCGGACAAGATGCCTCAGATTAGAATAAAAGGTTTGGAAAAGAAGGTCACTTTTCAGGACCCCTGCAGGCTGGGAAGATTTATGAATATATATGAGGCACCTCGTAAGGTGATGAAAAGCATAAAAGGGGTGGAGTTTAAGGAGATGAAAAGGAGCGGAGCAAAAGCAATCTGCTGCGGGACTGCTGGCTGGATAAATTGCGATGCTTATTCAAAAAAGATTCAGACTGAGAGATTAAAAGAGGCAAAATCTACCGGCTCGGAAGTCCTGGTTACTGCCTGTCCCAAATGCCAGATTCATTTCAGATGCACTCAGAATGACACAAAATATCCTGAAAAAGATAAAATAGATATTATAGATTTAACTACACTTCTGGCTTTAGCCATAGGAGGTGAATAAATTGGCAGTGTCTGAAGAGGAATTGAGGATTGGGGTTTTCGTGTGTGAATGCGGGCTGAACATCGCTGGGTCTTTAGACTGCGAGGCAGTCAGGAAATATGCTGAGAGCCTGCCAGATGTCAAGGTTTCGGTCCTGAACAAGTATACCTGCGCTGAGCCGGGGCAGAACGAGATCAAAAGATACATCAAGGAAAATAATCTCAACCGGGTGGTGGTTGCTTCCTGCTCTCCCCGCATGCACGAGCCGACTTTCAGGGCTTGCGTGGCAGATGTGGGAGTAAATCCTTACCTTTTAGAGATGGTAAATCTAAGAGAGCATTGTTCCTGGGTTCATCTGCACGACAGAAAAGGTGCCACAGAAAAAGCAAAGGATATGGTCAAAATCGGAGTTGCGCGGGCAAGATTCTTGGAGCCGCAGATTGAAAAAGAGGTCCCGGTAACTAATAAGGCTTTAGTTATCGGAGGCGGTGTGGCAGGGATTCAGACAGCTTTAGACTTGGCTGATACCGGGTATCAGGTCTACTTAGTGGAGAAAGAGCCTTCCATCGGCGGGATAATGGCACAGATAGATAAGACTTACCCCACGATGGACTGTTCCATATGAATACTCGGACCCAAGATGATGGATGTCGGTCGACATCCGAAAATCAAGCTCTACACCTACAGCGAAGTCGAAAAGGTCTCCGGCTACATCGGCAATTTCAAGGTAAAGGTGCGGAAGAAAGCCCGGTACGTGGATGAGACCAAATGCAATTCCTGCGGCGAATGCGTCAAGGTTTGCCCGGTTGCAGTTCCGGATGAATACCAGATGGGATTCTCCTCGCGTAAAGCCGTTTACATTCAGCTTCCCCAGGCAGTGCCCTCCTCCTATCTCATAAACATGAAAGACTGTCTGGGCAATAACCCGATCGCCTGCGGAAAATGCTCTGAGGTATGCGATAAAAAATGTATCGATTACGACATGCAGGACCAGTTCATAGATTTAGAAGTGGGTGCTATCGTAGTTGCAACTGGCCTGGACGTGTATGATCCCACCCAATTAGACGAATACGGTTACACCAGGTTTGAGAACGTCATCACCAGTTTAGAATTTGAAAGGTTGATCTGCGCCGGGGGACCCACCCAGGGCCATTTCATCCGACCCAAAGACCATCAGACGCCCAAGAGCATCGGGTTTATCCAGTGCGTAGGCTCCCGCTCTGAGAAAAGAGGAAACCCTTACTGCAGTAATATCTGTTGTATGAATACGGTCAAGGATACAGTCCTTTTAAAAGACCATTATCCAGATATAGAGGCTAGAGTCTTCTATATGGATATCCGTGCATTCGGAAAAGGATTTGAGGATCTGTTCAAGAGGAGCAAAGAGGGAGGGGTAAAGTATATTCGAGGGATTCCAGGCGATATAGAAGAAGACCCCAAGACCAGGAATCTAATCCTGACAGTAGAAAATACTACTACTGGGAAGATAGAGAAGCATAATTTAGAGATGTTAGTATTGTCAATCGGTTTTATCCCCAGGTTAAATCCCGATCCGATTCAGCAACTTTTGACCTTATCCCGGACTCAGGATGGATTCTATTTAGAAGCACATCCTAAATTAAAGCCGATAGATGCCCCGACCAAAGGTGTATTCTTCGCAGGAGTGGCTGAGTCACCCAAGGATATAAAAGATAGCGTTACCCAGGCTTCAGCTGCTGCTGCCAGGGCTGGGATTATCTTAGCTCAGGACAAATTGACAGTTGAAGCCATAACCTCGATTGTGAATAAGGATTTATGCACTGCCTGTGAGATCTGCTACCGTGCTTGTCCTTTTAAATCTATAATCGTGGACAAGGAGAAAAAAATACCAGCCGAGATAATTGAGGCGGCCTGCGCCGGATGCGGAACCTGCGGGGCAGAATGTCCTTTTGGCGCGGTCACTATGCGCCACTTCACCGATAAACAGATTTTCTCTCAGATCGATGCCATCCTGGATGAAAACCCTGAGGAGAAAGTCGTAGTTTTTGCCTGTAACTGGTGCTCCTATGCGGGCGGAGATATGGCAGGGATCTCCAGGTTACAGTATCCCACAACCTCCCGCCTGATCAGAACGATGTGCTCTGGCAGGGTGGATGAGCAGTTCGTGTTATATGCTTTCCAAAAGGGTGCGCCTGTAGTTTTAGTTTCCGGCTGTCATTTTGCAGACTGTCACTATATAGATGCAAATAGATGGACACAGCGCAGGGTCGAAAGATTGTGGGATAAGCTGGAAAGGAAAGGGATTCGTCCGGAAAGGCTGCAATTAGAATGGATCAGTGCGGCAGAAGGGCAGAAATTCGCCAAGGTGATGAGAGTAATGGAAGAGATGAGAAAGAAGGTTACGAAAGAGGAGATCGGATTCACAAAAAAGGCTCTATCTGACCTGAAGCCTAAAGGGATGAAGAAAATCAAAGTGGCGGTCAAGGCAGTATAGAAAAAAGTTAGACGGGAGACGTGAGACGGAAGACGAGAAAAGACGTGAGCGTTGCTCGTTTATCGTGAAAAATGTAGGGGCGAGGTTTCCTCGCCCATTTGATAAAACAGGTTTGGTCTGTAGTGGCAGGCCCCAGTGCCTGCCCTACGTTTCCGTCATTGCGAGGAGTCCCTCTGGACGACGAGGCAATCCTTCCACTTGTATTAGATGGATTGCTTCGTTCCGATGAATCGGAACTCGCAATGACTGCACCATACTTAGCTCTCTGTTGGTGTCCTCACCAACAGAGTCAGTATAATGGTTGTCCAATGGACAACCAGCGAACAAACGCCAAACTTCAAACTTTTAAACTGTATTCCTATGCCAGAAGAAGCTAAATTCAGATGTCTGCGCTGCGGGCATGAGTTCAAAATGCCCTTTGACCCAAAAGGTCCTTTGATTGAACGCGCCTGCCCCAAATGCCAGTCGAACTCGGTGAGAAGGATTAAATCCGAAGTTGGATCCGTAGGAGAGGAAGAGAAGAAGTAGTTTGTAGCGGAGGGCTTTCAGCCCTCCATTATTTCGTAGGGGAGGGGCTTGTACCCTCCCGTTTTTTTGTAGATGGGCTTGATAAATCAAGCCCCTACGAATGCTGATGTAGGGGTTCAATTTATCGAACCCCAAAAAAGGTCTTAAGCGTCAGGAGGAAACTCCTGACGCCACCATTTAACTGCAGAAGTAAGCCTACTCAATAAAAAAAGTTTGAGGCAATGCAAATATTCCCGATGGGGGGCAAATTCTCAGCAGCGAAACTTTCTTAGATATTGGAAAGAACAAAGATTAAAAAAGAGAATTACGTATTAAATAAAGTTGACTTAATAGGTCAAGATTGTCTTGATAAATCAAAGGAGGTGAATTAAATGCTAAAGAAAGTTTTTCGGAGTCTACTTGCCTTAATTTTCATCTCGGTTCTTTTGTTACTGGCTCAGGGATGCAGCAAATCGAGTAGCCCAACTTCGCCCTCACCGCCGCCTGCTAATTCAGTGTCAATAGTCGATAATGCTTTTAATCCGACTTTGATCACAGTTGATTCTGGCGTGACTGTGACCTGGAGGAATAATGGAGCTGCTACACATACAGTAACCAGCGATAGCGGCGGTCTATTCAACTCAGGAGATATTAGTTCGGGCAACACCTACAGCCATCTTTTTAATACGAAAGGCACGTTCGGATACCACTGCATTCACCATGCTGGCATGACTGCCAGCATAACTGTTAAGTGAGTATATTTGTGGAACAAGCAAGAGTAGACCGCAGGGAAAAGATTAAAGACAGGACTTAAAGTCGGAAAGGGAAGGAGGTGAAAGAAAATGGCAAACTACATGATCGAAACCTCGCATACCAAAGAGGAATGCCTCAAGGCACTGGACGAAATGATGGAGTACAAGCCCAAGAATTTAGACAAGTTCTACTGGGGATGCTCCAATGGAGTTCATACCGGCTGGGCGTTTATGGATGTAGGTACTGAAAACGAAGCCCGGGATATGCTGCCACCGTCTATGCGGGAAAAGGCACGCGTTACTAAAGTGGATATCTTCACTCCGGAGCAGATCAAGAGTTATCATGAGAAAAAGAACGCTTGATCTCCATTATGTCATCTCTTAAAGAACAGTCCCGAAAGCAGGAGCAGACCTGTGAGTCTACTCCTGTTTTCTTGTGCGGGTATTAATCCGAGCAAGAGTTCTATGATGCGGGGCTGGGAGCCCCGCCTACGGTTTAAACAAGAGAAAAATTCGTAGGGGGGCACCCCTGCCCGGCGACCGGGTGGCACCCTCAAACTTGTTTGAGGACGATGCAGAAGGTCTCTGCAAATGTTTCTCACAGCATCCTCAAACGGAGTTTGGGGATGGCACTCATATTATGTGGATCATAGGGGTTCAAAATTTTGAACCCCCTACTACTGCAAAAAGGCTTGACTAGTTTTCTTGGTGAACATAGATTATCAACTCCAGGGAGAGTTATAGATAGATTTTTCTGGAATAAGTCATGAAATCAGAAATTCTCATCAAAGCAGAGAGTCTTACCAAAAAATTCGACGATTTTCTGGCAGTGGATAAGATCGACTTCCAGGTTTTCAAAGGGGAATGCTTCGGTTTTCTGGGTCCGAATGGAGCTGGTAAGACCACTACCATGAAAATGGTTCAATGCGTTCTGCCTTTAACTTCAGGAAGTCTTTCGGTTTCGGGTATGGATGTAACCAGGTCTGGAAGGGAAATAAAAAAGATGATCGGGGTGGCTCCCCAGGAAGACAATCTCGATCCGGACTTCACGGTTCTGCATAATCTGGTAGTCTATGCCCGCTATTTTGATATTCCCGAAAAAGAGGCAACCAGAAGAGGTGAGGAGCTTCTCAGATTCGTTCAACTGGACGAAAAGAAAGAGGTGATAATTGATGAGCTTTCTTCAGGGATGAAAAGAAGGCTTATTTTAGCCCGGGCCTTAATTAATGAGCCCCGGATATTGATACTGGATGAGCCGACTACTGGCCTGGATCCCCAGGCAAGACATCTGATCTGGGATAAGATCAGAAGTCTAAGAAAAGAAGGAGTTACTATTGTCCTGACTACTCATTATATGGAGGAAGCGGCTCAGCTTTGCGACCGGACAGTGATTATGAACTTAGGCAAGATAATCGAGGAGGGAAAGCCTCTTGAGCTTATAAAAAAACATGTGGGTGAGGAGGTCCTGGAAGTTGCCTATGATGAGGAGGTCTTGAAATTTTTACAGGGGACATTCCCTGATGCCAGGCTGGAGGTCTCCGGGGACCGGATTCAGGTTTTCACCAACCAGACCAGAGGAGTCTTCAGTCAGATTTTGAATAAATACAGCTTCAAAGCGGCAATGATAAGAGATGCAAATTTAGAGGATGTGTTCCTGAAATTAACTGGGAGGCGTTTAAAAGAATGAAAGACGATGCGTCCACATCACTTATGAGTGTTCCTCAGATAAGTTATCGTGCCTGGAAGGTCTGGAGGAGAGACCTTGAGGTTTTTATGAAAACCTATAAGGTCAATTTCTTTCCGCCTCTGGTAGAGCCGATCTTCTATTTAGTCGGATTGGGCTTCGGGTTAGGCGGGTTTGTCCAGCCTCAGGAGGGTTTGCGTTACGTCGCATTTATTGCTCCAGCCCTGGTTGCGATTTCGATGATGTTCTCTTCCTTTTTTGAATGCACTTACGCTTCCTTTGTGCGGATGTACTATCAGAAGACTTTTGGAGCGATAATTGCCACACCGGTGAGCTTGGAAGAAGTGATAGCCGGAGAGCTTCTCTGGGGTGCTACCAAGAGTCTGATAAATTCGACCATAGTCTTAGGCGTGGTATTTGCCTTTGGGCTGGTCTCAAGTCCACTTTTCTTACTCATTCCACCTTTAGCGTTTCTGGTAGGACTTTTGTTTTCGGCAATGGCGATGTGTTTCACTGCAATCACTCCCAACATAGATTCGTTCAACTATCCATCTTTTCTCTTCATTACCCCGATGTTCATCTTAAGCGGCACCTTTTTCTCCTCCCATAATCTGCCAGGCACAGTTCAAACCATCTCTAAAATATTTTTACCGTTATATCATGTGGTAGAACTCACCCGCGGGCTGGCTATTGGCAGACTAAGCCCGTCCCTCCTGTTCAATTTAACCTGGATACTGGTGGCTACACCGTTTTTCTTGGTTCTTTCTATTAATTTGATGAAGAGAAGGCTGATAAGGTAAATAAAAATAAATGACGAATGTCGAATAAAAAGAGAAAAAATGTGAGCGTTTTTCGTTTCCCGTGACCGTTGATTGTAGGGGCGGACCTGTGTGTCCGCCTTCCTCTCGATCGTAGTCATTGCGAGGAGTCTCCGCCTTTGGCGGAACGAGGAAGCAATCCACCTTCTGCAGGGTGAATGGATTGCTTCGCCCAACCGGGCTCGCAATGACGGAAGCTGTAGAAGGGAACGTCCGACACGATGGCTGGGTGCTACGACTTTATCAAAAATGCTTAACCATGAGACATTTTATCTGCTGGTCCCTTTTATCAAACTCCATATTTAGTTCATCAGGAAAAGGCTTTTTCCCCAAAATCTTATCATTTTGATTCTTGACCTCAAAAGGAGACGCTACCACATCATATATCCAGGAACCGGCAAAGAGACCTATACCGATAATCAAAGCCGCATCTTCTCCACCACTCTTTTCAGAACCTTCCATGCCCTCAAACATGCTTCCTAACATCCCAACAAGGGTCAACCCGGCTCCAAGGATTTCTGCACCGAATAGCCCGATAGCTGTTTTTGTCTTCCCCGCATAAAAATGACCCGCCCCATGCACCACAGAGCCTGGAACCAGGGCGATCACCAAAGCCTTAGTTGGGGATTTCAATTTCGCTGGCTTCGTCTCGTTAGCCTTCTTGTAAATAGTGTCAGTTGCAGTAGTTTCTTGAACAATTGAATAATTGAAAGCATTACTTCTTACTGCAACATCCATAGCGTGAGTTATATTCGTGGGCGAGTAAGAGACACTCAGATTATTCCCTGCCTGAACAGTACTTGACAGGACATAAAGAATAACCAAAACCGCAGAAGCTAAAGTCAGTTTTCTCATGTTGAAACCTTGACTTAAAGTCAAAACGCTCGTGCCCCTACTTTCTTCCCCACAATAAAAGGGTTGGTCCCATCTTTTGATTTTTCAACTCTGGGTTACCATCAAAACTTCTTAAGACCTTTTCAGCTTCTTTCCTCAATTTAGGTGATTTGATTTTGTTAGTCAAGTTCTTTTCGTCTTTTAAGCGGGTTTGCTGAATTTTCTCTTTTAATTTTTCAGGATATTTCAGGGAATTGAAATCTATCTTTTTGAAGTGGACATTTGTCAACCCTGCTTTCTTCAAGAAGTCTTTGTAAACATCGGGACTTTTCAATCCGAAGAAATTTATTCCCTTGTCCTTGTAACTAAGTTGAATCAACCGGTGATAGAGATAGGCAGATGAATTTTCTTTTTTATTATAATAAAATGTCATGGCGATCAAGGACGCTCCGGGCTTTAGTACTCTGACCATCTCCTTGAATGGTTTCAGGAAATTTCTGTTTCTGGACCTGAGACCGTGTAGGGTATAATGGCTGATGAGACAGTCGAAATAATTATCTGGAAAAGATAAATTCCAGAGGTCTGCTACCAGAGGATGAAGATTGTCAGCTTTGATTCTGGAGCGAATATTTTTTATCATCGCGGGAGTGGAGTCGATGGAATAGAG
>Ga0315277_10012479_pt1 | contig 10650 bp, 7 predicted proteins | sample YL17G05_15_MG_FD_203695 | JGI IMG/M metagenome (GOLD analysis project Ga0315277, IMG submission 203695) | Sediment microbial communities from Yellowstone Lake, YNP, Wyoming, USA - YL17G05_15 | ecosystem: Environmental > Aquatic > Freshwater > Lake > Sediment | place: USA: Wyoming | collected... | reverse complement strand
TAACGGCTCCGATAACGAAGGCGAAGACTGCGGTAACCACAATTATCACTGCTGCAACAACCCACCAGTTTATATGAAGCTGGAACAATTCTGGACCTCCACCGAATAAGATTATAGAGCCCATAACAAGTGAGGCTACGCCGCCTATGGTCAACATGCCGAAGCTGGTGACGAACGCCTCAAGTATGAACAGGACGAAGGCTAATATGATGAAGAATACCCCCGCCCAGGAGGCTTCGAGCACGGCCAGGGAATAGAAAGCGAGGATGAGTGAAATTGCTCCGACCACTCCAGGCAGTATGGCGCCGGGGTGGATAAATTCGAGGATTAATGCGGTTACGGCTAGAGAAAGCAGGATATAGGCAATATTCGGGTTGGTGATGGCCTGGAGGAATTTCTCAATGGTGCTCATCCCCATATCGTTCTTGGAATAGCCCTCGGTGCTGATAGTTATTTCCTCTCCGGCCACATTGACTGTCCTGCCGTTGAGCTGAGCAATCAATGAATCGAGGTTCTCGGCTCCGATATCAACTAGAGGCGGGACGAGATAAGGGGTATCGAGGCCCAGTAATGTTTGATCTTGCTCGGGAATAGGCGCAAGACCCAGCGCCTCCTGGTCGGTGAAGGAGAGGGCTTCGACCACTGTGGCCTCAGCTGCTGCCTGATTGCGGCCGCGCAAATCAGCCAGGCTTCTGATCCTGGCGGCCGTATCTTCTGTTAATTTTTTCTGCAAAGTCGCCGGGAGCTCTCCCTCCATGGATATCGGGCTGGCAGCCCCGATGCGACTGCCTGGAGCCATGGCTGCAACATGAGCAGCCAGAGTGATAAAAGTCCCTGCTGAGCCTGCCCACCGGTCAACATAGACCACCACAGGCACTTTGGCGTCCAGGATGCGGTCTACTATTTTCTCCGTTGTGGAAAGCAAGCCGCCAGGGGTGCTCAGTTCGATAATGACTGCTGACGCCTGGTGTTCCTCTGCGTGACTGATTCCGCGGTCGATGTAGCTGGCAACTGCTGGGACAATATCCCCATCCACATGCAATATATAAACCTCTGATGAAGGGGATGCTGAGACAGAGCCAGTGATGGCTAAAGCTGCCGCCAGCACACAGAGCAGGAGCACGGAGATGCGAATTACTTTTATGGCCATACTTTGCAGCCCTTTGCCTGACTGTGATAAACTGAGTCTGTGGACATTTTACCACAATCCGTAAGAATGCGCAGGGCGACATGATTAGAGCAGCTTTCTTTGACTTTTATAATACACTTGTCTCTTTTGACCCTCCTCGCCAGGAGCTTCAGGTCACTGCCTGCCGTGAGTTCGGCATAGCTCTCAATCCTAAAGCCGTACCCCGAGGATATTGGATTGCCGATGACTTAATGAGTCGCGAGAACGCCCGTCTCCCGATTCATAAACGTCCGCTGAAGGAAGAGCTGGCATTTTGGGCTGATTATGAGGCTATCCTGCTGAAGACGGCGGGTGTAGAAGTCTCTAAGGAGCTGGCGCTGCAGATATTCACACGGCTGCGGCAGCTTGACCGCAGGCTTATCCTGTTTGATGACGTGCTTCCCATACTGGATACTCTCAAGGCCAGGGGCATAGTGCTGGGACTGGTCTCAAATTTGAGCCGTGGACTGGACGGACATATGAACGAGCTTGCCCTTACACCTTACGTAGATTTCGCTATAACTTCGGCTGAGATAGGGGCAGAGAAGCCTCATCCTCCGATATTCCTCGCTGCTCTCGAGCGCGCCAGAGTGAGTGCCTCCGAAGCTATCCATGTAGGCGACCAGTATTATGCAGACGTAGCTGGGGCCAAAGGCGTTGGCATAAACCCTTTGCTCCTCGACCGCGACGGCTTCTGGGAGGGTATTAACGACTGTCCGCGAATTCGGAGCCTGAGTGAGACTGTGAACTATCTTTAGATTCGGCCATTTTCGTCATAGCCTGCTCTAATACATCTCTCCATTCTTCTCCGGCTCGCCTCATATCTAAACGGAGCTGGTTTGTACCTATTTTCAATTTGTTGCCCAAGGAGCGTTGCAGCGACAGCTTATCGAATTTGGCGGTTACATCCAGTGACAGCACTATTTGGCCATCCTCCGTGGAGATAGACTCAATGCCTGCCTTGCTGCCCAGCAACTTTATCCTCACCATATAAAGCAGGTCTTTGATCTCTTGAGGAAGAGGTCCGAATCTGTCCTCGAGCTCGTTCTTTAGCTCGTCTAATTCTCCTGGTACGCTGACTTTAGACAATCGTAGATACAGGGAAAGGCGTGTGTTTAGGTCAGGCACATATTCCTCTGGAATAAGGGCAGGCAGCGTGAGATCGACGGTTGTGGCCAGAGGCAGTTGGGCGGTTTTAGCCTTGCTCCCTGTTTTGAGTTCCTCCACGGCCTCCGCTAGCATCTGGCTATAGAGTTCGAATCCAACGGCACCGATGTGTCCGCTCTGCTCCGGTCCCAGGAGGTTGCCTGCGCCACGTATCTCGAGGTCTTTCATGGCTATGCGAAAGCCAGCCCCCAGTTCGCTGGCCTCGAATATGGTCCTGAGCCGTTTCTCGGCAGCATCGGTGAGTTGCTTGCCTTTGTCATAAAAGAAATATGCATATGCGCGGTTTGAACCTCGCCCCACCCTGCCCCGAAGTTGATAAAGTTGCGTCAGCCCCAGCTTATCGGCGTCATCCACAATCAAGGTGTTGACATTGGGCAGGTCCAGGCCGGACTCGATGATGGTAGTGCATACCAGCACATCTATCTTGCCCTGCGTAAAATCGAGCATCACCGATTCCAGAGTCTCCTCAGGCATCTGTCCGTGAGCGATGCCTACTCTAGCTTCAGGCACCAGCTTCTCCAGCTCTCTGGCTACCCAGCCTATCCTCTGCACGCGGTTATGGACGAAGAACACCTGCCCGTTGCGCTCCAGTTCTCTCAGTATCGCCTCGCGAATCATTCTCTCGTTGTAAGGGGCAACGTAGCTCTTTATGGGCAGGCGCTCCTCCGGAGGGGTCTCCATAGTGCTCATATCGCGCACACCTACCAGCGCCATGTGCATGGTGCGAGGTATCGGAGTGGCACTCAAGGTCAATACATCGACCTCTTTCCTCAAGTGTTTGAGCCTTTCCTTATGGGCTACGCCGAAACGCTGTTCCTCATCTATTATGACCAGGCCCAGGTTCTTGAAGGAGACATCCTTTTGCAGAAGGCGATGGGTACCGATACAAATGTCCACGCTGCCGCTGGCTAACCCCTGGATGACCTCCTGCTGCTCCTTAGTCGAGCGGAAGCGGCTTAGCAACTCTACCTTGACCGGAAATGCGCTTAACCGCTGACTGAAGGTAGTGAAATGCTGTTGAGCCAGTACAGTGGTAGGTACTAACACTGCCACCTGCACCCCGTCCATCACTGCTTTGAAAGCTGCACGCAGGGCGACCTCGGTCTTGCCATAGCCGACATCGCCGCAGACCAATCGGTCCATGGGGCGTGCCCTTTCCATGTCTCGTTTCACCTCTTGCACTGCCTCAAGTTGGTCGGGCGTCTCAACATAAGGAAAGGAGACCTCGAACTCCTGCTGCCACACATTGTCGGGTGAGAAGGCGAAGCCGGGTAAAATCTCTCGCGCCGAGTACAGTTCGAGGAGTTCTTTAGCTAGAATATCTGCGGCTTCCTTCACTCTCTGCTTGGATCGGTTCCATTCCTGAGTTCCTAGCCGGCTCAACGATGGGCTGTAACCGCCGGGGCCGATATAGCGGGTAACTCGGTCGATCTGCGTACTGGGCACATAGAGCTTATCGCCTGCGGCGTACTCCAGGACCAGGTACTCGCGCTCTCCGTTTTCGAGGGAGAGAGTGGCCAGGCCGGCGAACCTGGCGACGCCGTGGTCTACGTGCACCACATAGTCGCCTGCTGCGAGGTCGTAGAGAAACGCATCGCGTCGCACAGGCCGTTTCGTGACTATCCGCCGCTTTTTGGCAAAGCCGAAGAGCTCGACGTCGCTGAGCAGTACGTCCCCGTTAGTCCCGTCCATCGTCCAGCCTTCGGCTAAAGAACCCTGAACCAGCGTCACCGAGCCAGCGGGAGGCAGTTGTTCTATATCCGTGACCGGAAATGCGGTTATATCTTCTCCTTCGAGGAGCTCTGAGAGCCTGGTTGATTGCTGGGAGATGATAACAACCCTGCGCTTGCTCTCCATCATTTTCCTGGCCTCTTTGAGGAAAACAGGCAACTGGCTGCTGTAGCTTGGCGCCGGGCCGAAGCCCATTGTATAGCCGCCTGCATCTTCTCCCCATTGCTCCAGAGCAAGTCGCTGACTGAACCGGCCCAGCCTGTTCTCCAGTTCTTCCGGGGTAAGGTATGGTATGGGGAAATTACCGGGCAGCTCGCCTCGCTCAATCTGGGCCCGGCGGAGCTCGTTTGCCTGCTTTTCGAGGTCTGCCAGCGCGGACTCGATAAGGTCAGGTTGGTCTATGGCGACCAGGGTATTGCCTGGCAGGTAGTCCATGAGAGCACCATCATTGACCAGAGGAGAATATGCGTCGAGCCCCTCGAACCAGTGTCCCAGAGCGAGCTGCTCTGTTTCTTTTTTTATCCTGTTTCTTGCCTCGGTGTTGAGGTTTGAAAAGTCAAGCCGCCCCAGGGTATTACCCAGTTCCTTAGCCGCGATAATCATCTCCCTGGCGGGGATAATGCTTATCCGTGATACTGCTTCGAGGGAACGCTGACTTACGGGATCGAAGAAGCGGATGCTCTCCACTTCATCTCCAAGAAGCTCGATGCGAGCGGGGAGGTCACTGTGTGGCGGATAAATGTCTATGATGCCGCCGCGCCGGCTCACGGTGCCCGGAATCTCTACCTTGCTATCCAACTCGTATCCAAGCTGCATCCATTTATGCAGTGCTTGCTCCAGGTCGAGCTTCATGCCCTTCTCCAGGAAATGGCAGGAGGAGGCGAAAACCGCAGCGGGCGTGGTTTTGCGCACAGCGGCATGGACAGAAGCTATAACCAGGCTGGATTTGCCTGTATCGCTGAGGCTGGACAGCACCCTCAAGCGTTGTTTTACTGTGAAGGGATCTGCCGAGATTCGTTCGTAGGGAAGGGCGTCGGGCTCGGGGAAGAGAAGAATCGAATCATTGCTGCCATGCCAGACCGGCAGCTCGTCATAGAGCTCTTTGGCTCTCTCCGACCTGGCGGTTATCACCAGCATAGGCAGGCCGAGGCGGTGATATAGAGAAGCCAGGAAATAGGGCTTGGCTGCATCGAGCACCACCGCCTTTATCTCGCGCTTGACTGCCTGCAGGTCGTTAATGAACCTCTGGTAGCCGGGCAGGCTCTCTATTAAGGGTAGAAGACCGGATATATTCATACTCAACGCCCAAAGGGCTAGCCGAGCGGACTAGCCCTATCTGAATTGTATCAGAAAAATTTGGAGGAGGGCAAACCTAGGTTTTAAGGGTGTTCATAAACTGGAGGTCAGGGGTGCCTAATCTGAGATCCCATTTCAAAGTCGATGTACCGATTCAGCATCACACGGTGTCCATCTGAAAACATAACGCGACACGTACAAAGAAAGGGTCCATAGGCTGACACCACTATGCCCACCGTGCCACCCTTGTTTTTCACGCGGAAAACCTTGTTATTAAAGTATTCTCCAAGGAAGAACTCTGCTTCAACGATGTCTGACAAATCATTTCGGAGATACTTAGGATCATTGGAGCGATGTGGAATTAAATAGATAGCTATGTCATAGTCCTGTCCGGCCTTCTTGGAGGGTTGTAAAGTATGAGCAAGGAAGACATTTCTATTGTCACGGTACGTACCCACACGCGCTTCATTCCACTCCTGAATATTTTTCGGATTTTTTCCAGACTCACCCCCGGGTCCAACGACAGGATATAAAAAGAATTCCCGTGCAATGTCAGCTACAACGAACGCAGCAAGTTCATGTTTGTTAGTGAAGAACTTGCAGAAATGCTTCTGGCGAAGCCTATCTTTGAATGAATTAAGAAGTTTAGCTTTGTCACCGTCATCTATAAAGTTCTTCTGCCAAGGGGTTTTGTCGTCAATAATATATATTAGACGTTTTAGGCCACATCTAGTTGCCTCGTCATATTCTAACTCGGTAATAGACCGAGTATCCCCTTTTGGTACAGTCCCGTACCGATGAGCATAGATTCCAACAAATGCGTCACTGCCTTCCCTAACGAGTGACATGCAAAGTTCCTTCGGCCGCTCGTCGTGTGCGCCTAGATGTTCCATCGCTACGTCGACCGCCCCGAATTGGCGGATGATGTCACAAACTGCCCTTCGATATTCCTCAAGGTCACTAAATGTCGAGGAGACAAACACACGAAGCATAACAGCCTCTTGGTAACCTGTGCTCGCCCTGTATATTACCACAAGTGGACGATATTCTGCACCTTTGAGCGATTTGTACACTTGCGTCTCTATAAATCCCCCTTGCCCCCTTTACAAAAGGGGGAATGAACGAGGGCGCTTGGCTTCCTGCTCCCTGATCGGGTCGGGGACAGGTCAGGCAGGAATGACATTAAGAGGGCGCCCGTTGGGTCGCCCCTACGGTTTAGGGCTACATTGTGGAACCAGTTTTGGCGTCTGCTTGATTCAAGCTCTCAGTGTCTGTATAATTTACTATTGCGTGGCAGAATCACATGTCCTCGAAAGTCCCTTCCCCCGAGCTAAAGGCGAATGAGATACACACAATAAAGTAACTTTTTGGGAGGCAATTGCATAGTGAGTAATGATGGTTTCGATCGATTTAAAGGCTCGTCTGATTATGTTACCTCCAGGCCTTTGAGAAACGCCGTTAATGTAAGCATTACTCTGGCAAGACCTTTATTAATCCGGGGCGAGCCCGGGACTGGGAAAACCCTGCTTGCTCACAGTATCGCTAAGGGGCTGAAGAAAAAGCTGATCATCTGGAACATAAAATCAACCACGAAGGCTCAAGAGGGGCTGTATGTCTATGATACTGTGCAGAGGCTTAACGATAGTCGCTTCGGCGACAAAGATGTTTCCGACATCAAGCAGTATATAAAGCTGGGCAAATTGGGACAGGCCTTCGCTTCCCCGGAACAGGTAGTGCTCCTCATCGACGAGGTAGATAAGGCTGACATTGAGTTTCCCAATGACCTTCTCAATGAATTGGATGAAATGAGCTTCTATATCCCGGAGACGAATGAGACCATTACTGCCATCCACCGACCTATAGCAGTCATCACCAGCAATGCCGAGAAAGAGCTTCCCGATGCTTTCCTGCGGCGTTGCATATTCCACTACATTGAATTCCCTGACGCTAAGCTGATGGAGGAAATAGTCAGGGTGCACTTCCCTGATATTAAGAATAACCTCCTTCAAGAAGCCCTGAGAACCTTTTACTCACTGAGGCAGATTGACCAGTTCCGAAAGAAGCCATCAACCAGCGAATTGATAGATTGGATTCGGGCTCTCATTGCCGGTGGTCTGGCCGATGAGAAAATATCTTCGGAGATTCCCTTTATTGGCACTCTACTGAAGAAGGAGCCGGATTACAATTACTTTTTAAAAACCCGCATGCCGTATAGATAAACATGTTTACTGATTTTTTCTACACCCTCAGGAAAAGAAAGGTGCCCATCTCCGTTACCGAGTGGATGACCCTTATGGAAGCTCTTGACAAGAGTTGCATCACTAACTTGGATGAGTTCTATTATCTGGCAAGAGCGATACTGGTTAAGAGCGAAACCCATTACGACCATTATGATGTTGCCTTTCAAGAGTATTTTGAGGGAATAGAAGGCCCGGCAGATATCTCAGAGCAGATACTGGAGTGGCTCAAAGACCCCCTTAACCGGACGACCCTTACTGATGAAGAGCGAGCTCTATTTGATAGTATGGACCTTGACGAGCTGATTAAGGAACTGGAGAAGAGGCTTAAGGAACAGACTGAGCAGCATGACGGCGGCGATTACTGGATCGGTCGAGGGGGCTCCTCTCCCTTTGGACATTCTGGATATAATCCCGCTGGCATCAGAATCGGTGGTCAATCGGGAGGCAGACATGCCGTACAAATTGCTCAGGAGAGGAGATTCCAAAACTATCGCAGTGACCTGACCCTCGATGTCCGCCAGATTAAGATGGCTCTAAGAGGGCTGCGAGAACTCAACCGAATCGGTCCCGAGGATGAGCTGGACCTGGATAAAACCATTCAGGCTACTTGCAAGAATGCCGGTGATATTGAGTTGGTGTGGACACGAAGCAGAAAGAATGCGGTCAAAGTGCTCCTGTTAATGGATGTTGGTGGGTCTATGGAACCCTTTGCCCTGCTGTGCAGTCAACTTTTCTCAGCCGCTCACTCCAGCAGTCATTTCAAGGATTTCCAGTATTTCTTTTTTCATAATTGCATATACGAAAACCTTTACCGGGATATTGAGAGACGAGAGGCAATAAGTACTGAGCATCTTCTGCGCACCCTGGAACGTGACTATAAAGTGGTATTGGTAGGAGATGCTAGCATGGCTATCCAGGAGCTAACAGATAGGTATGGGGCAATCTATTACTACCAGCGTAATGACACCCCGGGGATAATCTGGCTTAAGCGAATTGCCGAACATTTTACTCACAGTGTCTGGCTGAACCCGGATACGCAAAACTCCTGGAATCACCCCACTGTTCAAATGACCGGGAAGCTCTTCCCCATGTTTGAACTTACCCTTGATGGTCTGGGGCAAGCTGTGAAAAAATTGGTCGTGAAGAAATGACCTTGCTCACTTCTTGAAATGGCTCATACCTTACGTTTTTGGGGCACAGTCCTTCAGAGAAGCGTCTACGTACTCGCATCAAGGACGAATCGAATAGCATGAGAAGGTACGGACAGGAGGTATCAGATGGCAAAACTTAGAGATTATAGCGGACCTTACAGACATGATTTGAAATTTGATGATTTCTCCAAGGACTTCTTGATAAATATGATGACCATGTGGCAGCGGGCCTATCTCCGCTTGTCCTCAATCTGGTATGAGAAAGTTATGGAGAAATTCGGCATGGAAGCCGCTGACGCCTGCAATATGGAAGTGTGGATGACAGTAGGTCAGAAAGTGGTTCCCAAGTTCGCCAAGATGGGAAATGTCCAGCCGAAGACCGTACTCGATGCTCTAAAGATCGTGCAGTTGGCTCCGGACAGCCATGTCGGGTCACAGCTTTTCGCAGGGGATCTTGACATAAAAAGCGAAAATCATATCATAACCACCACTACCAAATGCGCGGTGTTGGAGTTTTTCGAGAAGGCCGCACCCGAGAGGATAGAGTATTTCTGCCATAAACTGGAGCCGGCGGTCATGGAAGCGTATTTCAATAATCCCAAGATTAAAGTAACGCCTCTGAAGCTCCCGCCCAGAAAGAGCCCGGACGAGCCCTGCTGCCGGTTCGAGATTAAGCTTGAAGAATAAGGGGACGCCGCGTGGCTAGTGATCACCTCCGCTGCTTTCCTTCACCGTAATAACCCCATGCATTCTTGCTGGGGATTGAAAAGGCTTTAGGAACACCCTCAGTTGTATTTGTTCATCGCGGCTGTGATGCCTTCGGTAAGTATGCGTTCGATAATGGCAACGACTTTGATATAGACCTCTCGCATCACGGTCTTTTCTGCATCGGTGAAGTCGCTGAGGACATGTTCGATGGCATCGACTTCAGGCGCAGTGCCGCTATCGCTGCCTTCAGTAGGGGAGATACCTACCCGGATCCGGGGAAAGTCCTGGGTGCCCAGATGGGAGATGATGGACTTCAGGCCATTGTGCCCCCCCGAGCTTCCCTTTTCGCGAATGCGTATCTTGCCCAGTGGCAGGTCGAGGTCATCGTAGATAACCAGGATGTCTTTCGCAGAAAGCTTGTAGCGGCGCACCAGCGCCGACACTGCCTCGCCGCTCAGGTTCATGAAGGTCTGAGGCTTGGCCACGACAATACGGGTGTTCGCTACCTCTCCGGTACCGAGTTTGCTGCGCGCTCCGCGCTGCGTCAGCGGGATGCCGTGCTCGCGGGCAAACAGGTCAACGCACTTAAAACCTGCGTTGTGCCTGTTGTTGACATAATGTCGGCCAGGATTACCTAATCCCACAATCAGCTTCATAGATAATTCTTCAACCTCCTAAATCCCCCTGTATCCCCCTTTACAAAAGGGGGAGCGTAGGCTCATCAACCCCCTGAATTCCCCATTCTTGGGTGATTTCAATGTCATTGCGAGGAGTCTGCCTCTGGCGGACGACGAAGCAATCTCCTCGTGCTTACAAGTACAAATAGATGCGGTGAGATTGCCACGCCCGCCTCTGGCAGGCTCGCAATGACACTAGAACCTTGCGGGGACACCCCCATCTGCCTATGGTGGGCTTGCCCACGTTTGAAATCCCCCTGTATCCCCCTTTACAAAAGGGGGGAGCGCGGAGAGATTTATTTCTTTTCTTCCAGCATCTTCAGGAATTGCTTTTCGTTGAGCAGGGCAGTGCCCAGCTCGCGGGCACGGTCGACCTTGGAGCCGGGGTCGGCGCCCACCACCAGGAAATCGGTCTTCTTGCTCACGGAGCTGCCCACCAGTCCGCCGAGCTCTCTTATCCTGGCCTCAGCCTCGGTCCTGGTGCAGGAATCGAGCTTCCCGGTGACCACAAA
>Ga0315277_10012478_pt1 | contig 10651 bp, 7 predicted proteins | sample YL17G05_15_MG_FD_203695 | JGI IMG/M metagenome (GOLD analysis project Ga0315277, IMG submission 203695) | Sediment microbial communities from Yellowstone Lake, YNP, Wyoming, USA - YL17G05_15 | ecosystem: Environmental > Aquatic > Freshwater > Lake > Sediment | place: USA: Wyoming | collected... | reverse complement strand
TCCTTTAATGTCTAACCCGCACATCGATGATGTAGCGGCCCACCGCTTCAACGCCAGCGCCCGCCGGCTCTGGGTTCCCCTCGCGGAGCTAAAGGAGGCCATCGGCGTACTTCAGCACCATGAGTTATCGGGGCGGCCTAAGGAGCGGGACCATGCCCTTGCCCGGCGGCAGGTGCGGCTGCATGAGGTTCCGTCCGCCGTCTCCCGGCCGGTGCCCGATGGTCGGCGGGAGCCCTCGACCTGGACAAGGTCGTCGCCGATGCATGCTGTGGACGCCATGTTCCTGGCTACAGTCCAGGCTAACCCCCACCTTAGGCCAAGGGTGGGTAACCCTGACGAGATGCGCTCCAACCGCATGCTGCGCACGTTGGATGCCCTGAAGTTCCGAGTGACCAATCCCGAGCCCGGCGTGCCCGAGGACATCCACGGTGCCGTTATCACCGCTCTAAACGAAGCGGCGGTGGCGGCAGCCGCTTTGGCCAACAAGGGCGGCATTAACATTATCGTCACCTATGAGGCGTTCGGTGCCAAGATGCATGGCGTGGTGCGTCAAGAAATAATCTTTTCCAACCACTGCAAAGAGCAGGGTTGCCTGCGGGGCTGGCTCTCCATACCGCTGGTGCTTACCTCCCATACCTGGGAGAACTCCAAGAATGAGCAGTCTCACCAAGACCCGGCTATGGCCGAGGCGATGCTTAATGAGCTATCGGATGTGTCCCGGGTAATTTTCATCCCCGATTACAACACCGCTGCCGTGGTTATGCAAGGCGTGTACCAGACCCAGGGCCAGATCTGGACGCTCGTGGTGCCTAAGTACGAGACGGTGGCTGACCTGTTCACCACGGAGGAGTCATTCCGTCTTCTAGAACAGGGAGGTCTGCGCATCGAGTGGGCGGGGCATGAGGCAGCAGACCCACAGATCGTACTTACAGCTATCGGGGCATACCAACTGGAAGAAGTGCTGAAGGCATCAGGCCGCCTCACCGAGCGTGCAGTCCGTCATAGCGTGGTTTACATGATGGAGCCCGGGAGGTTCCGCGCCCCCCGCAACCAGGGTGAGCGGGCCCACGCCGTATCAGCCAACCTGCGGCAAGAGCTCTACCCCGACTCGACACCTGCCCGCATATTCGTTACCCATACCCGCCCCGAGCCGCTCCTGGGCGCGCTGCAGCCCCTTCACACCGGCAGCCACACCGTTGCCCTGGGCTTTGCGGGCCAGGGCGGCACCTTGACCGTCCCGGGGATGCTTTTCGTCAACCACTGCACTTGGGCTCATGTTTTGGTGGAAGTTGCCCGAGTCTTGGACATGTACCGGGAGGACTTGCTAACTGCGGAAGAGCTGGCCGCGCTGGATGGCCAAATTTCTCCCGAAGGAGTGATAATCTAGGGTAGCCAAACCCTTGATTAAGCAAGCCTCAATAATGGTGGCGCAAGGGGCGAAGCCCCATGACGGGGATTTGGGGCACCCCCAGATTCATTATTATGCCCCCTTCCCGGCCAGGAAGGAGGCTAGGGGGATGGTCGAAAAAGGGAGTTGCCAAACGGTCTGGCATGTCACCACTTCGGCCTTTATGAACTATGGTGTATAATCAATTTGAATGAAATCCGAGGGGGCAATGATTGAAGACCATAGTGGTAACGCCCACCTATAATGAAGCGGAAAATCTGCCCAAACTGGTAGATGAGATTCTTTCTCTTGGCCTGCGCGATCTTGAGATTCTGATCGTGGATGATAACTCTCCGGATGGAACTGGGCAGATAGCCGACCAGCTACAGGAAAAGTATCCGCGGCAAGTAGAAGTGATCCACCGGCAGGGCAAACTAGGCCTGGGGACAGCTTATGTAACCGGCTTCACCCGCGCCTTGGAGAAGGGGGCCGAGACCATTATTGAGATGGATGCCGATTTCTCGCACTCCCCCCAGAGCATCCCCGGACTTGTGGACAAGATCAAGGACTATGACGTGGTCATCGGGTCACGCTACATATCTGGGGGGGAGGTCGATCCCAATTTGTCGCTATGGCGCAGATTTCTGAGCAGAGCGGGCAACAGCTATGTGAGGCTGATCACGGGGCTTAAAGTTCGCGATGCTACCTCCGGCTTCCGCTGTTTCAAGCGGGAGGTTCTCCAAGGGATAGACCTATCCAGAGTGCGCAGCACTAACTACGCCTTTCAGATTGAAATGGCTTACAGATGCCAAAGGAAGGGCTATCGTCTCGCTGAGGTACCCATATCCTTTAGGGCGAGAAGCCGCGGCCAGTCCAAGATATCGTGGGGGATTATCGGTGAGGCGTTATGGCGCGCCTGGCAGATAAGGCTTCGCCACTAACGGGATAATCCCATTTTTGCTCAATAATCAAAAAGCCCTGTTTAGACTCTTGACATCGCGGAAAAGACGGTTAAGAATATTGCGACGAAGAGAATATAAAGGCGATTTTGTGATGGATTACGAAGCGGGAGAAGCTAGGCTAAGACGGCAGCTCACCAAGCGAGCTATCGCTTTGGCAATGCGAGGTTGGTGGGAGGAAGCAGTTAACGCTAATAAGGTGATAATTGAGATCTTTCCCAAGGATGTCAGCGCCTATAACCGGCTGGGTAAGGCCTTGACGGAGTTGGGCTGGTATGAGGATGCAAAAAAGGCCTATAGCAAGGCTATTGAGATCGATCCCAGGAGCAGCATTGCTCGCAAAAATCTCCGCCGACTGTCGGTATTGAGCGAAGAGCAGCCATCTACTGGAGGAGATCATAAACAGGTAACCCCCAATCTTTTCATAGCGGAGGTAGGTAAGACTGCGGTGGCTAGCCTCAAGCAGATAGCCCCGCGAGAGGTGCTGGCTAAGGTCACGGCGGGTGCTCCGGTCAATCTTAGAGCAAAGGGGAAAAGCGTAGTCGTGGTGAATAACCTGGGCGAGCATTTGGGTGAGGTTGATCCCAGGATTGGCGCCCGCCTCGCCAAGCTGATGGAAGGGGGTAACCAATACACGGCGGCGATCACAAGCGTAACTGATAGTGAGGTTAAAGTAATTATTAGAGAAGTGTTTCAGCATCCAAGTCAGGCGGGGCGCCCCTCCTTCCCGGCCAAGGGCTCAAATGGCTTTAGGTCCTACATAAGAGACAGTATCCTCAAGTACGAGTTGGAGGATGAAGAGACTGCCGAGGAAATAGATTACACCATAGAACAGGAAGAGGAAGCAGAACCATTGCCTGAAGGCGTCTCCATTATTGGACAGGATGCGGATGATGATGTAGAGGCCAAGGATGCTGCTTACGAGGATTAGACCCTGCGCTCTGCAAAGCTGATTTGAACCTGCCGATGAATTCCCCTTTTGACGACTTGGGCGAAGAGTGATATTCTTTTGCTAGGAACATTCCCTTTCGCACCACGGGAGGCATAATGCAGGGAGAAATCGGAACCGTAAAACCGATAGACATCGAAGAGGAGATGAGGACTTCCTATCTGGACTACGCCATGAGCGTCATCGTGGCGCGGGCCTTGCCCGATGTACGCGATGGCCTAAAGCCAGTACAACGAAGAATCCTCTATGCCATGGAAGAGCTGGGGCTACGTTACAACACCTCGCATAAGAAGAGCGCCCGCATCGTAGGCGAGGTTTTAGGCAAGTATCACCCTCACGGTGATGCCCCAGTCTATGAAGCTATGGTGCGCATGGCGCAGGACTTCTCCATGAGATATGTCCTAATTGATGGGCAAGGAAACTTTGGCAGCATAGATAACGATCCCCCAGCGGCCATGCGCTATACTGAGGCACGCCTCTCTCAAATCGCCCAGGAGATGCTGGTTGACATCGATAAAGAGACGGTAGACCTGCTCCCCAATTTCGACGGCTCCCTCAAAGAGCCTGCCGTTCTTCCCGCCAGGATGCCTAACTTGCTGCTAAACGGCGCAGCGGGAATCGCCGTGGGCATGGCGACTAACATTCCACCGCATAACCTGAGCGAGGTGTGCGATGCTATTGCCCATCTCATCAATAGCCCGGAGGCCAGCGTGGATGAAATCGCTGATATAGTCCACGGCCCGGATTTCCCATCGGGAGGCATAATCTACGGCCTTCAGGGAATCGAAAACGCCTACTCTACAGGAAGGGGCCGGATTCTGGTCAGGGCCAAGGCTGATATCCAGGAGACGTCCAAAGGGCGCTTCCAGATAGTGGTCACCGAACTTCCCTATCAGGTGAACAAGGCGGCGCTGGTGGAGAGGATCGCCGAACTGGTCAAGGAAAGAAGGGTCGAAGGCATTTCGGAATTACGTGACGAATCGGATCGGGAGGGAATGCGCATAGTTATCGAGCTCAAGCGAGATGCCCAACCGGAGCAGGTGCTCAACAACCTTTACAAGCGTACGGCGATGCAGTCCGCCTTCTTCGTAAACATGCTGGCCCTCATTGACCTGCAGCCAAGGGTGATTAACCTCAAAACCGCTCTCCAGCAGTTTATCGACTTCCGTCGCGGTGTTATTGTGCGGCGCTCCCAATTTGAGCTTCGTCACGCTCGAGAGAGGGCTCATATCCTTGAAGGGCTGAAAATCGCCCTGGATCACCTGGATGAGGTTATCGCCACCATTCGCCAGTCGCAGAGCGTTGAAGCAGCACGCACCGCCTTGATGAAAGGCTTCAATTTGACCCAGGCCCAGGCTCAGGCCATCCTCGACATGCAGCTACGCCGGCTGGCAGCTCTGGAGCGCAAAAAGGTCAACGATGAATATACTGAGGTGCTGAAGACCATTGCCTATCTTGAGGACCTGTTGGCCAACCCGCGGAAGGTGCTCTTTCTGGTCAAGGAAGATGTGACGGAGATTAAGTCCAAGTACGGCGACCCGCGGCGGACCCAGATTATTCCCAAGGAAGTCGAAGAATTTAGGGAGGAAGACCTCATCCATAATCAACGGGTGGTGCTCACCCTTACCCATAGGGGATATATCAAGCGAGTCCCAATCGAAAGCTATAGGCTTCAGCAGCGTGGTGGCAGAGGCGTAACCGGTATCACCACAAGAGATGTCGAGGGCGTCCGCCAGCTTCTGGTGGCCAATACGCTTGATACCTTGCTCCTGTTCACCAACAGGGGAAAGGTATTTTCTCTGAAATGCTTCCGCATCCCTCAAGATACCTCTCGAACTGCCAAGGGAACGCCACTGGCCAAATTGACATCCCTGGACGAGAAGGAGCAGGTGACCAATATGGTTGCCATACCTAGCTTTGACGAGGAGTCCTTCATAGTGCTTGCCACCAGTAGCGGGGAGATCAAGAAGACTGCCCTCAGCAATTTTGCCTCGGTGAGAAGCAGCGGCCTCATTGCTACCGACCTAGAAAAGGACGACGAACTGGTGTCGGCAAGGGTGGCCCGCAAGGGAGATGAGGTGATTATGGTGAGCAGGAATGCACAGGCGATCAGGTTCTCCACCGATAAGCTAAGGCCCGCCTCCCGTACCAGCGGTGGAGTACGCGGCGTCGGGCTTTCTGCCGACGATCGCCTCGTGGGTATGGACATCGTCTCTCCTGGAGCCCACCTCCTGTTGGTCACCACCAACGGCTTCGGGAAACGCACCTCACTTTATGCATATCGTCCCCAGGCTCGCGGTGGTAAGGGGGTAAAGAGCCTCAGAATCAGTTCCAAAACGGGTAAGATCGCGGCGGCGCGGGTCGTTGCTCCCGGTGACGAGTTGTTGATCACCTCAGCCCAGGGGATTGTCATTCGTATGATCGTAGAGAGCATCCCTCTCCAGGGCAGGATCAGGAAAGGGGCAAGCCTGATGAAGCTGGACCAGGGGGATGAGGTTGTTTCCATCGCCTGTCTTGCGGCACAAGCGAAACCGGATTAAGACCGAAAGACAGCCATTCCAGAGATGCCCGAAGCCTAAAAGCGGGGAAAAGGGTGAAACTGAGAAATAGGATAGCCTTGGTAACCGGTGGCGGTTCCGGCCTGGGCCAGGTTATAGCCCTGGCCTTTTCCCGCGAGGGGGCAGCGGTGGTGGTCAACGATATCGATGAAGCCAGTATCGAGGGCACTGTGGAGAAGCTGCGGGAGCTGGGTGCCGACAGCATGGGAATAAAGGCAGATGTTGCATCGAGCCAGGAGGTAAGAGCTATGTTCTCCAGGCTGGTGGAGCGGTTCGGCACCCTGGACATCCTGGTGAACAATGCCGGAACCATAAAGGTCACCGATAAGGTCAAGGAGAATTTCCCCAAATACTTGCGGCAGATAGCCAACACCGGGACATCTAAGATGTCGCTTGGAGCGACGAGGTATATGAGCGATGAGCAGTGGGAAAGGATGGTGGCAGTCCATCTGCACGGCACCTTCTACTGCACCAGGGAGGCGCTGGCTATTATGGAGGACAAGGGCTCGGGCAAGATCATCAATATGGCCTCCATATGCGGGCTGTCCGGCTTCTGCGCCATTTGCCCGGATTACACCGCAGCCAAGGGGGGTGTCATCGCCTTTACCCGAGCTGTGGCGGAAGAGGCGATTAGAAGAGGGGTCTATGTCAATGCCATAGCCCCAGGCTTCGTGGAAACGCCAGGGCTGCGGGCGGGGCTTACGCGGGAGATAGTAAACGCAGTGGCTCTGCGCACCCCATTAGGCCGATTGGGCACTCCCGAGGAAATTGCCTCGCTTGCGGTATATCTGGCCTCAGACGAGTCCAGCTATCTGGTGGGCCAGATAATAAGCCCCAACGGGGGGCTAGTCATTTAGTTAAGATTTTCCCAGCTTTGCTCCCGGGGCTAACTTCAGCTGTCATGCCCTTTCTGGAGACATGCTCGAACCAAGTAAGGAGGCATGAACATGGCCTTACCAACTTTATCCTTAGCGGGCAAGGTAGTTATCGTTACCGGGGCCAGCCGCGGCATCGGGAGGGCCATCGCTTTAAGCTTTGCTGAAGCTGGCGCCGATGTGGTGGTAGCCAGCCGCACTCTCCCTATGCTGGAGAAGGTAGCTGGGGAGATTAGGGCTCTGGGCCGGTGCTCCCTGGCAGTGGCAGCGGACATTTCAATCAAAAGCCAGGTGGACAATCTGGTGCAGAAAACGGTCGAGCACCTTGGCACCATCGACATACTGGTCAATAATGCTGCCATAAACGTGATGCGCTCCTTAATGGAGCTGCGCGAAGACGGCTGGGACAAGGTGATGAATGTCGGCCTCAAGGGCTATTTCCTTTGCAGCCAGGCGGCAGCGAAGGTGATGATTGAGAGAAAAAGCGGCAGCATAATCAATATGGCTTCTGCCGCCGCGGCCAAAGCTAACCCGGCTTTGGGGGCGTACAGCATATCGAAGGCTGGGGTGGTAATGCTAACACGGGTTTTGGCCGCAGAGCTGGCGCGCCATAAGATTCGGGTCAACGCCATCGGGCCCAGCATAGTGAGGACTGAACTCAGCCAGCCCTTGTGGGGCAATCCCGCTGCCCTGAAAAACATTGAGGCCGGCATACCCTTGGGTCGCATTGCCGAGACTGGTGACATTGTGGGCGTTGCCCTTTTCCTCGCCTCTGACCTCGCCGGCTACATCACAGGGCAGACCATATACGTCGACGGCGGCACTATGGCCTAGCCCTCCCCCAGGAGGAGGATCAGGCGTGAAACTCATATTCATCCATGGCTCCGGAGGCTCAAAGGAGGCCTGGCGTTATCAAGTAGAGCACTTCCCAAGCGCTGAAGCTATAGACCTTCCCGGCCATCCTCGAGGAAAGCCTTGCACCAGCGTTGACGGCTATGTCGAGTGGCTTCGAAACTACATTCATGAGAGGGGCTACAGCAAGGTTATCCTCGCGGGCAATTCCTTGGGAGGTGGTATCGTTCTGCTATATGCCTTGAAGTACCCCGGCGATCTGAAGGGGATAATAACCATTGGCTCTGGAGCTAGGCTTCGAGTGCATCCTATGTACCTGACACAGCTAGAGGAGGCCATCAAAAATGCCAAGTTACTGGAAGAGTTTCTGGAAAAGCGATGGGAGCTTATCGCCCCGGAGCTTAAGGAGGTTATGCGCAGGCGAGCCTTTGAGAATGGCCCCGTGGTGTTCCTCAACGATTATCTCTGTTGCGACAAATTTGACATAATAGCCAGGTTAGGGGAGATCAGGGTGCCTACACTGGCTATTTGCGGCAGCCAGGACATAATGACCCGCCCAAATACACCCACTACCTTGCCAGCAACATCCGGGGAGCAAGAGCGGTAGTGATCGAGGGAGGCACCCACGCCGTTTTCGCGGAAAAGCCCCAAGAGGTCAATCAAGCTATAGAAGATTTCTTGAGAGGTCTCTAGTCCCGGCTGCGCTGAGGCAGTATTTCCGACTTCCTTTGGCAATCGGTGTACCAGTGCTCAAGCCCACAGGCGTTGCACTTTCCGTAGCGGCAGTCCTCAGTTTCCGTTCCTCTAAAGGTGCGCTCATATTCCCTTTTGAGGAAAGCGGTACTAACCCCGACATCGATATGAGACCAGGGCAGTTTTTCATCAAGAGTGCGCTGGCGGTGAGCATAGAAAGCAGGGTCGAGGCCCACGTCGTTAAAGGCACGGAGCCACTTTTCAGAATCGAAGCGCTCGCTCCAGGAGTCGAAGGTACAGCCTAGCTGCCATGCACGGTGAATCACCTTAGCCAGGCGACGGTCACCCCGTGTCAGCACCCCTTCAAGCAGGCTTGTCCGTGGCTCCTGCCAAGAAAGGTGCGCCCCCGACCTTTTCAGGCCTCGCCTGAGTACTTCCACCTTGGCCCGAAGCTCCTCCTCGGTATTTTGGGGTACCCACTGAAAGGGGGTATGCGCCTTGGGCACGAAGGCAGATACACTGGCCCTCACCTGGAAAGGTCTTCCCCTAGGCTTCCTTCCGGCTTGGCGAAGCCTTTGCACAAGCTGAACAATGCCTTCTACGTCATCGAAGGTCTCTGTAGGCAAGCCAATCATGAAATAGAGCTTGACGCCGTTCCAGCCCCTTTCCGCAGCCATAGCTATGGTTTGAAGCATCTCATCCTCGGCAATGCCCTTGTTTATTGCCTGACGCAACCGGTCGCTACCTGCCTCCGGGGCAAAGGTCAAACCGGTCTTCTTGCCTGAGGCGAGCAAATCCATCAATCTTACCGAGGTGCTATCCATGCGCAGGCTGGGCAGCGATATCTTGAGATAATGCTCTCGATAGCGCACAGCCAGCGCCGAAACCAGGCTTTCAATATCCGGGTGTTCGCTGGTGCTCAGGGAAAGCAGCGAAAGCTCATTATAGCCGCAGTTCCTCAACAGTTCATCCGCTGCCTCTAGCACCTCCTCCTTTGGTCGCTTTCTAAGCGGGCGATAGATGGTTCCCGCCTGGCAGAAGCGGCAGCCTCGAGTGCAACCCCGCTGGATCTCGATAGCTGCCCGGTCATGGACCACCTCCAGATAGGGAACTACCGGCCTGGTCACTACTGGCAACAGCTCAACCACCACACGTCGCCGCAAGCTTGGCTTTGCTTCGGGCAGTTTGGGCGCGATGCTCGATACCGTGCCATCGCTGTTGTAGTCAACGCGGTACAGGCTTGGAACATAGATGCCGGGAATACCCGCCAGTCCCAAAAGCAGCTCTTGCTTGCGCCGTGAGCCCTGTAACTTCCACCTGCGAAGCGTCTCCAGTAGCTCCAATAGAACTTCCTCGCCCTCGCCAAGAACGAATACGTCGATGAATTCTGCCATGGGCTCGGCGTTGAGGGCACAACAGCCGCCAGCGATGATCAAGGGCTGCGAATCGTTCCGCTCGCCAGCAAGCACCGGAATCTGAGCCAGATCCAGCATATTGAGCACATTGGTATAGGTGAGCTCGTAGCCAAGGGAAAAGCCGATGACATCAAAGTCCTTTAGGGGGCGCTTGGATTCCAGGCTGAAGAGGGGCAAAGAAGCCTTCCTCATTTCAGCCTCCATATCGACCCAAGGGGCGTAGGCGCGCTCGGCAAGGGCCTTGGGCTGTCTATTTACCAGGTCGTAGAGTATGGACAGGCCAAGGTTGGACATGCCGATCTCATAAAGGTCGGGATAAACCAGGGCCATTCTGATATCAACGGCATTCCAGTCCTTTACGATGCTATTCCACTCGTTGCCGGTGTAGCGGGCGGGCCTGGTTACCCGAGGGAGAATACGATCGAGATTGGTCATGGTGCTCTTAAGTAATTATAGCTTTAACGCATAGCATACGCAACTTGGCAGTACCAACGTACCCGTGGTATTTAGAGTGGTTTTTCTTGACAATTCTCAGGGGGATATGATAGAGTTTAGCCCGCTTGAAAAGCGACGGGTGAAAATGGGCAGAAAGATAATTTTGTTAATTATGGTGATTGTCTGGTCGGCTGTCCCCGCTTTAGGCATAGCGTGCGCGACAGAAAAGGGGACACCGGCCATAGATTTGGTGCCGCAGCAGGCGAACTTCGCCGCTGAGGTAAACCTGTCCCGAATCTTCACCGACCCTGATGTCCTAGACTTGGTTAACGAGATCGGCGCCCAGCTTGAGGAACCCAAGACAATCGATGAACTGCTGGATCAGACGGAAGAGAAAACCGGTATTGACCTTCGGGATTTCTCAAAGATAGTGGTATTTGGCGATACTGAGTTTGAGCGTTATGTGTGGGCGATTCTAAAGGGGGACTTTGACCAGGAAGCACTGATCGACAGCATCGAGAGCAAATT
>Ga0315277_10012477_pt1 | contig 10651 bp, 9 predicted proteins | sample YL17G05_15_MG_FD_203695 | JGI IMG/M metagenome (GOLD analysis project Ga0315277, IMG submission 203695) | Sediment microbial communities from Yellowstone Lake, YNP, Wyoming, USA - YL17G05_15 | ecosystem: Environmental > Aquatic > Freshwater > Lake > Sediment | place: USA: Wyoming | collected... | reverse complement strand
ACAGGCGCCGACACCGAGCGTGCCCCGCATGAGGTCCACCAGGCAGTAGACGTCGAGCGGCGTATCTTGAGATCGGTCAATGGGGTATGTGACTACAGTAAGTGGAGAAGGCGGCGCTGACGACTCGGGCGCAACTGGCGAGGCGGCGTCACGACAGCGCACCATGGGACGGCCGGCATCGAACCAGCACGCACATGTCAACGGCGTCGACGTGCCGCCGTCTACCTCGGGCGATTGGCCTAAGAAGTCCGAAGAAGCGGCCACTTCCGATGATTCGAAGAAACTTGCCCGCCATTTCGCAGGAAACGGCGGCGCCCAATCGAGAGGGAGGCCAGAGCCCATGGCGCTCGGTGAAGTGGCCCGGCTGTGCCAGACCCGGGGGCATTCCGTGAAGGCCACCCACAGGGTTTTACCATCGACGCACTCGATCTCAGAGGTAATGGCGGCTTTGACGGTGTCTTCCGACGATCGGCCTCGGGATGACACCGTACCTTCGCCCGCGCCGGAAACGAGCAGCCTGGCGTTGCGCCGATTCGACTGCCACAGACAGGTTACGACGGAGTTGCCGTCGTCGACGAGGTGCATGTAAAAGTTCTCCGCCGGAAGGCCCACCGTCGTCCGCTTGAAGGTCTGGGGCGCGTACACTAAATCGTCACCAAAAAAATCGGGAACCACGATGTACTCCGCAGGAACATCCACCTTCAGCGCGTCGACACCTTCGTGCGGCTGCACTTCGACAAACACCTGCCCTGTCGTAAGCCGGTAGTCGAGTGAAAAGGTATTTCCCTGGACCGTGTCGAACGTTCCACGGACGGAGACCGCCCCCGTCTGGTTCTCGATGATCTCGAGTGATAGGAGTCCCTTCACCTGGTCCCCGTGCGCGCATCGCGGCGCGAGAACGCCGCGGCGGATGTGGCCGGTCGTTTTCCTCGACGGTGCCATCCCGAGGCTGATCGACGGAAGACACCGCGCGTATGCCTCCGCGCCAGGCCCGCCTCGCCGCAACACGACGGCAATCTTGTCGTTAAGCAGAATCGCGTCGCCGGCAAACGTATGCGTGGTGTCTTCTTCGTCGAGGATGCGCCATGCCGGCTTGTCGTCAATCGCCGTTGCGGGCAGGCAGGTGGACGAGGAGGCGCCCGTGTCCAGCAAATACGTAAAGATGGCGCCCCTTTCCGCGATGATCTCGTTTGCGTTCCGGTCGGAAGCAGCGCCATCGGCGTCGCACAGCAGCGCCGTTGCACAGAGGGCCAGGGCCAGCGAGCATTTCATAGGTGCAATGTGCCTGTTGCGGGCATAATGGGTCATCTTGCGCAGCGCCTTACCTCCAATCAGGATTCATGTCGGAGCTTCCTTCGGTCAGCTTCACGGGAACGCCGCCCTTGATAGGCACCACGTAGAGTTCCCAGGGCCCCTGCTCCGAAGAGCCTTGGCAATACACAACGTACTTGCCGTCGGGACTGCCCCGCCCGTAGCGTTGGACACCGCCCTGGTAGGTCACCATGCGGTTTTTTTCGCCGTCCGGCTGGATGGTGCAGATGTTCGTTTCCGTCTCGTACACGATGAGCTGACCGTCGCGCGAGAAATGTGGTTCACAAGCGCCTTTCTTGTCATATAGCTTGCTGGGAGTCCCGCCATCTGCGGGTATCAAGTAGATGGCGTTGGCGCCGCCCGACCGCGCCGCGAACGCGATGGTCTTGCCATCCGGCGCCCACGCCGGACCAGAGTAAAACGACCCGTCCTCCGGGACGAGCGCCCTTTCCGCGCCCGAAGACAACTCCCGCACCCATAACCGGTTGTTGCGTCGCAAGGCTATCTGGGCGCCGTCCGGGGACCATTCTGCCTGGTCGCCGTCGCACAGGCGCGTTGGGTTGCCGCCTTTCGCGGAAACCGTCCAAATGCCCGCGGAAGCGCCGCGCGTGGAACTGAACAGGACGGTGGCTCCGTCCGGACTAAACACCGGGTCCGCGTCGTGTACGTTGCTGTCCCCGTCCTCGGTAAGTTGCCGCGCATCGGAGCTACTGGCTTCAATAATCCAAATGCGCCAGGGGCCGGACCGGTTGCTCGAAAAGACGATCTGCCCCTCAAGGTCCTGAAGCCGGAGCTCTTGCGCCGAACCGGCCGCCGCCGACATAGCCAACAGGAAGCCCAGCGCCGCATGCGTGCAGGCCATCTTGTTGATGGTCACGGTACCTATCCTCATGCATCCTCCAAAGAGTCTATCGTCTACAATCCCGAACATGGTACGTCCAAGACTCACCTTGCCGAGAATTGCAGCAGACACGAATTGCGTTGACAGTACTATACGTCGGCGGAAAGCCTCGTCGAGCCCAACTGTCTTTGAAAGACCCTTAAAGGCCCTTCCGTGACAGAAAGCCTCGCGACAGGCTTTTGCACCCGAACGAGCTGTGCGGCATGCATTCTCTCTTGAGACAGACTCAACACAGTCTGGAACTCCTCCTTCGGAAAAAGGACCTTGAAGCCCGGATAATCCTCCTCAGTCACCTCATCCCAGGGCTTGTTCCATCCCCATGTCAGCACCAACACAGTCTGAACACGGGAGTTCTTCTCGTTCACTATCCGGATCAGATAATCCTTGGGCGGATCCTTTCGCGAGTCAAGCGAAAACCCCATAGTGTGAAGCTTCTTGAACGCTTCCGGCGCGCGGATGTCCAACCACAACAACGTATAGTTGTCGGCCAGGAGGACATCATAGTTCCCTTCTTTGACCAGCGAGATAATCGCATCATTCGTTGAACGCATCTTCACGCGCATCTTGTGCAAAGCCGAGACCTGACGCACGCTTCCCGAAAGGAACACCGCAAGCACCACCAGCAAAAGACATGTCTTGGCTCTTCGAGCCGCCGCAGGCACGCCCGGTTCGTAGAATAATGCGACCATAACCGGTCTGATAGGCTTAAGGATTAGCAGTTCGACCAAATCGGATAGGCCATGACCCGCCAACAACAACACCGGAATCAACAGCGAAAAGGCATAGCGCGCATCCCCGTACGGATACTTGTCCAGAAAACAAAGCAATAAATCCGCTGACGCAATGAGGACGCCCAACACGAGCACCGCCAGCCGCTTCAAATCGATAGGACGCCGGACAAAGGTAAATAAGACCCCCACCGCAAACAATACGAGCCAGGTTCGGAAAGCCCACCGCCGTATGGATGGAGGAATCGACCCGTCAAGATACACAAGGCCCTCCACCACACCCCTCGAGCTGTCAAACGCATATTTCACCGCCCCGGCCAGGGTCTGTTCATAGCCCGAGGTCACGAAATACAGGTTCGCTATAGACACGGGGTGATAGCCGATTATGACACTACGATCCGAGACAAAGGCAAGCACGCACGAGACGACCGCAGGCAGAAAACAAAGCAGGTCGGCAAAGCGCTTCCACCACCCCTTCCCCACGGCGGCGGGAGGACGGAAAATGCGCGCGACGACCAGCACGCCGAGGCCCACGCACAACGGCACAATAAGAGGAAAGTAGATCCAAGGCAGCAGACAGGTCCCCGGGACGACAACCAAGATAGCCGTTTTCTTCCGGAGCGGCGTTACGACCATATGCGTGAAAGTCAAAATGAGAAACGAAGCAATCAGCACGCCTTCCGCGTGCGTCGCAATTCCCCATCTGCCGTAATAAAAAACCGACGCACTGAACGCCAACATGGCGCCCACGTACGGTGCAATAAGCGGGCGAGAAGGCCAGAAACGACGTATCACGAACATCACCAACGCCAAGTGAAGCGCACCCGCGATTGCCGCGGGCAAACGGTACCCAGTCAGCGACCCGCCAAAAACACGGTTGCAGAGCCAGAACTGTATTTCCTGGCCGGCGGGTTCTACAAAGGCAAACACATAATCCGGCAGACTCTTGTGCACCAATTTCATGAAATGGTATTCGTCCGGCTGAAAGTCGGAAGCCCCAAGATCCAGCCAAAGCGCGAGCACACCGGTGACGGCAATGCTCAGCAGCAACAAGGTGTAAAGCGGCCCGTACGCCGCTGCCGGATGCGAGCCCGGCGGTATAGCGGCGGGTTTGAAAATCTTCTTCAGATATGTGCTGAACGGGCTCAATATACCCAAACTCCAGGCTATCCCCACACTCTAGCACATGAACCCGCGGGTACGCACGCCCCCAAACGACTTAAGCCTCCTAGCCGAATTCCTTAACGGCCTCCACCACGCGCTGTTGATCCTGTTCTGTGAGGTCATTGTAGAAGGGCAACCGGAGCAGGCGGTCGCTGACATCCTCCGTCACGGGACAATCCCCTTCTTTGCCGCCAAATCGTTCGTGCCCTTTTCCCGGACGATCTCGGCCCGTTCTATGAACCTGACGTCGTTGATGATAAAACGCGCCGCCTTCACCGCACCAGAAGCTCTTCGTCTCGTGAAAGCTCAATGCCGCAAACTGACCGAACGCACCAAGAGGCTTACCTCGATACGCTCCGAAAAAGCCGTGCGCATTGTCTTCAATAACCGCCACCCCCTGCCGTTGCGCAACGTCCATGATCCCATCCATCTCGCAACCGACCCCCGCATAGTGAACAGGAACGACGGCCTTTGTGCGGCGCGTCACAAGACCCTCGAGTTTTGTCAAGCACTTTTTTGACTCCTGGCGGGATTCGGAGTCAGACACCTAGTCCGGCGCTTCATCCTGCCCCGGGCCATGCACCTCGCGCACGACATACTGCGGGCAGCGGTTGTGCGTCAGGAACAGCCGCCCCAGGTACTCGCCAATCATCCCCAACACGCACAACTGGATGCCCGCGAACAGCGTCACCGAGACAATAATCGACGCCCACCCCTTCGGGATGGACTCGTAGAGCAGTTGCCCCTCGATGCACCACGAAATGGCGAACACCACCGCCAGAAGCAGCCCCACCGAAGCCATGACAAATCCGAGCATCGCCCCCAGCCGCAGCGGCATTACCGACGCGCCCGTGAACATGTTTAGCCAGAGCCGCACCAGCCGCCGCAGGTTGTAGTTTGAGCGGCCCTCCTCGCGGATACGATGCTCGCACAGGCACGTACCGATGCTACCCGTGCACTGGAAGATCAGCGCGTCCAGGTAGGGGTATGGCCCCTCGTACACCGTCACCGCCCGCACCAGGAACCGGTTCACCACCTTGAAGCTCGAGAGGTACAGCCCCCGCGGCTTCTTCAGCAGCAGCGTGGCTAGCCGATCATTGAACCGGCTGCCCAGGTTGCGGAGCCACGGATGCTGCTTTTTCACGTAGTAGCTGTAGACGACATCGTACCCCTTCCGGAGCTCCGCCACCAGCTTCAGGATTTCCTCCGGCGGGTTCTGGAAATCGTCGTCGATAATCGCCACACAATCGCAATCCACATGCCGCAGCCCGCACATCACCGCGTTGTGCTCCCCGAAATTCTTCGCCAGCTTCACATACCGCACCATGTCCGGGTACTTCGCGTAGATCCCCAGGCACAGCTCATGGCTGCCGTCCCGGCTCCCGTCATTCACCAGCACAACCTGCAACCGGCTGAACTCCGGCCCTACCGTCGCCACCACCACATCCACCAGCCGCCCAATCGTGCGCTCGCTGTTGTACACCGGCACCAACACACTCAACGACTCAATGCGATCCATACATCCTCCATCCTCCATCCTCCCGTCCGCCTGAACACCCGCGACGCCAACGCCATCCTCGCCCTGTGATCTACTATAGCACACTGTACAATGTTACATATACTACAGTCATATGGCCACGCAAATTACCTCGATTGCAAGTACGGTGGCAAAGAGAATCAGTCCGGGCACAAAACGACGAATTCGGCGTTGCGGGGCGGAAACAAGCTCAAACAATAGATTATATAAAGAAAAAAAACACATGCAACCGATGATTGTCGCTATTAAAGTGAAAGTGGGAGTTCTCAGGTTGTCAAAAACCATCCATACATACTTCGACAATGCATTTCTTCCTAGTCCGTATAGAGAAAGGATATTAAATGCTTGAAGTAGCAGCAAATAATGAATACCAGCAGCGTAGAAAAGGCTTGGCACTAGAGGAAGCAATATCACCAAAAGAATGCAGGAAAGATAGAAATGATTCTCATGTGCACAGGTCATCAGCATTGGAAGAACCATAGCTGCGCATGTAAATAAAACGTATGTCCTCCTATCACCTTCCAATGCCTGCGGCGCTTTCCCTATCTTAACGATGAACGTGGTCAAGGCCATAAACGTGAGAATTATGCCGACAGTTCTATATGAAATTAATCCCACGATGAGATTTGTGTCCGGATAGAGATGAAATCCTGTTGGCACAAAGAAATAGGCCAATGGATACCAAATGTTTAGCATTGAAGCAGTTAAACATGGATATGCGGATGCAACCGCAAGATAAGAAGACGTCACTCTAGTAATATCGCCCACTTGCACAAAGAAGAAAACGCTATAGGCAATAAAAAAGAGGGATGGCATTATAAGAAAACCTAACGAACGCCACTCCCTATGATAGAGCCACTGGGAGACAAAATAGAGGCCGCATGCGAGAACCAGTATCTCAGCCTGTGGCTTCATCAGAAATGCAAGGCCAAGAGGAATACCTGCGATGAACGCCCCCCTAAAACTACGTTCTTTACGAGCTAAATAAACTGTCGACAGAATGAAAAAAGAGTATTGGACGTCTATGTATCCTAGGAAAGTTATTGCCAGGAACCAGGGATGACACCAATAAAGTAGAGCATAGGAGGCGCGTAACTTCCAGGCGCGAAGCAATCTTATCAAAACAAAGAGAATCCCAAAATCGAATGTCAAATTAACCCCTTTAAGAATCATATATGGTTCTAGAACTGACCAGTCGCTTAGAGCCACGCAAAGTTGAAAAATCTGGTATTGAAGCGGGAAGTAAATTCCGTGGTATGCTTTAGCGAGACCTTCCTCATAAGCGCAGGTCCCCCAGCGGACATATTCAGGCATGTCCGAGACACCCATATAAAAAAGGGACATAATCCGCAGTGCCGTCCCAAAAACGAAAAGCGTGGCAAACATCCAACTTCCTTCTAAGCATGAGGAAAACGCCTCTATGCGCTTGTTCGTTTCTTCCTTTTGGCCTTGTGGTTTTCTGAACATGCTATTTCCCTAGCTTCTCTAAGAACCAGACGGTAAATCGATCCAGACGGAATCGCATACCTACTATAAGGATAATCATTTGAACCCCCAGCAGAAAGGCTTTCTTGAGGTCTCCCGTAACGGAGCTTTTTCCCACACGCTCTCGATAGCACACGGGTATCTGCACAGAGGGTATATTGTGCCGATACCCCAAAATCATCATCTCCGGCCCGAAGAAATTTGACTTTACACGAAACAAGGGTTTTAGCACTTCAATCGCTTTGCGCCGAATGAGGCGGTATGTGCACCCCACATCGGATAATGAATTGGTTCCAAAAATGACTTCTATCAGTTTTGCCGTCGCCCAGTTTCCCCATTTGAGAAACCTGCCCATATTGGCCCCTTCCCAGATAAAGTCCTCAACTGTCCGGGACCCATACACAATATCGACATCACAAGAATATGAAAGGAATTTGTAAATATCACGTGCAACAAATGTATTGTCTGGTTCGCAAACCACAATCAAATCGCCGGTGACTTCTGCAAATCCCCGCTGAATTGCGCTGCCATAGCCCTGAACCGGTTCATAAATCTCAATAGCCGCGGTTCTAGCGACTTCCTCTGAAGTGCCTTCCGCAGCGTTGTTATTGATCACTAAGATCTCATCGACCACGCCCAGGCTGAAAAAATCCTCAATGACTTTACGGATCGAATCCTTTTCGTTGTATGTGGGAAGAATCAGGCTAACTCTCTGCCCACTGAACATCTTTATTCTTCCTCCCCTTTTTGTGCAACAATAAGCATCTGGGCGGCGAAAGGACGCCACGGCAACGCCAAGTAAAACCTTGTCAGCAGATAGGACCGTATGGGGCAAGCCTGGAAGCTAAAAGGAACAAATCGCTTCTCAATGCGTTTGATACGATAATTCATGGAAAGCAGCATATCGGGAAGGCTTTCGTGCGTGTAGGCCTTCACATGGGTAAAATCGTCCCAATAACGCCGGTAGCAATAATAGTAGTTTGGCTGAACGAGAATCAATAAGCCGCCGGATCTTAGTATTCGCCTGAGTTCAGCGAATAAACTGCTGAGCACATCTTCCTTCAGGTGTTCCAAGAGATTGCTTGCAAACACAACATCGGCGGACTGATCAGGAATCCCTATTTCACTAACGTTAGAATGCAGAAAATGAACTTCGGGTAGACAATAGTCTTGAACATCGCGATTGACATCCAACGCGTACTTCTTACTAGCGACAATCTGATTTATGAAATCACAATAACCCGCGCCAAGATCCAAGACGGTCGAAAGTATCGGAATATCCTTCTGGATGTATTCACAGATGGCTTTCCAGACTTTTTGCCTGCCCGCATCGTATTTGTAACGTATCTCAAAGTATTTTTTCATAGTTGTTCATCAAATTCATGTGCATACTCAACAAAACGTTCCTTATATACACCAATCGGGGGTGTTCACTTGCCTCAAGTTGCTACTACAGCTCGTGCTCTTGTGTCCCGCCCGCGTTGGAATTGGAGTTCTCCGCGGTCACTTGAGCAATTTCCCCACCGGGCCGAAATCGAAGGTTCTCAATTCAACCCCGTCTGGGTTCAACAGCTTGATCCGGAGCTCCGCCACCAGCTTCAGGATTTCCTCCGGCGGGTTCTGGAAATCGTCGTCGATAATCGCCTCACAATCGCAATCCACATGCCGCAGCCCGCACATCACCGCGTTGTGCTCCCCGAAATTCTTCGCCAGCTTCACATACCGCACCATGTCCGGGTACTTCGCGTAGATCCCCAGGCACACCTCATGGCTCCCGTCCCCGCTCCCGTCATTCACCAGCACAACCTGCAACCGGCTGAACTCCGGCTCCAGCGTCTCCGCCACCACATGCACCAGCCGCCCAATCGTGCGCTCGCTGTTGTACACGGGCACCAACACACTCAACGACTCAATGCGATCCATACATCCTCCTGTGCGCCCAATCGGCCGCGCCGCCCACGCCATCCTCGCCCTGCGATGTGGCATCGCCTCCAGCCGCCTCGGGCGACTCTGGGGACAACGCGCCTGCGCAAACGACTGAGAACCGACTTTCACGGGGCAGGGGCGGACCTGGGTGGCCCTGCTACAGGTGATCAAAGTACGAATCGAGGCGGGACTCGAAAAAGGTCTTGGTGTTCATCAGACCTGCAAGCAGCTCCGTTTTGGGCACCCATCCGAGTTGTGTCTTGATCTTGGCGTTGGATATGGCCACATCCCCCACGTCGAGGTTGACCCACTCCGGTGGCCAGGGGACGTGGATCACGTTTCCCTTGCCCACGACTTGGACCACGCGCTGCGCGAATTCGCTGACCGAGTATTCATGGTCGCCCGCTGCGAAGAAGACCTGTCCCCAACCTCCATCCCCCACCGCGGCGCAGACCAGGGCGTCCACGCAATCATCCACGTACAAGACGTTTCGCCTCTGATTTCCTTCTCCGTAGATGGTCAAATCCTTGCCCCGCAAAGCCAAACCGATGAAGAAGTTGAGCACGCCGGCGTCGCTGCTCTTGATGTTGGCCCGGGGGCCGTAAATGTTGGCCAGCCGCACGACAACCGTCTTGAGGCCGTGGGCGCGGTGGTAGATGAGGTGGTACTTCTCCGCGACGCTCTTGTTCGCCGAGTAGATATCGAGAGGAAACTCGGGATGCAACTCGTCCATCGGGGCATGAACCATCTGGCCGCACTGCGTGCTCGTGCCGATGTAGACCACCCGCGCCTCGGGATTGTCGCGCCGCAACGATTCCAGCACGTTCATGGTCCCCTTGCAGTTGATGGCGATGTCCAAGAAAGGGTCCCGCAACGAGTAGGTATGGGACGTATGGCCGGCGCAGTGGAAGATGATGTCCTGTTGCGCCAGCACAGGGTCCAACAGGTTGATGTCCCGGATATCGTTGATGATGACCCGCATCTGTTTCCGGTACGGCTCGACGTTGACCGGATTGCCCCCGCCGTGTTCCATCAACGAATCGTAGACTGTGACCTGCGCGCCCAGTTCATGGCAACGGACAGCCAGATTGCTTCCGATAAAGCCCAGCCCGCCCAACACCAGCACCCGCTTGTCTTTCATATCTTCGTGGCTCACGGCTTGCTCCTATGCCTGTGATTCCAAAAGATACCGGAACGCACGGAAGTTGTCAAGCAAAGCATTTTTGGGGAGGGTTGCATCCCAGGCGGACGGGAAATGGTGGGTATTTTCAGGGGTGAACACGCGTCATGAAACAACACGTCTATCCGTGTATGTACTCCGATGAGGAATCCTACTGGTGGTATGTAGCGAGGCGCACGATCATCATGGACCAAGTTGATTCCCTGATTGCGTCGGAGGCGAAAGACCCCGGGCGTATGGGCTGGAGACTACTGGACTTCGGCTGTGGTACAGGCCGGAACCTGCTGGAATTGGAGAAGCGGGGTATTGCCTGCGGCCTCGACGCCTCAGCCGTTGCCCTGGAGTTCTGCCGGAAACGGGGACTGCAACAGGTGGCCTTGATTGATCCGCAACAACTGTCCCTGGGGGAAAATCCTTTT
>Ga0315277_10012476_pt1 | contig 10651 bp, 13 predicted proteins | sample YL17G05_15_MG_FD_203695 | JGI IMG/M metagenome (GOLD analysis project Ga0315277, IMG submission 203695) | Sediment microbial communities from Yellowstone Lake, YNP, Wyoming, USA - YL17G05_15 | ecosystem: Environmental > Aquatic > Freshwater > Lake > Sediment | place: USA: Wyoming | collected... | reverse complement strand
CCGGTCAGCGGGACCGCTTGGACGTGCCAGGTGCGACATCATCGATGACCCGCGCCCGCTCCCCTCGCACCTCCACGCCATTCGGTTGTGATGTTGAGGACGAAGGTCAGCCGATTCGTGAAGTCCCCGAGTGCAGAGGAGGAAGCATGGCAGTGAAAAGGGGCGGCACAGTCAAAGTGGTACGGGACGTGAAGACCGGGGAGTTCGTCAAGCCGAGCGAGGCGAAGAAGCAGGCGAGCACGACGGTGACGGAGACGATCCAGCGTCCGAAGAAGAAGTGACAGCGGGCAGCCGGAGCGAGAACGGGCTCTTGGCCATCGCGGTCGAGAGCCCTTTCTTCTTGCCTACGCGTGCTACGCCGTGCTGGTCCGCGTAAGGGGGGGCGCTCCCATGCCGCGTTCGGCCGTCCTGCGCGATCCTGGGAAGCCGATTCGGGCGGGCCGTCCGCTTCCGCGTGGTGGACCTTGATCGCTACCTCGAGGAGCACACGGGGTGGACCTACCGGGCGCACCGGAAGGCCAATCGGGCCGGATGAGTCCTCAAACACGCCTTAGCGGACACAAGTGATCTGCACGAAAGGGCGGCCCACGGTGGCAATTGAAGAACATCTACAGAAGGTCCAAGCGGGTCCCGTGTTGTGGAACCGCTGGCGCGCTGACAACCCGAAGGTAAGACCTGACCTCGCGAGGGCCGACCTCGCGGGGGCCCACCTCCCGGGGATTCATCTCGGGGGGGCCAACCTCGCGGGGACCAACCTCACGAAGGCCGACCTCGCGGGGGCCCACCTCCCGGGGGCCAACCTCACGAAGGCCGACCTCACGGGGGCCAACCTCGCGGGGGCCCGCCTCAAGGAGGCCCACCTCGGGGGGGCCAACCTCGCCGGGGCCAACCTCAGGGGGGCCAACCTCGCGAGGGCCAACCTCGCGGGGGCCAACCTCACGAAGGCCGACCTCACGGGGGCCCACCTCGCGGGGGCCTACCTCGTGGGGGCCGACCTCACGGAGGCCAGCCTCGCGGGGGCCTACCTCGAGGGGGCCAACCTCAGGGGGGTCCTCCCCGGAGACCAGAAGGAGCGAGAAACCAAGTGACCGCGACCCCCGCGAAGAGCAAGGCGAGCCGCCGGAACGCCCGCCGCTCCACCGGACCGAAGACGCCGACGTGGCAGGCCAAGGACGACGCCGTGGCCGAGAAGTGGTACCGCAAGGCCGCCGAGCACGGACTCGCCGAGGCCCAGAACAACCTCGGCCTGATGTACGTCCTTGGCCGAGGGGTGCCGCAGGACGACTCCACGGCCGTGAAGTGGTTCCGCAAAGCCGCCGAGCAGGGATACGCCCCCGCCCAGAACAACCTCGGCGAGATGCGCCGCCAAGGCCGAGGGGTGACGAAGTAGGGAGGGTAGAAGTGGACGAGAAGGACCATAGGCGTGACGGAGTCAGCCGGCGGCCGCCCTCCTAGTGGGGGCGGTCGCCTCGTTCGTGGCGGGGTGGGGAAGCGCCGGGTAAGCGGTTCGGGAGGGCCGTCCATCCGAGACTAGCGGGTGACCACGACGCGGAAGGCCGCGATCTCACCCGCGCCGGCGAATCAAGGGCTACCCAACCGACCCGTCGGATCCGGTGGTAGGTCTTAACAAGTCTCCAATTGACCTTGACGCGCCGGTTCGAATCCGGGTGCCGCCTCCATTCCAGCTGCGATTCTGTCAGTGCGGTGACGGCGCGTGACCCTCGGGGGGACGTGGCTTCCCGCCCAGCGTGGACACCGGGAAGTCGAGCATCCTGGTAGCTGATCGCGACACGCGCGCCCTGCTGGCCATGCGCGATTGGCCTGTTGGCCGTCCGGCTCCTTTCGCGCGAGAGGAGAAGGCTCCGCGTCGCCGGTATGGACATCCTCGACAACACACCGCTCCTCGACATCATGCCGTACGTCCCAGCACTTGTTGCGCACGGCGGCTCGAAGGCGGGCTGGTTCGATGCGAGCGGCGGATACCGAAGGGGCGCGGATGGCCGTTTCCACCGATGACGTGCATGCCGAGGAGGGAGGCCGCAGCCGCCCCCCGTCGCACCAGACTCTGCTCCCAATCACTTCGGGCAGGGCTTCGTGCTGAGGAACCAGTCGTGGATCTTCACTTCGGGGCCCGACTTCTCCGCGCGCTCCCGGGCCGCTCCGCACGAGCCAGGGGTCGGGATGATGACGTCGTCACCGGGCTGCCAGTTGGCGGGGGTCGCGACTGCGTGCTGGTCGCTGGTCCGCAGGGCGATGAGGAGCCGCCTGATCTCGTCCATGTTGCGGCCGTTCGTCAGCGGGTAGTAGAGCAGTGCGCGGATGACGCCGTTGGGGTCCACCATGAAGACGGCGTGAACCGCCTGGGCGTAGCTGGCTCCAGGCTGGAGCATGCTTTAGAGCTTGGCAACGTCCATCGTGAGGTCGGCGATGACGGGGAATTTCACCTCCAGAGCTTTCATGCCTTTGCGGGGCCTTGGGTGGTCTCCGCCTTGAAGGACGGGGCGCGGTCACCGATGAGCGGCAGACGCGCTGAGAACTCGCTCATGTTCGCCTCCTGGTTTCAGGTGTCGAGCTTCGGAATCTTGGGCGTACTGACCGCCACGCTGTTGACGCCGCCTCGGATGGAGCCCGTTATTCAGTCGTACGCCAGCCGTCCGCGTTCGTCCGTCAGGGTCGGCTGGAGCCGTACCTTCCACTCCGCTCCACTCCACGTGCCGCAGCGCTCGTGTGTCGCGTAGTACTTCTGGGGGATCGGATGGGTCCCCAGGACGACCGGAATGCCGTGCTTCTCGGTGATGAACCGCTGGAAATGGTCGATATGCGGGCAGGGCGGATAGCCGACGAGCAAGCCGGTTGCCAGGTGGATGACCTCGACGCCGTTCTTCTTCATCTCCTCGGGCGCATACTCGATGTTGCCGCCAGGACATCCGCAACAGCTCGTGAAGCCCACGAGTTCCACCTCGCGGCCTCTGTAGGCGTTGAATGCGCCCTCGCGTTCCCGCAGGGCCCTGAGGCACTTCCCGCCGGCGCAGGTGCGATAGCGGTCACAGATGATGATGCCGATGCGAATCGGATCGTTCACGGCGGGCCTCCCTGGTTCCTGCTGTGGTCGTGCAACCTTCGGAGGTGCACGAACGTCCCCGTTGCCGCGCCTCGTTCAACTCTCTCTTGTTCGCTCGAGCCGCGCAAAGAGCAGACCATGCTCCGCCGTCGCGTCGGTCGTGATTCCTCCGTCATGGTGGTCTTCACCAGGAAAGGAGGGGGCCACGTCATGCGCTCCGGGGGGCGGGCTTGAAGCCAAACACGGCCTTTGTCTTCTCGCCTTCGGACATCACCGTTCCAACGCGGTCAAAGTACCTGCGGAGTTCTCCTTCCTCGGAACCAGCAAACGACCTGACGCCCTTGCTGCCGAGAACGTAGATCCGGATGAGATACAGCAGCTTGACGAGCGCTTGTCTGGGTGGAAGGTGCTCCATCATAACAAACTTCCCCCCGGGCTTGAGGATGCGGATCACTTCCTGCAAGACGTCTCGCCGCACCATCCCGGAGAGCTCGTACATCGCATAGGAGCAGGTGGCCCGGTCCACAGAGCAGGACGAGATCGGCAGGGCACGTACGTCCGCCTGGACCCACTGAACTCCTGAACCCCCGATGGATTTCCGCCTGGCCTGCCGCAGCATGCCCTCCGAGAAATCGACGCCGATCACGCGTGTCCCGGCGCGAGCCAGACGCAAGGCACTCGAGCCCGTCCCCGTACAGAGGTCGACGACCGTCTGGCCGTCTCGCGCGTCCGCAACTTCAGCGAGGAAGTCCCGCATGCTCTCTTGCCGGTCGCCAGAATGAAGGCGAACGAAACGGTCATAGAAGGAAGAGAACAGGTCGTAGTAGCGTCGCTTGGAGTGCACGTGTCCTCCTGCGTCTGCTGACAACGGCACCGGTGCAACCTCTGCTCAGGCCTGCGCGGCCGAAGCCAGCTCGAACTTGGCCGTCAGGCCAGTCTGTCACGACCAGCTCGTTCTGGGCGACAGGCCGCTGATTCTTGCCCGAGGCGCGCGTGGCCCAGCCCGGAGTCAGCCGCCCGGGGTCTGCCCCTGCCGGCAGGGCTCCGCGCGGCTCGCACTCTCCCATTGAAGCGTCGGGTGTCCGATGCCGAAGCGCTCCTTCAGTTCGTGCGTGACCGCCGCCGTGACCTCGTCCATCGGCACCGCGCTCGCGGTCACGAGGTGGGCCGTCAGGGCGACTTCGGTCGTGCTCATGGCCCAGACGTGGAAGTCGTGCACGTCGACGACGCCCGGCACCGCCTCGAGGTGGGCCCGAACCGCCGCCGGATTGATCCGCCCGGGCACGGCGTCCATGGCGAGGTCGAGCGACTCGCGCAGGATCCCCCAGGTGCTGCCGACGATGAGCGTGCTCACCAGCAAGCTGACGACGGGGTCGAGCCACAACCAATGAGTGAAGATCAGGGCCACGCCCGAGAGAACGACACCGAAGGAGACGGCTGCATCGGCGGCGAGATGCAACGCGGCGGCGCGCACGTTCAGATCGCCGCGACGGCCCCGTGCCAGGAGCCAGGCGCTCAGGCCGTTCACGACGATGCCCACTGAAGCCACGGCGATCACGGTGGGGGCGGCGACGGGACCTGGGTGATGGAGCCGCCGCACGGCTTCGAGCGCGACAGCTCCCACTGCGATCAGCAGCACGACGGCGTTGCCCAACGCGGCCAGAATGGTGGATCGGCGCAGGCCATACGTGCGCCGTGCGCTCGGCGCCCGCCGGGCAAGAAGGAACGCTCCCCAGCCGAGCAACAGGCCGAGCACGTCGCCGAGGTTGTGCCCGGCGTCCGAGAGCAGAACGAGGGAGCCGGACCGGAACCCGAACACGACCTCGAAAACGATGAACGCGGTGTTGAGGACAGCGGCCACCAGGAAGGCCGTGCGGACGCTGGCTTCCGCAGGCAGATGAGTGTGGTCATGCGCCATGAGAACCTCGCTCCTCAACCGACTTGGCCATCCTCGGCCTGACTGCGAGCCCCGAGGACCACGGGATTTTCGCGGTTCTCCTCCGCCTCGTGCCTCGTGCCATGACGCAGGCTCAGCGCTGCACCGAGGATGACCAGGAGGATCGCCAGCGAGACGAGAATGCTGGGAGCTGCCGGCAGGTCGAACTGGATCGAGCCGAGCAAGCCCACGAGGCTCCCGAGGAACCCGACCCCCCAACCGATGGCAAGAGCCCTGCCGGTCCGCTGCGTCGCCATGAGCCCCGCCACTGCCGGTATCACGAGGAAGCCGAACACCAGCAGAACGCCGGCGATTTGAACGCTCCAGGTGACAACGAGACCGAACATCGCATAGAAGGCAAAGTCCCACCAGAACACTCTGCGACCACGGGCCTCGGCGCCTTGCGGGTCGGTTGTGATTTCGAAGAGGGGTTTGCGCAGCAGGAAGTGCGCGATGCTGACCGCGATGTAGAGCAGGGCGACCTTGAACACGCGCCACGGGTCCACCGTGAACAGGCTGCCCACCAGCGTCTCCTTGAGGTGTTCGGGCCCCGAGGGGCTCTTCTCGAGCACGAGGAATACCGCGGCCTGCGCGGTGGCGAAGACGATGCCGATGAACGCCTCCATCGGCACGTTGCGCTGCCGCCCTCGCAGCCAGGCGAAGAGGGCCGCACCCACGAAGGTCATGCCCAGCGCGAGGAGGTAGGTGAGAGACTCGTTCTCGTGGGTGTTGAGGACGAGTGACACGGCCACGCCCAGGGCCGCCATCTGCGCGAGTGCCAGATCCACGAAGATCACGCCGCGCCGCACGATGTGGAAACCCAGGTAGGCGTGAATGCCCGAGATGACGAGGCTCGCGACCAGTGCGGTTTGGAAGAACGGAAGCCCGAAGGCAGCAGTCATGGCTTCACCCGCGGCTCTGCGCCGGGTGCGACGCTCGCGCCCGACACCAGTCTTGCGACCTCCTCGATGTGCGCGAGGTAGCTCCCGGCCTGCGGGCTCTGGCACGACGGCGCGACCTTGACCATCCGCAGTCCGGTCTGGCGGGCCAGGAACTTACCAGCGTCATCGGAGAAGTAGGTCTCCTGGAGCAGCAGCGGCACCTTGCGCTCCTTGGCGATGCGGACCAGCTCGGCCAGGTGCTTCGCCGTGGGCGGGATCCCAGGGAACGGTTCGGCGGTCCCCACGATGTCGAGCCCGAACGCGTGACTGAAGTAGACCCATGACGAGTGGTAGGTAAACAGCGCCCTGGCCGGCAGGCTCGCGAGCATTTGCTGGCCTCGCGCGCGGCATGCCGCGGCTTCCTTGGCGAAGGTCTCGGCTCGCGCGGCGTATGCGCCGGCGTGCGCAGGATCGAGCCTGCCAAGTTCGGCAGCGATCTCCTGCGCCACGATGGCGCCGTTGCGCGGATCGAGCCAGTAGTGCGGGTTGCCGAACGGATGCACATCACCCATCGAGGCGTTCACCTGCGTGGGCTTCTCGAGTGGCGTGATGTCCCGACTGCAATCGAGAACCTGCAGCTTAACGTTGCGCGAGCCGTCGATGATCCCGTCCGCCCACGGGTCGAGCCCAAGCCCGACCTCGAGGTAGAGGTCGGCTCTTGCGACGCGCACCATGTACGAGGGCAGGACTTCGACGCGGTGAACGTCGGTGTTGGGGCGGGCGATGGCGAAGGCTTCGACTTGGTCACCTCCGACGGAGCTGGCGATCGAGGCAAGGTCGGTGATGGATGCGACCACACGGATTCTGGCAGCGGCGTCGCCGGGGACGAGCGCAAGGAGCGCCAGGCCGGCGGCGAGGACGACGGATGGGGAAGTCGTGCTCATGGTCTCCTCTAGAACTGATGCGCCTTGTGCGGGCCCATCGAGAAGATGACGCGCAGCGTGACCGTGTCCACGGCCTTCGGGCGTTCTGCAGCGCCGGGCGGCGCGTCCGGCATGAAGTGGCTCCAGTCGAGGCGGAAGGACGTGGTCTCCTCCATCAGAGAGAGGCCCACGAACGCGCCGAAGGCCTGGTCCCAGATCTGGTCCGCCGTCGGCTGCTGGTAGCGCTCGTAGGAAAGACCGGCGTCGTAGCGCGGGCTGAAGTTGTAGTCGGCATACGCGTAGCCGCCCACGGGCCGCACCGTGGTGCTCGCATACCGCACCGCGGCCGAATCCCACTCGGCGTTCTGGCGGTCGAGTTCGAGCACCTCCGCCTGCACCAGGAGGTAGGAGTTCGGCGCAGTCCAGAGCTTGAGCTTGGCCGCCGCGTCGTAGACGTAGGTGCGGGTCCCGGCCGCGACGTTGTTCGTGCCCCCCGCCGCGGAGAGCGATAGCTCGTAGCCTGAGCGGTCGCCGATCTGACCGAAGCCGCTCAGGTTGCCCACGAACGCGGGCCGCGCCTCGCTCGGACGGTCACCCGTCTCGGCGTTTGCGAGCAGCGGGTCGTTTGTGGCGCTGCTCGGACCGCGCGGGATGCGGAAGGTGTCACCCTGGAGCCAGCCCCCGGAAGCCGTCAGCGAGGACGTGCCGGGCAGCGGGATCCGCTCCGAGACCGACACACCGGTCTCGTCGAATGACTCCTCGCCGGGGAGATAGGCCGCGAGGACGCGCGGCCGGTCGGCGAACGGGACGGTGTGCGGGTGCATGGGGTTCAGCTTCCCGAAGCCCACGCGGTACTTGCCGCCCTTGACCTGGAGATTCCCGGGGAGGCCCCGCAGCAGCGTGAAGTAGCCTTCCTCCAGGGAGAATCCGTCCGCCGCGAGCGAGGTGACGAAGTACCCCTTCGCGTAGGGGTTGAGGTAGGCGTCGAACACCATCTCGACCTCGCCTTGGTCGAACGTCACGCGTTTCGCTGATGCGTCGAAGGTGTCGTTCGTCCAGCGCATGCAGGGTTGGCCGAGGATGGAGATGTCGGGATTGACCGGGCCGGCGCGCGAAGGTACGGGACCCAGCGCAGCAAGCAAGACGAGGATAGCCGTCGGCAGGACACGCCTGCACATGGTGGTGCCCCCTCAAAGTGGTTGGGTGCGCGGAGCGAACCGTCGCCGGGAGCGCGGGGGTATCCCCTGGACTGGTGCGGCGTGGATCGCCTCGGGCGAACGGCAGCGCCGAAGAGCGCAACTGTCGAGGAGGACTAGAGGGCGGGCGGAGAGCGGCTCGAAGTGGAGGAGGGGCGGGAGGCGACAGGCGCAGCCGGTGGTGCGACGACGACGCGCTCGAAGTGCACCGCAGGTGCGCTGCCCACGGCGACGGCCGTGGGCGTCGCAGGTGCATGGCTCAGGCTGCAGATCGCGCAGGAGTGCGAGCCGTCCTCACGCACGTGGTGGTGCAGGACCCCCGCCACCAGCGCAAGCAACATCACGGCTCCGGGCAGTATGGCCAGCCCGCGAAGCAAGAGGGGCAGGGTCTTTGGAGGCGTGGTCACGCGCTGTGTCCCTCGAGCCCAGAGAATGCGGGGTTGTCGAGTCTCCGTCAAGCGTGGGGACGTGCGCGGCCCGTGCTGAAACGTCCTCAGCCGCTCGCACGCTTCGCGGATTGCCGCCACTTCGGCGTGCGCGGTCGGATCGTTCGTCGCGGTCACTTGGTTCCATCCGCGTCCGACGATCTCGCTGCCCTTGACCACCACCGCGCCGAACGGCCCGCGCTGTGCCGCTCGCATGTTCTCAAGGGAACAGCAGATGGCCTCGCGCATGAAGCGCTCCTGGATGGCCTGCGAATCATCCATGAGCTGGATGCCCGGTGCGGTCCAGCCAGTAGATGAGCCACAGCCGCCCGAATCCTTCGATGTCCGCTGCGGCGGGCTCGAAGGACTCCTCCGCCACCTCGACTCGGATACAGAGCGGCCGCCCTTTGGGGGCGGCCGCTCTGAGGCATGCGCACCTGAGTGCCCTGGAACAACCTATCTTTGCACGACCACCTTCCGGGTCTGTGCCGTCCCGCCGATGTCGAAGCGGACAAAGTACAGGCCGCTGGCGAATCCGCCCGCCGACCATTCGAGCGCATACGCGCCCGGCTCTCTCCAGTCATCGAGCAGCGTCTGCACACGGCGCCCACCGACGTCGTAGACCACCATCCGCGCGCGGCCGGCCGCCGGGACCCGATACGCCAGCCGGTAGCGCCCGGCCTCGGAAGCCAGCATGAGCAAGTCCGGACGTGCGGATTGCGGAGCGGCGGCGCGCGAAACGGCGATCTCCTGGGCTGGCAGGACAAAGCCATCCGAGAGCGTAGCCATGAAGGCGACGATGGCGTCCTCTTCCGCATCGCTCAACCCGAGATGGCCCAGCTCATCCGTGTTCACGTTCTCGGCCACCTCCGGCGCGGGCCACACGCCCACGTCCCGGGTGTTGTAGAAGTGCACGACCTCCTTCAGGCTCTTGAACGCACCGTTGTGCATGTACGCCTTGGGGAAGGTCATGTCCGGGCGCAGATCGACATTGCGCAGGGTGGGGACCTTGTGCTTCCCGATGTTCTCCGCCACCGTGGTTGCCTTGTCGAGGCCAAGCGCCGTGAAGTACTCGGCCGGCAGGCTCGCGAGGAAGCCGCCGAGGCCTAGGTCGATCCAGGCCTCACCCTCGGGGTTGATCGGCTGGCCGTCGTCTAGGAGCACCGCGTCCATGTCGTAGAACGGATTCCGGGGGTTCTTGGGTACGCCCAGATTGTCGAAAGTGAAGTCCGTGAAGAGCGGGGCGGCATGGCAGGCGGAGCACTGGCCCTTGCCGTTGAAGAGCTCCAAGCCCCACGCCTCCTGCGGCGTGAGCTCGATCATGCCGCGCTGGTGGTAATCGAACTTCGAGGAGTACTGGTTGACCTCGGCGGAGGCTTCATAGGCGGCGATGGCCAGGCCGATGCGATCGTAGTCCCGGTTCACATCAGCGGGCGTCGCGAAGCTGACCGGCATGCCCCAGACTTCGGTCCACAACCGGCGGTACTTCGAAGCGGCCACCTGCTCGAGCACCGCACGCGCGCTGGGGTTGTTCTGTTCCACGGGGTTCAGAAACGGTCCGAGCGCCTGGTCCGCTGCGGGGTTGCCGAGATGTTCACCCGTGGCCCGGCCATCCCAGAAGTTGCCCCCCACGAACAGGCCTTCCGAGGCGTCATAGTGGAAGATGGGGCTCGGTGTGGCGTAACCGGCGCTCGGCGGCTTGCGATTCCCGAAACGCTGGGGAACCGCCCCACGATACACGGCACCGTGCGCGTTGATGCCGCCGATCGGGCCCGTCCAGCCTGCCCGAGGCGCGTGACAGGACGCGCACGACATGTTGTCGGGCGAGGCGATCTTGTCGAAAAAGAGCTCCTTGCCGAGCCGCTCCAGCGGCGTGAGACCGGCGCTGACAGACGAGGCAATCAGAAGGAGCGAGCCTGCGAGTAGAAGCACGATAAGTCTACGGGGCATATGCACCTCCTCCTCTGGGCGTGCGGCGACGTTTGTGTCTCCTCGTCCCGCGGAGCCATCTGCGCCGCGCGCGAGCCGCTGCGCACGACGCGCCATGCATGAGTGTCTCGACCCCACCGGGCGGAAACGAGTTGACATAAGCATACCACTCCAAATCCTGCGGGCACAGGAAAAGACGGTGGGCGGAGACGGTTGATGGCCAACCCGGAGACTCGTGCGACACCTGGCGCAGGGTACAGAAGCCATGGAAGGCGCGCAGCAACCCTGTGCACCCAATGT
>Ga0315277_10012473_pt1 | contig 10652 bp, 8 predicted proteins | sample YL17G05_15_MG_FD_203695 | JGI IMG/M metagenome (GOLD analysis project Ga0315277, IMG submission 203695) | Sediment microbial communities from Yellowstone Lake, YNP, Wyoming, USA - YL17G05_15 | ecosystem: Environmental > Aquatic > Freshwater > Lake > Sediment | place: USA: Wyoming | collected... | reverse complement strand
CGCACCAGGCGTGCTGTCTTCGGTGCGAGGCCCAGAAGGGCTTTGATGGCTGCGCCGGTCTGGCTGCGAGCCCTCAGTTCCAGCACCTGACCCAGAAGAACCAGCGTGACAATGACGGCGGCGGCTTCGAAGTAGACCGACACGTTGCCGGCAGCGTCGCGGAAAGATGCCGGAAAGACTCCGGGCGCCAGGGCTGCGATGAGACTGTACGCATACGCGACCGACACGCCGAGGCCGATGAGGGTGAACATGTTCAGGCTGCGATGCACGATGGAATGCCAGCCCCGGACGAAGAACGGCCAGCCTCCCCACAGAATCACGGGGCCGCCAAGGATGAACTCAACCCACGTCCAGGTCCGCTGGGACGCCAGGTGTTGCAGCGGCTGGCCGGGGATCATTTCCCCCATGGCGGCGACCAATACCGGGATGGTCAAGACCAGGCTGACCCAGAACCGCCGTTTCATATCGGCGAGTTCGGGACTTTGCTCCTCGGCCGCCGAGACGGCCTTGGGCTCGAGAGCCATGCCGCACTTGGGACACGCGCCGGGACCTTGTTTCCGAACTTCGGGATGCATCGGACACGTGTACTCCGCCACGGCTGTCGCGGAAGCGGCGCGCACCTCGCGTGATGGGTCTGGTCGCTGGCCGACATAGCGCGCCGGCTCGCTCCGGAACTTCGCCAGACAGTGTTGGCTGCAGAAGAAGTAGGTCTCGCCGGCGGACGAATCCGCATGAGCGGCAGACTTCGGATCGACGTTCATTCCGCAGACTGGATCTCGCACCGACTCGCCCGGGTGGGCGCCGTGGCGGTGGACGGCGTGCTTGGTTGTCTCGTGGTTCATGCGGTGACCTCCTCTGTCCCGTTTCTTTCCCAGTCTCCTCCCATGGTAATGCTGTAAATCACGTAAACGGGCGAGAATGTTTCAAGCGGTACTCTGTCGTTTCAATCATTTACAGATACGTGACATCTGAGGAGCTCGCAAAACTGCGGTCCCTGCGGCACTGCCTCGTCCACCTTCAGGTGGAGAGTATTATCGGCTACCAGCGCGAAGACCACGCCGTCGCAGTACAGGCAGTGGCCGCCAAGCATGCTCCGCGAGGCGACCGTTCCCAGTGGGGAGAGCCATTCCAGCAAGACGTCCAGGTACTCGCTTTGCTCGGGCATCCGACTCATTCTTTCCCGGGGCGCGGGCCACGATATCAGGAGATGATCCCCTTGCGCACGGCGTAGAGAATCAGTTCGGGGACGCTGTGAAGGTTGAGCTTCTGGAGTATGTGCGCCCGGTGAGTCTCCACCGTATACAGGCTCAGGTACAGCATCGAGGCGACTTCCTTATTGGACTTTCCTTCCGCTATGAGTTGCAGAACCTCTCGTTCGCGCGAGCTGAGCAGGTCGTAGGAGTCCTCTTCCCCTCGCTGTTGCAGTTGCCGGATATAGTCCTCCAGCAGCATCCGGCTGATTGCCGGGCTGAACGAGGTGCGGCCTTGGCACACCGAACGGACCGCCTTGATGAGGTCGGCCTCCGCCGAGTCCTTCAGCAGATAGCCGCGGGCGCCCGCTTTGAGCGCCCGCAGCACGTAGCTCTCGTCGGAGTGCATGCTGAGGATAATCACCGCAATCTTATGATTCCTGCTCACGATCTGCCGTGTGGCTTCGATGCCATTGAGCAGGGGCATGGCGATGTCCATGACCACGACGGAAGGATCCTCGGTCTCGGCGAGCGCCACGGCCTGACGGCCGTCTTCGGCCTCTCCGACCACAATGAAGTCGGGCTGCCGTTCCAGCAGCAACCGCAGCCCCTCGCGCATCACCGTGTGGTCGTCGGCGAGTAGAATCCGGATCTTGTCCATATCGAGCAACCCAGGCGACAAAAAAACCCGCCACGTCCCAATCTATCCGATCGGGACGTGGCGGGCGCGCTAGCTCAGCGGGATTCGACCGCGAGGAAGATCGTGTTGCCTCCGCGGTTCACGCGCAACAAAACGGCGTCCTTGGCGGCCTGCGAGACCGCGGCCTGGAACTCGTTCACGTTGCCGACGGGCTTGCGGTTCACGCTTTCAATGACATCGCCGGTCCGAAGCCCGGCGGCGGCCGCCGAACTGCCTGCGTCGATATCCGTCACGACCACGCCGGTGGTTTGCGGCGGCAGGTTCAGGTTGCGCCGCGCGTTGGGCGTCAGGTTCTGGACCGTGACCCCGTCGAGGAGGCCGGTTCCAGTCTGCTCCTGGCCGCCTCCGATCGAGCCGGAGCCGTAATTGCCCGGCATTTCGCCCAACGTGACGGGCACGTCCCGCACTCCTCCGTTGCGCGCGATCTTGAGCGTCACACTACTTGCCGGCGCCATCATCGAGATCTTCATGCGCAACTGGTTGGTGTCCACGACGGGTTCGCCGTTGAGGGCCAGAATAACGTCTCCGGGCCGGATTCCAGCGCGGACGGCGGGCGCGTTCGGACTGACGTCACCGACCAGCGCGCCCTTGGCTTCGGAGAGTCCAAACGCCTTGGCCAGGGACGGCGTCAACGGTTGCAGCGTGACGCCCAAGTAGGCCCGCGTCACTTTGCCGTGGGTCACGAGTTGATCCATCACTTGGCGCGCGAGATTCGCCGGGATGGCGAAACCCACGCCGTTGTTGCCGCCGGATCCCGGCGAGAGAATCGCGGTGTTGATGCCGATCAGGTCGCCCTGCGTGTTTACCAGCGCTCCCCCGGAGTTGCCGGGGTTGATGGCCGCATCGGTCTGGATGAAATCCTCGTAGTCTTCGATTCCCAGGTTGCCGCGCCCGGTGGCGCTGATGATACCTAGTGTGACTGTCTGGCCCACGCCGAAGGGGTCGCCGATGGCCAGGGCGTAGTCGCCAACCTGCACCCTCGAGCTGTCGGCAAAGGTCAGGGTCGGAAGCTGCCCAGCGTCCACCTTCAACAGCGCGACGTCCGTTTTCGGATCGGTTCCGATGACGCGCGCCTTGAACTCGCGCTTATCGGAGAGTGTGACGGTGATTTGGGTGGCCTTGTCGACGACGTGGTTGTTCGTCAGGATGTAGCCGTCCTTCGTCACGATCACTCCCGAGCCAAGCGCGTGCTCCTGTTCGTTGCGTGGGCGCGAGTAGCTGGGCGTCTGGTCTCCGAAAAACCGCTGGAAGAAGGGATCCATGAAGGGAAAACCTTCCTGGTCGGACGCCACCTTGACGACTTTCGAAGTCGAGATGTTCACGACCGCGGGCAGATCCCTCTTCACGACCGCCGAGAATCCGGCTGACGGTTCGGCTGCCGCCGCCGCTCGCACCGCCACCACCGGAGCGGCCGCCTGAGCGGCGTGCGGATGTGTGACCTTCTCCGCCGCTACACCGATGGCTCCGCCGATCCCGATCGCCAGAACTACGCCGGCTAGTACGAGCCGGCCACGTAACTTGAGTCTTGTCTCATTCATATATCCTCCTCGCGGACGGTCGCGGTGAGCCGTTGGCTTCCGCAACCGTCACCTTTCAGTTCGATGGACGCTCGGGCGCGGGACCAGGCTTATCCGGCCGAGAGGGTATTTTGCGGCGGCGGCGGAATGGATGCGGGAGGGCAGCAGAGGAAACCAGTCAGCCCGCCAGGCGGGCGTGCACCACGAAGCGCTGTGGCGCCGGGCCTATGTAGTAGAAGGGATAGCACGTCACCAGTGTCAACTCCGGCCGGCCCTTCGACCGGAGGACGGAGACGGCGCCGGGGGATACGATCTCGGTGGACGTGACGAGGTAGCGATATTTGCGATCGGCCGTTATCAGGTCGATCTCGTCGTTGGGGGAGATATGGCGGAGGGGGCGAAAGAACGTGTCCCGGTGGGCCGCGATGCCGAGATTGCCCGCTTCTCCGGGCAGAGCCGTCCCGGGAATGTGTCCCGCGCCCAGACGCAGGCTGCGCGAGTCGTCGCCTTCAAGCAGAATCGCGGAAAGGTTGATGCGTGGAGCCTCGATCTTGCCGATGACCTCATGCGCCCCGGGCGCCCACCGATGAGGCCGAACCGGATGAATTGAAGATGGGGACGGTTTCGCGGCCCGTTCGAGCCGCCGCGACTGTCGTATCTCAAAGACCCTGGCCTCGACGGCAACCAGCGCGCAATAGCCGGTGAGCGCCGCGCCTACTCCAAGCAGGGCGTACTCCAACCGGCGCGCTGTGGATTTTCTCATCACGACGGTCTCCCCGCCCCGGCGGCCCGAAGACCGCCGGGGCTCAAGCAATCAACGTTCACACAACGCAACGCCTGCGGATCATGCCGAGACCTGCTCCGGCGCCAAGAGAAGCAAGACCGAGCAACGTCAGTAGCGGCACACTGCCGGCGGTGTGCGGCAATTTGCTGTTCTTGGGGGCGGACGTCGCGGCGGGCCCTGGCTCAGGGGGCCTGGCGGCCTGTGCGGTTTCGACCGGCCGGCTCTGTTTCACCTCCGCGGGCGCGGCGGGCTTATTCATGGCCATCATCGGCATCCTGGGCATCAACATCCTCGGCGTGACGGCAAGTGGCTGTTCCCGGGGCGACGTGCGTGCCGGCAACAGGGTGGACTGGCCGGCGTTCCGCGCCAGTTGCGTCGGATGTACTTTCGGGTAGACGAATTCGACGCCCGAGGTGTCTCCCGGAAAGAACCACGACTTGATCGCTTCGGGCGCGCCCTTGGCTCGCTCCTCGAACGTAATCGTCGGCTGGTCCGACGGTTGATCGCGGTAGTCGGCAATGCCGATGACCGTGGCTACGATGCGCTTCTCGTCCTTGGTATAGAACTCGACGACATCCCTGTCCGATTGCACGTCCGCCAGCTTGACAACGTACTCGCCAGGAGGCAGGACGCGCCCGGGAACCTCCACGGGTTGGCCAAACGTCACCACGGTTTTCTTGTCCCACTCGTCGGCCTTCGCAGCCGGCGCCAGCAGGGGCGCCCAAAGAAGGGCGCTCAGGGTCACAGTTGCAACTCTGTTCAGTGTCATTTTCACGTAACTCCTTGTCCCAGATTTGAGTTTCACAGCGCTTCACGCGCCTGACTACGATTCGAGGATAAGCTTGACGAGGGTTGAGGCACTATCCTGCCCGAAGTGTATTTCCGGGCTGTACCCGACTTGAGGGAACTGACGCCCGCACATCACGAATACGGCAAACTACGCGAGTTCGGATTGCGAACCGCGGAGATCCGCCAAGGGAAGCTGCACCTGGATGAGAGCGCCGCGGCCGGGCTCGGACTCGATCTGGAAAATGCCCCCGATGTGCCGGACGCGCTCCTCCATGCCCAGAAGTCCCATGCCCCGGGTGTCACGCGGGTTGAAACCTCTCCCGTTGTCCTGGACCACCAACAGGAGCCGGTCCGGCTCCTGCCGCACGCCCACGCGGACCGCGGTTGCCTGGGCGTGCCGGGCGGCGTTGTGGAGAGCCTCCTGCACCACTCGATAGACGCAGGTGCGGTGCTCGTCGGACAAACTGTCGGGCAGATCCTCGGCGGACACTTCCACCCGCATTCCGGTGCGCCGCGAGACCTCGCGAGCCTGCCAGTTCAAGGCGGGAACAAGTCCAATGTCGTCGAGCATCGAAGGACGCAACAGCAGCGATATGTTGCGAACCACATTCAAGCTGTCTTCAGCGAGCTTCCGGGCGGATTGGAGTCGCTGCTTCAGCTCGTCGTTGCCCGCGGGAGCGATGGCGGCCACATTTCCAAGATCCACAAGCAGGGCGCTCATCGATTGCCCGACTTCGTCGTGAAGTTCCCGGGCAATGGTACGCCGCTCCTGTTCCTGAGCGCTCACCAGTTTTGCCGACAACTGGTGCAGCTCGGCCTGCGCCAGGAGTATCTCCCGATACCGCGCCCGCAGGATTCGCTCCAGCCGGAGAACGTGCGCGATCACCGAGATGGCCACGATCAGGCCAAGGCCGGCCGCCGCGGCAAGCATGACGATCACCTGCCGGCGGACGGCTTCCAGCAGTTGCGCCGAACGCTGAGAGGCCGCGCGGAAACGGCGTTCGTTGATCGCGCCGATCTGGTCGGTGATCTGGACAATGCGGAGGCGCTGTTCGGAGGGCTCGCGGGAGAGGAAGGCGCCGGCGCGCGCGCGGCGTTGGTCCTCGGTCCAGGAGAACACGGGTTCCGTGGCGGCGAGATAGGCGGTGAGATTGCGGCGCAGGTCCTCGATCGCCGGCAACTCTTCGCCGCTGAGACCGGCTGCGTATGCCGCCAGACCGGAATCGATCTCCGCGCGCAGCGCCTTCAGGCTGTCCAGCCTGGTCTGGGCATCCTCCGGGTCCGGATTCACCAGGAACTGGCGGAATTCGGCGCCGTAGACATAGAAGGCCGAGCGGATGCTCTCGAGCGCGCGGTTCTTGCTCAGAAAGAGCTGGTCGGAGGCGGCTATCGAAAGCTGCGTCGAACCCAAGACGCTGATCGAGTGAACTCCGACCGCCGCCAGCAGGACGAACATCCCTCCGAAGCCCAGCAGCAGCACAAGATGGAAGCCACGCCCCGGGAAAGCGGGCTGGTCCGTGGAGGGCGTCGAAGAACTGTTTCCCGCCGGCATCGACATGTTCGCTCTACCGGAAGTGTAATCGATTTGCCAGCCGCGCGAGCCGCTCGAGACAGCGCCGCCAGAGCAGGGCCGTGCGCTGCACGAGATCGCTTCGGCCGCCCAAGCGACTGGGCGCGACCCGCCATGCCGGACTCGCGGCACTGTCGCGCTCATCGTTCGACGCCTCCGGAGTCGAACGCAAGTGACGGCGTGCGTACCAGTAGGCGTCCTCCAGCCCGTTCCGCAATTCACTCGGGTTGAACGGCTTCAGAAGCACGTCGTAGCAGCCCAGTTCGAGGGCTTCCACCCAGGTTCGGCCGTCGAAACGCGACAACGCGACCACCACGGCGGTCTCCGGGTGCCGGCGCTGCACCATCCGGAGGACGTCGGCCCAGGCGCCTCCCGCGAACTCGGTTTCGCTGAGCAGCACCCGGCACCGTGCACGCTCCAGAAGCACGTCGGCTTCCTGGACCGAACAAGCGCGATGAATCTCGATTCTGCGCGGGGCCACCAGCCACGCCAGCATCTCAGCTTCCTGCGGCGTCGTAGTAACGTACACACATTGGATCGGTGGGCGATCCTGCCGCCTTTGCGCCAGCGGCACGAGGGCCGGTGTCGCCGATGCTGGACCGAGCTCGAGACTCGAATGACGGTGCATGGCGCGGTCTGATGCTCTCCTGTGCGCTTCCAGATTACCGCCGGGCTGCCTTCCGGGACATCCTGCCGCGACGGTATTCCGCGCGAGGATCGCGCTCGATGCCAGGGAGATGCCGCTTGGGTCGGGTCGAATCGGCGGACGGAGTCAGGAGCGCCCTGCAAAACGGAGGCATTCGGTCTCGGCGAACAGTGAGCGTAACCGGCGACAGGGAAAGGTGGCAAAGATCGCAAGCGCGGACCTTCGAATTCGCGCCGCCTGCCGTCAACGTGACAGCCGCGCCATGACTCTGCTCAGAGCCTCGTCGGCGCCGGTGGCGGATCCGCAAAGCTGCCCCCGCGCTCCCCACAGTTGCTCGGCCAAAGAGATGTTGCCGTCGGCGGCGTCGCCGAACGAGCGCGGTCTCTGGCGGCGCGACAACAGCTTGCGCGCCGAGTCCGCCAAGCCCCGGACGGCGTCCGGCAACGCGGTCTCGCCGGCGCCGGCGGCGCACTGGTCGAGCGTCCGAAGGGCCGCTTCGACGAGCTTCACGCTGCGCCGAAAGCGCTCCGCCGCGCCCAGCCGTCGAAGCGTCGGATCGAGCGTCAGGAGCTCCTCGCACAGCCCCAGGCGCCTCCTGGCCGCGTCATTGCCGGGGTTGAACTCCAGCGAATGACGAAAGGCATCCCGGGCGGGAAGGTAGTTCTCTCCGGCCAGTTCCGCCTCCCCCAGCCCGGCATACGCCTCGGCGTCCCCCTTGTCCTGCCGGAGGACATCCCGAAAGACGCCGGCGGATTCCCTGTACAAATCGAACTCGATCAGCAGATGGCCGGCTCTCTTCCTGACCACGGGATCGGCGGGCATCTCCGCCACCAAGGACAGCAGCTCGGCCTGGGCCTGCGTCTTCTGGCCGGACTTACCCAGGAGTTCCACGAGTTCCATGCGGGCCTGGACCCGGTTCTCCAGCCGATTGGCGGGCCATGAACCGTAGATGGCGCGGTGGAAGTAAGTCGCAGCTTCCTGCAAATCTCCCTGGCCGGCGGCAACCCGCGCGAGGCCAAGATTGGCGGGACCAGAGCCCGGATCCCCTTTGAGCAACTCGCGCAGGTAGACCTCGGCTTCGTTCAAGCGCCCGGCCTCGACCAGGGCCAGCGCGAGCGCCAGGCGGTGCTGGCTCGTGTGCGAGATGGAAAGCGCATTTCGGTACCGCTCGATCGCTTCAGGGTAACGGCCCTCTCTCACCAGTTCATTGCCCGCCCGATACGACTCCCGGGCCCCCTCGGCGCGCTGCGCGCGGTAAAAGTGACTGAGGAAGACGGAGATCAGCAGGATGCCCATTACGGCGGCGATAACACTGACCAGCGCTGACAGCGGCGTCCTGGATTCCTTCACGGCTTCCGAAACGGGCTTCCGACCCTTCTCCAATCCGTAAGCGGCAAGAACATCCCGCAGAGTGACGACGCCGGTCAGTTCTCGAAGATTCGCGCGACTTACCACCGGCAGAGTGTCGAGCCCTGCCTCGGCCATGCGCTGCATGACCGTATCGAGGGGATGGTCCGCGTACACGGAAATGAAATTCGCGGCCGTAAGGTCGGCCAGCCTTTGCCCGCCGCGGCCGTCACGAACAGCCTCTTCGAGTTGGGCGATGGTGATCATGCCCAACAAACCGTCCCGGCCGGTCACTGGCCAGGCTTGCCGCTCGCGACTCACCGTGGCGAGAACGTGATTGACGCTATCGTCGGCCGGCAGAACCTCGCCCGCGGGCCGAACCGCATGATCCGCGGTCACCAGTCCTTCCCGGTCCCGGGCCGCCGAGGGCAGATGGATACCGTCCTGGTGCTGGAGCGCGTCGTAGATCGGTTCCCGCTGGAGGCGGCTGGAGATGAAGTAGCTGATCAGGTTCGAGATCATCAGCGGCACGACGATGGAGTAGTCGCGGGTGATCTCGAAAATCATGATCACCGATGTGAGAGGAACCCTGATGATACCGGCGAAAGCCGTCCCCATCCCGACCAGCGCGTAAGCGCCCACGCTGCCGGTGTAATCGGGAAGCGCCTGGTGTACCACCGTGCCGAAGGCGCCGCCCATCATCGCGCCGATGAACAGGCTGGGGCCGAAGATGCCGCCGGCGTTGCCCGACGCGTAGCTGGTGGTCGTAGCCAGGATCTTCAGAGCCACCAGCAACGCCATCACGCCGAGGGCCGTCTGTCCGTTCAGCGCCTGGCTGACATGGCCGTAGCCAACTCCCAGCACCTCGGGCACGAACCAGCCCAGCACGCCCACCAACAGACCGCCTGCAACCGGCTGACACCACTCGGTCGACTGCGGCAGTTGGCGGAAGCGCAGACGAAGCCACAGCAGCAGCTTGACGAAGCTGACCGAAACCAGCCCGCCCACCACCCCCAGCAGCGCGTAAAAGAGGAACTCCACCGGATGCACCAGTTGATAGGCCGGCACGTGAAACAGCGGCTCGTCGCCAAGCAGCAGATGCAGGACGATCCAGGATGTCGCGGAACTCAGGACGATCGATCCAAAAACCCGGGCGTGGAGGTCTCCCATCACTTCTTCCAGGGTGAACAGGACCGCCGCAATCGGAGTGTTGAAGGCCGCCGCCAGGGCCGCCGAGGCGCCCACCGGCACCAGGGCCTGCACCCTGCTTGGGCTAAGACCCAGGCGCCGGCCGAGCACCGATGCGATACCAGCGCCCACCTGCACGGAAGGGCCCTCACGACCCAGTGCGATGCCGCTGGCCAGCGAGACGGACGAAAGCCCGAACTTTCCGAGCACTGTTCGCAGGCTGATAAAGCCGTCGCGGATGAACAGAGCGGCCTTGGTCTGCGGAATGCCGCTGCCTCGGGCATCCGGGAAGTAGCGAAATAGAAGATAGCCGCTAAACAGAGAGCCGACGACGGGAATGAGGACACGTCGCCATGTTGCCCCGCCCGCGGCGTCCATGCGAGTACCGAGGTTCTCAGTGACCAGGATGAAGGCCACGACCACCACGCCCACGACGGCGCCGATGATCAGGGTCAACAGCAGGAGCACTTTGTCTTCGTGCTGGCGGATTCGCTCGGGCTCAAACCAGCGTGAGAGCCAGCCCTCCCACTTCAGCCGCCAGAGGCTTCTGAGATGCACCATTCCCTTCACTCCCAGAATACCGAGGTTCTGGCCGAGAATCGCGGGTTACCTCCTTTTCCGCCTCCAATTCACGCCTTACCTGTATGGTTGTCGCCGCTCTTGCGTCGTAGTCTGAGATCAAGGGGGCAGGCCCCGAGTTGCAGCGTTCCAAGGAAGGTCGAACCACATGGATCTGATCACTAGGAAGGATCTCAGGCAGCTTGTCAACGGCACAGGAGCGCCATGCGTCTCCTTATACCTGCCGACTCACCGCGCCGGCGCCGAGACACGGCAGGACCCCATCCGGCTCAAGAACCTCTTGCGGGAAGTGGACCAACGGCTTCTAGCCCGAGGCTTGGGAAGCTCCGCAATCACGCAGTT
>Ga0315277_10012471_pt1 | contig 10653 bp, 9 predicted proteins | sample YL17G05_15_MG_FD_203695 | JGI IMG/M metagenome (GOLD analysis project Ga0315277, IMG submission 203695) | Sediment microbial communities from Yellowstone Lake, YNP, Wyoming, USA - YL17G05_15 | ecosystem: Environmental > Aquatic > Freshwater > Lake > Sediment | place: USA: Wyoming | collected... | reverse complement strand
CCGGCTCAAGACTGGCACATCGCCTAGGTTGGCTCGCAGAAGCATTGATTTCTCTAGGCTTACGCCTCAGCACGGCGATGTTCCCCCGCCTTTCTTTTCATATTCTACCGCCGGTCGGAACGTTGAACAGATACCATGCCATATTGCCTGGACCAATCCCAGGACGCACAGTATCCTCCGGGACAACATAGATCGTTCGCCTCTTTTCACCGGAAGAATCAAGGGCATAGGTCCGAGGTACTGCCCTTCAATTGAGGACAAGGTCGTGAAGTTTCCTTTGCGTGAATCGCACCAGATATTCCTTGAGCCCGAAGGGCTGGATTCGGAGGAAATCTACGCAAGCGGCATCTCCACGAGTATGCCCATCGATGTCCAAGTCGAGTTCGTCCATTCCATCGAGGGTCTTGAGAAGGCCGAGATCATGCGGCCTGGCTATGCCGTGGAATATGATTTTGTTTCGCCAAGATGTCTGAAACCCACACTTCAAACCCACCCCCACCCTACCCTTTTCCTCGCGGGCCAGATAAACGGGACGTCTGGGTATGAAGAAGCCGCGGCGCAGGGTCTATTGGCAGGAATAAATGCCGCGCTCCTGCTTCGCGGGGAGGAGCCCCTTGTTCTGGATCGCGCCGAGGCCTACATCGGAGTGCTGATAGACGACCTCGTAACTCGTGGAACAGACGAACCCTACAGAATGTTCACATCGCAGGCCGAATACAGACTACTTCTCAGGCATGACAACGCAGACGAGCGACTGATGCACTACGGCTATTCCCTTGGGCTTATCGGACAGGTACTTTACTCCAGTTTCCTTACAAGGATGGAACGAGTAAACTCGGAGTTTGAAAGGCTTGAGAAATCCTTTGTCAAAGCTGAAGATGTGGACAGACTCCTGGCGTCCGCAAGTGTGTCATCCGTACACGGTGCGACAGCAACAGGTTCAGTATCAATAGCGTCACTTCTGCGAAGGCCCGAAGTTAACTATGCTCTACTAGTCAGACACGGGATGGCATCGCAGTCACCTGACATAGGAGACCAGGTTGAGATCCGAATCAAATACGCTGGTTACATCCGAAGGCAGGAAAGAAGTGTAGAGCAGTTCAGGAAATTGGAGAGCCAGATCATACCGGAAGGGATCTTCTCAGAGGAGCTTCGCTCCATATCCAGAGAAGCCAGGGAAAAACTCTTGAAGGCTAGGCCACGCTCCGTTGGCCAGGCATCTCGACTCCCAGGCGTTTCCCCTTCCGATATTTCCGCCCTTCTGATTTATATCAAGAAGGATTCGGTCGAGGGGTCGCGTGCGCGCGATGCCAGCCTATCGAACCATCCGCGGGGCGGATCGGACACGTAGTGCGGGTAGTGCGTCCGCTCAGGCGTTGTGTTGCAGCTTCGGCGTATGAAGCGTTTCTTGTAGGGGCAGCTGGTGACCGGAGCCGGCCCTGGAGGCAGCTCCAGAGTGCAGTATATTCGGGGCGATTTTAGTTGTAAGCTCTGCAGTTAGCAGGTGAGATTCAGAGAGGCAATGGGTAAGAATCCCTCCGTTTTTGGAGCCAACGAACTGAAAAAACTCGAGGAACTCTCTAGGGTGATTGGCGTTCAGGTGCCCCCCCATTTCATATCCTACTCCGAGAGCTTTTTGGCCGAGCTCATGAAATGGAACAGAAAGATGAATCTGATCTCTCGCGGAGACGAACAGAGAGTAATCGAGCGTCACCTATTCGACAGTCTGTGTCTCCTCTCCGTGCAGCCGAACTTATCTGGCAAAAGGCTTATAGATGTAGGCTCCGGTGCCGGATTCCCCGGTGTAGTCCTGGCCTCCTGGGAGCCGAATGTCCGGATTTTTCTAGTAGAGAGTAGGAGCAAAAGGGTCGCCTTCCTGAAAGCGGTCCGACGGCTCTTGGCGATGGACAATCTCGTTGTTGTGCATTCAAGGGTTGAAAGATTGAGCGAGTCCGAAACGATCTCACAACCGATTGATATCGTCCTGTCAAGAGGCGTCGCCGGGGTTCTTGCTCTGGCCATGGCATTGGGCCATATGGTGACATTGAACGGACTATTCGTTCTATACAAGGGGGTTACGATCGTTGATGAGCTGAGAAATGGCAAAGAGAGAGCCCAGCTTAGAGAGCTTGGGTTTGAGTTAGAAACCGTAAGACCAATCTGGCAGAACCGCACCACGCTCGTCGTCCTCAGAAGATACCGTTAGACTCGATAGCCAGGGTTGACGCTGCAAGTTCTGAATGTTCCACGTGAAACATCCCGGAATGGAAGTCTACAGTTTGGTCTCACAAAACGTTTCACGTGAAACATCCACATGATCGGAATGATCGGAGCTCGCAATAATGTTCCAGCGGACCGCACGTCGGTCGGGCAGCACGAACAGTATCGTATGTTCCACGTGAAACAACTAACCGCAGTTGACATAGCGCGACGAGCAAATGCCCCTCTCCCCCAGCACCACGGCAAGAGCGATCTGGCAGGATTGGGATCGTCCGTGGCGTCAGAAACAGAAACTGAAACAGAAGCAGAAACAGAAACAGAAACAGAAACAGAAGGCAGTCTTGAGTCAGGCAAGCTTTTCCGTTGACATGAATCCGCCGCATGATATTCTTGGCCTAACTTGTTTCCAGGCTTGGCGAGAGAGGGACTCTTGATCTTATCTCGGTATGGTAGTAAGTTCGAGGGACAGCGCTGTTCAGGAAACATTGGTCGTACCAAGTACTCGTATCGGATGCATTCGACAAAGTGAGTTCAATAGATCTTGTATCACGAGAAGGTGTTTCACGTGAAACATGTACGGACACCATGAACCTGCAATTCGGACACATGGAATGTGGATCGCTTCCTCCGTGTACTCGAATGTTCCACGTGAAACACTTCAATAGACTCGGAATGCTCCGGCCCAGGAGCGCGCTTCACATCGGCCGTGCACCGCACGAAGCGAGGCGCGAGAGCACGCAACGGATTTACAGAGAAACTAGTTACGGGTGTGGCATGAGATTGTCGAAACCGCGTATTTGGAGGTATGGGGATGGGTAGGGTCATAGCTGTGGCAAATCAGAAAGGTGGGGTCGGGAAGACTACGACTGCGGTGAACTTGTCTGCGTGTTTAGCGCACCTAGGCCGAAAGGTGCTTTTGCTGGATGTGGATCCGCAGGGAAACGCTTCAAGTGGTCTGGGGATTGACGGAGACAATGCAGAAACTTCCATCTATGATGTCCTGGTTGGTGGGGTTCTACTCGAGAAGGCTGTCGTTCCGGGTCCCTTGCCGACGCTTGAAGTTATCCCTTCGTGCCAGAAGCTCATCGGGGCCGAGATAGAACTTGTGGGAATGCTTGCCCGTGAGAGCCGACTCCGAAACAGTATGAAGGAGGTCAGAGATAAGTACGACTTCTGCATACTTGATTGTCCCCCTTCGTTGGGTTTGCTTACCGTCAACACTCTCACCGCTGCGGATTCGGTCCTAATTCCCGTCCAGTGTGAATATTATGCCTTGGAGGGAATCGGACAACTTCTTGCTGCAATAAGGCTTGTGCAGCAGAATCTTAACCCCGCACTTAGAATCGAGGGCGTTCTACTTACTATGTATGACTCTCGTCTCAACCTGTGTCAACAGGTTGCCGAAGAGACGAAGAATTTTTTCGCTGAAAGGGTGTATCGAACTGTCATTCCGAGGAATGTTAGGCTAAGCGAGGCCCCTGGGTTCGGAAAACCAATAATACTTTACGACCCCAGGTGTCCCGGTGCCCAGAGTTACATAGAACTTGCAAAGGAAGTGACTGAACATGACTAGAAAAGTTCTCGGTCGAGGCATTAAGATGTTGCTGCCAGAGGACATAGGGCTTACTGCAATGAGGCCGAGTGTCGGACTTCTGGAGATTCCTGTAGACGACATAAAGCGCAACCCAAGGCAGCCAAGAAGCTCCATGGATGAACGGGCACTTGCAGAGCTGTCAGACTCAATCAGGCAGCGAGGGGTGATACAGCCAGTCGTAGTGAGAAGGATCGATACGGGGTACGAGCTTGTGGCAGGCGAAAGGAGATTCCTCGCATGTAAGAAGGCTGGATTCAATAAGATACCGGCAGTTGTGAAGGAAGCTGGGGAAGAGGATTCAATAGAGCTCGCTCTGATCGAAAACCTTCAAAGGGAAGACCTCAACTCGGTGGATGAGGCCAGGGCCTACAGGACCCTCTTGTCTGAGTTCTCTCTCACGCAGGATGAGCTGGCGATGAAGGTAGGGAAGGACCGCTCGTCTGTAGCTAACTCGTTACGTATATTGAAATTGCCAGACACCATTCTCGACATGATTCGCTCGAGTGCGATAAGCTCTGGCCACGGAAGAGCGCTTCTCTCTCTGGAAGACACAAGCGAGCAGATTTCCGTGGCGCGCAAGGCAGCCGCGAAAGGTATGAGCGTGAGGGACACAGAGGCTCTAGTGAATCGACTCATAAGACGAAAAAAGAGAACGGGTTACGGGAAAGCCAGACCTTCCGAGATAGTGGATCTCGAAGACAAGCTGAGGAACTTTCTCGCCACGAGCGTGCGTATAAGTTGGAGAGGTAGAAAAGGGAAGATCGAAATTGATTACTACAGCAATGAGGAGCTCGAGCGTATCCTTGAGCAAATCGGAGTGCTGTCTCACGAATGAGAACGCCTTCCGAACACGGGCTTCCCGGGCATTCTTAAGGGAACCCGTCGATGCAATCACATTTGTGGAGCTCACAATTCTCAACATCACCATTCTGTTGTCGGTGTTTCTTAGGCCATGAAGACTGGGCGACACAAGCGAGCCTTCAGTATCATACTGGTTCCTCCCGGCGGGGGAAAACCGCAGTCTTTCAGTTTCGGTAGGAAGCACATGCTTCTTGCCGTGATTGCGGCCGCCATTTTGGTCGTTCTGATCGCTTTTTCAATTGCCGTCTTAGGGAGGACGAATCGTGTCTCCGTCACAATAGCGCGGCTCAAAAGCGAAAACAGAAAACTCAGGGAGGAAAGACAGAAGGTTGGAAAGCTGGAAGACGAGCTCGGTCGTCTCAGGGTGATTGAGGGAAAGCTCATGACTCTCCTGGGAGTTGACAAGCGGAACAGCGATCGAAAACTCACCCTCAGTCCAGCTAGCATGCTCACCCGGGGTTTCACGCCGGAGCGCGTCTACTTGGGTAAGACACCCACGTTGTGGCCCGTGCGAGGGGAGATTTCGAGGGGCTTTTCCAATGACCCTGGAGGACACAAGGGCCTCGACATCGCCGTCCCGAGTGAAACGCCCGTGAGAGCAACAGGTGAGGGGCTGGTTGAATTTGCGGGCGAAGATGATATCTTTGGCAATATGGTAATAATCAACCACGGTTCAGGGATCAGCACCCTTTACGGGCACAACTCGAAGCTGGCTGTGGCCAGAGGCGACAGCGTCAAGAAGGGTCAGATAATCGCGTATTCGGGCAACAGCGGCAAGAGCTCCGCACCGCACTTGCACTTTGAGATAAGTCGTAACGGGCGGCAAGTGGACCCGCTCACTCTATTGAGCGAACAGTAGGCAACCGAAAGGAGGCCAGCATGTTCGGGTTCAGTTTTCGAAAGGAAGGGGCTATTGAAGGGAAGCTTAACTGCATTATAGGTGAGGAATCTACCTTCAGAGGCAACATAGATGTGAAGGGGAGCGTCAGGATAGACGGCGAATTCGAAGGGCACATTATCGCCACCGAATCCCTCTTGATCGGGAAGTCAGGCATCGTGAAAGCTGACGTGGACGTAAAGGATCTGATGGTCGCCGGTGTTATTGTAGGAAACCTGAAAGCCACGGAGAGAGTAGAATTGCATACGGGTGCCAGGGTGGAGGGGGATATCGAGACCAGTAGTCTTGTGGTAGATGATGGGGTTGTCTTTAACGGCAAGTGTCTCATGCACGAGGTACCTCAGGAGGTATCGGCCCAGCCTGTCGGTTAGGAAGAGGAGGGTGCTACCGTAGGATTCGAGCCTCGGAAGCTCCTTAGACCCCGCTCGGATGAACTCAAAAAGGTGAATAGTTGTGGAAATGTGGAAAACCACCCTCAAAAGTACAAATGGCGCTAATTTCTTTGAAATGAGCGAGTTGCGTCGGTGCTCCGCATGAGAAAGCCAAAAGTTATGCACACGAGTGCGGAGTTCGTTGAAGCAAGCGGCTTCCGGGCTTCACAGAGTACGAAAGGCTAGGGTATGGATAAGAACGAGCTACAACATATTGCGGAACTGAGAACTGCAAGACAGAAAGTCGCATCTGAACTCAGCAAAGTCATCATAGACCAGGAACGCGTGGTAGAGGAGTTGCTCATAGCCCTGTTTGCCAGCGGACACTGTCTCTTGGTCGGAGTTCCAGGCCTCGCAAAGACCCTCTTGGTGAGTAGTCTTGCCAAGGTGCTGGATCTCAAGTTCGCAAGGATACAGTTCACGCCCGACCTTATGCCCTCTGACATTACTGGAGCAGAGATTCTGCACGAGGACCCCGTTACAAAGTCTCGCGTTTTCAAGTTCGTTAAGGGACCCATTTTTTCAAACATCGTTCTTGCGGATGAGATCAATCGCACTCCGCCCAAGACTCAGGCTGCACTCCTCCAGGCCATGCAGGAGTACGAAGTAACGGCTGCAGGAGAGACATACAAGCTGGATTTGCCCTTTTTTGTCCTGGCCACGCAGAACCCGATTGAGCTCGAGGGAACCTACCCCCTTCCGGAGGCCCAGCTAGATAGGTTCATGTTCAATATCCATATTGACTACCCTTCTGGAGCTGACGAGAAACTCATAGTAACGTCAACGACCGGCACAGCCGCACCTTTGCTGGACCGCGTACTGAGCGCATCTGAAGTGCTCGGCCTTCAGAGGACCGTCAGGAGCATTCCTGTGAGCGATTACGTTGTGGACTATGCCGTCCGTCTGGTCAGGGCCACGAGACCTTCGCAGGAGGGCGCCCCGGAATTTGTGAAGTCGTGGGTGAACTGGGGAGCGGGACCGCGAGCCTCTCAATATCTGATACTGGGGGCCAAAGCAGGGGCCGTCCTCCGTGGAGAGTTGACGCCGTCGTGTGACGATGTGAGACGGGTGGCGACGAGCGTTCTCAGGCACAGAATCCTCACAAACTTTAGCGCCGAAGCTGAAGGAATCACTCCGACGGACTTGATAAAGAAGCTGCTCGACACAATTCCAGAAGACGGGCGAAAGCATTAGATACTCATATGGTTGATCAAACTGAACGAAAATTCCTTGATCCACTCGTCGTATCGAAGCTCTCCAATCTTGAGTTGAGAGCTCGACTGGTCGTCGAGGGATTCATCGCGGGCTTACACAAGAGCCCATACAAGGGCTTCAGCGTTGAGTTCGCCGAACACAGGCAGTACATGCCGGGCGACCCCATAAAGAACATTGATTGGAAAGTCTATGCAAAAAGAGATCGCCTCTACATAAAAGAGTTTGAGGAGGAGACAAATCTCAGGGCCTATCTTCTTGTGGACTGTAGCGCTTCCATGGGATACAGCTCCGGCGGCGCCGTTAGCAAGCTTGACTATGCGTGTTCTCTTGCGGCGGCGCTCTCGTATCTGATGCTTCGCCAGCAGGACTCGGTGGGACTCCTGACTTTTACGAACCAGATAAGGAGGTACATTCCACCGCGCTCCGCGAAAGGACATCTCAAGGTAATCCTGACAGAACTTGACAAGCTCTCAGCCGGAGAGACCACGAACGTTTCGAGAAGTCTGGAGCTTCTGGCGAGGAGAATAAAGCGCAGAGGTCTGATCATCCTTTTCTCTGATCTGATGGACAATCAGCACTCTGTCTTGAGCGGGCTAAAACACTTCAGGCACAGAAAGCACGAGGTGATCGTTTTTCATCTGCTGGACGAAAGCGAAATAGGGTTCCCCTTTGACGAAGAGTTTGCGTTCGTGGACATGGAAACACACGAAGAAGTGGTCGCTAACGCAAGACAAATAGGAGCTCGTTACAAGCGCAACATTGAGAGCTGGGCCGCCGAATACAAGAGACAATGTCACGAACACTTAGTGGAGTATGCTCTCCTCTGTACGTCTACCCCTTATGACGTTGCCCTCACTCGTTACCTGGAAAAGAGGGCAAGGTTACATTAGAGAATAGCCCCATGCCCACTTTCCTGTTCTTAAACAAGCCATTTCTTCTGGGCCTTTTCGCTGTCGCGATCCCCCTCCTAATCCACCTTTTTGCGAGGAAAAAGGCCAGGAAGCTGAATTTCAGCACCGTGGACTTCATCAGAGACGTCGCAAAGAGGGAGACAAAGAGACTGCGAGTGCGGAATCTTCTTCTAATGGTCTTGAGGATGGCAGCAATTGCCTCATTTGCTCTGGCCATGGCAAGACCGGCTTTAGTGGGACCTCTTATCAGGGGCAAGGGGAGCACGGCTGTTGTAGTGGTCTTGGACAACTCTGCCAGCATGGGATGGCTAATGGGCGAAAAGAATTTCTTCGGTTTTGCCTGTGACGTTGCGCGTCAGATTTTTGCCGGTCTTAGCGATAAGGATGAGGGGAGTTTGATACCCGTATGCGGGGCTCCTGAGTACGCTCCCGAAGGTACCAACGAAAGCGCTGCCTTGGTGACCGGCCCCGCGAGGCTCTCTGGCATGGTCGGGCTAGTGAATTTATCGAACGGTAGTTCCTCGCCAAGAGAAGCCCTTGCCCTGGCGTACTCTCTTCTCGAGGGCTCAAAGAACATCAACAAGGAGCTTTATGTTGTCTCGGATTTCCAGAGCAGCCAGTGGCAATATCAGGAAACCTCACAGCAAGCAGGGAAGACGCGACCGCGAGTGCAACCACCGAGAACACAACAGCGGCGAGAGCAAATGCAGAGTAGGGGAATAAGGACAACCTTGGTGCCCATTTCGCAGTCCCCCTCGAATTCTCTCATGGGGAATCTCTCAATTGAAAAAGCAGAAATAGTTCCACTGGCATCGGCTCAAGAGCAGATGCTCGAATTCGCCGTTGCTAATCACGGTCGTTCTGCCGTGAGGGGTGTCCCCGTGCGATTGTTGCGCGCCGGGAAAGAAATCGCTGCCAAGTACGTCGACGTGGAGCCGCGCAGCTCTGCTAAGGTAAGCCTGAAACTCGCGGGTGGTTATGCGGGTGGCTATGCAGCCGGCTTCAAGGAATCCGGCTCAACAGAGGTCGATATGGTCCTTCCACCTGACGCCTTCCCTCTCGACAACACATATTTCCTGGCGCTACAACCACCGAGACAAACAGACGTTCTCATAGTGGGAGAGGAAGAGGTGACGTCTGCTGGGAAGACTAAAGACGCGCGTGTTTCCGGGTTGGACTTTATCTCTCTGGCGCTCAGGCCGGTAGCCGGTGGCACGGTGGGGAATCTCTGGGGATTCACGCCTCACAGGATTACTAGCGCCGTTTTGAGCGAGGTAGAGCTAGGAAGAGCAAAATGCGTGATCCTTGACAACGTCAGCAAGCTGTCAAGTCGCGGGCGAGATCTGCTAAGAGAATACAGGGATTCTGGCGGAAAGCTGCTGATAGTCCTCGGCGACAGGGTCGACATACGCTACTACAACGAAGAGCTTCTGCCGGGACTTTTTCCTGCGAGGCTTACAGGAGTGGAAGAAACGTCGGAGGGGCGTGGAGCCGGGCGAGTAGTGAGTTCAGGAGAAGGGCGACGGCGAGCGCCCGGGGCAGGCCGCGGGCAAGGACAAACGACAGGGTTGGACAGGGGGCAAGAGAGCTTCTTTTCTCTTGTTGCAGCAATTCCCTCGCATCCGATCTTGCGGAGTTTTGACGTCTCCAGAGGCGAGGCCATATCTGGCGCAAGGTTCTACCGCCTCATCAGGGTCGAAGCACTGGAAGAAAGCAAGGTTGTCGCCGAGTTCTCGCAAGGACTTCCTGCCATAGTAGAGGCAGAGGGAGCTCTCCTTTTTACCAGCTCCTTCGAACCGGAATGGAATGATCTCGTAGTGAGCGGTGCCTTTGTTCCGCTCCTCTACGAAATGCTCAGGTATCTCTGTGTGGGAGGGTCGCTTGCGGGAAGAGATTTTCATCCCGGTGACGCGCTGGAAGAAGAGCTTTCCGCGGGACAAGAAGCTTCTCTCTCTTTTGATGATCCAAGCGGCAAAGAGTTGAGAATGTCGAGAACAAAAATAGGTTCCTCTCTTCTTGTCAAGTCAGAGCCCATGAACGAGCTTGGTATTTACAGGCTTTTTGCCGGCGATGAGGAACTGAGCGCTTTCAGTGTCAACGTCGATTCAGTCGAATCGCAGCTTGATCCACTTGACAAGCGAGAGCTTCTCAAGATCTTCCCGGGCGCAAACATAGTTAGCATGGATTCTCGCGGCGAGCTTGGAGGGGTGGCGCGTTCAGGCCAGGAGCTTTGGCCCTTCTTTCTCATTGTGTGTCTCGGTCTACTGGTTGCCGAAGTGCTCGTAGCCAGGTCGATCGTTCCGTCGGACTAGGGCGTGTCACGAATACGGTGTATGACCGCGGTACCGGATAACGTAAGGTGTCTGTGAAGGTACACGGCGGCCACATGACCCGGCACCGATGATTCAAGACCGGACAATACGTTCACGACTTTTACGCTTCTGAGATCATGTCAAAGTTAGCCGAAAGATTGATTTCTAGATTTAGGGACTGGGACGCCGGTGGCGAAATTGTCCGCATCTT
>Ga0315277_10012470_pt1 | contig 10654 bp, 8 predicted proteins | sample YL17G05_15_MG_FD_203695 | JGI IMG/M metagenome (GOLD analysis project Ga0315277, IMG submission 203695) | Sediment microbial communities from Yellowstone Lake, YNP, Wyoming, USA - YL17G05_15 | ecosystem: Environmental > Aquatic > Freshwater > Lake > Sediment | place: USA: Wyoming | collected... | reverse complement strand
TCGTCTCTCTCTCGCTCTCTTCGCTCTGTCAGTCTCGAGTTCTCTCGCGAGGAGCGCAGAGCTGTCCGAGGAGAGATATCACATCGAGCAAAAAGATAGAACCGACTCACGTGGCAGACGACCCGGGGAGCAGTGGCGCGGCCTCTGGAGCGGGCCATCGCCGACGACACGAGCGATGACGTCATCGAAGAAGAACCAAAACCGCGCGCGCTTCGGCACCCGGCCGCGGAGCACGCGAAGGCTTCAGCGCATCGCCTTCCGGTAGAGGAGGCGACGGCCGCGGCGGTGACGGCGCTCGGGCGGAGCGAGAAAGAAGAGGCTCCCCGCCTCGCGGCGAGGCGGGAGGGCGAGGAGGACGAAGGGATCATGGTTCTTTCGGGAAAAAATGAGGAGAAAAGTCACAAATTTTTCTTCGTCTCTTTTGGTTGCTTTCGAGCTCCGCATCCGCGGGCTGAAGAGCCTTCGTTTCTCTGCTTTTTTCTTCGATGGCGTTTGGAGGAGGCTTTGGGGGCAAGCAGGTGAGCCCCATCCAGCAGCGTCGTGGCGCGAGGGCGGGAGATGAGAGAGAGAGGGGCGAGAGAGAAGGAAAAGCATTCAACATCGTTTTGCTCCCTCGTCGCCTCTCAACAACCTCGACCTCTTTCCCAAAACTCAAAAAAAAAACCACAGTCTGCGTGGGGCTCGGGATACCGCCCTCAGCCGCAGCAGCAGCAGCAGCAGCCTGCATTCGGAGGTGGAGGAGGATTCGGAGGAGGCTTCGGAGGAGGCTTTGGCGCCAACAGCAGCGGCTCACGCTTTGCCCCGCTCGCCGGAGGAGGCGTCGCCAACGCTCCCGCTCCCGCTTCTTCTTCGGCCGCCCCAGCAAGCGACTGGCGCTCCGTCGTCAGGCACGACTCCACGACCGAGCGCCCGCGCTGGCCGCTCTCCTGCTACGCGCACGAGCGGAGCAGGAGGTGCGACTTCGAGGGCGACGTCTCCTTCGAGGAGGCGAGGTGGCTGCGGCTGACCGACGACGAGGTCTTCGGCCAGGGGGCGAGGTCGCAGGCCTCGGCCTTCTCCGCGCTGGGGAGGAGGGATCTCCCGCCGAGCTACGGCGGGGCGGCGCTGAGACCCGTGGTGCCACAGCCTCCCGACTATTCCAGAGCGGTCGGGGGAGGAGCGGCGGGGGGAGGAGCGGGTTTTGGAGCGTTTGGAATCGCTGCTTCTGTTCCTCTTCCGCCGCCGCCTCTTCTTCAGCAGCAGCAGCAACAACAACCTCCCCCGTTCGGCGCTTTTGCTGCTCCTGCTGCGCCTGTAGCCCCTCCCGCGACCCCGGGAGCCCCTCCCGCCACGCCCTTCGGGCAGACCGTCGCGGCGTTCGGCGCCTTCGGCCCTCCCGCGGGGGGCATCGGCGGCAGCACGACGGCGGTGGCCGCCGCCGGCTTCGGCAGCGGGCTCGGGGCAAAGCCTGCCGGCGCCGTCGCGTTTGGGGGGGGAGGGGCAGCTGCCGCCGGGGCCTCTTCTTCTTTCGGGGGGGGGCCTGCTGCTGCTGCCCCGTTTGGCTCCCCGGCGGCTCCCGCGTTCGGGGGGGGGGTCGGGGGCTTTGGTGTCCCTGCGGCTGCTGCCGCCGCCGGAGGCTTTGGCGGCGGCTTCGGCGGCGGCGGCGCCGCCCGCGTAGCGTTCGGTGGGGGATCCGGGAGGCAGCAGCAGCAGCAACAAGCGGTCCCGTTCGGCGGCGGAGGAGGAGGAGCCTTTGGCGGCGGCAAGGGCGGCGGCGGCGGAGGCTACTTCGGAGGAGGAGGAGGAGGAGGAGGAAAGGTCGCGGCGGCGATCCCGGACGCGACGACGAGCTTCGCGGCCAAGGCGGGGCTCCTCCAGCAGGGGAGCGCTCAGGAGTCCGCTCCCGCTCCCGCCGCCGCTCCCGGTCCTGGCACTGTTGCTCTTTCTGGAGGACTACAGGGGAGCGGCGACCCGGCTGCGGCTGCCTGGGCGGCGTCGGCGTTCGAGAAGGGGAAGATCCCGGAAGAGGCGCCGCCGGAGGTGTTCTGCCGCTGAGAGGGGAAAAAAAGGGCTTGCGAGGCGGCTCTTTTTTTGTATTTTAGGAGGAAAAAAAAAAACTTGCTTCAATTTTTACAATTATTTTCCTCCTCTCGTTTTCATTTCAAAATGCCGTCCCTATCATCACGGCGCCGACCGCGGCGAGCACCGCCGCCACCGCCCGCCTCCCCCGCGCCAACGCCATCAGCGCCGGGAGCACGTAACTCACGGCGGCGCCCGCAGTGGCCCCCGTGAGCCTCAGGACGTCGAAGGCGCTGTCTCCCGAAGAGAGCGACGCCAGGGCCGCCCCCGAAGCGAGGAGGAGCGTGGCGGCCGCGTGGGAGGAGGCGGAAGGAGGGGGAGGAAAGGCCGTACGAGTCATCGCTGCTGCTGCTGCTGCTGCTGTCTCTCCTGTCGCTGCTGTCGGCGTCGTTCGCTCCTCTCCTCCTTCTCCTCGTTCCCCTTCGTCCGCGAGCAGCCGCTGCTCCGCCTCCCCTCCCGCGTGCTCCTCCTCCTCTTTCTCCCCGTCGGCTTTCCTCAGCAGCCTCGTCCACAGCCTCAGCGCGCCGTCGCGGCACGGGAACATCAGCAGCGGGTACATAGTGACAAGCGAGGCGGCGACGGAGAGGCGCACGAGTCCCGACAGCACCCTCGCCGCCGCGAGCGGCGGCGAGGACAGAACGCTCTCCCCTCCCCCTCCGAAGAGCCAGGGCACCGCCGCCGCCAGCGCCTCGGGCCGCCAGTTCGACAGCACGTTCGCCTCGATGGCGTCGGAGCCGAACAGAGCGTTAGCCCCGAGCCCGAGGAGGGCGTACACGGCGGCCGACAGCAGCCCCGCCTCGCGGACGACCAGCGCGGCCTCGCGCGGCGAGGCCTGGTTGAGGCCGCCGACGACGAAGGGCGCCGTCAGCTGGCAGACGAGCCCCGAGGTGGGCAGTCCCGCCTCCCTCGCGAGTCCCACGACGCAGGCGAAGAGTCCGGGAGGAGGCGGAGGAGCGGGAGCGGGAGCGGGAGAAGGAGGAGGGAGAGGAGGAGCGGCAGCGATCGCCCCCCAGTCGGGGACGGCAGCGGGGGCGCGGAGCGTCCCGCCGAGCCAGGCGCAGCAGCAGAGCGCCGCCGTCGCCGCGGCCCAGGCGAGCAGGCTCAGGATGCCGACCGCGGAGGGAACCTTGGAGTCCCTCGCCGCGCGCCGCAGCGATAGGGGGACGAGGACGAGGGCGTTGAGCAAGAAGGAGAAGCGCGGGCGGGAGCAGAAGAAGGAGGAGAAGGAGGGAGGTGTCTTGTCTCCTCCCGCCGCTGCCGGAGGAAGAAGAGGGCAGAGGAGGCCCCCGCCGCCGCCGCCGCCGCCTCCCCCGATATCGGCCCTCCTCTCCCCGACAGAGATATCAGCGACGACGATATTGTAGACGCACAGGAGGCCAAAGGAAAACGACGTCCCGGAGACCTCGAGGGCGAGCGACGGGAGGGAGGAGCGGCTGAGGAAGCGTGTGAAGCCGCGGCTGCCACTGCGACCCCGGCCTCGGCCTCGACCTCCTCCTCCTTCGTCTTCGCTCTCGCTTCTTGCTTTTCCCTCTTCAAGCGTCGCCTTGACGGCGCCGGCGTAGGACCCGCTCCGCGAGTCGTGCATGGCGCCGAGCACCACCTCGGTGCTCGCGACGGTCGCCGCGGCCAGCGCGAGGAGCGTCGCGAGCGCGAGCGGCCAGCCGAGCACGGCAAAGTAGCGTGGGAAGGCGACGGCCGAGGCGCCGACGACGGATTTACTGAGGAGGATGACGGGGACGACGTGGGAGCGCTTCATTGTTTTTTCTGTTTTGTCAGAACTAGGCGTAGTTCTCATCAAGCATGATGCGCCTGAGAGGTGACGAATCGAGGGCGGGCGTTGGCGAGAGAGAAAGGAGAGCTTTGCAGGGACAAACGATTGATTGCTGCTTCAATCGTCGTCATCAAAAAGTCTGAAGAGAAGCACTTCCCTTTCTGTGTGCTTTTTCTTTCTCATTTGAGGTCGAGCCCCCTCTCTTTCTCTCCCTCCCTGCTTCTGCACGCACGCACGCACGCACGCGGGGCCAGAGAAGCAAACACATGCTCGCTTCTTCGCGTCTGCTGACGTCGCGCCAGGTCGCAATCGGCAAGGCGGTGACGGCGACGAGCGCACTGCCAGCTTCGAGACAGCCTCTTCTCCAAGCTCAATCGCTTTCGACGGCGCCGGCATTGACGACGAAGACGCATTCTTCTGTCGCGATCGTCGCACCCACCTTGCCTCCTGTTCGCAAACTTCCAATGGCAGCGGCTGCATCTCTTTCGTCTGCTGCTCCCGCCGCTGTGTCGAAAGACAAGACGGTGCGTTTCTGAAAGAATTCATCGAAAGTCCGAAGGAAAAAAATGAGGCGTTAAAGAAAGAATCGCGTTGGAGTTTCAAGAAACGAAGCTAGCCTCGACTAAAACCTCTTCTCTCTTCTCTTCCTCTTCAACAACGACAACAACAACAACAACAACAACAAACAAACAACAGCCGTTCATTATCGTCGGCTCGGGCCGCGTCGGGGAGGCCCTCGCCGCGATGGGGGAGAACGACGTGAGTCTTCTTCTATCAAGTTCGGCTTCTTCTTCTTTTTGTTTTTGCGAAGCAGGGATGGAACCACAGCACTCAATGAAAACCCCCAAAAAAAGTAACGCGGGAAAAAAAACATACAGCTCCTCGTCCGCCGCGACGACCCCATCCCGCCCTCCGACGACCCGAACTTCCCCCTCGGAACCCCCGTCGTTCTCTGTACCCGCAACGACGCGCTCAACGCCGTCCTCGACAAGACCCCACGCGAGCGGAGGAAAGATCTGGTCTTTGTCCAAAACGGTATGCTCCAGCCGTGGCTGGCCCAGAAAAACCTCGACACCGGGAGCGAGGCCGCGACGCAGATCCTCGTCTTCTTCGCCGTGGCGGCCAAGGGCGAGCCCCCCGTCGACGGCGTGACCGACACGGACCCTCAGGGGCTCACCGCGGCCCACGGGAGGCACGCCGAGGCCTTCGCCCGCCGCCTCCGCGGCAGCGGCGGCCTCTCGTGCCGCGTGCTCGCGTCGCGCGCGGCCTTCGACGCCGCGGCGCTCGAGAAGCTGGTGTGGATCTCTGCGTTCATGCTCGTGGGCGCGAGGCATGGCGGCGGCGTCACGGTGGGCGAGGTCGAAGGGGGGCACGCGGAGGAGGTCGCGGCGCTGGTCCGCGAGCTCGCCGCCGGCGGCGCCCGCGCGCTCAGCCTCCCCCCGGGCGCGCTCCCCGAGCCGGAGCACCTCGTCGAGAAGCTCCGGGCCTACGCCCGCAGCGTCGCGCACTTCCCGACGGCCGTGAAGGAGTTCGAGTGGCGCAACGGGTGGTTCTGGGAGCTGAGCAAGAAGAGCGAAGGAGGCGAAGATCCGTTCCCGACGCACTCGCGGCTGCTGAAGGAGGTCGGGGCGGTTTGAGTGGTGCGTGTGATGTGAAAAATTGAAAAGAAGTGCGAAAAGAACAGAATTTGACTCTGGAGAACGGAATTTGACTCTGCTTGTCTGTCTCTGTCTCTCGCTCGCTCGCCCTCTCTTTCTCTCTCTCTCTCTCTCTCTCTCTCTCTCTCTCTCTCTTTTTTTCATTGAGCTCTTCCGTGTGTCCCTTTCTGGCCTCCTGTATCCCCCGCATGGCTGCCGTTACCGCGGCGCTGCACCCGCCGAGCGGCGGAGGCGACGCCATGCTGGCTGATCGATCGGCGTCGATCTCTTCCGATTGTCCGTCCTCGTCAACTCCCTCGCTCCTCTCGCGCGCCTCGACCTTTTCCCGCACGCTCGCGCGCAGGGCCGCAGTCTCGGTGCGGCATGCGTGATTGGAGAAGGAAAAGAGAAGTTTTTCAGGGAGAGATGAGAGGAGGAAAGAGGAAGAAAGAAAGAGGCACGACGTGATGGTCGCTCGCTTCTTCTTCCCTCTCTTTTCTTTCTCACCCTCGACCCCCGTCCCTCTCGCTGTCTCCAAACCCTCCCGACCAACCCAACAGGTCCTCACCGCCGGCCCCCTGCCCTCGCACGTCGCCTTTATCATGGACGGCAACCGCCGCTTCGCCGAGTCCCGCCTGGGCACGCACGACGCGGCAGAAGGCCACGCGGCCGGCTTCGCTGCGCTGCTGTCTGCGCTCGAGTGGTGCCTCGACCTCGGCGTCCGCACGGTCTCGGTCTTCGCCTTTTCCGTCGACAACTTCTCGAGGCCGGAGGCGGAGGTGGACGCGCTGATGGAGCTGGCCAGGGAGAAGCTCGGGGAGCTCGCGGGGAACAGCAAGAAGGCGAGCGAGGAGGGGGGGACGACGGCGTCGACGACGACAGCGGCAGCGGCGGCGGCAACAGCGGCCGCGGCCGCGACGAAGAGGGAAGAAGACGGGGGCGCTCTGCTGCAGAGGCACGGAGTGCAGCTCCGGGTTCTCGGCGAGCTCTCCCGCCTCCCTCCCGCAGTGCGCGAGGCCGCGCGGGCAGCCGAGAAGGCCACCGAGAGGGGGGACAGGGCGAGACTGAACGTCTGCCTCGCCTACAGCTCGACCCGCGAGCTCGCCGACGCCGTCTCGACCCTCTCGAAAGGCGGCCCCTCTCTCGCGCGGCCCTCGTCTCCGTCTGTGCTCCCCGCCCCGGCCTCGCCGACGACGCCGCTAGAGGAGGAGGGAGCCTCCTCGGGGCTGCTGCTCGCCGCGCCCCTCCTCGGGCGCGAGCGGCGGCCGTCGCTCACGCCCTCGCCCGCGCGGTCGCCCGCGCCGGCGGAGACCGCGGCGACGGCGGCGGCGATCGGTTCCGGCTCTCTTCCTTGCTTCGCTGCCTCCCCCTCCCCCTCCTTCCCGGCCGGCCTCATCGACAAGGCTCTTTACACCGCGGGCTGCCCTCCCGTCGACCTGCTCCTGCGCACCTCGGGGGAGCAGCGCCTCAGCGACTTCCTGCTCTGGCAGTCGCGGCACGCGGCGCTGGTCTTCGCCCCCCGGCTCTGGCCCGAGCTGCGGTTCTGGGACGTGGCGAGGGCCGTGGTTGCCTTCCAGAGGGCTCACCCGAGGCTGGAGGGGCTGCGGAGGGCGGCTGCACAGGGGGAGGAGACAGAGGCGGAGAAGGAAGAGGCGGCGGCGGCGGCGGCGACCGTGAGCAGAGCCGACGACGCTGCTGTTGCGGCGCCGGCAGATGCGCCTCCTGCTGCCGTCGCTGTTCCTGCTGCTCCCGCAGCGCCGCCGCCACCGGCTCGAGGACGAGGAGAAGGAGGAGGAGGAGGCGTCCCCAGGAGGGTCCGCGGCTCCCGGAACGCCGCCGGCGTGCGGGAGCAGGCCTTCCCCTCTTTCTCGGGAGGAGGAGGGGGAGGAGCGGCGACGGCGGCGGCGGGAGGAGAAGCCCCCGGCGCCAACGACGGCAGCGAGGACGAGAAAGGCGAGAACGGAAACGAGCACAAAGACGACGTCCTCGACTGGGCCTCCCGCTCCACCTGGCGCACCAGGCGCCGCGGCGACGCCGAGATCGAGGACGAGGAAGGGGCCAACGGCGGCGGCCCCGAGGGAGAGCACGGCGGCTTCGACCCTCACTGCCCCTGCTGCCTCACGACGGGCGGGCGCCTGATCGACGGCGCGGCCCACGAGCCCAAAAACTTGAAGATGCCCGACGGGCTGGAGGCAGCCATGCAGGCCAAGAAGGCGCGGGAGGCCGAGGTGAGGGCGGCCATGGCGGCCGCGAGGGCCGAGAGGGAGAGGAAGGTGAAGGAAGAGGAGGAAGCGAAATGAAACAAAAATTCTGTTACAAAAAAAAACTCACAAGTCGCGAAAACTCAAGCCGTTGCTTCTGCTGCTGCTGCTGCTATCTCCCTCCACGCCGCCCTCTCCCTCTCCGCCCTCCTCCGCTCCCGCCGCCGCATCACCACCTGCCCCGAAACGCACACCACCAGCGCGAGGGAGACGGCGCCCAGGCTCCCCACGGCAAGCACCCAGAAGGAGCTCGGCTTGGAAATCACGAGCCCCGCGGCGAACGAGAGCGCCCCGAGACTCGCCTGGAGCGTGCTCTGTACCCCGTTGACAGCGCCCAGCTGGCCCTTGGGGACCCTCTCCTGTAGGTTCTGGGAGGCGAAGAGGTCGAAGAGCCACAGGCCGAAGCGGGAGAGGGCGAGCGAAGCAGCCAGGAGGCGCGCGCCGCCGGGTCCGCTGCTTCCGCCCTTGCCGCCGACAGCAGCAGCAGCAGCGGCTGAAGAAGAAGAAGAAGAAGAAGAAGAAGAACGAGGCGGCGAAACGGCAGCGAAAGAGGAGAGCGAAGGCGGCAGGAACGCCGCCAGGCACCCTACGAGCAGGCACAGGAACTGTGACCCGATCCCCAGCGCCCCGGCGGCGTCCGAGCCCAGCCCGGAGCGGATCCGAGGGAACGCGGCCGTCGCCGCGATGCCCGCGGCGGCGCCGACGCCGCGCCAGGCGGCCAGCTCGACCTCGCCGAGCCCGCGCCAGTTGAGGTAGGCCGTGGCCAAGGGACCGAAGGACAGCACCGTGAGGTAGAGGAGGGCCAGGGCGAGGGCCGAGGGGAAGGCTTCGGCGGAGAGGTAGGCCGCGAGAGGGGACGGGGGGGAGGAGGGAGCGGGAGAGGGAGCTGTTTCTTCTTCACCTTCCCCTTGCTCCTCTTCGGTCTCTTCTGCTGCTGCTGCCGCCGTCCTCCGGTCCCTCTCCCCTTCCCCTTCCCTCAGCCGCGACGGCGCAGCATGGACGGCCCTCCTGAGCAGCCACGCCTGCGGTATCCAGGCGCAACAGCTATACGTTGCGATGACGGCGACGGCAGCGTCAGTCCCCGCCTTTTTTCAAGTTTTAAGGGGGGGAGTCGTTATTTTGAGTTTTTTCTCATTTTCCTTCTTTCGATTTTTTTTCGGGAAAAAAAAGTCGAAAAAAACTATATTCACCTTGGAGAGCAGCAGGCCGGCGATGCCGGGGGAGGCAAGCAGGCAGATGAGGTCGATGCGGCGCATGGCGGCGTTGATAGAGGCCAGAAGGGCCGAGGGGGAGGAGGGAGCGTCAATTTCGTCCTCGGCGGCGGCGACTTTTTCCCCGCCGCCGCCGCCGCCGTCGCTGCTGAACCTCAGCCTCGAGCTCGCACTGCTTCCCCTCTCCCCCCTCGCTCTCGACCTCCCTCCTCCTTTTGCCAGGGCCTGCGTCCACTCCCTCTCGACGGAGAGCGTCGCTCCAGAGGCGCCCACGGCAGCCAAGGCCGCGAACAGAGCGGCGAGGGAGCCGAGGAGGTAGACAAAGCGAGGCGAGGCCGGGAGGAAGAAAGTGCCGCCGCCCCTGCCCGCCGCCGCACTCCTCGCCAGCAGCACGAAGAGCGCACTCGCGAGCGTCCCGGCCGCCTGCAGTCCGTAGGCCCTCCTCGCGGCAGCCAGTCGAGGGAGGCGGTCGACGAGGCGGCCCAGGTAGGGGCCGGAGAGGGCCTGGGCGGCCTGCTGCGCCAGGCCCAGGGCAGCGACGAGCGAGAGCGAGGCGCCGTCGTTTTCGCCGCTCTTGCCGCCTTTGCCGGCGCCGCCGCCGGCGGCGGGGAAGAACAGGGCCAGGCCCGCAGCAAATTCCCACGCCCGCGCGCCCCACGCCGAGAGGAAATGCGAGGCGTACAGGCAGCGGCGGGCCGTGGAGAGGTCTTCTTCTTCCGGTTCGTCGCGGGGGGTCTCGAGGCCGAGCGAGGCCCGGGGCGGGTGCGGCGAAGAAGAGAGCAACGGGGCGGCGGCGGCGGCGGCAGCGAATGCTTCGGCGTCACCTCCGTGCTGCTGCGGCGGCGGCGGCCTGCCAACAGCAGCGCTATCTTCCATATCTGGCCTCGTGCGATGCGACTCAAGGAGGCGCCTCTCTCAAGCGCTGTGGCTGCGCGCGTTGCGAACCGAAGCGCGAGCAGGCTCCGTGCGTCCCAGATTCATGTGGCGAGCGCCATTCTGACAAGCTTGAAAAAAGAAAAGTCTAAGAAAAAACGTTCTGATTTTATCGAGACCCTTTCTCTCTTTTTTTTTCTTTTCTTTCCGGACTCGCTGCGCTTTCCTTTTCTATGTTTATACACGGAGGAGAGTTTTGCGCAAGTCATCAGTTAAAGATTGTTTGTTTAGGACTGGGATCAAGAGGGGACGCAGAGAATAATTCAATTTGGAGGTCTGCAAAAAAGAGGAGAAATTTTATGATTTTTAAGGCAAAGAAGAAGGAAAAGGAAGTTTTTTTTGCCCCCCCCCGCCGCTGCTGCTGCGTTCCGAACCGTCTTCGCGGTTAGTATTGCCGGAGAAGGGATCGCAAGTCGGGTGGAAAAATAAAAAAAAAAAAAAAAAGGTAGGAAGGTAAAAACAAGTTTAGCTTTTGGAGAAGAGGAGGGGCGAGAGAGCGAGGGGAGTGGAAGAAAAGAAAAACGGAGAGGGAGGTTCAACCTCTCTCGATCCGCGTTTTCCCTCTCCCTCTTTCCCTCGCTCGCCCCCATCATTTTCGTTCGCTCGTTCGTTATCTCTCTCTCTCTCCCTCTCGGGAGATTATCTCTCAGCAGATCAGACGGAGGCGGCGCCCCTTCGCTATCTCTCATCAAATCAGACGCCGTCTTCCTCCCTGACGGGAGGAAGCGGCGGCAAAAGGTAGCCAGTGCGGAGCATTCTCCGAAGGTCGACGGCCTCGCTGCC
>Ga0315277_10012468_pt1 | contig 10655 bp, 8 predicted proteins | sample YL17G05_15_MG_FD_203695 | JGI IMG/M metagenome (GOLD analysis project Ga0315277, IMG submission 203695) | Sediment microbial communities from Yellowstone Lake, YNP, Wyoming, USA - YL17G05_15 | ecosystem: Environmental > Aquatic > Freshwater > Lake > Sediment | place: USA: Wyoming | collected... | reverse complement strand
CAAGACGACCGGTCCTTCCGGAAACGCCAGCCTCCTCGCTACGATCTCCGCCACCTCGACGCTCCCACGTTCCGCAACTGGCACGCCGGTCATATCTTTGGTTCCGAGTTCCGATGTCGTTAGCTCGGGATGTAGCCGGTGGATGAGCTCCTCCATAATCTGGACGTTACGGACTTTCTGTCGTGCAAGGTCGGCGAGCATCGTCTCGCTCGTCCACGGTTTGCAGAATTCCGCGACGGACCTGCCGGGTTCCTGTTTCAGATAGCATGGCGCGCACACGCGACATATCTCAGGCACTTCCCATACGCGGTACCATCCGCCCTGGGAATCGAAGATGGAGATGTGGAGGTCCATCGGGATCTTGATCGCGCTCCGGATCGCTCCCAACATTGGCAACGTCAGATCCGGCAGCGGGTTGATAGTGTTTGCTCCGAGACTCTCGATCAGCCGGATGCTCGCTGCGTTCGCATGACCAGTAAAGACGGAGACTTTGAGTATCGTTTCGCGCGGGATTGTGCCATGGTTGCGCATCTCGTTCAGGATCATGAGCAACCCTTCGTCCCACACGAGAAAGCCGCGAATCCCCGCTTCGAGACATCGGAGCAGGTCGGCGATAGTGTACGAGAGGTAGTCCGAACCCCGAATCCGGATACCGCAATAGGCGCCTTCCGGCGTGGCGCACATGCGACCGATGTCCCACATCGCACGTGGTCCGGGCAATGCTACGAACTCAGCTCCTTCGCCCGCTGCCATGCGAGCCATCTCTTTGAGTTCGTTCATGGTGAGCAGGGTCGCTCCCATGGTAACGCCAATGACACGATGTACCTTGACCTTCTGCTTCTTCGCCTCATCGAGCATTGCCGCCATTGTCGAAGGTCGTTCGATGCCCGATATTTCGTTGCGGTAGTGCGCCCCGTCCGGGAACCGTTTTGGTGACGATGGAAGGTCGTAGGCGTCCCGCGCCGGAACCCCCATCTTCTCCATGAACTGCTGAATCTCTTCGAAGGTGAAATGAAACGCCATGCTTTCTCCCTGTATTCAGATTGGCAGTAAGCCTCTGGTGTTAGTTCCCGACTTCTCCTGCGTGCGCTCGATATACTACTATCGGCTGCGCCGGAAGTCAACGCACGGGGCACGCCATTTGCGAAAGGCTCGTATGCGCGGACGTTACAGGGGCGAACCGCGGTGCGCCCCTACCACAAGTAGCTATCTCGGATACTCCGAACGCATTCTCCGCCTTGACAACAGGACTCCAGTTTGGCTAAGGTAAACCGTGTTTTGCTTCTTTGGGTTATGGGGGATGCGCCGAACGCGGCAAATCCTTTCCAACACCAGGTTTAATTTCTGTTTGTGTGAAGATAGCGGAGGGAAACGAGCATGAAACTTGTCCAGTTTTCGGCACCTGATGTTGGAGTCAGGCTCGGTATGATAGAAGGTGATACCGTAATTGACATCACAAACAGCGCGGAGGGGCTCGGCTCTGTGCTGAATGCTCTTGAATGCGCCGAACGCGAGAACACGGAGCTCGAGCAGATCGTGCGAGCTAATGTCAAACCGGGGAAGAAGTATTTGTTCAGGGATTTGGACGTGCCGCCCGAACCCGAGAGACCCCACCTGCTGCTTCCGGTCTTCCCGCCGGAAGTCTGGGGATGTGGCGTGACGTATAGACGCAGTGCTGACGCCCGAGAGGATGAAGTTAAGGGTCAAGGCGGATTCTACGACATGGCGTATCGAGCCGAACGACCGGAGGTGTTCTTCAAAGCCTCTCCATCGCGATGCACCGGACCGAACGGACCGGTCGGGCTGCGCAGTGATTCGCGCTACATGGCGCCAGAACCGGAGCTCGCCATACTGCTTGACCGGATGGGTCGAATCCACGGGTTCACGTGCGCTAACGACATGTCGGCGTGGGACATCGAACGGGAGAATCCGCTCTATCTGCCTCAATCGAAAACGTTTGCTGCGTGCTGCTGTCTCGGTCCGTGCATTGTGACGAGCGAGCATCTTCCGGAGCCGAAGAATGTCAAAGTCACCTGCACCGTTACACGTGGCAAGAAAGTGCTGTTTTCGGGTGAGACGAACACCAGCCAGATGAAACGAGAGCTCGACGAGCTCATAGGGTTCTTGACGAGGAGCAATCCTATCCCGACTGGGACGATCCTGATGACCGGCACGGGGATAATCATGCCGGAAGAGGTGAAACTTGAACCGGGCGACTGGGTGACGATAACAATGGAACATATCGGCACGTTACGGAATTTCGCCAAATTGGTCTGAATGCGGCAGGAGGGTTGGGATGAAGATCACGGGTATCAAGACGTTCAAGGTGTTCGCGTACTGGCGGAACTGGGTGTTTGTGAAGGTCGAGACGGACGAAGGGATTCACGGTATCGGCGAGGGGACGCTCGAAGGTCGAGCGCAAACCGTCGAAGCGGCGATTCGGGACGTGTCGCGTAACCTGATTGGACGCGACCCGTTCGAGATAGAGGACATCTGGCAGATGATGTATTACCGGGACGCTTTCTGGATGGGCGGACCGGTGCTGCTGACCGCGATAAGCTGTATCGAGATAGCGCTCTGGGACATTGTCGGCAAGAAGCTGGGCGTCCCGATCTACAACCTGCTTGGCGGCAAATGTCGGGACAAACTGCGATTGTATGCAAACGGCTGGTATTTTGGTGCGGTCACGCCGGACGATTTCGCTAGGAAAGCGCTCGATGTCGTGAAAAAGGGGTACACGGCGATGAAGTGGGACCCGTTTGGGAGCGCCGACAGGACACTTACATCGGAGCAGGCGCGACATGCTGTTGCGTGTGTTGCGGCAGTCCGCGAGGCGGTAGGTGACGATGTTGACCTACTCATCGAGGTTCATGGCAGGTTCAACGTCTATACGGCGATAAAGCTCGCAAACGAACTCGAAAAGTACAACATCTTTTTCTACGAGGAACCCGTTCCGCCGGAGAATCTCGATGCGCTCGCAGAAGTCAAGCAGGCAGTACGTGTGCCCATAGCAACTGGCGAGCGGTGCTATACGAAGTTCGGGTATCGGGAACTGTTGGAGAAACGTGCTGCACACATCATTCAACCGGACGTATTGCACGCTGGCGGTCTGTTAGAGACCAAGAAGATCGCCGCGATGGCGGACGCGCATTACATTCCGGTAGCGCCTCACAACCCGAACGGACCGGTTGCGATGGCGGCAAGCATGCAGCTTGCGGCGTGCATACCGAACTTCCTGATACTGGAGTACCTCGTTCAAGAGGTAGCATGGCGCGAGACGGTCATCACAAACCCGCCACAGATTGAGCATGGGTACGCGCATCTTCCGACGGCGCCCGGGCTTGGCATAGACCTTGTCGAGAGCGAATGCGTCGCGCATCCTTATAAGCCGGTTGACCTTTCCTTGTTCAGCGATTCGCCGGACAAGAACGTCATGAAACGAACCAAGGAATGACAGCAAGAGGACATTTGTTATGCAGTTCTTGACGAGACGCGTCTGGACGCCGGTTGCTTGTTGAATGAGCGAAGCAGGTCTAACCTAGCGCAAAACCGGTAAGCACGGTCTATCAAGGCATGTGTCCGCACAGAAAGGGAGGTGTTGCATGAGGCTTGCAGGTAAAGTCGCTATCGTGACGGGAGCTGCAGCTGGTATCGGTAGAGCTACGGCAGTTCGGTTCGCCAGAGAAGGAGCGAAAGTCACCGTCACGGACATTGACGTTCCGGGAGGTAAGGAGACGGTTAAGCTGATCAAGAAAGATGGTGGCGAGGCGATCTTTGTTGAAGCTGACCTCCGGAAGGAAGGGGACATCAAGCAGGTCGTCGCACAAACGGTCAAGAAGTTTGGCAAGCTGAACGTCCTGTTCAATAACGCGGGAATCATGTGGTTCGGCACGACCATGGATGAGACCGCAGTGAATTTTGACAACGTGATTGCGGTCAACACCCGGTCAATCTTCCTCATGAGCAAATATGCGATACCTGAAATGGAAAAGGCTGGTGGGGGATCAATCATTAACATAAGCTCCGTGACCGCGTTCCGCACGTCGTCGAGCATCTGCGCTTATGCTGCATCGAAAGGGGCTAACTCGGCGATGACGCGAACGATGGCGCTCGATTGTGCACGGAAAAATATCCGGGTTAACTCTGTCATACCGGGCACCATAGATACACCGATCGTCCATCGCTATCTTGCTACGATAGAGAACCCGCAGAAGATCATTGATGCGCTTGCGGCGAACCATGCGCTCAAGAGAATAGGGAAACCTGAAGAGGTAGCGAACGTGGCGCTGTTTCTCGCTTCGGACGAAGCGTCGTTTGTTACAGGAGCAGGTTACGCCGTAGATGGCGGGTTCTTGATCTCTGGCGAGATACCGAGCGAGTGAGAAGCGTGCGCAACCGGGTCGGACTACTTTGTCTCGACGGATTTTTTGCTTCGTGTTTTCTGAAGCCTTACCTCTATCGTTTTTCGTTCCAGCAACGATAGAGATATATCTATCACCTCGCGGGCTTCATCCGGCGTTATTGTCCCGATGGCGACCATATCCTGGTCGCGTATGGTCGCCCATGAAAACGCCAGACCCACGAGCGGATGCAACCTGCCTGCCGCAAGCGGCTTGATCGTGATAACGGGCTTCTTAGCTTGCCAGATCAGCCGCTGGACCCAGTCCACTTCAATCTGCATGAGGAAACCAGCCGCATTGTAAATCTGAATATACGACGCAACGTCGAGACCGGTCTGGTCCGCATAGATAAGCGATTCCGGCATGTGCGTTGATAACCCCGGGATCATACCGCGTTCGCGGATCATTGCCAGGTACTTTTCCATATCCCGAATTTTGCGTGCACGACGGTCAACGAGCGCGTCCGTGGAACTCTGATGCGGCATACACATGGCGGCGCCGATCGCTGCATTTGCATCGAGAATACGCGCCGTGTCGGATAGGGCTGCGTCTCCCTCGTCTATGTTGAGCGCGGGGGTAGCGATCTGAATACATTTTCTGCTGGTTCGGTCCTCGGCATCCTTGATAGCTTCCGCAAGATGTGTCGCATCCGGTCGAACGCCCATGATCGTGTCCACGCCTGCTTTCATGAACACTTCTACGATATCCGCGATCCGTTTGGCGGTCATGGTCTCGACTATCTGCCGGTCTTTCGCGAGGCTTGTGTGGGAGAATCCCAGAAACCAGTTTGACCCCATGATCATCCGTGATACGGACAGGTTTTCGATCTTCGTTCTCGGAAAGTCTGACATCCTTCTTATCCTTTCAACTTGAAATCGCCATCTGGGCGAGCTTGCTGCAAACTCGAATCTACCTGAGACATCCGAGGAGTAATCTTTACGCCTGAGCCGGAGAAATGTCAAGTCACTACGAGAGGATCGGAGCACCGTTTGAGCGTGGAACGTCGTTCGGTGTATCCTTACCCCGTCAACGAGACGATAGTGTGGAAGCGACTGAAAGGGAACAAACATGGCGGCATATCGCGAGCTGGCTAAAGAAATTCCTGTGTTTGGCGAATATGACGTTATCGTTGTTGGCGGCGGGACCGCGGGCGTGACGGCAGCAATCTCGGCGGCACGGCTTGGCGTCAAAACGCTTGTCGTCGAACGGTACGGGTTTCTCGGCGGACTGGTGACCGGCGGACCGACCGGTATGCATACCTTTTTCAACTGTTACCACGACGAGAAGAGCAGCCCGAACGTGCCGGGGTCCAGAAAGAAACAGTTGATCAAGGGGCTGCCTCAAGACATCGTAGATCGCCTCAAACAGGCGGGTGGGGGACTCGGACATGTCGAGCTTGAACTGTCGAAACGGTTCATATCGGTGCTGACACCGGTTGATCCGGAAGTCTATAAATGGCTCGCAATGGAGATGGTGCTCGAAGCTGGCGCGGAAGTCCTGCTGTACACCGTCATCTCTGACGTCATTTGCCATGGCGGCACCGTGAAAGGTGTCATCATCGAAAGCAAATCGGGCAGGGAGGCTATCCTAGCCAAAGTTGTCGTTGACACGTCAGGCGACGCGGACGTTGCCGCTATGGCAGGCGCACCGTTCAAGTTCACCGAACGATGGGGCGTATCTATGAACCTGCGGATGGTGGGAGTTGACGTGGACAGGTTCGCTGACGCGATGATCGAGAAAGGTGTCGTCCACCATCTCGGTCGCGCGGTCAAACTCGGGTCAAACAAGGAGTCCGTCGTGCGGATAGGATGCAGTTTTGTTCCGTGGAAAGATGAGATAGAGCGGCATGGCGCAGCTATCGGAGGTATTTTCACCACCTCGATGCGAGACGGCGAACTGACCCACATGAACTGTACGGGTATAGCCGTCAACGGCGTTGACGTCCGCGATATGACGCGAGCTTCGATCCATCTCCATCGCCAGATACGCAACGTCGCATCGTTCCTGCACGATTGTATCCCCGGATTCGAACGCGCGTATCTCGTCGCCACCGGACCGTTACTCGGCGTCCGGAACACGCGATTGATTGAAGCTGTCTTTGACATCCCGCGCGATTATGTGCTCAAAGGCGAAGGCGCAGACGACGAAATCGGTCGCTTCGGGTTCATAGACATGAGCGAGTATGAGATCGAAAACGCGGGATCGTTCGGTATCCCGTATCGGAGCCTCGTTCCGAAGGAGATTGAAGGTGTCCTGATTGCAGGCAGGTCTATGTCAACCGATCCTGTCGTCCATAATGCCACCCGAAACGTCGGGTGTTGTATGGTGACCGGTCAAGCTGCAGGTACCGCTGCGGCTCTCGCTGTCCGCGAGAATGTCATGCCATCAAAACTCGACGCCCGATTGCTCCGCGACGTCCTCGCTCAGCACGGCGCATGTTTTGAGTGACTGCGGGCTAATCATGCACCTCTGCCTGGAGGGGCAGGTTTCAAACCTGCCCGCGGTGCGCTTCGTGGTTTGAAATGCCAACGAATTGACCACGGACAACACGGATACTTAAGAACGTAACCTCCTCAAGAAAGCGGGAAAGCGACTCTATTGAGTCTCGTATAGACAAAAGAAACTCGGGGCGGGTGGTAGCGCCTGCATCTTGCGGGCAGTTGTAAGGGCGTCCCGCCCTCACGTTTTCGGGAGCGAGACGCTCCCCAGACCGCTGGCGAGGACGCCAGCGCTACCTGGCAAACGTGTTTCATTAGCAACGCGAGAATCAATAATATGACCGCGGCGTCAATGCCACAAGGCCGGTCAGATATCTCTTGACTTCGAAAAGAAATATCCGTGTAATAGAGATGGAATCACAGGACAGACTGCATGAAACTATGAGGTATCTGCTCCATCTATAGGGCGGCGATGTGAGAGCAAGCCCGAGTGCATGTCTGTGTTGCCACAGTTCGCGCAAGAAGGAGGGAGAAGAATATGAAGTTCCTCATCACGATATTTCGGGACGAAGATGGGGTGTTTATTGCTGAATGTCCATCCATTCCCGGCTGCATAAGTCAGGGCAACACCGAACAGGAGGCTGAGCAGAATATCCAGGAAGCAATTAAGGCGTGTTTAGAGGTGCGAGCGGAGAAAGGTATGCCCTTAACGGTAACAACCCGTCAGGTCGAGGTCAACGTGTGAGATGCCGGATGTCCCGCTCTTAAGACCTCGCGACGTTGTTAGAACCTTCACGAAGCTGGGTTGGGAAGTTGCCCGTCAACGAGGAAGTCACATCATTCTCACGAGGCGGGGGCATATAGCAACCCTCTCAGTCCCAAACCATCCTCAGGTGGCTCGGGGTACGCTTCGTAGTTTGATTGCAAGAGCGGGGATCACTGTGGCTGAATTCCTTCAGGCGTTGGAAAAATGAAAGCACACGTTAACGCATTCCAAATGCCCTTTTCCATGGTCCAAGCTTCAGGCGAAACCGCGGCAGAGAAAGGAGGTAGATGAACATGACAGGTCATCCGGTCAAGTTTTCGATTGAGTACCCTGAACGGCAGTCCAGAGGGATTCTGCTTTTGAGAACCGTTCTCCGGTGACGACGGACAGAGAATTGAGGCAGCGGAGCGTTCTTGACCAGTGCACGCCGAAGGTTGTCCGTGAATAACGCAGTCAATTTCGTGGGATTCGCTGTGGCGTCCCGCGCGGGGGGCAGAACAATAAAATGGCTCGACTTATTGAACATGCTCTGAAGTTACTTCGAAGGCTGTCTGGGAATTCACACTGCTATCAAGAGCTGGTCGGACGGTTTAGGACGGCGATAGATCGCGCGGCGCGTTCCCATGCGGCATACGTGCTGGCGGAGAAAGGGCACGAGATCCAGAGGCTCGGACGACATGAGGATGCTATCGCCATCTATGATGCATTGGTCGCGCGCTTCGGAGGGGTGAACGATCGTGAGGTGCAGCAGCAGGTGGCGTACGCGTTGGCGAGCAAGGGTTACGCGCTTGAGATGCTCGGACGATACGACGAGGCGATTGCGGTCTGTGATGAAGTGATAAAACGGTTCGGTGACGCGACGGGAACCTCTCTGCGCGAGAGGGTTTTGGATTTATCGAGCTCACTAGATACGAGGAAGCAATTTCCGCTTACGATAATGTGGTGGCGTGCTTTAGCGAGAACGCTCAGCCTGGTGTCCGGGAGCAGGTCGCAAGGGCGATGGTGGACAAGGGATATGCACTGCAGATGCTCAACCGATGGGACGAGGCGATCGCGATTTACGATGTCGTATTGAAGCGTTTCAGCGAGGCGACAGATCCGACCATTCGTGGGGACGTCGCATACGCGTTGGTCAACAAAGCTTTCGACTTGCGGAGGCTCAATCGCCACGAGGAGGCGATGGCTGTTTATGGCGACGTTTTGACACGATTTGGAGAAATGACAGAACCCGCGATTCGCGAACAGCTGGCGCGAGCCTTGGTCGGCAAGGGCACCAGCCTTGAGGCGCTCAAGCGACATGACGAAGCAATTGCCCTGTATGACGAAGTCGTAAGACGGTTTGCTGACGCGACGGAATCCCTCGCCTCCGAGGGTGTGGCACAGGCGTTAGTTAACAAAGCAAATCTGCTCTGCCAGCTCGCTCGGAGCGAAGAGGCGGTTGCTGTTTGCGATGAACTCGAAAAGCGGCTTGGCACGCCGACCGAACCAGCGCTACGGGAGTTTGTGGCGATGGCACTCATCTATAAGGGTATCGCTTTTGTGCAACTCAAAAAGGACGAGCAGGCACGCGAGCTGTTTCTGGAGGTTGTAGAATCTTGGGCAACCGATCTGATCGTGGAGAGCCGGTTGGATAGAATCATCGCGCTTGCCGGATTACAGCGGTTCGACGACGCGCAGCAGTTGCTTGAAGATCTTGTCGCGAAGCGAGCGCTTGATCTTGGGATGGCCGACGGTTTGTTGTGGGATCTTGAATTGCTTGCGTCCGTGCCCCAGGTTCCTGAAGGGGTTCGGAACTTCGTGGAGCATGCGCGTCGGACTCTGGATCCGCTTGATCGTACTCGGCGTACTCCGTCCGACTGATACGGCGCGCGCCGCGTCAGCGTGAACTTCGCGACCGTGCTTCCGGGATCTCCAAGTAGATATAGTGATGGATAAAGCGATAGCCCTTGTGGTATTCTGGTGAAGACAAATGCTGACTGTGATTTTGCGAGGAGAGGGCATATGCATCTGATGCTTGAAGATGTGATCAAGTTGCTTGTTGCGATTGTCGCCGGCGGACTTGTCGGCGCAGAACGGGAGTTTCACGACAAGCCGGCTGGGTTCAGAACAATCATCATGATCTGTCTCGGTTCGACCCTGTTCACGATGCTTTCGCCACGGTTGGGCGGTGACCCGACCAGAATCGCGGCCAGCATCGTCACAGGCGTTGGGTTCCTGGGTGCTGGTGTGATTCTGCGTGACGCAGGTCGGGTAGTTGGTCTGACGACAGCGTCCACGGTCTGGCTTGCTGCGGCGTTAGGCATGGGGATAGGCGCGGGACACTACCTCCTTTCGGGCGCAGTCACAGTCGTTGCTATGATCGTTCTATGGGCTTTCCCGGAGGTCGAAGAGCGGATTGATAATGCCCGGCACACGCGAACCTATGAGATTGTCTATCTGATAGGGAGCGAGAAGTTCATGCAACTTGAGAGCCTGTTCCATGAATGCGGGCTTCACGTGAGACGCTGTAAACACGCGAAATCGGGCGATCGCGTGACCTGTTCGTGTGAGACGCGGGGTTCGGTCAAGAATCATGAGCGTCTTATCGAGAAGCTCCTTGCCGATACGGATGTGAAAGAGTTCCGGTTCTAGGTCCTGCTGTACAGCGTCGTTCCTGCTTCTGTTGCGCTGCACGCGCTGCCACTATTGAAAGCGCAAGCATGGCTTGCTCACTTCACATAAAGGGGCTTATGTTCGGGCGGGTTTGAAACTCGCCCCTACGTGATGGCGCGACAGGAGGGGGCAAGCCCCTCCCCTACATGACAGCGTGACGGGCGGGACGCCCGTCCTGCCATTTGTTTTTGCTCGTGATTGACGTATTCCGCGTCTGGCGCTTATAATCGCGCAACGTCTATGGGCAAATGCGGGTATGCGAAGACACAGGAAGGTCATTCTGCAAGTACACGCGTGTTGGTGAAGACTGGGAGCTTGACGCGAGACGCTGAGATGGCGAATCGAGAAGGAACGAGGGATCTAATGAAAGCGATCTTTGACGGAATCGTGTGTGTGGTC
>Ga0315277_10012467_pt1 | contig 10656 bp, 8 predicted proteins | sample YL17G05_15_MG_FD_203695 | JGI IMG/M metagenome (GOLD analysis project Ga0315277, IMG submission 203695) | Sediment microbial communities from Yellowstone Lake, YNP, Wyoming, USA - YL17G05_15 | ecosystem: Environmental > Aquatic > Freshwater > Lake > Sediment | place: USA: Wyoming | collected... | reverse complement strand
AGCCCGGCCGCACTTGTTCTTCCGGGCCGCCGTGCACGTACACCAGGCACGGCACCTTGGCGTTGGCCGGCAGGTTTTTCGGCAGATAAACAAAGGCCGGCAGGCGCATTTCGTCGATCGTGGGAAACTCGATCAGTTGCGGCGTGACAAAGGATTCGGTCGGCACGCCACCGGTGCTGGAATGCGTGAGGCGGGTCGCTTTGCCGGTCAGCACATTCGACAGGTAGATATCGGCCGGGCGATCGGCGCTGGAAAACTGAATCGCGAGTTGGTCGCCGTCCGGCCCGAAAGCAATGCTTTCGATCAGGCCTTCGGGCAAGGTGGGCGGCGGCAGCAGGGTTTTGGTGTTGATGTTGCCGAGCACTATTTTGGAATAACCGCCGTAATTCATGACATAGGCCATCAGGTCGCCTTTTTGCGAAAAGGTCAGGATTTCGGTGTTCCACTTTCCCTTGTCGAGGTATTCCAGCTTACGTTTCTTCACGTCCAGAAAGGCGATCTTGACAAATTCGCGCCCGAGGTCGCTGAGCAAATAAACGCCTTTTTCCGCATGCGAACCCAGCGGCCAATTTACTTCTTTGTACGTGGCCCAGCCGGAATGCGGCGTCAGCCATACCGGCTTCTTGGGCTCGAACAGATCCACCAGGTAGAGGTTATTGTTGAAACTCGATTCGGTTTCCGTCACCACCAGATAGCGGCCGTCGGGGCTGAAAACAGCAGGAGACAGATAAGCATCCTTTTGCATCACCAGGTCGGCTTGCCGCGTGAGGAGATTCAAGACGTAGATATCGAAGAACGCCGGATCGCGCAGGTTGGCGGCATAGGCGATTTTTCGACCGTCGCGCGACCAAATCCCGGCGTTAAACACCGCCGTATCGGGACCGGTGATTTTTTCAATCGTCGAACCGTTTTGATTCATCAGGTATAACTGTTCGCGTTCGTTGCCGTTCTCCGCCTTGGCGAACAGGATCCGCTGTGGGTCCGTCGGCGACGGGGTGACGTAAGCGATCGGATCGTCGAAGAAAGTGAGTTGCAACGGATATCCGCCGCCGGCCGGGATCGACCAGACCTGATAGGTGCCGGTGATATTGGTCAGGAAAATCAACCGGCTGCCGTCGGCCGACCACGCCGCTTTAGCGGCTTGACGGATTTGCAGATAATCATCGATGGTATAAGGCGAACCATGAACGAGTTGGGGCGTCTCATTCGCCGCGAAAACCAGGGAAAAAACCGCCAGCATCAGCAGCAAAATCAGTCTGACTGCGCGCTCCATGGTCTCTCCAATCCTCAAATTTAACGGCGATTGAAGCACTGCGTCATAAAGGTGTCAATGTGTCCGATTTCGGCCTTGTTTTATCAGGCGGCGGGCGGCTAGAATGTTTTTTCCAATTCAGAAGGCGGTTATATGAACCATATTTGGATCGAAAATATTGCCGACGGCCAATTGGTGGACGGGGTGTACTATTTACGGGCGAAAAACCTGGGCACCAGCAAAGCCGGCAAACGGTACCTCACCTTGACGCTCAGCGATCGGACCGGCGAATTGGAAGGCAAAATCTGGGAGAACGCCGAAGAGTTCGACGCCAAAGCCGCCCCGGGCGATTTTATCTTCATCCAGGCGCGGGGCAACGTTTGGCAGAATCAGGTTCAACTGGTTATCAATTATTTCGAACGCGTGAATCAGTCGGAGGTCGATTCAAAACTATTTTTGCCGGTGTGTCCGCGCGATACGGCGATTTATTGGAGCGCGGTGGAAAAACTGGTGGCCGGGCTCGGCGACGCGCCGCTGCGCGCCTTGTGCCGCGCCGCGCTCGACGATCCCGAAATCGGTGCGGGACTGCAAAAGGCGCCCGCCGCCACCGCCGTCCACCAGGCCTATATCGGCGGGCTGATCGAGCATGTCTGCTCGATCATGCTGCTGGCTCATCGAATGTGCGAACAATACCCCACGCTGGACCGGGATCTGCTGCTGGCCGGCGCGCTGTTTCACGACCTGGGCAAGATCCGTGAATTGTCCTACGCCCTGGTGCTGGACTACACCGACGAAGGCAAGCTGATCGGGCACCATGTGTTCGGCATCCAATACCTGAACCGCCTCGCCGAAAAAATCGAAGACCTGCCGCGCGAGCGGGTGATGCAACTCGAGCATATGATTATTTCACATCACGGCCGGCCGGAGTTCGGTTCGGTCAAGCCGCCGATGTTCGCCGAAGCCGCCGTCCTGCATCACATCGACAATATCGACACCAAGGTTTTCGGTTTTCTCGAGGCCGAAGCCTCGATCACGCAGGGCAATTGGTCGGATCGCAAATGGTTCCTGGAAACCGCGGCCTTCCGCCTGGCCCGCCCCGGGCGCCCGGGTTACCGCTTTAATTTGCTTCCGGAAAAAACCGGGAAAAAAGATAAAACCGATGCGGATCTGCCGTTATTCACCAAGTGACGCGCTCGCCGACCAACGGAGGGCAACTTCCTTTAATCGGCGTCTCAATTTCCTTAACACCAAAGGGCGGCGCCAATGATTAACAGCCGAGTGGTGGCCATTTTCCTGATTATCGCGTTGGCCGTGGGGCACATCGCCGTTTTAAAACATCTTACCGCGGACATTACGGAACTGGCCCGCCATCCGGTCACGGGCGCGGACCGCGCCCGGACGATGCGCCTGCAAATGCAGGTGCTGATTCTGGCCGATCTGGCGTTGATCGCCGGTCTGATTTTCTGGTCGGCCATGCTGGCTTTTCGCATGCGGGAATATCGGCAAATCCGCGGGCAATTAGCCGACGCCCGCAAAGCCCTCGAAATTGAGCGCACCCTCAGCGCCTCCGACACGCGGCTGCACCTGATGTTCGAAACCGCCGATATCGGGGCTCTGCTTTTGGACGACAAAGGCCTGGTGCTCTCGGTGAATCGCAAGGCCGCCGGCCTGCTGGAACTGGACCGGCACCGCACCGGCCGGCAATCCTTTGCCGACTTTCTAGCGCCCCAGGCCGGGATTCGGCTCGAGGATCTGCAGCCGGCCCTCCAAAACGACGGGCCGCAAATGTTGAACGTCACTTTACGCACCGCCAAGGGACGGGATCTCGAAACCAGTATCTGGTTCAACTCTTTCGAAGACGTAACCGGCGAATCGTTGACCTCCGCGTTTTTTCAACCGCTCCATCCGGCCGGAACGGCGACAAAATCATCCGCTTTGGAGCCCGATATCATCCTGGTGGCGGATGACGAGGAGTTGATTCGGCTGCTGGTTAAAAACATGCTGGTGCGCATGGATTACACACCGCTGCTGGCGGCCGACGGCGAAGAGGCGCTGGCGCTGTACGACAAATATCGGGAACGCATCGCCGGCGCCGTCCTGGATTTGATTATGCCCGGCTTGAACGGCGAAGAAACCGCGCGGCGACTGTGGGAAAAAGATCCGCGGCTGCCCATCTTGTGCTGTTCCGGTTTTACGCAGGAAGAATTGGTGGAGGATTTGGAGCCGGGCCAGCTCCTGCGCAAGCCTTTCAGTTTCGAAGAATTCGAGCAAGCTTTAAAAGCGGCGCTCGGGAAAAACGCCGAACCATGAGGCGGCGTTTGACTTCGACCATGCTGGTGCGGCCTTTATTGCTGGCCTGCGGTCTGGCCGTTTTTCTTACCGCCTGCTCCGCAAAACGCGAGTTGCGCCGCGAGTTCGGCCCCTGGACCACCGCCGAAACCAACGGCCTGCGAATCCCCCTTCCGGCCAATTACGTGGCGGTCCAGCAAGGCTCGCTGACTATTTACCAGCCCGCGCCGGGCCGGGAAACTCTGCCCTGGCTGGGCGTGAGTTGGCTGCCGAAAACCGAAGAGCCCATGAGTCCGAAGGACATGCTGGCGCGCGTGCGCCCGCGGAACCCGCCGGAAAAGTTGAAAATCACCGAAGTTGCCGCCCGGATCGCCGGCGTTAAAGTTCCCGGATTCGAAACCGCGGATGACCAGGTGCACGGATGGATCTACGTTTTATCGCGCGACAAGCAAGCGCGCGGAGCGCTGATGATCGCTACGCCGGCGCGTTGGGGCAAGGCGCGGGCCGAGGCCTATCAGAGTTTGGTGGTTTCCGGAGTAGAGTTTATCGGAGACGACCCGCAATGAAGTCCCGGCTTCTTCTCCTGTGCTGGCTGCTCCTGGCGTGTTTCGCCGCGGCGAAAGAGTCCGCCGTCGACCCGGCGCATCGGTTTCTCGGTTCCTGGGCGGGTCCGGCCAACGTTTACGACGATCTGCAAATCGCCAAACCGACCAATGCCCAACTCACGATTTCCCGCGCATCGAATAAACCGGATTTGTACGTGGTGGAAATGACCGTTTACAAAGATCAGCTCATGCGTTTCACCAAGTGCCGCCTGGCGGATGAAGGGCAATTAAGGGTGCAGGACGATTTAATCGTCGAAACCCGCCACATTCGCGTTGACGGTTTCATCAAATCGCGTGACGGCCTGCGCCTCGAAGAAGGGTATATCAGCCTGGCCGTGGAAAACGAAAACGGCGATTTTCGTCCCTATTTCACGGTAAAGTTCGCCGCCAAACGCATCCTCCCCGCTCCCACCCCCGCGCCGGAACCGCCGAAATGAAATTCCGCCGAATCTCGTCGGCCGCACGCGGCGCACTGCTGCTTATCGGTTTGAGCATCCTGATCGGCGCCATTGCGGGACTGCTCGAAGAGCACAGCCAAGGCTATTGGAAATGGTCGACCCATTTATTCTGGCGCCTGCTCGCGCACGACACGCAAATCGGAGCCGTCGCGGGAGTGATTTGGGCCGCGTTATGGCTCGGCCAATTTTTAATGCTCGGTCTATTACTGCGCCCGCGCCGGGTGGTCGTGATCCTAGCCGGCGGTTGGTTTAGTTGCGGCTTGCTTTTGTCTCTGGCGCCATCCCTGCTGAAAAATCTGGTGGAACGCACCCCGGCGGCGAAATTGCCGCTGTTCGCCAATAACCCCGCGGCCATGAACGCTTTTGTTTCTAAAATCATCAACGGGGCGCTGTTGCCCGAACGAATTCTGGACATGTTCCTGGATCATACCTGGCTGTTTTTACTCCCTTTGCTGATTCCCCTCCTGCTGGGTTTGATCGTTTATTTTTTCGTGCATTGGCCGCTCCGGCGGTTTCTGAATGCCGAAGACGAATCGCGCGTCCATCTCCGAAGATGGTTGATCTGGGCGATCCTGACGGTGTTGCTCGGAGCCGGACCTTCGGCGTTGGCGGCGTTGACCCGACCCGCATCGATTCCGCAACCTAACCTTGTACTGATCAGCATCGATACTTTGCGCCGTGACGCGGTGGGCGCTTATGGCGGTCAAAGCGGGGCCACGCCGAATCTGGACCGCTTGGCGCAGGAAGGCGCGCGCTTCGCCACGGTGCGCGCGCCGGCCAGTTGGACGCTGCCGTCGCACGCCGCGATTCTGACCGGCCGCTGGCCTTGGCGACTGGGCGTGCGTCGCGTGGCCGGGGCGCTGGAGCCGTCGGCGGTCACGCTGGCCGAATTGCTGGCCGCGCGGGGCTACGATACTTATTCCGTGGTGACCCACTTGTTTGTGGATGCGCCATACGGCCTGGGCCAGGGTTTCGACCGGATGGATCATCCGTTGTCCGAACTGGCGCCGGATGCGGAAAAATACGCCCGGCGCTGGCTGCGGGACCGCGACCCGAAAACGCCATTCTTCCTGTTCGTGCATCTGTATGATCCGCATTGGCCGTATCAGCATCAGATGCACGTGCCGGATAAATTCCTGGCGGATATTTCTCCGGACGACCGGCGGAAGGTGGAAAGCTACACCAATGCCTTCGACGTGGCCCTGCTGCTGCGCGACGGTCCGCCCGAATTAACCGCCGCCGCGCGGGCGCTGTATCTGAGCGAAGTCTGGGCCGCGGATCACGCCGTGGGGCAAATTGTGGCCGAGGCCCGGAAATCGGCCCGGCCCACTTTAATTTCCGTCGTGTCGGACCACGGAGAACTGTTCGGCGAGCATCGGCAATACGGGCACGGCCTTACGCTATTCGAGCCGGAAATCCTGGTGCCCTGGATCGTGACCGGCCCCGGCGTACCGGCAAATCAGGTGCTCGAGGAAACAGTCGGGCTGATCGACGTGGCGCCCACTCTGCTGGCGCTGCTCGGATTTTCCGGAGCGCCAGCGGAGATGGACGGGATGGATGTGGCGCCGGTCTTGCGCGGATCCAAGATGCCTTGGCCGTCCCGTTGGCTGGCGGGCGAAAATATGTTTCTAACCAACACGCCCGCGCGTTACTTGGCCGAAGGCCATCGAAAATGGTTCAGCGGCGTAACGGCGCAACTGAAATCGGAACGGGTGTCCATCCCCGCTTACTACACGCTGGTGGATCGGGACCCGCAGGAGGAATTGAAGCTCTCAGCCACGCCGGATGTTCGGGAATTGAAAGCGGCCGAGGAACAATTATTCGCCGGCGCGAGCCTCGCGGCGGGCGGCGTGCAACTCAGCCCGGACGAAATAAGGCGCCTGCGCGAACTGGGTTATCTCAAATAAGCACTTGACGCTTTTGGAAAATCAACCGATATTCTACAGGAATCAACTACGGGTGATTATAGTCGTATGACTGTACTAATAGGCATTTTGGTCGTTTTCGGTTGCGTCATTGGCGGATTCTTAGTCTCCAAAGGCAACCTGTTGGTCCTGCTGCAGCCTGCCGAATTCATGGTTATCGGCGGCGCGGCGATCGGCGCGCTGATCATCGGCACCCCGATGCATACGATTAAGCAGATCGGCGCCTCAATCAAGGCTAGTTTCAGCGGCAAGAGCGGCGGAGCCAAGATCTATATGGAACTGCTGCGGGTGCTGTATTCCTTTTCCTCGCTGGTGCGCAAAGAGGGCATCCTGGCGCTGGAAAAGCACATCGAGACGCCGGAAGAAAGCGAAGTTTTTAAAAGCATAGCTTATAATAATAATCTGGTGGCCTACCTGTGCGATTCCCTGCGCCTGGTGGTGCTGGGCATCACGCCGGAGGAATTGCTGGAAATGCTCGACGCCGACCTGGAAACGCGCGAGGCCGAAAGCCACCAGCCGGGCGACGCCCTGAACACCACGGCCGATTCGCTGCCCGGTCTGGGCATTGTGGCCGCGGTTTTAGGCATTATCATCACCATGAACTCGATCGGCGGCGAAGCGGCGATGGTCGGCAAGCACGTGGCGGCGGCGCTGGTCGGCACGTTTCTGGGCGTGTTGTTGTGCTATGGCCTCGTCGGGCCTCTGGCCAACGTGGTCAAGTATGAAAGGCACATCGACCTCATGCTGTTGAAGGTGGCGCGCAGCGGCGTCATTTCGCTGTCCCTGGGCACCAACCCGTTAATGGTTTGCGAGGCGGCCCGCCGCTCGATACCGGAGGCCTACCGTCCCGAATTCAAGGTGATGGAGGACACGCTGCGCGGCAAGTAAACCCCGGCGGGCTCGGCGCCGCGCGCAAAACCGATGGCGGAAAACAAGCGACCATACATCAAGAAAATCGTCAAAACCCACGGCGGCGGTCACGGCGGCTCGTGGAAAGTGGCCTATGCCGACTTCATCACCTCGATGTTCGCGCTGTTCATGGTGCTGTGGATCATGGCCCAGGCCCCGGAGGTCCGCAAAGCGGTGGCGTCGTATTTCATGGACCCGCGCGGCGTGCCGATGGTCCAAACCAGCCACAGCCTGTTGGATAACATCGGCGCCGGCATCATGGATAGCTTGACCAGCCCCGTTTCGATGACCAGCGGCCAGGGCTCCGGCCCGCATTTTTCCAAACCGCTCGACGAAGTGCGGGAAGAAGTTAAAAAGCTCACCAAGGCCGGCCAGCAACTGGAGCAGGTGATCCAAACCATGCCCACCATGGCCTCGTTGTCCGATATGGTCAGCGTGGTAATGACCATGGAGGGCCTGCGCATCGAGTTATCCGATCAGGTCGAAGGCACCTTTTTCGACAGCGGCAGCAGCCAACCCAACGAATTGCTCCGCGCCGTGATCAATGAACTGGTCGCGATGTTGTCGCCGATGGAGAACACGTTGGTGATCGAGGGGCACACCGACGCCCGCCCGTATGCCATCGGCGAGGGCGGCTATTCCAACTGGGAATTGAGCGCCGACCGCAGCAACGCCGTGCGGCGCCTGATGCTCAACGACGGCTTCCCGGCGGCCCGTATCGCCGAAGTGCGCGCGTTCGCCGACCGCCAGCCGCTGCCCGGCACCGACCCCCTCGACGGCCGCAACCGCCGCATCGCCATCCTGGTTCGCTTTACTTTCACCAACGCCGCGCCGCCCCTGACCTTCCCCCTTCAAACCGAAAAGCCCGAACCGCCCGCCGCCCAGCCGTCCGCCGAAACTCCCGCCTCGCCCGTCAACCTCAAGCAGGAGTTGGACAAGGCCGAACAAACGCCCAATGCCGAAGCTGAAGCCGAGGCCAAAGAGCCATAAAAACCTTGTCCTTATTCGCCATTCCTGATTCACACTTCATCATGCCTTTGATTAATTGTATGATATGTTGAGATCAATTAGGGAGAGCGGGGACGCCTGATGAGTGAAAACCTGGATTTGTCGCTGGTCCTGCCGGTATATAACGAGGTGGAAGACTTGGCGCCGCTGGTCGAAAAAACGGTGGCCGCCCTGACGCCGCTGAATCTGCGCTATGAGATCGTGTTAGTGGACGACGGCAGCACCGACGGTTCGGATCAGGCGGTCGACGACTTGGCGGAAAAATATCCGACCGTTCACGCGTTGCACTTCCGGCGCAACTTCGGCCAGACGGCCGCGCTTTCCGCGGGGATCGATCATTCCCGCGGCGACATGGTGGTGACCATGGACGCCGACGGCCAAAACGATCCGGCCGATATTCCCGCCCTCCTGAACAAGCTCAATGAAGGCTATGACGTGGTCAGCGGCTGGCGGCGGCAGCGGCAGGATGAAAAGCCCCGCATGTTTCTCTCGCGGGTGGCCAACCGGCTGATCTCGCGTCTGACCGGCGTGCCACTGAGCGACTACGGCTGCACCCTCAAGGTTTACCGCCGGGAAATCATCCAGGACGTCCATCTGTACGGCGATATGCACCGTTTCATTCCGGCGTTGGCCAGTTGGGTCGGGGCGCGGGTAACCGAGGTCCCCGTGCGGCATCATCCGCGAATGCACGGGCGCAGCAAGTACGGCATGAACCGCATTTTCCGCGTGCTGCTCGATCTGCTGACGGTGTTATTCATGCTGCGCTGGTCCACCAAGCCGATCCGCTTCTTCGGCGGCATCGGTCTGGCCAGTATCGCCCTGGGCCTGTTGAACTTTGTCATCGTGGTGCTGATGAAAATCCTGGCCGGTGTCGATATGTTCGCTTACCCGTTTTTTTTGATCGGCATCTTTCTGACTTTGATCGGCGTGCAGTTTGCGCTGATGGGTCTGTTGGGTGAAACCAACGTGCGGATCTATCACGAAACGCAAAAGAAACCGACTTACTATCTGCGGGAACCGAAAGCGGCCGGTATAAAACCGGGGAAAGCTTTAAATGGTTGAATAATGTCACGGTCGTTGTTCGCATGCATGACTTTGGCGCTGCTCTTGGTTGGGGCCTGCGCCGACCGCAACGATTCCGATCCAGCTCACCACGATGCGACCCAGCCTGCCCCCGTCGCGGCGACCAACGACCAAGCCGTTGGCCTGGCCGCTTCGGCGGATGATGATACGGCGGAGCCGCTGCCCATTACGTGGGTCGCTTGCGCCGAGTTTCTGCCCGCGCCCATCGCCATCCTGCTGCCCGATTACATTCACTGCGGCCGGATTCAGGCGCCGCTGGATTTCCAACAACCGGCGGGAGAGCAAATTGACGTTCGGTTCGCCGTGGCGCGGGCTGAAAACAGTTCGACCGAGGTTGTCGCCGTTCATCTGGGCGGGCCGGATCCGAATTTTAATAATCTGACCCTATTCACGTGGTGCGCCAATAACTTCCTGGTGCGGGATTTGCACCCGTTGTTCAATCTGTTGTTCGTGGAGTCGCGCGGAGCCGCCACCTCATCCACCCCGCTGGTCTGCCCGAAGGAAATGTGGGGGCAATTTTATTTCGGTAAAAAAATGTTCCGCAACCTGGTGGTCCAATGTCTGGACAGCCTGGCGCCCGAAAACAACCCGGCGTTCATGTCCACCATCGACAGCGCCCGCGATCTGGACCTGGTGCGCCAGGCCCTGGGCGTGGACCAATTGCGCCTGTTCGGCAACAGCTATGGTTCGCGGCTGATGCTCGAATATTTGCGGCTTTTCGGCGCGAACGTCTCCGCCTATCTATTGGATTCGGTATTTCCACCACAGACCACCGGACAACACGATCTCGACCGTATCCTGAAAACCTTGGCCGCCGATTGCGACGCCGATCCGGCGTGTCCCCTGAGCGGCCAAAAAGTGTGGCAAGACACCGGCGCGCTGTTGGAGCATCTGGATGGCCGGCCGGATTCGGACGGCATCATTTGGCCGGACAGCCGCGATCTGACGCGGGATTTGTTCCATCTGGGTCTGGCGCCGGACGTACTGGCGCAGTGGCCGGCCGTGCTGGCCGACCTGGAAAACGGCAACAATCTTGCGCTCAGCCAGTGGCATCAAACGGCCCGCAACGCCGGCTGGCTGCGCAAGGAACTGCCCAAGAATCCGTATCGTTTTAATTTTGATCCATA
>Ga0315277_10012466_pt1 | contig 10656 bp, 7 predicted proteins | sample YL17G05_15_MG_FD_203695 | JGI IMG/M metagenome (GOLD analysis project Ga0315277, IMG submission 203695) | Sediment microbial communities from Yellowstone Lake, YNP, Wyoming, USA - YL17G05_15 | ecosystem: Environmental > Aquatic > Freshwater > Lake > Sediment | place: USA: Wyoming | collected... | reverse complement strand
CGGTGCGGCTGGGGGCCGATGGCTACATAACAAAGCCCTTCGACTCGGCATCGCTTGGCGGAATCATCGCAAAGAACCTCTGCAAAAAAAGCGGGCAGGCTCCCACGGAGAAGTGCGCGGGGGCAATTGCCGATGGGGAGGATCGCCCCGTTGAAACGGAGACTGCGAAAGAATGGGGTTTGAAATTGGATTAATACCGGATTTTATAAGTCTCAATAGTAGTCTGTAACAATCAAGACTGTGGGTATCATCCCCGAAGGGATGGCTTAGCCACGTGAGGCGTTTCGGTGACGGAACGGTCTCTACGTTCGAAGGGTAGGAGATTGCTTCGTCGCTCCGCTCCTCGCAATGACACCTACAGTTTCAATATTGACAGGCTATGAGTCTGATTGTGTGCTAATGGCCGAGAATGTAAGAATCCTGCTGATTGACGACGACAAAAGCTATTGCAGACTCGTCAGCATTGCACTTGGAGAATCGGGGCAGTGCGCCAGATTCGTCGTCTGTGCGGCACACAGCCTGAGCGACGGTCTGGAGTTGCTCAAGAAGGGCAGTTTTGACCTTGTGCTGCTCGATTTGAATCTTCCGGACAGTCAGGGCCTCGATACTTTTGACAGTATTCACAGTGTATCCGGTCAGATGCCGGTTGTGATGGTTACGGGACTCGAAGATGAAGAAACCAGCATAGAGGCCATAAAGAGGGGCGCCAGTGATTACCTCGTGAAGGGATCGGATTCCTTTGGCAGCGTACTATACAGGACGATTCTGTATGCGCTGGAGCGCAAGAAAAGCGAGGAGGCCCTTAGGCTGAGCGAAATAAACTTTCGAAATATCATAAACAAAAGCCCGGACGCCGTTATTGTTACGGACGAAGCGGGAATCATCCTCTTCGCCAACCCTGCGGTCGAAGCTGTTTTTGGCTGGAATTGCGAAGGGCTTCTCGGCAAGGTCTTCGAGCATCCGGTGCAGGCGGGGCTTACCGGCGAGATTGAGCTGGGGCGGAAATGCGGGGGCAAGGCGGTAGCCGAGATGCACGTGGTCGAGACTGCGTGGCAGGGCAAGACCGCCCGTCTGGTATCCCTGCGAGACATCACACAACAAAAGGCCGACCAGGAGAAGATGACCAAGTACCGCGACAACCTGAAGGCCCTGGTGCGAGAGCGAACCGAAAAGGTCGATGCTGAAAAAGAGTTGTTGTCGGTGACATTTTCGAGCATGGGAGACGGCGTTATTGTTGTCGATCCGGAGAAGAGGATCGTTTTGTTCAACAGGGTCGCCGAAGTTCTGTCGGGATGGGAGTTCGAGCAGGTCCAGGACAGGGAGCTTGATGAACTCTTCCGCCTCGCCGACGAGCGGACGAGAGAGCGACTCGAAAGCACCGTTGACAAAGTGCTGCGGTCCAGCAAGGCGGAACTCGGGGGCGATTTCGAGGTGCTGCTTGCGATGGATGGGCGAGAGCATCCGATATCGAGCAAGGCCGCCCCCATCTGCAGGGGCGATGGGAGCATAAGCGGGATCGTGATGGTCTTCCGCGACGTCTCGCGGGAGCGTGAAATCGAGCGATTAAAGCAGGACTTCATCTCATCGGTGTCGCACGAGCTGCGGACGCCGCTTACGAGCATAAAGGCCTACACGGAGACGATTCTGAACGATCCGGATATGTCGGAGGAGACGAGGCGTCAATTCCTGGAGATTATCGATGACGAGTCGAATCGTCTGGCGACCTTGATCGAGGGGCTCCTGGAGATATCGCGGATCGATTCGGGGACAATGACGATCAGACGGGAGCCGGTGGATGTTGGCGCCCTGGCACGACAGGTAGTAACCGCCTTGCAGGCGCTTGCGAAGAAGCAGAGTGTTTGTCTGGAATTGGCCATCGAGGATGATCTCGATATTTTACAGGGCGACGGGGACAGGATTGAGTCGGCGCTGATAAACGTGGTGAACAATGCAATCAAGTTCACGCCTCCCGGCGGTCGGGTGTCTGTCTCGGTAAGTCGGCAGGCTGAGGAATTGGTTATCCGGGTGGGCGATACGGGCATGGGGATTCCCAAAGAGTCACTGGCGAGGATTTTCGACCGTTTCTATCGCGTATATCATCCCGGCAAGCACATTCAGGGTACGGGGCTTGGCCTGGCCATCGTCAAGAAGATAGTAACGATGCACGGCGGGAGAATCGAGGTCGAGAGCGAGGTTGACAAGGGCACAACCTTCACGATGTTCTTTCCCTTGACGGCAGTTCCGACGCCGGGGGTTTCGGCAGTAAACTAAGGGGTCAGAACGGACAGCCGAAGACAAAGTATCCTTTACCCTCTTAGAAAATTTAAAGCCTCTAATCCTACCCACTTGCCGGTTCTTTTACGGACCCGATAGCCAATTCTGACCGAGGACTGCAACGTCGGCGAAATCGACCACACCGGATAGATCAATATCCGCGCCCTCGCAGTCGTCCAGAGCGGCACAACCTGTCTCGTGCCAATATCGCGCCAGAACAGCGAAATCAAAACCGTTGACTCCATCTGGACAGACAATATCCCCCTGCGGTATCTGATAGACAAACCTCGGATAATTCGTCCCTTCACAAATCGCCCATATATCCTCAGTCCCATTGGCCGTCTCGCCAATAAAATCCCACCCGGCATCCGTGAAGGTGCTTTTTGTCTTCATTTCTGCGGTGGTTTTAAGTGTCCCTCCAGCGCTATTGGGTTCACCTGAAGTCTGATTATCCCAAAACGAACGGGGTGCTCCACCGTAATGCCATAAGAGATTTCGGCACACAAAACACTCGGGATCGCACTCCGCCATAAAGATGTAATCGTTGCCTCCCACTAGACCGCCGACCTTTGTATTTCCCGAAACGCTGCCTGTTGAATAAGAGTTCGTTATATCACCACGGTTGCCCCCTGACAGACCACCTATACCACTTGTTAAACGGTGTTCATCAACAACATATCCAGAACAACTGCCTGTTGAATAACAATTATTTATCTCAGCGTCATTTAATCCCACCAGTCCGCCAATATTATTACCGGTCCCAGAAACCCTGCAGGTTGAGTAACAGTTGCTTATCCAGGCATCCGTAAAGACACAAAAAGTGAGACCTCCTCCTTCTCTGCATGGGAGGGAATAACTTCCATTTTGTCCCACTAAGCCGCCGATAGTTCCTTGTCCTGAAACACTACCGTTTGAATAGCAGTCTCTTATTGTCCCCTGAATATTCGCCTGTACCAGTCCGGCGGCAGAGCTAACTGAGTCAATATCCACATTTTCCATCCCAAGGTTTTTTATCTCACCTCCTTCGCCAACAGTTCCAAAGAGGCAAACCTTTGAATTCCAGATTTTGTTGTCGTTCCCGTCAAAAACTCCTGTAAATGGGGAGCTCCCGTTACCAATCATATAGAACTGCGTTCCGGTGTATCCTGCGAAGTTAATATCGTTGACTAGGGTGAAATATTTATCCCAATCTTGCTCGTGGTCTGCGATGTCATTAAGGTCATCTGCTGTTGCGATTTTATACGGGTCTCCTGGTACACCAGAACCTCCGCTATACCCTCCTCCTACTGGGCTGTCCTCCCACATCAGTCTTGGATAATCCACACCTTCGTCAATCTTCCAGATATCCACAAAATCCCAGCCAGCATCGGTAAATGTGCTTTTAGTCTTCATTTCGGCTGTTGTCTTCTCTGTCCCGCCGGCGCTTGTGAATAAACCGCTGGTTTGGAGATCCCAGAAGCTGCTGGCGACACTACCGTAGTTGTTAAATCCCAACAGGCCGCCGACATCGCAATTGCCGCTGACCGAGCCGGTCGAATAACAGTTGCTGACAGCGCCGGCGTTCCATCCCATCAGGCCCCCGACATCGGAATTGCCGCTGACCGAGCCGGTCGAATAGCAGTTGCTGATAGTGCCGTCCGAGCCCAGTCCCACCAGCCCCCCCGCATAATAATCCGCGCTGACAGCGCTGCTCGAATAGCAGTTGCTGATAGAGCCGTAGTTCTCTCCTACCAGGCCCCCCGCCCAACGAAAACTGCCGCTGACAGACCCGGTCGAATAGCAGTTGATGACAGTGGCGAAGTTGTTTCCCACCAGGCCACCGACGTTACTCGTGCCGTCCGCCGAGGCGGTTGAATAGGAGTTGGCTATAAAGCCGGAGTTCAATCCTACCAGGCCCCCCACATAATAACTACCGGTAACCGCACTACCCGCGCATCTCGAATAGCAGTTGGTGATAGCGCCGGAGTTGCTTCCCACCAGCCCGCCGACATAATATTCGGTTCCGCTAACAGTGCCGGTCAAATAGCAGTTCGTGATAGTACCGCCCTCGTTCCATCCCACCACGCCGCCGACACAGTCATAGCCCGAGATCCAGGCATCCTCTACGCCGAGATTTCTGATTTGGCCGTCTATTCCCAGATACCCGAACAGGCCGACATAATCACTGCCGCTCATATACACATCCGCATTGCGGATGACATAGTCATTGCCGTCGAAGACTCCTGTAAATGCATCGAACCGGTCGACGCCAAGAGGGGTTATCGCGACATCGTTAAGGTCTATATCAGCGGTCAGGATGAAATACCTGCCCCAGTCTGCCGGGGTCGCCATTAGCTCCTGCCAGTCGGAAACGGCGCTAATCCGAAATGGTTCGGCCTCACTGCCGAAGCCGCCATCGTACTTGGCCTGGGCCGACAAACACCACCCGCAGACAGCAATTAGTATACTCAAACTGACCGATTCTACTTTTTTTGACACGGATTTACACAGATTAACACCGTTTAGGGGTAGTTGGATTCCTGCCTTCGCAGGAATGACAGATACTCTTAAACTCTTGTCAAGACTGTGGTTACGTAAGAGTCTGGCCCCCAAAACGGGCGGTTTGAGTATTGTAGTGATCTTCCCCCAAAGCCTTGAACTACCCATCGCACTCATCTTTTGTCCTCCAACCACGTTAGGGCCATCCCCAAGCCCTTCGGGTTTGGGGATGCCACCCAGTCCATAAAAGCCGCGCTCGGACGGTCAATGTATGCACCCGCAATCCGGGCTGTGTTCCCGATAAGCCGGTAATATAATATCATATTCAGCCGGACTTGTCCAGGTTTTTTTTGTGATTTTTCAGATATTGTCGGGCCCGCTGAAAATCCGGATGGACCTTTTTTCAGGGGGCGTTTGGGTAGGTGATTGCGGCGAGCAGGGCTTTTCCGTATTTTTGCCAGAGCGCCTGGGCGGAGAGTTCGGAGTCGGATGTCTGCATTTCGAATGTTACAATTGGTATCAGGAGACTCAGGCCGGCATAAGAGCCGAGCGAGCCGGGCATTGCGCCGAGCTTATTGACCGGCAGGTCGCAATACTGGGCCATTCTTCGTGCGAGGTCTCCTGCCGGGCCGTCGTAGTCGATGCAGCCGGGCTGGTCTTCGCGGCGTTGATGAAGGCTGATGATTCGGTCGGGGTGGTACTGCTCAATTATCTCAGTGATGATACGTGACTCCGGCTCGGACAGCGCCGATTGCCCGGTCGTTGCAGCTTCTATGCGGTTTGAGGCGGCGAAGTTGCGGTTCAAATCCACCCCCTTGACATTGAAGCGCGTCTTCTGAATGAACCCATCAGGGTTGGCGAGCGGCAGCAGGATTATCGTCCTGCCGTTAACCAGCTCCAGGTGCGACCTGATGTGCTTTGCCAGATTTCTTACCATCGGCGTGCCTGCCGGCTCATCGCCGTGAATAGCGGCCAATATGAACGTAACGTCCGGGCCCTGGCCGAAGACCTGAATTACAATGGGGATGTTGCCGGCCGATGAGCCGACGATGTGATGCTGGCCGAGAAGGAGCGTGGCCGACGAGGGCACTTCGCTGAATCGTGGATAGGGCATCCGCCCTTGGCACCCGGCAATCGCCAATATTGCGGCCAGAAGACCAAAAGCCAACCTGACGGGAATTCTTCCGTTCATACAAGACACTCGTTTAAGGGGTCATTGTCCGTTCCGGACTGCATTGTTAGACTATTATAAGGCATCTTTGTTGTTGTCAAAGGAAAAAATGTGCAAATGCAGTGGCGCTGCTCTTGGAGCTTTGCCATCCCCCCCTGGGGGGAGGCTGCCACCCAGAATTGAGGCGTGCCGAAAAGTCCAGAGAATTGGGGGGCTGAGCCGATTATAGGAGTTAGTGTAAGAAAGTGTATGGGAAGCCCTTCTTTCGTGGCATGGGCATCCCCACAAGGGGCCCGTGGGGCTTGCCCACGCGTCGCACGGCCAGGTCCCACGGACTCCCTGGGGAGATGGCCGTGCCACTTGTCATACGCTTTCTAAGGGTCTTGGTGGCAGGTTTCGGTTTTCGGGGCAACAAAGGGCGTCAATGGCTGAGAATCGCAAGAGAATGAGCGTAGGGGGGCTGGCGGTGATGGGGGTGATTGCTGCTGCGTTTGTGTATTTTGGGCGGGGCTATTATCACAGGGCGATGACGATACATCAGCTTCTGACCGAGAACAAGCAGTTGAAAGAGGCGATCACCAATCTGACCGACGAAGACCAGATAGGCTATGCAAAGGTTCTTGGCCAGGAAGACGTTGACGGCCAGCTCTTTACTCGCATAAAGTTCGTCGAAACGGCCAGGGACGATAAGCTTACGCGGATATTAGAGAAGGAGTACGCGATACCGGGCGACGTTATCCATTTTGACGCCTTGATAGTGAAGTTTGGCGATAAAATGGTGATGGACGGCAAGGGGCGGGCGCTGTACCTGTGGCGGCGGATCTACGGGGATAAGACGCCGCCGGAGAAGGGCTTCGCTATAGAAGAGCCCGGGGCCGAGCCGAGGCGCTACGCCGATCTGCTGGCGGCCCTGCCGATAGAGCACCGGGAGCTGTTCTGGTCGAGCATCTGGGACCTCGCCAACGACCCTGAGATGCTCAAGGACCACGATATCGACGCGATTTACGGCAACGCCGTCTATTCGAGGCTGGAGGAAGGGCTGATCTACGTCTTCAAGATAACCCCCACGGGCCAGGTCTTCATCGAAGTCGTGCCGGATATGTGAGAAGAGGCGCACCGGGGGCTGCCCAAGTTTCTTCACCGCTGCCCGTGTTCTGTATTTCCGCTACCGGCGTTAGTAGCCGCAGGCGGGGTCATACGGATTTCCACAGTCGCACCACTGCTCGGCGAGTTGGACGATCAGGCGAAAATCAGGATCAAGGGACCAATTCGGGACGAGCATAGCGAAATCCCGGAAGTCCACATAGCAATTCTTATCGATATCGCCGGCGAAGGCCTCCTGGCATTCATAGATATAGAATGCACCGTCCGTGACATCGTTGATATCAGGGTTGTCGGCATCTTCAACACGGACCAGAGCCTGGTCGGAGTTCGCATCGGGAACGTGCCACTCGAGCCAGCAGGCATTGTCGATAGAATTCGTATCTACGGGAAGCCAATTCTCGCCGTTGTCGGTCGAGTAGTACAGTTTGTAGCTGCCGCCGCAGGAATCTATAGATCGGCAGTCCGACCAGGTGATTGTGCAATTGGAGTCGGCAATAACGAACTGGCCGGCGTCAGGCGTCTGCACACTAAGTATGTTGGAACTACTACATTCAACGATAGTGAAGAACTCGTCGAGGGTATCGGTTACAGCCGTGGGGTCATGGAGATCGTCGATGCGCAGAAGACATTGGTCGGACACTACGGGCGGTATGAGCCATTCGTATGAACAAGTGTAATCGACTGAATTTGTGTCCACCGGCAGCCAATTCTCACCGGCATCCGTCGAGTAGTAGAGCATGTACCTGTGAGCACCGCAGCCGCCCGCCCGTTCTTCTTCCCAGTGAATAGTGTAACTGTGACCTGTAAACAGGACATCGTCTTCAAGCGGTTGGAGCGTTAGGGGATCGGCGGGAGGTCGTCCAGGGCAGTCTCCGGGAACAGATCTATTGCCGTACCAGTGTTCCAGAATGTCGACGTCGCAGTCATCGACATCGAGATCGCGGTCGAAGTCTGCGCGGGGGTCGTAGTTGAAGTCCTGGGAATATCGCGCCGGCCAGTTCCCATAGCCCAAGTAGGCAGCCTGGGCAACCGCCTGGATAATCGCCAGGTCGTTAATATAGACTCTATATTTTATGAACCCGCCCTGGGCCTGACAGTCGGCGTCGCCATGGCATTGGTATGGGCAGTCCCAGCAGTCGAACCATATATCGGCTTTGGGGCCGGGCGGATCGAGGCATATATCAGCAGAGACTGATGCGGCGTTCAATGCAAGGATTAGCGCAAATGCGAATGCCGTTTTTCGGAACGGTTCGGTCTTCATTGCTTCAACCTCCAGTTGATTCAGATGTTCGCCTGTACAATCTTAACAACTCTATTCTATGTTATCATATTTGGCAGGGGATGTACAAAGAATTTTTTCAAGAATTGATTGTTTTTCGGACGGATTCGGCTTGCAGTTGGGCTTATTAGCCTGTTCGCTCTCAATATCGTGCGCAGAAAACGGCAGAGGCGGCGTGTTTTCTCGCCTGTTTCCGTGCATTTGTCGCTAATTTGCGTCAGCTATTGAGCCTCACGGCATTGGTATAAGCGCCTCCTGCGCGTTTGCATTGGCGAGGCTTGACAGATTTGGCTGGGCGTGCGAGAATCGCTGGTTGGGTCTCTTGAGGTGGTTTGCCAATATGGGTAATTCGGGATTCGCAGAATTATGCAGAATGTAGATTTTGAGATTATTGTAGTCGGCGGGGGGATTGTGGGGCTGGCTTCGGCTTACAAGATTGCATCGGGGCATCCGGGGATTCGGATTGCGGTGCTTGAGAAGGAAGAGACCGTGGCGGCCCATCAGACGGGTCATAATTCGGGGGTGATTCATTCTGGGCTGTACTATAAGCCCGGTTCGGCCAAGGCCCGGACGTGCGCCAAAGGGCGAAAAGAGCTTGTCAAATTCGCTGCCGAGCACGGAATTGCGCACGAGATTTGCGGCAAGGTAATTGTTGCGACGGATGAAAAGGAGCTGAGCCGCCTTGATGAGCTATTCGAGAAGGGCCGGGCCAATGAGATTGAGGGGATTGAAAAGATCGGGGCTGCGCGGATCGAGGAGATTGAGCCGGCCTGCCGGGGAATCGCGGGGATATGGGCGCCGTGCACGGGGATAATTGATTTTGTGCAGGTTGCGAGGAAACTGGCTGAGCTGATAGAAGCGGGGGGGAGCGGCAATAAGGTGCTCACCGGCTGTGAGGTGACCGGATTCGAGAGGCATGATTTCTATACGAAAGTTGTGACGAACCGGAGCGGCTTCAATACGAAATACGTAATTAACTGCGCCGGCTTACAGTGCGACAGGGTGGCAAGATTAGACGGCGTCAAGCCCGGCGTCCGCATAATTCCCTTTAGGGGGGATTACTACGAATTGACCGAGTCGGCAAGGGGCAAGGTCAAGGCCCTGATATACCCAGTTCCGGACCCGGCGTTTCCGTTTCTGGGGGTGCATTTTACTCGGATGATCGATGGGGCGGTCGAGTGCGGGCCGAACGCGGTGTTCTCGTTCAAGAGGGAGGGGTACGGCAAGACGGATTTCAGCCTGAGAGATGCCTGGGATTCGCTGGCCCATTGGGGGACGTGGCGTATGTTTATGAAGAATTGGATGTACGGACTCGGCGAGTACAGGAGGGCGTTTTCTAAGAAGCTGTTCCTGCGGAGCCTGCAACGGCTGATTCCTTCGCTCCAGGCCGATGAGATTAAGCCGAGCAAGGCGGGCGTGCGGGCGCAGGCCCTCGGACCCGGAGGCGAGCTGGTCGATGACTTCTTTATCAAGATAGACCGCAACTCAATTCATGTGCTCAACGCCCCCTCGCCGGCGGCGACTGCATCGCTGGCTATCGGCGATTACATAAATGAGATAGCAACCGAACAATTCGGCCTCAAAGAAACCGCCCCAAAAGCGGATTCAGGGGAGACAATGAAGAAAACCAAGAAGAAAAAGAGGCGGGGCAAAGGGGCTGAAGGCAAGGCAGGTGCAGGTGGCGGCTAAGATTCATAATGCCTTAGGGAAACTGCTTTACAAGGACTACGTAGCGATCGTGCAATGTCACATTGTCAAAGAGCGGTGCTCCGGCTATGGGTGCGAGAAGGCGTTCACCGAGCGCAGCGGGGGCTTTGCGGCGTATCCGAAAGATAAGGCGTATCGCGTGCTGAATATGACGTGCGGCGGGTGCTGCGGCAGGGCGGTGCATCGCAAGCTGAGCCATTTGGTGCGGCGGCTCAAGAAGGAGGATGGGATGGGCAAAGAGCGGATAGTGGTGCAATTATCTTCGTGCATAACCAGAGACAATTACCACTCAACGCCGTGCCCGCATCTCGACTACCTAAAGGGCCTGATAGCGAAAATCGGGCTGCATGTGCGCGAGGACACGGTAATAAACGAGAAATCCCAGAAACGGCGAGGCGAAGGCGTGTATGAGGATCATTGAAGGTGAATTGGTTGACGGGCAAATGTGGAACTGAGAGTCTGTTTGGTGAGGTGGATTCCCGCTGGAGTTTACCCCCTAGGGGCGGGAATGACAGCGGTCGCGGGAGTGACAGAGGCTACATGGGTCACGGTGCGGGGGAGATAGACGAGGGCTGGAGTCATATTGTTCGTGTGGCGTTTGAATCGGCTGCGGATGCTGAGTTTGACTTCTTAGTGCCGGATG
>Ga0315277_10012464_pt1 | contig 10656 bp, 4 predicted proteins | sample YL17G05_15_MG_FD_203695 | JGI IMG/M metagenome (GOLD analysis project Ga0315277, IMG submission 203695) | Sediment microbial communities from Yellowstone Lake, YNP, Wyoming, USA - YL17G05_15 | ecosystem: Environmental > Aquatic > Freshwater > Lake > Sediment | place: USA: Wyoming | collected... | reverse complement strand
AACTCGCTTTTGATTGTGTTAAATATACGAAAAAACGGAATTTTATGTCAATCAAAAAAGGCTACAAGATATGCAAGATATGAAGGAAAGTTTTGTCACGTTTTGAAGATAACAGTTTTGAAGATAATGATTGCCGAAAGAAATCTTGCATCATGGTCGAAACCTATCAGGCAACGATTTCAGGAAGGAGTCAACGCGTCGCTTCCCACAATTTGCCTTATCAAGTTCCGCAATAGAATTTTCTTCACCCCGTTAATCTTAAAGCAAATTCTTTGCCAAGGGCTGAAATTTTGTTGAATTTTATAATCGAGCGACGTTAAAGTATTATTTAAAATTCGGTCAACTTTGTAAAGGACAAAATTCAAGGTCAAATTGCCTACCTGCCTGCCGGCAGGCAGGTATTTTTAACAGTTGCCTATTTTTGTGCACTTCCCGATAAAAACCGCTTGAAGGGGGGGGGGATTAGGGAATTAGGGAATTAGGGAATTAATGATGTGGAAAGCTTCTTAGGAATCCATCCCATCACTGGCATAAGTTGTCCAATAGAGGTCAATAAACGCAGAAGGGAACAGTTCGGTTACCTTTGAATAAAATAAGAACTGGTGTAAAATATCAAAAAACAAGACCCCAATTGTCTTAGAGGGGTCCCCAGTTTCCTTACACGCCAACAAACCTACTGCCCTGTCCCGCTCAATGAGATCTCAAGTGTCGGTGTATCTGGATCGTTCGAGTGAATCTCCAATTTGGCTGCCTTTATGCCTGCCGATGTCGGCATAAATAAAACCTTCAAACTATAACTCTTTTTGCCTTTTATTGTGACACCACTACTTCCCTGAATGCTAAAATCTGTCTCCTCTAACCCGGAAAGCGTTATCACCAGATCTCCTGAACCATTGTTCCCAATCTTTAATGTCTTCGTTACTTTCTTCCCTACCTTTATACTCCCAAAGTCAAGGGAAGTTTGGGCGACTGAAATATCAGGAATTTTCAATGCAAAATCCGCTGTCACAGTTATTGCAGCATCAACCGTGACCGTGCATGTCTTTGTTCCTGAACAACCTCCACCCGACCACCCAGTAAACGTCGAGTCTGTATCGGCTTTCGCTGTCAATTTCACCTTCTGAACCTTCGAATAGGTCTCACTACAATCATCCCCGCAATTGATTCCTGCTGGGGAGCTTGTGACTGTACCGCTCCCTGTTCCAGGTTTCACTACGGTGAGAGTATACAGAGTATGCAGAAGCTGTTCTACCTTTGTTGTCTTTGGCAGCGAGATAATCGTCGCCTCATTCATCGCATAAACCGTCACCGTGTACGTACCCCCGACCGTAAAACCATTGTATGTCCCTTCATACTTACCGGTTTGTTCATTCCATGTGAGATCAAAGGATGGAAGATTTGTGATCGGGATATCCGGTGTGTTAACAAAATCAGGACTATAGACTACCCCCCATACCTTTGTTATTCTCCCTGTTGAAACTATTTCTACCGTAATTGACGCTGAGGTCTGACCACTCAATACCTGATCTGGATTGATGGTACTGATGAGAGGGATATCTCCAGCTGTGGCGAACCCTTTGCCAATGTACTTGATCCTTGCTAAATCCCCATCGTTCTTCCCATTACCAATGCCATCACCATTGTCATCTATCTCCGGATTCTGAGACTTCCCTGCGCCTATCGCTACTCCTACAACATCCTTCGCCATAACATAGGCATCATAGATCTTTGTCCCACCAAAGATCTGGCTCCAAAATGGATAGGAAAAAGACAGTGCCCCTTGGCTCAAAAAATAGGCAGGCTCCCCAGGGGATGTACTGGTGATGAGGATTCTCTGATTTCCTGACGGCGGAACAAGCTTTGATACAAAGCTTCCTGATTCACAGGCATCGTAGATGATAGTGACGAGTCCCTGCATCGTCTGCTGCAGTTCATCCAGCCATGAAGCAAGATCTTCGGCTCTGAGGATCTCTGTCTCTGACATCCTAAATGTCCCATCCCCTCCGTGACCTGTCAGGTAGAGCACAAGGCTTTCAGCATCCTTCGCCCACTGGGTAATTGCACTCTGAAGATTGCTGTTCGTTGCATCTCCATCCACATCAGGTATGCCATCCCCATCGAGGTCAAGGTTCCTGTCTGATGAGAGATAATAAATCGTGTCATTGGTATATCCCTGATAGTTCAGTACACGGTAGGCATAGTTCGCATTCATCTCGGTTGCGTCCCAGAGGTTGTTCCCCTTATATGGACCACTCCCTCCCACCACGATCGCTTTCATGGCTTTGTTACTTGGAGCAGAGAAGGCCTTTTTAAATACCTGAATGCGATTATTACCGGTATCAGAAACATATAACTTGCCGTCCGAACTTATGGCAATCCCACCCGGAGCAGAAAGTTCACCAACGAAACTGCCTAAGGTCCCCCACTTGTTAATGAACTGCCCGTCTGATGTAAACTTCTGGATGCGATCATTGAGCGTATCAGCGACATAGATGTAGCCGCTGCTGTCTGTGGTGATCCCCTCGGGGAAAGTGAACTGCCCATCTCCGATGCTCCAACTTCCCCATTTGGTAACAAATTGCCCGTCTGATGTGAACTTCTGGATCCGGTGATTGTCAGTGTCAACGACATAGACACTACCACTGCTGTCTACCGCAATGGCCTCGGGGTTCTTGAACTGACCCTCTCCACTGCCAGAACTTCCCCATTGATTGATAAACTCTCCGTTGGATGTAAACTTCTGGATACGGTTATTGAGCGTATCAGCGACATAGACATTACCACTCCCATCTATGGCTATGCCTTGCGGCAAGGAAAATTCTCCGTCTCCACTGCCAAAAACTCCCCATTTCGCAATGAACTGTCCGCTTGATGTAAACTTCTGGATGCGGTCATTGTCAGTGTCAACAACATAGACATTTCCACTCCCATCTATGGCTATGCCTGAGGGCAAGGAAAATTCTCCGTCTCCACTGCCAAAAACTCCCCATTTCGCAATGAACTGCCCGTTTGACGTAAACTTCTGGATGCGGTCATTCCATGTGTCAGCGACATAGACATTACCACCCCCATCTATGGCTATGCTTTGTGGCAAATCAAACCACCCGTCTCCATGGCCCGAGCTTCCCCATTTGGTGATAAAAAGTCCGTCTGATGTAAACTTCTGGATGCGGTTGTTCCATGTGTCAGCCACATAGACATTACCCATCCTGTCTATGGCTATGCCAGAAGGAACCCTAAATTCTCCATCTCCGTTGCCATAACTTCCCCATTTTATGAGAAATTGACCATCCGGCGTGAACTTCTGGGTCCGGTTATTGCCTGTGTCCACGACATAGACATTTCCGCTCCCATCCACCGCGATGCCCTCAGGACCCGAAAACTTACCGGTTCCACTGCCGCTCCTTTCCCACTTAGCAACGAACTGGCCATTCGGTGTAAACTTCTGAATTCGGTTATTGTTTGTATCTGCGACATAGACATTCCCGTTCCCGTCTATCGCTATGCCTTTTGGAGAATCGAATTGCCCGTCTTCACTGCCAGCACTTCCCCATTTCGTGAGAAAATCTCCATCCAATGTAAACTTCTGGATGCGGTTGTTCCAGGTATCGGCGACATAGACACTGCCGCCTTTGCCTATGGCTATGCCCAGAGGACCCATAAATTCTTCGTCCCCACTGCCAAAATCTCCCCATTTGGTGATAAACTTTCCATCCGGTGCAAATTTCTGTATCCGATGATTGAATGTATCAGCGACATAGATATTATCGCTGCTATCCAGAGCGATGCTTCCAGGGGCCAAGAGTTCACCCTCTTTACTGCCAGTGGTCCCCCACTTCGTAATGAGATGGCCATTGGTTGTAAACTTCTGGATGCGGTCATTGAAGGTGTCAGCGATAAGGAAATTACCGCTACTGTCTATGGCTATGCCACGAGGAGCATTGAAATACCATGGCTGTCCTAATACAGGCCACATTCTCTCATACTCATAGTTTTCCTCTGAAAAGGAAATAAATGGAAAAGAAAGGGCGAGTATCAAAATAAAGAAAGTATAAAGAAGTGTTTTTGCCAACACTTTACCCCCTGAAATGCTCGCAAGAGGACCCTTTTCGATCCCTCATTCGTCAGAGGAAAATTCATATTCCCTGGCTTTTTCGGGTAAACCACTTTGAGTAATACCTATATCAAGAAATACTGAATTGATCAAACAAATAATTTGGTTTGGCTAAGAGATGGAAGACTGGGACTCAGAATCACCGATTATGGATTGAAATGTTGCATTATGAGGCGAGATTGAAGAATCAGGAGTACAGGAAGGAATCCACCGGAAAGTGGGTTGCGAAGTTCACCTACAAGTGTTCAGTCTGAGGTAATATTCGGTGTTGAAGATTACGGATTGAAAGCAAGTACTGAAATAAGATTCAGGTTGGCTCCAGCTATGCTGTTCAATCCATCGTCAATCCGTCAAAACAAAGCTCATCACCCCTGTTTTGGCGTACCTCTTTAACCCATCCCATGATTCCACATACCAGTAGAGGGTGGATCCGCCCACATCATTGACAAGATCCCGGATTTTCTTCCATTGATTTGGGCTGAGGACCTTCACAAGAACCCCGCCATTGTCGTAAGGATTGGTGATTTTGAATTCTACCTTAGCCTTCTTGGTGAAACTTTCATCATTTCCAAACCATAGCTTGAATTTGACATTGCAATTGTTTTGCCAGGACAGTTCAGGCGATGAGCTTTTGCTTGTGTTGATGATGTTCCAATTTCCCACTGCTTGAGCCGGGTCGACAATGAAGGACCGCACCTGACTTATGATTTTCGGTTGTTTGGGTCGCGTGCCAACCACCCTCCAGTGGACCATTCCCCCAGATCCTCCCGGGATAAGCATCACTTTCTTCCAGATCGATGATTTGACAACCACTCCTGTTACATATCCAGAGGTTATTGCCTTCACAGGAATCGAGGCAAAGCCTGGGTCCAAGGAGAATTGGACCTCATATTTTTTGAAGGTTTCTCTGGCACTCCATAAAAAAGTGGGAAGGGCATACAAGGAGCAGCCGTCAAAATGCTGTTCATTTGGTGGGGAAACAGGTGAAATGGAAGACGAGATGCTTACAAAAAGGATCGGAGACCAGGTCGATTCAACAGAGGGGTGTATCGCACAGCGGACCTTTGCCTTTACCGGATAGTTGCCTGCAACAGACCAGCTTTTTAGAGCGCTTGTATTCCCAACGAGGAGCCAACCAGATTCCGTGCCATCTCCCCAGTCAAACTGATATTGGATGGGATCCCCTAAATTCGAAGAGGATCCTCCCGTTATGTAGGCGTATTCGGTGTTGATGTTGCCCGTGGCTGGTCCATTCGGGATGCTGGGAGCTGAGACTATCTCAATCTCGCCATTCGCCGCAAAGACCCCTCCAGGTTGAACGACAACTTCAAACTGAGTGATGCCGCCCGGGAAAAGAGGGACGGCCACTGATTCGATGTCGGCGGCAAAACCTGGCTTATGAATACCTATTTTAAGGAAAGTTCCCTCGGCATTTGCGACAAGGTACTCGCCACTGCCCAGATCAAAGGCTTTGCCAGAGGCGATCGTCAAGCGGACTCCCTCAATCCCCTTCCCTGTCAGTTCATCTCTGATCTCCAGATAGATATGGCCTTTTTGGACGTCAAAGCTTTCACCAAGATTCTTGTAGACCCCGTTGACATGACCCTCTGAGCCTATCCAGAGGATCACTCCTTCGTCCACATCCCTGTCGGAATAACTTCGGATATCAAACTGGGGCACATAGCCGGGCTTTGCTAATCTCACCAGGACATCCTTTCCTAAAAGAATGTCTCTCAACAGGCATGCCCCGCTGGCATCCGTCTCTCCAGAAGAGACCGAGGCCTTCAACGCACGGCCCACAAAGACATCCACTTTGACCCCTGAAACTGGAACAGGAGCGTTGTCTCTGCCCATCTCATAAACCTTTGCAGGCACGTCGGAAGCTGCCCAGGCATTGAAGGGTAAAGCCAATAAGAACAGCAACGATCCGAATAGAAGGGTTTTCTTTTTCATGATCAGATCCTCCTCCCTGTGGGCCCCATATGAGTGGATAGGCTTATAGATAGGAGTTTACAAAATTTCGTAAGAACAGTCAACAAAAATTTCGAAATACAGCAATTTCTCGCTTACACGTAGAATGGAGGCTTCAGCCGGAGAAATTAGGGCGACTAAAATCGCCCACTCCACGGGAGAATAGGACATTACGAATAGGAATACGCTTTCCTGAAGGGCTCAGATTGAAAAGAATTCGCTTTAGGGTGAGTTGAATATATGATAAACGGAGGTTGTATGCCAAGGAAAAAAAACTACAAGATATGCACGATATGAAGGAGAGTTTTAGTCAAATTTTGAAGATAACCATTACCAAATGGAATGATGTATCATTGGAGAAATCTATCGGTCGATGACTTCAGGAAGTACTAACCGAATCTCCTTTTTCCAATTTTTTGAAGCAGGGTGATGGTAAAAATTGGCGACTTCACAAGTCCTCACTTTGGATTGTTTTGAAGAAATAATGATTATGCGTGGAAAGCATCTCGTCTTTTCATAAATCAGTCCCTCCATTTCTTAATGCAAAGCTTATAAATGTTGTCATTCCACAATCAAACATCCAGCATCCAGAATCAGTTTCCCATTGGTGATCGTCAAAGAACCGTTAATGGTTGTGTTTGATTGAATAGTTGTGAACGTCAAATCCCATCCCCCCTCAAAGGTTACTTCTTTGGGACTATCTAAAATAACACTCTCGATATAAGTCTCCTGAGTTACTCGTATCCTCGTTACGGTTCCGGCCGCGTTGATTCCACTTTGTATAGAATTAAAACACGGGGTATTATTATTGCATGTCCCATAAAGAGAAACATAAATGATTTCGCCAGAGGGTTGTCCCTTCCAGAGATGGTAGGTAATATTAAGAAGACTCAAAAATTCGCCAGTGGCTTTTAGATTCCCAGCCTGACTGGGATGGCTGTCGCCGGTTGGGTAAGCCGCCATATCATAGTTCACGGTCTGGATGTGCTGTATAGCCCCACTCCACCACCGGTGGTGGTTGCCGGTCTCCGAACCGGCATCGTTTGTGTCGGCATTACCACCATTACTGGTAAGAACATTGTAGAAATCGAAGACCGATACGTTCTTGTAGGGATAACCAGCAAGCCATTGGTTGACCAACCAGTTGTTAAAGGTACGAGCATTAGCCGCTTGCGTGGTGTTGGTATCACTTGCCATTAAGGGGGGAGCAGCGATGACAATGAATAACTTATCCTGCCGTATACGAAAATATCTCAGAAGGTCAATATAAATCCCTTTTGCATTCGCAACCGTATGGTATTCACTTCCACTCCCTTCCCCCCTCAGAAGGTTGCTGTCAATTGGAGGCACTGAATCGTTTGGATTGCCTTGCAGCGCTGAATTCGGGAAACATGACTTAAACATGATAACTTCATTCTCGCCCGTTGGTGCGGTGGAGAGACGAGAATAGGAAGAATGTTGATCACCTTCGTTGTAAAGTGCATTCAGATAGGCAGAACTATTTGGCCCTCGAAACCATTCCCACCAGTTTCCAATATCGGTATGATCCCCAATTGAAGTCGAGTTATCGGTATATGTAGGTCCCCAGTAGTAGTTTGTATCGCTGACATAGTAGTTATTATCTCGCAGGGCGATCCCTAAACCACCATTATAATCATCTAACCAATGCTCGCCTGTAGAGTGGTGGATAAAAATAAGACGAACCGGTTGACTTGGTGGATCAGGATTAAAGGCATAGGAGGCGCTGAAGAACATAAGCAGTACGATTGTAAATAGAAATGTCTTAAACCTACTTAACCCCTTCTCCCACCGTTTTTGCTGAACATATTGCATAAATTCTCCTTTCTCGTACATTTGCGGAAATCGTAAAAAGTCCCCAATCCATCACTCCGGCCCCGATTTCATCGGGATAAACTCCAGCCGGGGTTTAAAGTTGTCCCTGCGAAAGCAGGGAACCATATAAAAGGAACTGGATTCCCGTTTCCACGGGAAACCCTGGATCCCTGCTTTCACAGGAATGAAAAAGCAGGGTAATTTTTACTTTCTACAAGACCATCACATTTCCCAATCGATGTTTTCATTCCAAAATGATATTCTCAACGATCAGTTTCCCACCGCTGATCGTCAAAGAACCGTTAATGGTTGTGTTTGATTGAATAGTTGTGAACGTCAAATCCCATCCCCCTCGAAGGGTTACCTCCTTAGGACTATTTAAGACAACATTCTCATCATAGGTTTCCTGAGTGATCTCGATTGTTGCAGAGTTATTCGCCGCATTGATGCCACCCTGTATTGAAGAAAAACAACGAATCTTCCCCGCACAGCTACCATAGCGGGCAACATAGATGATCTCGGCCATTTCATAGGCTCCTCTATCCACACCACTTCCAGATGGGCGAGTAGCACCCGTCAGATCATCTGATGGAATAAGGCCGCTAAGACTCCCAACTGGAAGACCTGTGTCTATGGCAGGACCCCCTGACTGAAGACGACCATCAAAGGCTTCAAGATTCGAATTGACAAAGAGTGGGTCCTGAAAAATGTCATGGGAGCCATGTTGAAACCCTCCGAGCTTAGTATCAGGATGAATCACATTGTAATCCTCCTGGATCTGATAGAAATTATCCCGGTCAAACCAGACATCACAGGTCGTATCATCACTACCAAATTCCTGATGGCCCTGAAAAATATTATTCTGAACAATGGCGGTCTCCGACCCGTCACAGGTGGGGAGAGCCTCAGTGTCACATTGCACAATCAGCAGACAGTCTCCTTGTCCTACCAGAGTCGAATTGACCACAGAGACGGTATTCCCCTGCCTCATGGCAAATACCAGCGCACTTCCCCCTGCACGACAATTGTCCACATTATAGGTAAACGGTTTCCCATCGAAAAAACCACAGTTGCTGACCATGAGACTGTTTTCGATCCTCGCGGTACCATTCACCTTCATCTGATCTCCCGCATTTCCATAAGATTTTGTCCTCTTGATCTCAATCTGGCTATTAGCTTCCCGAACGTAAAGCATGTCGATTCCATCGGATGTATTGTACCTGAAAATAGAGTCTTCTATTATCCAGTGTCCACCCGTTAACCCCCCTTGACCAAAGCCATCTCCATATCCACCCGCAGTTTGTGCCCAGCAATTGTTGGGTTGTCTTCCAGGATATGACTCTGCACAACCGTTCCATTCCACTGTCAATCTTCTAAAGGTCAATGTGCCGCTGTTTGAATCCAATCCATCTATGTCTCCATCCCATCCGGCCATCCCATTCCCTGCAATCCTGACGTCTTCCACGGTCCAATCCGTAAGGCGGCCTGCCCAGACACCGGTATGCGCCAGTCCGTGTATGTTCAAATGCCTTAAAGTCACGTTCGTAGAATCAACCGCAATGATACCTCTCATTGCCCATTCACCATAGGGATAGATGTCTCTCTGACAAGCGACGGGAGCATTGGAATGGCCCTCCACACAGCCCGAATGGTCAGTTATCTCTAAACAGTCTATGACTGCATTCGATGTTCCCTCCAGAGTTAAGATCCAATTTGCCCTTTGTGTTCCCCATAGCGCAGGGGGATTTGCACATCCTGAATTCCAGCCAACTCCAAGCAGTTTAGTCGGATTCTGAGGACTGGTCCCCGATGGAAGGGCAGGAAGATGACAATCCCACGTGGCCTCTGTTGAACACCACCCCGTATTAGGTGCTCCGAAGCCCATCTGATAGCTTCCGGAATGAATTAATAACGTATCCCCTCTCTGGATTTTCCAGTTACCATAGCCGTCAAGTGCCCAGAAGGGATGTGACCAGGCACAGGGTTGACTTGCTCCGGAACCGGGATAGCCGGCATCAGTCGCTCCAGTGCACTGATCTCCGGTGCCGCCATCCGTTCTGACGTAATATGTCGCTGCTATAGAAACAGAGGGGCCAGACACAAGTAAATAGCTGAATATTACTAGAACGCCTGTGCAGATAAAAACAAATCTTTTCAAGAGATTCGTATTACCTCGGTATTTCTTACTCAAATGTTGAGGTCGCTTGCTATTTCAGACTCCTTTCAAGTTCCTTCAGCTTCTCCGAGAGTTCAGCGATGGTCTTCTGCTGCTCCTGAGCTACCTTCGTCAATACTGCAACGATATCCATGGCACTCAACCCCTTCCGGTCCTTCGTCGCTACCAACTCCGGTACATCCTCCGCAATAAACCCGATATGCTGCTCTCCTCCCGCTGCCTTATAGGTAAAGGCCACCGGGTTCAGTCCATTGAAAGCCCTCAGTGCCTCCTCCCTCGTAAGATCCCTGATGCTGTCCTTGTACTCCCTGCTTGAACCATCAATCCAGTGGGCCCCATCCGAGTATGCCCCCCCTGCCAGATGCAGCGGATAGGCAGGGGCAATACCGAGCCCTACGTTGCCACTGTAATTGATCGTCAGCCTCGTCGTAGGAGGACAGACCGTGCCCACCGCACACCCGCTCCTCGTGTTCACCCGGTAGCCGGCGGGCCCCGAGCCCGCCATCACCGCCAGGCCGTCCGGGGACTTCTGTACCCATCCCCCCAGAGAGGTGTCCCACAT
>Ga0315277_10012463_pt1 | contig 10656 bp, 9 predicted proteins | sample YL17G05_15_MG_FD_203695 | JGI IMG/M metagenome (GOLD analysis project Ga0315277, IMG submission 203695) | Sediment microbial communities from Yellowstone Lake, YNP, Wyoming, USA - YL17G05_15 | ecosystem: Environmental > Aquatic > Freshwater > Lake > Sediment | place: USA: Wyoming | collected... | reverse complement strand
AGGTCTTCGTGGTTTGATTTTCGAGCCAGACCATTCGGAAGCAGATTCCTGACTGGGCTGAGTTGACTCCCACTTCTAATTGCACCCAATCAGCACTAGACGAATGACGTCAAACAGGGTAAACAGGGAACGCCACCCATAGCTCAAGGAGGGACGAGTGATGGCACAAGTCAACAGACCACTGGAGCTCTTTCGGACTGTGTGCCTGATTTGCTTGCTCTGCGGCATTTCTGCGGCACAATCCACCGGTCCGGGAGGTGTCGCCGGCGCGGTCAGAGACTCATCAGGAGCGGCGATTCTCCAAGCCACCGTCCATCTGCTCGATGCTCGCCAGTTTTTCATCGCCACGGCGCAAACGGATCACCAGGGACGATTCAACTTGGGTGAAGTGCCGGCGGGAAGCTACGAACTGCTCATAGCCTATCGTGGCTTTGCGCCGCTTCGTGTGGCGGTGTCTGTTCCGTCGGCGGAGGCCGGTAGGCTTGAGCTGACGCTTGGTCCGGCGGCTCCCGCCGAAGTAATCACCATCACCGCCGACACTGGATTGGTACAGGGCGTGGGTCAGACGACGCAGCGCGTGAATGTCATCACCGAGGGCCAGCTTGAGGAGCGGGCCAAGGCTGTGCTGGCGCAAGCCGCACAAGAGGAGACCGGACTCAGCGTCCAGCGAACCAGTCCGACCATAGGAGGGGTGTTTGTGCGGGGCCTGACCGGCGCCAAAGTCTCGACGTTCATTGACGGTATTCGCTTTTCGACCGCAGCTATGCGCGGCGGCATTAGCAGCTTCTTAAGTCTCAACGAGCCAAGCAACCTGCGTGCGGTCGAGATACTGCGCGGCCCGAACAGCGCGCAATTCGGCAGTGATTCCCTGGGCGGCTCGGTGCAATTGATCTCAGAAGCGCCTTCCTACACGGGCGGCCGGTCCGAAGTCCATGGACGCATCAGCACGTTCTTCAACAGCAGCGATCTCAGCTACGGAGGTAACACTCTGATGACGTACGGCCGGCGCGATTTTGCACTGCTCGCCAACCTCACCTCGCGGCGGCATAACACCATCCGTCCGGGCGGCGGCTTCGACACGCACGCGGCGGTGACGCGCTTCCTCGGCCTGCGCTCAGACGTATTCGGAAAGCGGATGACGGATACAGCGTTCACACAATACGGAGGCCTGGTACGCTTGAATTATCGGCTGGCGGCGACGCAACAGCTGACTCTTCACTATCAACGGGACCAGCAGGACGGCGGCAAGCGATACGATCAAACGCTGGGTGGCGACGGCAACCTGATTGCCGATCTGCGTAATTTCATGTTCGACTTCTTCTACATGCGCTATGAGAAACTGCAAGCCGGCTGGTTTGATACCGTTACGCTCTCCTACTCGCTCAACACGCAACGCGAGGAGCGAGTCAACCAGGGCGGCAACGGCAATCCCAATGGTACCATCACGTATCAGAAAGAACGCACATGGGTCAATGGCACGCAGGCACAGGCAACCAAACAATGGGGCGCTCGCAACAGCCTTGCTGTCGGCGGGGAGTTTTACTATGACTTCGTCCGCGCACCGGCCTATTCGCTCAATCCGGTGACCAGGGTCTCCACCCTCTCGCGGCCACGCGTGCCGGACAAGGCGACTTATCGCAGCGGCGGCGTTTATTTTCAGGATGTGTGGACAGCAGTGCCGAACCGGCTACGTTTGACGGGTGCCTTGCGTTACGGCTTCGCCTCTTATCGATCGCGCTCAGCCAACAGTCCTCTGGTGGGGGGCAAGCCGCTGTGGCCCGACGACCAACTTGGGGTGGCCAGCGTGACCCCGCGCATCGGTACAATGCTCACCCTTCTGCCGGGATTCAGTGTTTCGGCGCAGATAAGCCGAGGCTTTCGAGCTCCGCATGTCACCGATCTCGGCACGCTCGGTTTGACGGGCAACGGCTACGAAGTGCCTTTTGCTGACATTGCGAGCCGCGGCGCGACCATCGGCTCGGCGGCAGACAGCTCGGCGGTTTCCACCGGCAGGCCGGTGCAGCAACTCGTGCCCGAGACAAGCTGGAACTACGAAGGCAGCGTGCACCTGCGCGGCAGGCGATTCGACTTCGATATGACGGGCTTTGTAAACGACATTAGCAACAACATCGCGATCCAGGCGTTGATTCTGCCGCAGGGGGCTGCAGGCACTTCTCTGAGCGATCAGGTGATCACGAACCAACTCGCCAGCGGTGCCGTCTTCGTCGCGGCCTCGTCGAATCCGGTACTGATTCGCTCGAATTTTGACGAGGCGCGCATCTTCGGTATCGAGCAGAAACTCGATCTGGAACTCGCGTCGAACCTCAGATTCGGCAACACTTTTACCTATCTGCACGCCGAGGACAATCGCACTGGCCAGCCTCCAAACATCGAGGGCGGCACACCCGCTCCTCAAGGTTGGATCAAGTTGCGTTATGAAGCGGCAAGCCGGCGCTTCTGGATCGAGCCGTACATTTACGCCGCAGGCCGGCAGGATCGGCTCTCATCGCTTGACCTGGGAGACCGCCGCACCGGCGCCGCTCGTTCCCGCACCAACATTCGCAATTTCTTTCTCAACGGTGCAACGGTACGAGGGTTGGTAGGCCCCGGGGCGGATGGAAGATTCGCGACCTCAGACGATCTTCTGCTCAAGACAGGAGAGACACTTACGCAAGTGCAGGACCGCGTGCTGGGAGTCGGGGTGAACAGCGCAGCGCTGATCCTCGGCATCCCGGGCTTTCTCACCTTCGGCATGCGTGGTGGCATCCGCGTCAACGAAAATCAAGTTCTGACGATCGACTTTGAAAACATCACCGACAGGAATTACCGCGGCATTAGCTGGGGGCTGGATGCTCCCGGCCGAAGCATCGCCTTTCGTTATAGCTTCCGCTTTTGAATCCGGCTCGCTGGACGGCGCGCTTGGGCCAATTCAGTCGCCGTTGTCTTGTCCCACTGGCCATATCCACCAGACGAGCGCTATCCCGTCTATCCTTGTGCCACGGCGTTTTCAAGCCAACGGCCATGGCGAGCCTTTTCTGACCTCGGTCAAACGAGAAGAAGGCGTCAGCCCGCAGCACGAGCGCCGCGGCAACATCTGCTCATGTCGCTGCAACCGCTCCAGGGAAGTATCGGGCAGGTCCAGGTCAACGCCACATTCCGCGCACAGCGCCCACTCGCAACTTGGGTATAGGTGAAATAAGCGGCCCTTTGGAATCCAGAGCCAGCTACGACTTCTCCCCAACTTCTGAGAAGTGGTGCTATGTTAACTTCCCGCGATTGATCCCGAGACCCATAATGGATCCAGACGAGCTCTATTACTCCAGGACGAGCCGAAAAGATTGTAATCCTCACACACTTCCGACAGAAAGACTTCCCTGCATTATGTTAACTTCCCCGGGCCGCTCCAAAGCTCCCAAGGAAGTTTTTCCCGCAAAAATCGTCGGTCGGCCGCAACTTTTTCCGAGTTTTCAGGTATTCATAGGTGACTGGAAACGCAATGGAACAGCGAACCACAGATGAATCGAGCGATCAGTCGTTGATGCTAGCGGTGCGGGAAGGAGATGTCGAGAAGCTCGGCATCCTGTTCGAACGTCACCACGGACAGTTATTCAATTTCCTTTTCCGCCTGACGGGGAACCGGCATCTGAGTGAGGATTTGGTGCAGGAGGTATTTGTGCGCCTTCTCAAGTACCGGCACACCTATAGAGGAGAAAGCCAGTTTACGACCTGGATGTTCCATATCGCCCGCAACGCGCGCATCGATCACTTCCGGAGGAGCCCGCGCGAAGAAGTCGGCATGGAAGACGAAATACGGGAACACGTCAGCCTGCTGCCGACGCCGGGTGAACGGGCCGAGCATGAGGAAGAGACGCGCATCATGCTGGATGCCCTGGCCAGACTTCCGGAAGAAAAGCGCGAGGTCCTCCTTCTTCGCGGCCTCCAGGGGCTTAAGTTCGAAGAGATCGCCGAGATTCTGAAGTGCTCGGTCAACACAATCAAAGGCAGGGCATTCCGAGCCATACGGGACCTGCAAGTTGCGGTCCATCAACTCAAGAGTGAGAGGGTGTTATGAAGTGTCAGCGAATCCAGGATCTGTTCGCGGATGAGTGGGCAGGCACACTTGACGCCGGCGACAGGGCGGAGCTCGAGTTGCATCTCTCCGAGTGCGCTTCCTGCCGGGAAGAGCGCGAGAGCCTGAACCGGCTGTGGGCCAGGCTGGCGGTGATCCCTTCTGAGGAGCCCGGTTCGGGAATGCGGTCCCGGTTTCACGCCATGCTCGAAGGGTATCAGCAGGGGCTCGGCCATGCGCGGATTTTGCCGTCCCGGGGTATGAGTTTTGGAGAGTGGTTCGCCGCCTGGTCCGGGCACCGGCTGGCTTTCCAAACCGGGTTCGCCGCAATGCTGCTGCTGGCGGGTTTTTTTGGAGGTTACCTCCTGAGGGCCAGCCGCAACGGCCATGAGGAACTGGCCAACCTCCGCGATGAAATCCACGAGATGCGCCGGATGGTAACCATCTCGCTCTTAAAGCAGCAATCGGCCAGCGAGCGCCTGAAAGGTGTGAGCTGGAGCAGCCAGGTGAGCCGTCCGGATCCGGAGTTTCTCAACACCCTCATGCATACCCTCAATTACGACACGAATGTGGATGTCCGGCTGGCGGCCGTGGATGCGTTGGCCCGCTTTGCAGGCTACCCGGCGGTGCGTGGCGGGCTCGTGAAATCCCTCACGAAGCAGGATTCGCCACTGGTCCAGATCTCGCTGATCGATCTCCTGGTCCAACTTCATGAACGCCAGTCGATTGACGTCCTGAGGCAGCTTACCAATGACACCACCCAGAATGAACAAGTCAGGCAGCGCGCCCAGTGGGGCCTGCAGAGACTCAGCTAAGGAGAACATTCTCATGAAGCGCACAGTCCGGATTTTGTTTTTCATGCTGACTGCCGCATTTCTCGTTGCAGCCTCCCCTCGGGATCGCTATGGCGAGGACTATCCGCAATCGGATAAAGAGGCCGTTCAAAAAACCTTGAACTTCTCGAATCCCTCCGGGGCACGGTCGTTAAACGTCGACAACGTGGAAGGCTCAATTCATGTGACGGGCTATGACGGTGCGGCGGTTCAGGTCGAGATTGCCAAGACCATCCGGGCGCGATCGAAGGATGATATCGAACTGGCGAAGAAGGAGGTCGAACTGAAGATCTCCGAGAAGAACAATCGGATCGAACTCTACGTGGATGGTCCGTTCCGTTGTGAAAACGGCGGCAGGCGCAATCGGCGCCTTTATTACCGGGTGAATTACGACTTTCAAATCAAAGTGCCCCGAAACTGCGATCTCGACCTCCGGACGATCAACAATGGCGACATTCGGGTGGAGAGCATAAGCGGGAAATATGATGTCGAGAATATCAACGGCAGGATCGAGATGACGGAGGTCGCCGGCTCCGGACGCGTCCATGCGATTAACGGCGGCGTCAAGGTGCTGTTCAACCAGAACCCGGCAGACGATTGCTCCTTCGTTTCGCTTAACGGCAACATCGATGTAACCTTCCGATCCGATTTATCCGCGGATTGCTGGTTCAAAACATTCAACGGGGGCGCATACACGGACTTTGAGATCCGGCCTCTCCCTCAACCTGTCGCTGAAAAGGAACGCCGCGACGGCATGTTTGTTTACAAGAGCAACCGCTTCTTTGGCGGGCGCATCGGCAAAGGCGGCCCTCGGATTAAATTCGATACCCTCAACGGCAATATTCACGTCGCCGCAAGGTGACGGGTCCTTTCAGGAGAATTCATATGAAAACGTTTCTGCAACACAAATTGACAATAGCTGTTTGGCTTGGGCTGGCGGCCACGGCCTTTCCACAAGTTCCGGGTACCGATCATGTCACGGTACCGCTGAGCGATCCGTCGCGCCCCGGCACCGTAAAGGTCAACCTGCTTGCCGGTTCCATAACGGTAAAAGGGTACGCCGGCAGAGAAATCATTGTGGATGCAAAAGCCCGCCAGGAGGAGGAGTCTCATGGCCACCGCCGTGCCGACACGTCGGGTATGAAGAGGATCCCCAACACGTCGACCGGCTTGACGGTCGAGGAGGAAGGCAACGTGGTCCGTATCAGCACCGGGTCGTTGAACCGGCCGGTGGATATCTCCCTTCAGGTGCCGGCCCGCAGCACTCTCCAGTTGAAAACCATCAACGATGGGGACATCAAGGTGGAGCAGGTTCAGGGAGAGATCGAGGTGAATGATATCAATGGGTCGGTGACCCTCACACAGGTTTCGGGCAGCGTCGTCGCACACGCACTCAACGGAAATGTTAAGGTCAGCCTGGTCGCGGTCGAGCCCAACAAACCGATGTCTTTCAGCTCGCTGAATGGGGATATCGACGTGTCATTCCCGCCGGATATCAAGGCCAATGCCTCGATGAAGACGGACAACGGCGAAATCTTCAGCGACTTCGACATCAAGATCGACACGGCCGCCGTTCAGCCCGTCGCCGAGGATGCGCGCGGAAAGGGCGGCAAGTTCCGCATCAAGATCGACAAAACCACAAGGGGAACGATCAACGGCGGCGGCCCTGAGTTCCAGTTCAAGACCTTCAACGGCAACATCTACATCCGCAAATCAGCCAAGTAAGGAGATCGGGTATTTAAACTCTGCCACGAATTCCACGAATTCCACTAAATTTAAAAAAGATATTTGTGGAATTCGTGGAATTCGTGGCTGTTTTTTTATTCGTCAGCGGGAGAGGATTTCCTCGAAGAATGAAAGGCACGCGGGTCTTTGGATTGGCCGAGCCAGAACATCAGGCCGGAGATGCCCGGACAATTCCGCCACCGCTGGAAATTCGCTTGCCCCTCAGACCGTACCGCGATAAAAGCACTTGCAGGTTAGTGCTTATTGGGCAGTACCAAAAGGAGGATCCACATGAAGCTGTCGCTGGTTCAAGTCGTGGCGGCCATACTGCTGGTGAGCCCGCCGTTCGTCCGGGGTGAAACCAGTCGTTTCATCCCTACCGAGTACTACAACACCTTCTCGGCAGCACACAGGCCGGTCCTGAGGATCAAGCCCGGAGACAGAGTAATCACCAAGACCATCGACGCTTGGGGTTTCGATTCGCAAAACAAGAAAGTTGCGGAGCGGCCCAATCCGGAGACAGGTCCCTTTTTCATCGAAGGAGCCGAGCGTGGTGACGTGCTGGTGGTGCGGCTGGTGAAGATCGAGCCAGACAGGTCCACCGCCTGGTCCGGCAGCCTGCTTGCGCCTTACGCGGTTGATCCCGGATTCCTCCGCTCGGAGGGATTGAAGGAACAGCAAGATCAAACGTGGACTATCGACAAGAAGAGAGGGATTGCCTATCTGGAGTCTGTCGGCTTCCGCCCCGGCCGGATCGAAATCCCGCTCAAGCCCATGCTGGGGTGCCTGGCAACGGCCCCCGATCAAAAGGAGGCAGTGGCCACCAGCACTCCGGACACCTTCGGCGGAAATATGGACTACAACGGTATGACGACCGGCGTCAGCGTGATGCTGCCGGTATTCGAGCCGGGCGCCTTGCTGTTCCTGGGAGACGGGCACGCCGCCCAGGGTGACGGGGAGGTGATCGGCAACGCGCTGGAAACCTCCATGGATGTTGAATTCACCGTCGACCTGATCAAAAGAAAGACGGTGAAATGGCCGCGCGCCGAAAACCAGGATTACATCATGGTCCTCGGCAGCGCGAGGCCCTTGCTTCAAGCTCTGCAGCACGCCACCACCGAGATGCAGCGCTGGCTGACGGCAGACTATGGATTCGATGAGCGCGGCTCGTCGCTGTTGATGGGCCACGCGCTCCAGTACGACATCGCGAACATTGTCGATCCGCACTTCACGGTGGTCGCCAAGATCCGCAAATCATTCCTGGCCACCCGCGGGAAGGCTATTCGTTAGCGACGGCCTGGACGCAGCCGGTTTTCCGGCAGAGGTGAACGGTTTCATGATGAAGGTAAGCTCCATGACAAACAAAATCTCCGCCTTTTTACCAGCCGTACTTTGCCTCGGTGCGCTTTCAGCTTTCAGCCAACGTGAATCGGGTGTCCGGCCCGAGCTCAAGCCGTATAAAACGGGATACCTCAAGGTTTCAGGTCTGCACGAAATCTATTATCAGCTGGGAGGCAACCCGAAAGGCAAGCCCGTCATGTTCCTGCACGGCGGGCCCGGGGGAGGTTGCACAGTAGCCGATTTCCACTATTTCAACTTGGAGAAGTTTCACGTCGTCCTCCACGATCAGCGGGGGTGCGGCCTCAGCAGGCCCCCGGCGGAGTTGCGGGAGAACACGACCGCAAACCTGGTCGAGGATATCGAAAAGCTGCGTGTGCATGTGGGCCTGGGCAAAGTCATACTGTTCGGCGGCTCGTGGGGGTCCACTCTTGCGCTTGCATACGCTGAATCGTATCCCCAAAACGTGAGCGGCATGGTAATCCGGGGCGTGTTCACGGCCACGAAAGACGAGCTTGACCATTATTATCACGGCGGGACGGCCTGGTCGTTTCCCGAAGCTCACGAGGCGCTGCTGTCCTGCATCGGCGAGCCTGATAGAAAGAACTATGCCTCACAACTCCTTGCAAAGTTGCAGTCGGGAGATCCAGCAGTCCGCGACAGATGCGCCCGGGTCTGGGCCAAATACGAGGGAAAGATCGCCTTCCTGGATATCCCAGACGAAACTCTCGACCGGGTGTTGCGGGATATGAATGTCTACGTTTTTGCTTTGCTCGAAAACTACTACATGGCGAATGCCTGCTTTTTGAAGGAGGGGCAGCTTCTGAGTGACGCCGGGAAGCTCGCCGACATACCCGTAACGATCATCAACGGCCGCTACGACGCGATCTGTCCGCCTCTCACCGCTTACAGACTCCGCAAGAAACTGCCCAAATCCAAGCTGGTCATCGTGGAAAGGGCCGGCCATACGACGATGGAGCCGGGAATCGAGGCAGAGCTGGTGAAAGCTATGAAAGCATTCGAGCAGCCGTAGGTTCCGACTGTCGGACTCTCATGGGCCGCAGCACGCGGCGCATGAAAAGGTCGTTCTCAATATCGGATCGGGGTCGCGATCGCGATCGGTTTTGTGAACTAACAACCCGGTGCAACGCCGCGCACCCAACGACGCATGAGAAAGATGAGGACGCGGAAGAACGCGGAACGAACGCGGATTGGGGTATAGGTGAAATAAGCGGCCCTTTGGAATCCAGAGCCAGCTACGACTTCTCCCCAACTTCTGAGAAGGGGGTGTTATGTTAACTTCGCCCCGTCTGCCCGATCACAAACGGGATTTTACGCCGAAACGATGTTGCAGGATATGGAATTTTCACACACGGCTCCTACCAGCACGGCGGATTAATCTCTCCTGCTCACGAAAAGCTAAACTCGTCTATCTCGCGATCCGGTAGTGCACGGGCAATCGGAGGCGCTCTGGAAGGGAGGTCGGAAGAACACATCACAACAGGCTACAACCCGTATTCGTCAATGCTCCCGTGATCATTGCGCTCCAACGAGCACCTACAAGTGTGCAGCCGCACTTGAAATAAAACTTTGCGAAATACTAATTGAAGCATGCTAACGAAGAGTTCAGGTCCGCGGCCGCAAATTCAGAACTCCTAACATACCCCCTAGAAAATCTGTCCGCTTTTTTATCACGTCGGTGGCTCCGTGACGGCAAAATGCATGCGCAGATAGGTTCCTGGAAATACAGTGTTGGTCTGGTTCAGATCCTGGCACAAGGCGGCTACCGCCTTTGATCGATGCTCAGAACTGAACGGCACGAGTGTGATCCGGAGTTCCTTGTCAGTGGGTTCGATTGCTGCAGCGCTCTGCAGTGCGGTCTGCGTTAGCGTTCGTCCCTCATCATCTGCCCTCGCGTAGTGCGGACGAAGACGTTCAACCAAGTCGCTCTCGATCTGATAGGCCACCAGTTTGAGCACGTTGGTGAGGTGTTTTCGCTCTGTAGACAGTTTGACGGCCTCCTGCTCCTGGCTGGCCGCGATCGCGCACCCGGCATCGGGCGAGTTCCAGTCCGAGTTCCTGGCTCCCCTTCATCTTGGCCAGGCGGGCAAGTTTGCGACGCAAAGTCTTAACCTCAGGCATTCGGTCCAAACCGACGATACGGCCCAGGCCGTCGGGAGCATATTCCTTCAGAGCTTCCGGCCGGGGGATTCTCAGCAAGGCCAACAGGACATAGGCCACTAGAGTCGTTCGCAATCCGTAGAAGGCAGGACCGAGGCTGCGGTAGATTTCCCGGGCAATCGAGAGCAAGCCGCTAGCAACAAGGGCGGGAATTGCCAATAGCACCCCGGCCCTTGGGATGCAGGAGGCGCGGGCAAACATCGGTACGCTGCTGTCGTTTGCCCGGCGGTCCCGGCCCGACAATATGTTCGACACTACCTCGACCATCAACCGATGTTATTGGAGCATCGATGGAGCGCTAAAAACCCTGATGGCGGAGGCAGGAATATCTCATGTTTGAAAACGCGAGCAAAATCTGAGCTCTCACAAAGAAAGATTCTATATCATGACAATCGGCTAAATATGAGAAGTATTGCAATTATATGATACTATATCATGCTAAATTCAATTCGTTTTCCGTCCAGGTGGCTAATATTCATATCATTTAACCGTTGTAGTGCTGGTTGCAGA
>Ga0315277_10012461_pt1 | contig 10657 bp, 8 predicted proteins | sample YL17G05_15_MG_FD_203695 | JGI IMG/M metagenome (GOLD analysis project Ga0315277, IMG submission 203695) | Sediment microbial communities from Yellowstone Lake, YNP, Wyoming, USA - YL17G05_15 | ecosystem: Environmental > Aquatic > Freshwater > Lake > Sediment | place: USA: Wyoming | collected... | reverse complement strand
CCGCGCCGTTTGAGGCCACTTTCCAAGTCTGAACCTCCCTGCTGCGAACCCTGCTTCCGGGCAGTGCTGCTCCTCCGCGTTCCTTCTCCATCGGCCTCAAACGGATCTCGCCATTCCACCTCAGCAAAACTCTCGGCGCGAACCGAATGGCCGGGTTTGCCTCCGACCCCAACACCCTCCCACCCCCTCGCAAGCAGTTCGTGATGAAACTCACGATATCTTCTAGACAGGTAACATGCATCCGCCGTTTTGTCAATACCCGGTCCTAGGTCCACCTGGAGCCCACCATCGCCTGTAGTCCGCAAATACCCATCGGCGCGTCAAGAGAGCGCCTTGTATTCGCTGGATCCGGAAGGCAGGCCCGGTCTCCTGCTCTCCACCTCACACATTCTCGCAGAAACGCGTGGGCTCTGAACGGTGGCTGGTGCCGCGAGGTCAATCAGGCTCACCGCGCCGGGGTCCACGTTCAATTCCACAGGCAAGCTCGCTGGAACGCTCAGAACGAGGTCGGCACGGACCTCCGAGCAGTCGCGGATACCTACCACCGCGATGCTCAGTCTCCCCTCTTCTTCGGTCGTCTTGACTGATAAGTCTGAAGCTCGCACCCGCGCATCTTCGAGGTCGGTGCCGAGCGCGTAGGCCGTCACGGTCAGCTCCAGCGCGGCGCCCCCGGGACGGAGTTCGACATCGCCATAGCCGTTCTCCACGGCCACTGTGACATTCGCAGCCGGCCGAAGCCCCGAAGTTGTGCTTCCGGTTCTGAATGTCGACAAGGCCGGGGCCGACGGTTTCCGAAGTGCTCGGAGGCTGCGCCAGCACCGGCATGCTCAACCAGCACAAGATCGCGACCAAGACGAATCCCACGCTGACGTTCTTGCGCACCATTTTCCAAATCCCCGATCTCAGCGTACCGCTCTCTGCCTTCGGGTAAAGTAAGATCAGTCCTTCTGGCGGCAACACCGGGGACCCGCCAGTCGGCGGGTCCCCGTGGTCTAGTGCCGGACCCCTTACTGCTCAGGGCGCGGCGGTGATCTTCACGTAGTCCGTCGAGTGGTCGTACTGCGTGCTGCCGGAGCCGCCGGTGTACACCCGCACCTGCACCGTCCCGGCCGAGATGTACTGGCTCGGGTTCGACACGGTCGGGTTCACCGTGCTGTCCGATGTCGTCAGCGTGCTGGTGCTCACCGAGGTCCAGGAGCTGGTGGAGTAGTTGTAGGCATACACCGTCTGCGGCTGGGTGCCCGCGCTCACCTTGCCCTCTACTGTCACGGCCAGCGACGACAGGCTGCCCAGGCCGGTGTTGAAGGTGTAGGTCACCTGCTCCTTCTGCTTGCCGCCGGACTTCGCTGACCTCACCACCAGATAGGTGTTGTCTGAGGCGTGCACGCTGGTGTGATCGCCAGATTGCAGGGTACCGATGTTAACCGTCATCGAGTTGCAAAAGTAGTCCTGCGCCTGCACCACGGTGATGTAGTTGGTCTTGGTCTCGGTGTCCGAGCCCTGGGCGTTCGTGGCAGTCAGGCTGACCGTGTACTGACTGGCAGTCGTGTACTGATGGCTCGGGTTCTGCGCGGTCGAGGTGCCGCCGTCGCCGAAGGTCCACGACCAGGAGGTCGGGCTGCCGCTGGACAGGTCGGTGAAGTAGACCGTCAGCGGAACCGGGCCACTCGTCGGGTTGCCCGAGAAGTTGGCCACCGGAGGCTGCGGACCGCCGACGTACTCGAATGCGCCCCGGTCATAGACGGACTCCTGCGGTCTGGCCACGTTATCATAGTCGAAGGTCGGTGCCAGGCTCGCGGTGCCCGAGTTCTTCGCCGGGGAGCCGCTCTGAAGATGGAAGTCGTGGGTGGACCCGTTGACGAATAGCGGGTCGGCAAGGATGTAGTTGGTGCCGGTCACCGCATACTTGTGTGTGCCGACGGAGGGGTAGATCAGGTTGTGGTCCACCACCATCACGGTGTTCGGCTTGGTCACCCCCATGATGATCTGACCCCAGGTGTTGTTGTCGGTGCTGATGTTGTTGATGATGCTGCCAGTAGCGCTCTGCTGCCACACCATGATCCCGCCGTTATTGGGGCTGAGAATGATGTTATTGTGAAAGACCGTGTTGTTGTAGATATTGATGTTGGTGAACGTCCCTCTGCCGCTGTTGATGCAGATGCCGCTTCCATAGGCGTCCAGCCCGGTGCACCCGCCCCCATTGTCGTAGACGATGTTGTTGTAGATGTCTATGTTGGAGAGATCGCCGCCTTGTTCGCCGCCGACCTGGATGCCCGAGTCGTCGCAGTTGTGGACGAGGTTGTTGTAGATCTTGATGTTGTAGGTGTGGGTGTCCCAGGCGTCCACATAAATGCCGCTGGACCTCTGGATGTGGTGCACAATGTTGCCGTAGATCTCGCCATTGCGCACACCATACTTCGCATCGATGCCCAGCGGCCCACCGTCCACAAGTCCCGGGCCGCCGTCGTGGACGTGGTTGTTGCGGATGATGAACCCATCCACCCCACCGCATATGGTGAGGATCTCCTCGTAGCCGTTCATCATCGCGTGGTCTACCTCGCAGTTCTCGACCAGGTAGTCCGTGATGCAGTCATAGGCCGTCCAGCTACCGCCTTTGGCGTGACCATGCGCGACGATACCGCCTGCCGCGGTGTTGTAGGTGTAGCAGTTCCTGATGGTGATGTTCGTCGTGGCTCCGGGGACTCCGGTACCATGGGTCGCAATCCCACAATAACTGGAGTTGATCACCCGAAGACCCTCTACGGTGATGTACTTCGATGTCCGTATCTCGAAGAGCCCGTCGTTGTAGTTGATCGGCACGTTTATGCCCGTGCCATCCACAGTCACTACATCCCCGGGGTTGTTCTTGAACACAATCGGCGCCTGCGCCGTGCCGATCTTGTTCACGACCTCCACCCGCTCGTTGTAGGTCCCTGCCAGGATGATCACCGTGTCGCCCGCCACCGCTTGTCCGGCGGCGTAGTTGACGTGCCTCCAGGCAGCGGCGGGACTCAGACCCGTGTTGCCGTCATTGCCGGAGGTGGAGACGTAGTAGGTGGTCGCAAACGCCGTTCCCCCAAGGAGAACAGTCAACGCTAGAATCACAGCCAGGATACCGCTATGCTTCACAGGTCACCCCTCCTTTGGGTTTCAACTGCTCGGCAAAGACACTCCGCTCAGATACCCTCTCGTGGGTGTTCCCCGCCCTCCCTCCTTTCCGCGACACGCCCGAACTCGTTGTGCCGCTATTGCAGCGCCATCTGGCTGAAACGGTATGGCTGCAAACATTCTGGGTCCAAGGGCGCGAGGTGTCACTGAACACAACTGCTGACTTCCTGAACGAACGCATACGGCTGAATGGGAGCGGTAGGAGCGGTCAAGGAGCCGGTTCCACTGTCGGATTCGGAGGGGATTCCAGGGCGGTGCAGCGGTGGGTGGCACCGCGCACGACGTGCCAATGATCCCGGCTTCCCGGCCCCCCGGAGTCCGGGGCCAGCCTTGCGAGGTCCGCCCAACGCGACCGATGACGCGCAGGGGAAACGCCTAGCCCGTCAAAAACAGCACGGACACAGCGCTGAAGGAGAATACCAGACCATGATCTCACTCGATGAGAAGGCCTGCGGATTCGAGGCGCGCGATAGCGCGGGCAGATTGCTCTGGCGTGGGGAGCTACTGATTGAGGACGATAGAGGCATCCACACTTGCCGGGACCTGACCCGGAGGGGTGGGCTTCGCGGTCGTGCCGGCCAGTGGCTGGTGACGGTGGAACTCGCCACAGGCGGTAGCGACCTCGATCAGCTGCGGGTATCGGTGCGGCCGCTGAAGGAGCGCGTCCTCAAGCGGGTGTTCCTGCGTCTCCCGGGCGGCGTCGGCATGCTGCCCGCGCTCAGTACCCCACGGACGCGGATGCTGCTCCTGCCTGATGACGTGTTCGTCGAGAGGGGCGTCGTATCGCTCGGTCGGGGTCGCGGAGACGCGGTCTCGCGGTTTCTGACCGTCCTGCACAGCCGCGGTCGCAGCCTCCTCGCCGGGGTCGGTGATATCTCCGAAGACTTCTCGTTCTTCCGCGTCGATGGCGAAGCGTTGGAGGCCGGCTTCGAGCCGAGCCGCCCGCTACGGAAGGAGACGCACTACTCCCTGGTTCTGGGGGTGGGGGACGACCCGCTTGATCTGCTTGACACTTACGGCCACCACCTGCACCCTATCGGAAGAACCGTAGCACTGCCTGTCGCCGGATGGAACTCCTGGGACTACTACGGGGCCTCGGTGACCATGGACGACCTTCGGCGGGAGATGGCGGCGATCAAGGCCTCACCACTGGAGGGCAAGCTGACGCACTTCGTCGTTGACATGGGCTGGTGGACGGACTGGGGAGAGAACCAGACGAGTCGCCGGTTCCCGGCATCGTTCCGGGCCATCGTGCGGGAGATCGAGGCAGCGGGGTTCGTCCCGGGCATCTGGCATGCGCCACTGCAGTGTTCGCCGTGGACCTATCTCGGTCGGCACCGTCAGGACCTGTTCGTCAAGGATGAGAACGGCGGTCCGGAGACCTCAGGCGGGAACGCGATCTTCGACTGGACGCAGCCGGAGGTAATGCAGATCCTGCATGACTGGTTCAGCTCGCTGCGGAAGGCTGGGTTTCGGTACTTCAAGCTGGACTACATCTACAACGACGCGGTTCGCCTGATGAAGCATCGGGCCGATGAGTCAACCGGCCTGCTGGCTGTCATCCGAAACGGGCTGAAGGTCATCCGCGACGCCGTCGGTGAGGACAGCTACATCCTGAACTGTGGGGCCGCCCGTGAGTCCTCGATGGGAATCACGGATGCCTCGCGCATCTCGACCGACATCCACACCTTCTGGTCGCACATCTGGCATAACTCGCGGGAGATTGCCTGTCATCTCTGGGAACACGGAAACCTCTGGAACATAGATCCCGACTTCGCCGTCGTGCGCTCGCCTGAGACCACGGAGGACCCGTTCCGAAACTACCTCCACCGAAAGCGTCCGTGGCGCGATCGGAACCATTTCTGGATGGCGGGCCCGGAGGCCTCGCTGTCCGAGCTGAAGGTTTGGCTGACTGTAGTTCATATGTGCGGCGGTGATATCTTCTTGTCTGACTCTATCGCGCGACTCAACCGGCAGGGGGTGAAGACGCTCGGCAAGCTGTTCCCTCGGCTGACCTCGGCCGCGCGGCCGCTCGATTTGCTTGAGAACCCATGTCCGCGTTTCTGGCTGGGGCGATCTGGTGGGCTCCATCATCTGGCGGTCTTCAACTGGGAAGACAAAGACGCGCCAGTCGTCGTACCGCGCGGCATCGATGTGCCCAGCGGCGGGGTTGACGTGTGGTCTGGGAAGCGCGTCGCGGTGAGCGAGAGGACCATCATGCCGCCGCGGTCGGCATACTTGCTGAGGGTGTAGAGGGTATGGATCCCGACGCGGCTACCGAGAGGAACCGCGGCCGTCAGGTTCCCCCGGCCTCCAGCACGATCTCCCGCTTCTCCCGCCCCGACCGGTAGCACGCCTCCACAACACGGAGATTCCAGAGAGCTTCCTCCCCGGCAATGGCAGGCGGACGGCCCGCCAGCATCGCCCTGGAGAAATCCTCGATTTCCGCCGCGTACATATTGACCTGCTCCGCTTCCAGCTCATAGGTGCGGCTGCTGGGCCGTCGCTCCTGCTGTGCATCGTACTCACCCTGGTCCGACAGCATCGCGGTGATGCGCCCGGTGGGCATCTGCCCGATCGTGCCCTCCCCATAGAGCGCTCCCTTTGTGCCATAGATCTCCAGCAGCCCGCGGCTGGCCGCGTCCGGAACATTGAATAGAGTGTCCACGATCATCTGCGCCCCGTTGTCCATGCGCAGCAGCACGGTCGAGGTATCCTCCGACTCGTAATCCTGCACCAGCGACTCGTTCATGGCGTTGACTGAGGCCACCCTTGTTCCGGTGATGAACTCGAGCAAGTCTATGCAGTGGCTGCCCATGTCCATCAGCGAGCCGCCGCCCCCAAGCTTGGGATCTTGCCGCCACGCGCCCGGGATCTTCTGGTACCAACAGGTGAGCTGCGCTCGGCCGGCGACGACCCGCCCCAGCTCGCCGCGGCTGATCAGGTCGCGGGCCGCAACGTTCAAGGCGTGGAACCGCATCATGTAGCCCGCGCCCAGCAGCAACCCCGCCTGCCGGCAGGCCGCTATCGCCCGCTCGCCCTCTTCCACAGTGAGTGTGATTGGCTTCTCCACCAACACATGCTTGCCGGCCTTCGCCGCCGCCTCGATCTGCCCGGCGTGAAGGTTGACAGGGGTTGCGATGTAGACCGCCTGGATCTCCGAATCAGCCAGAAGCTTTTCCTCGGTTGCGTAGACCTTCGGCACGCCGAACTGCCTCGCCACCTGCTCGGCGGCCTCCCGGCGTACATCCAACACCGCCAGCAGTTTCGCCTGTTTCGCGCCTTCCATCATGCCCGGGATTGTCCGCCGCATGGCGATCCCGCCCGCGCCGATAACACCCCAATTTACTTGAGCCATCTACTCCTCCTATCATGGTGCGAAGAAGATTAGCTCCTCCAAACAGGTCGCATTCAGGCAGTGCGCCATGTCATAGCTTATGGACGCATTCAACCCGAGGCAAGGCTCGTATACTCGCCTCTCCGCAATAACGCTCGAGCGGGAGCGCCATCACCTTCGGCGATTCGCAGTGGTAGACAGATAAGCTCGTATCTACCAGCAGAGACTGATGAAAGATCCAGACATTCGACGATGATAACACCCGCTCGCAACAACAACAGGTGCGCGCCGGCTTTCTCTGGATGGTCAATTGAGATGCCATCGAAACCGACCAGTGATACGGCTTTCCCGATCAGGTATGCCGCAGCATTTTCTGTCAAGTATGATGGAAGATCAGGCATCGGACCTCGACGAATCCAGCCGGAATTGTCAGTCCGGATGAGTACTCTGGGCAGTTCGCCGACATCTCTATTCTCCATCTCACGGGTGTTGATCGCCTGCACCCCGCGGAAATCGTGGACTTCGGCCGGGCCGATCAGCGCCGCGGGCGAGAGCACGTTAACAGTCGTACCACTTGCTCCGAAATGGTGCGGCGCGCCAACATGCGTGCCTGTGTGACTACCGATATGAAGTCGAGTAACTCTATACGGGGCGCCGTCGTGCATGCCGGTGAAGTGCTCGAAGACCACAGGCTCGTCGCCCGACCACACAAGCACTCCGGGATCAAGGGGTACAGTAATGTCAATGTAGCGATTAGCCATATATTCTCCTCAGATTTCAAGTCCTTTCTAAACCGCTTCGCCACAGCGCATTCGCCACAGTCGTTACCCAGATTGCGAGCCTACCGCCGCTGCGCCACTCTCAGGCTGAATATGCGTTCAACACCTTTTCGATGGCGGTCCCGATCAGTTCCATGTGCTCGATCTCGTAGACCGGATGGCAGGGCACAAAGAAGGTCCGCTCCTCCAGCCAGGCCGCATTCGCGCAGTGCACCTCGCTGTAGTCGGCGGCCTCCTTGCGGGCGTTGGGGTCCTCGAACGGGTACCTGAGCCGCCCGAAGCCGTTGTGCTGCTGATAGGCCCGCTCCTTGTAGCACTGTGGCCACATCACTGGCCCCGCCGGCACCCCCTCCTTCTCGATCGCCTTGACCACCTCCCCTATGGTCTTGCCCCCAAGCTGCTCGATGTCCACCACGATGGGGAACATCCAGAAGGCGTTGCGCCGCTCCGCGGTGTCCAGCGGCAGATGCTTGATCTGCTTCACGCCCGCCAATCGCTTCGCCAGGTACTCGCCATTGCGACGCCGCGCCGGCAGGTTCCACGACTCGAACCGCGCCAGCTCCCACAGCCCGATGGCCGACTGGATTTCGGTCATGCGGTAGTTGAACCCCACCATGTTGTGGATGTAGGGCAGCTTCGCCTCCAGCTCCAGCAGCCGCATCCGCTCCTTCACATCATAGCCGTGGTCCCGGAACGAGCGGCACTGCCAGGCCACGTCTTCATCGTCGGTGATCACCGCGCCGCCCTCGCCCCCGGTGGTGAAGTGCTTGCTCTGGCAGAAGCTGAAGGCGCCGATGTTCCCGATCGTCCCGGCGCGCTTGCCGTTCCACTCGCCGCCGTGCGCCTGCGCGCAGTCCTCGACCACCGCCAGCTTGTGCTTCTTCGCGATCTCCAGCAGCGGCCCCATGTTCGCGATCACCCCATAGAGGTGCACCGGCATGATCGCCGCCGTCCTGGGCGAGATCTTCGCCTCCACGTCCTTGGGATCCAGCGTGTGGCTTTCCTTTTCCACATCGGCGAAGACGGGAATCGCCCCCGCCTGGCAGATCGAGAACGAGCTGGCGATGAAGGTGTACGATGGCACGATCACCTCATCGCCGGGCCCGATACCCAACCCGGCCAGCGCGGTGTGCAGCGCGCTGGTGCCATTGCTGGTGGAGATACCGAACTTCGCCCCACACCACTTCGCCCATTCCTGCTCGAACTCCATCCCCACCGGCCCGGTCCAATAATTCACCTTGCCGGTCTCGAGGATATGCTTAATGTCATCAATCACCCCCAAATCGAAGCTCGGCCACGTCGGGAACGGCTTGCTGTTGACGGGTGCGCCACCTTCGATTGCCAGCTTGTCGGTGTTGATTGCCATCGTTGTGTCTCCTCACCAGGCAGTGTTCAGTCTGCCAGCTTCTTGAGCAGCTTCAGAGTGGTTTCCGCCATCTTCGAGCCGGTGTCCCGTGGGATGACAGAGGTGTAAACCTCGTAGGAGCCTTGCTCGAAGGCAGTGTCGCTCGGCACATAGCCGACGGACCCGTTTGCCAGCTCGCCCACGAGGGTGCGTGGGAAGGGCGAGCCGGCCTTGATCTGCAGCCCGATCTCCACGAAGATCTCGCCGGGCAAGCCGAGCAAGCCCAGGTCCCCTATTCGCATCGCTTGTATCGGCGCCGGCCGCTTGAGCGGCGTCCGCATAAGTTGCAGCACGCGCGTTGCCTTCAGCCAGGCGGGGTCGGCGCTCGTCGCGATTCTCGCCTGCTCTTGGGAATCGGGCTGGGCCAGCCGTTGTTTGGCGGCCGCGACCTCGGCCTCGGTCACCTCGTCCCGCCGGATCGTCAGGGTATCGTTCGCTACCCCGAGCCGGGCCTGCGAATCGTACTTGTGTATGCTGTTGCAGGCCATGTAGGCAGCCCCGGCCACCACGCTGGCGACGCGGTCCACCTGGTAGTGGTCATACGGGAACTCTCGCTCCGGCCCGAAGATATCTATGTTATTCACATCGCCGCAGCAGCCATTGAGCATGATGGCGACGAACTCGCGCCCGGCGCAGCGCTGGAGCGCGCGATCGAAGACGCCGAAGTAGTCGGCACTGATGGTCTCGTGTCCTCCGGCTCCGGGCCCGACATAGTGCAGCGCGTAGTTGGCGAGCACCGCGATGGGGTCCCTCTCCTGGTCCAGCACCATGAGCACGCCCACCTCCGGGTCAGTCGGCCCCGCCGGACGTACCACCTCCGGCCTGCGGCCAGGGTTGGTGACTACGCTGCCGTCCCTCATCCAGTAGCGACGGTTGAACACCTCGCCGGGGCAGCTCGCCGAGGCATGGCCGACCATCGCCGGGCGGAGCCGGTTCTGGGCCAGCTTGGCGGCATCGGCGACCCGCTTTGGGAAGCGCTCCATGAACGCCTCTTCGCGGGAGACATCATAACCTGCCTCGGTGGAAGGACCAAAATGGGTGTGAGTGGCAGCGATGAGGATGTTGTCCGCGGAGATGCCGGTAGATTCCTGCGCGCAGGCCCTGGCCCGGTCCGCATCATCCTTCAGCAAATGGATGATGTCGCAGACCACGATGGCGAGACACGTATCTTCGGACTCCAGCACGATCGCCTTCGCGTAGAGGTCGTCCCGGATGTCCTGTGCTACCCGGTCCTCGTAGTAACCAGAGATATGGCACCCCAGTTCCGGGGTCATGACCATGCGGGCAGCACCCGCGCAAAGCTTGTTCATCGTATGTTTCTCCTGCTGCAGAAGACTCTGCTTCGCGGCTGAGACCAAAGAGTATACCAAGGATAGCGGAAAAACGGGCCGGCGGCACGGAACGAGACTGCTAAGTTCCTGTACGCTCGAAGTCGGCCACCCCGGAGCCCGGGCGCCCTTGCCCGCAAGAGCCGCTCCATGCCGAAGACCCGGACCCAGGAACTGGGATGCTGGTGCGGGAGAATGGCCGTCGAACCGGACGGGGCGCGGGCGGCTGCTAGATCCACGTCACGTCCGCTCATACCTCAGGGCAGCCGTCTGGCTCCCCTGCCGCATAACATTCAGCAATATAGCAGTCGGGTACAGTGACGTTCCCAAGCGCCGGCGTTAGTATGTCTTTGGTTGTGTTGGGCGGCGGCGGTCATCCGGCGAATGCCATGACCGGATCGGCGCAGACCGGAGGAAGGAGGTGAATCGGAAGCTCCGCCCGACGCGATATGGCTGCGTTGTATCCAATATCCAGGAGTTCAGGAGATACGCAGATGAAGCGACGTGGACGTGGAGGTTTCACCCTGATTGAGCTGCTAGTGGTGATCGCGATTATCGGCATCCTGGCAGCAATGGTTTTCCCCGTGTTTGCGAGGGCGCGCGAGTCCGCGCGCAAGGCGGTGTGTCTGTCCAATGTGAA
>Ga0315277_10012460_pt1 | contig 10658 bp, 10 predicted proteins | sample YL17G05_15_MG_FD_203695 | JGI IMG/M metagenome (GOLD analysis project Ga0315277, IMG submission 203695) | Sediment microbial communities from Yellowstone Lake, YNP, Wyoming, USA - YL17G05_15 | ecosystem: Environmental > Aquatic > Freshwater > Lake > Sediment | place: USA: Wyoming | collected... | reverse complement strand
CTCTCGTCCTTCTCTTACCGCTTTGATTATGGACGCGAAGTTGTCATCTGTCAAGACCATGTCTGAGGCTTCTTTGGTCACTTCTGTACCAGTTATGCCCATGGAAACGCCTATGTCAGACATCTTGAGCGCTGGAGCATCGTTGACGCCGTCACCAGTCATGGCTACGATTTGGCCCTTTGCCTTCCACGCTTTGACTATTCTCATTTTGTGCTCAGGCGAAACACGCGCATAGATTACGACTTTCTGAACGATATCAGCTAACTGTTCGTCGCTCAGCTTTTCCAGTTCCTCCCCGGTCAGGACATTTCCTTCTTCTTCGTTCTCGCCGAGCAAGTTGAGTTCTTTAGCAACAGCTACAGCCGTGAGTCTATGGTCGCCCGTCACCATCACAACATTAATTCCTGCTTTTTTACAGGTGTATATTGCTTCTTTGACTTCTTCCCTGGGCGGGTCGATCATGCCCATGATACCGATGAATACGAAGTCTTTCTCGATTTTTTCATCGCAAGTGTTTACCGTTTCTGGCAGTTCTTTGAAGGCGAAGCCCAAGTTTCTCAAAGCTTGTCTTGCCATAGCCTCATTCACTTTAAGTATTCCCGTTCGATCGTCTTCAGTCAGTTTACTGATTTTCCCGTTCGTCAGAACCTTTGTACATTTACTTAGAACTATTTCGGGCGCTCCTTTCATGTAGGCCGTTTTCTTCCCTCCGGAAGTGATGTGCATGGTTGTCATGCGCTTTGTTTCCGAAGAGAATGGGATTTCACCGACGCGAGGTTGCTGTTTTTCCATATCTTCCTTCCATAGCCCGGCTTTCGCTGACGCAACTATTAATGCTCCTTCAGTCGGATCTCCTTTGATTATCCATCTTTCTGTGGCCGTGTCTTTTTCCAGCTTAGCATCATTACACAGTGTTGAGGCAGTCAGAAGTGTGCGGAGTTGCTCGTCTTTCAGGTCGATCTTTCGATCTTCGACTAGGAAGTTGCCTTCAGGCTCGTAGCCGACTCCTGTGACTTTGATGACTTGATCATCTACGTAGATTCTTTGAACTGTCATTTCACCTTTTGTCATGGTTCCCGTTTTGTCTGAACATATTACGCTTGTGCAGCCCAACGTTTCGACGGCGGGGAGCTTCTTCACTATGGCGTGGACTCTAGCCATTCGGTACATGCCAACAGCAAGGGCGCCAGTGACAATTGCTGGCAATGCTTCAGGAACGGCTGCCACGGCTAGGCTGATTCCCCACAGAATCATGTCGATGATATTGCGTCCCTCAACTATCCCTATTACCCCGACTCCGAGGCAAATGGCTACAGACAGAATGCCGATCCATTTGCCGATAGACTGAGTTCTTTTTTCAAGCGGGGTTTCCTCTTCCTCAGTCATCTGCACCATTTTGGCTATTTTCCCAAATTCTGTGTTCATGCCAGTGGTTGTGGCAACTGCTTTTCCTCGGCCGTAGACAACAACGGTTCCGGTAAAAGCCATGTTGCGCCGGTCATTGAGTGCGGTTTCCTCTCCGCATGTATCAACGTTCTTGTTTACAGGAGAGGATTCACCGGTTAATGATGCTTCATCAACTTTGAGATTGACGCTTTCGATAAGTCGCGAATCAGCTGGAACCTTGTCCCCTGTGTATAAGAGTATGACGTCGCCAGGCACAATTTGGCTGGTGGGGGCTTTCACCTCTCTTCCATCCCGCAGTATCGTTGCGGTTGGCGCAGTCATCTTCTTTAGGGCTTCTACCGCCTTCTCAGAACGGAACTCTTCGACAAACCCCAGCATGGCGGTTGCTAAGACTATAGCGATAATGACTATGGCGTCGACGATTTCGCCGACAGCAAGAGAAAGTGCCGTGGCAATCAGCAATATGATAATAAGTATGTCAGTGAACTGTTCCAAAAACATCTTTATTGGAGAAGCGCGTTTCTCTTTTTTCAGTTCGTTCGGTCCATATTCAGCCAATCGTTTTTGCGCTTCTGTTTGGCTCAAACCAGTTTCGGCAGAGTTCAATTCTTTCAGCGTTTCTTGAGGGCTTTTCGCATGCCAAGATTTTGAAGTCAACTCGACCCTTCTCCAACAGACGTAGAAGCCTATCATTTTGAAGTGACGAGATATATTCTTTTCTAGGCGGTGGCGAAGCTGACAAATAGGTTTATAAGAGATTTCGGAACAAACTACAGCTTCTTTGAAAATCGGATGATGACGGAAGGAGATATTAATGATTGAAAGTGGAGTGTGGATCTTAGCACCTTTGTCGGCGTTGATCTCAATTCTGGTTGGATTGTACTTCTACAACTACGTCAACAAACAAGACAGCGGGACTGAAAGGATGAAGGAGATTTCTGACGCGATCAAAGAGGGAGCTGCGGCCTTCATTAGAAGGGAATATACAACGCTAGCAATGTTCGTGGTGGTTGTAGCGATAGTGATCGCCATATTCTTGCCGCAGCCGTTGTGGGAGTCTCATGATCTCCTGCTTAACGTTCAGTTGCCAATAGCTTACATGTTTGGTTCATTCTGCTCGGCTTCAGCTGGTTACCTGGGGCTGAACATCGCGACCAAAGCTAACGCAAAAGTGGCGAATGCGGCAAAGGGTGGATTGAACAAGGCGTTCCCAATTGGTTTCCGCGGCGGTGCAGTAATGGGGCTGTCGGTAGTCGGTGTTGGGCTTCTTGGAATCAGTGCGGTCTACTGGCTGACTGGGATGGAAGGGACTCTTCCTGCAGTGTTGGCGTACAGCTTTGGAGCGAGTTCGCTTTCGCTTTTTGCCAAGGCTGGTGGGGGCATCTTTACGAAGACTGCGGACATAAGTGCGGACTTGGTTGGCAAGGTGGAGTTGGGGATTCCTGAGGATGATCCGAGAAATCCGGCTGTGATAGCTGATAACGTTGGGGATAATGTGGGTGATGTGGCTGGCATGGGGGCGGATCTTTTCGACTCGTACGTTGCAAGTGTGGTTGTGGTGATGATTCTTGGTGTGGGGCTTGGCATCACTAATACCTATGTGCAGATACCGCTCGTGTTTGCCGGGCTTGGCATATTGGCTGCAGTGTTGGGTGCTTTGACGGTTAGAGTTGGACCTAAAGGTAACCCTGGAGCGGCGTTGAACAGTGGTACGTATGTGACGTGCATAATCTTTGGGATTCTGACTGCTATAGCAACATGGTATCTTGGGTATCAATGGCAGCTTTGGGGGGCAACAATCGTGGGCCTTGCGGCTGGAATAATAATTGGGGTGACTAGTGATTACTTTACTTCGGAAGATAAGGCGCCGGTTTTGAAGACGGCTGAAGCGTCTGAGACTGGTGCTGCATTGAATATTTTGACCGGATTTTCGTATGGTTTGCGCAGTGTTATTTTTCCGTTGATCGGAATAGCCGTGGCTGCGGCCGTCGCGTACAAAATATGTGAACCCATAGGCGCGGGATATGCTGTTTATGGGATTGCTCTTGCGTCTCTTGGTATGCTTTCGATTGTTGGTTTGACGGTTTCGAATGATGCGTATGGTCCGATTGTTGACAATTCCAAAGGGATTGCTGAGCAGGCTGGGCTTAGTGAGGATGTGATTGCTATTACGGATGAGCTTGATTCTGCTGGGAATACGGCTAAGGCGATAACCAAGGGATTTGCGATAGGTGCGGCGGGATTGACTGTGATTGCGTTGCTGGCTGCTTTTCAGGAATTAGCTTCTAGGGCTGGCAATGCTGTCGTTTTTGATATTATGGATCCGATTGTTCTGCTTGGTGCGTTGATAGGTGTTGCTGTTCCTGCGGTGTTCTCTGCGATGGTTATGCTTGGCGTGGGCAGAAATGCTACTAGGATGATTGCTGAGATTAGGAGGCAGTTCAGGGAGATTCCAGGCTTGAAAGAGGGGAAGGCTGGTGTGAAGCCTGACTATGCGAAGTGTGTTGATATTGCTACGGTTGGGGCTTTGCGTGAGCTTATGCCTGCGAGTATAATGGCGATTGCTGCGACTTTGGTGGTTGGGTTTGTCGGTGGGATCAAGGCGCTTGGTGGTCTTCTTGCGGGGTCTATTTTCTCCAGTTTGCTGTTGGCTTTGTTGATGTCTAATGCTGGTGGGCTTTGGGATAATGCTAAGAAGCTGATTGAGTCTGGTAAGTATGGTGGGAAGGGTTCGGATGCGCATAAGGCGGCCGTGTGTGGTGATACGGTTGGGGATCCGTTTAAGGATACGGCTGGGCCTTCGTTGAATACGATGATTACTGTGATGTCTTTGATTGCTTCGATGTTTGCGGTGTTGATTGTGAATTATAATTTGTTGAAGTTGCTGGGGATTCAGTAGGCTTTTTTTGGTCTAGTTTTTCCTCTTTTTTGTTTGTGCTCTATGTTTGTTTGGTTTGACCTGCTTCTTAGTCACCGCTCTTTCTGCAGCGTTGGTGTGACTGTGGGGCAGCTGATGCTGCGTTTTGCGTTCATTGTGTTTGGACGTTTTTGAGTGAATTTTCCTTGATTTTCCAGTGGCGGACAGGTGCTGGGTTTCGATGCGGCAACATTGCGGTGACTATTTTGTATGCTTGTTTTTCTTTCTTCCTACATTGTGTGTCGTAGGTCGGGAACATGCTTTCTTGTCCGGGTCTTTGCTTATGGAACCTGCAGTCTTGAAGAGAAGGTTGTTGTGAAGCGTGCGCTACGCAGAGGGGAAAATGGAGGGTTAGTCGGATGAGACAACGATGCTTATGAGGGGAGGGCTTTTGCCAAGTCTTCAGCGTATTTCTTCGCTTTCTCCAGTTCTCCCTCTTTCAGATACATTTCATACACATTCCCGCCTTCAACGTAGGTGACCAAAGATGGTATGACCATTTTGAAACCGAGTTTTTCGAGCTTCTTTTCTATCCCCTTTGCTGCGTTTCCACTCATTATACGTTGTAACTGTGTGTCAAATGCCGCGGCAAGCTTTCCAGAAAACTCATCTTTAGCAAACCTGTCCAGAAATTGCATAATAGGCCCTGTTGCCTTCAGCCACTGCGTAGGCGACCCGGCCAAGACGCAATCATAATTCCTCACACCTGCAGGGTCAACATCCCCAACGTATAGACAGTCAACATCAAACCCTTTTTCTTTGAGGACCTCACTCATTGCCCTTGCAACTTTCTCCGTGTTTCTGTTGACAGAAGCCGTGTCATATACAATCAGAATCTTCAAGCAATTCTCCTAAGCTCTTACTGGATCGCAAACTTTTTTGAACCTTTCGAAACTCACATCGTGGGAAATCAACTGATGGCGTGTTTCTAATTGGTCCGCGCCCTATAGTTTCCTGCAGAAGTTATCTCTAGAAGACCGTTTCACAATTCTTATAAGAAAAGACCCAAGGATAAGCGTCTTGAGAGAGGGTAAAAATGAGCAGAAAGGCTTTCACCTTGTTGTTTATGATGTTTTCTACAATTGCATTCTCAAGCATTGCTGGGTCAGCCCAAGCCTTAACTGCTGAAACCATGGATTTCAGATTCAGAGGTTTCGCTGCAGGTCAGTGTTACATAGCCTACGGAGGAACTGGTCCAGGTTTTCCTAATCCCCTTGATTGGTCAGGACTAGGTAATGGGCAAGCGACGGCCACTGGTTATGCTTCTGACGCGACCGAAACATTCCCGACTTCAATTCCGGACGTTTACATTTCAGAGAATATCAGGGCAATAGGAGAAATTACTATTGGCTGGACAGAAGGAGATGGAAGCAAACATCGCATTATCGCAGGAATCTATTCAACTGCAACTTCTGAAGCGCTATTCTATCCCAGCAACAATCAATTCGTACTGACGATACCTATGTACTCGCCGCCAGACAAATGCATGAGGTTCAACGGTATCTACGTGAGCAGTTCAAAAATCGCAAGGATTAGCGGCATAGCACTATTCGCAGTGGGAATCTATGGACCAAATCCATGGCCAGACAACATAATCGTGTTACTAGGTGACGAACAGTCAGGGACACTATTCTTTATTGCTTGGTCACGTTTAGGCACGCCGACTCCTTCCCCACTAGGCTTCTTGCCAGCAGCCAAAGCCTACGCATCATTTGTCAAAAAAGCATAGTACTGGCTTCCTCTTTTTTCCGCGAGCGCCAAAAACTAAACTTTACCCACTGGTGCTAGGTAAATCGTGAATTCGTTTTCTCCGTCTACGCCTATCAGGGCATCCATCATTTTCTGCTCGTAAGCCCCGATCGCGCATGCACCAGCACCGATCGCTTCACAGGCAAGGTAGAGGTTCTGGCAGACATGACCTATATCGACCAAGATTCCTTTGTAGGCGACTACGCTGTAGCGCCACTCAGCGCGATAAGGAACCGCAGCCCATACAAAGACGACGGCAGCTTCTCCGACAAACGTCTGCCCCCAGCATGCTTCTGAAACTTGGTCAGGAATCGGCCTATTGTCGTTAACTAAGAGCAGCTTGTGTTCGATTGGAAGGTATCTGTAAACGCCCGGTTCAAGGCCTTCTACTCTGTTTACGATCAAGTATGTTTCAAATGGATGCCGTGCACCGGCTGATGGGACGGTTCGTCTCGTCCACACCTTGTTTTTGTCGATGGATTTCAGTCCTTGCGTTGCCCACAATAGAAACGAGAGTTCCTCAAGCTTAAGGGCTTCCAACGTATGCTTTCTGCGGCTCTCCCGTTGCTTTATTGCTTTTGCCAATGAGATGTTTCCAAGATTCATGTCATCAGGTCTCATCAACTCAATCAGAAGACCATCTTCGGGGTATGGTTTCTCGAGGGGAGGAGGAGGGATGCCTTTGCGCTGATGCGATTCCCACTCCTCATGCTTGATGCTCAGAGACTTGAGCAGCATTCTTCTTTCTTTGATGATTTCGTCATAGGGTTTTGTCTTCATGCAGACACTACCGACGTGAAGCACGCTGAAATCTTTGAACGTTAGGAGTTAAGGTTTTATCCCAAAGACCTTGATGCTTGCCACAGTGTTGGCTATCTCTTTTACTTTTTCAGTAGACAATTTTGAAGCCTTGATGACTGCTTTTGCAGTGGGGTCGTTTATCATGTATTCGACAGCAAACGGTGTTTCCTCAACGATTTTGACTTTCTCAAAGCCCGCTTCTTTGATCAGTTGGAGATATTTGTCTTTCATTTCGGCGCCAGCAACGCATCCAACGTATGCCCTCACGTTTTCTTTTACGATTTTTGGAAGTTCCTTCAGTAGGACAATGTCTGAGACCATTAGTCTGCCACTGGATTTCAGGACTCTGAACGCTTCTTCGAACACGCGCTTCTTGTCTGGCGAAAGGTTGATTACGCAATTTGAGATCACTACATCGGCCGTGCCATCTGCTACTGGCAGGTTCTCGATCTCTCCAAGTCTGAACTCGACGTTCTTGTATGTGCTTTTTCGGGCGTTTTCTCTTGCCTTGTCAATCATTTCTGGGGTCATGTCTACGCCGATGACTTTGCCTTTTTTGCCGACTCGGTTAGCGGCCAGAAAACAATCGAATCCCCCTCCTGAGCCGAGGTCAAGAACGGTTTCTCCTTCTTTCAAAGACGCAAGCGCAACAGGATTGCCACACCCAAGACCTAGGTTGGCGCCTTCGGGAACAGACTCAATTTCGCTTGTGCTGTAACCGATTCTCCTGCTGACTTCTTCCCTCGTCTCGGGCATGCAGCAGGAGGTATCTGCTTGAGCACAGCAGGAGTTTTCTTTCTTGGCAATCTTTGCGTAGCCTTCTCGGACTATTTTCTTTACATTTTCTTCTTCCATGTTGCCACCTCCCTTATTTTATCACGTCTTTTAGCATGGGACCGAGCACTTTGCTGACTGCTTCTCCTAGCCTTTCCGCTTTGATCATCATGATGCAGCAGACTTCGCCTTCTTTTTCATAGGCCATAACGGCTAGCTTGTCATTTGGTTTGAGTTTCGCCCTTTCTCTAATGTCCTTTGGAAGGACTATTTGTCCTTTCGAATCTACGGAAACTACTGCATCTACCTTGCAGCAGCTTTCACCACAATTGGTCATTGCTCTCACCGTGGAGAAGTAGTATTTTTCTGAATATTTAAACATTTCTGATTTGTAGGAAAAATACCACCAACAGCAAATGGGCTAGCGTCTCTTTCTTGGGAAGTATTTTCGCGTGTATAGGCCAAGCTTAACGACTAAGAGCATCAAAGGAACTTCCATCAATGGCCCTATCACTGTTGCCAGAGCGGCACCAGAACCTATACCGTAGAGAGTTGTCGCAACCGCAATAGCAACTTCGAAATGACTGCTTGACCCTATTAGGGTAGTGTCTATCGCTGTTTCGTACGCCCATCCTGCAAAATATCCAAGGAGATATGTCCAAGAAATCATTATAGCATAGTGCATCAAATTGGGAGCCGCCAGATAGGCGACTAAGAGAGGATTGTTAAGGATAGTTTGTCCTGCGAAGGAAAACATGACAATCAGCGTTGTCAGTAGAGCAATAATCGAGACTTTTCCGATTGCTGGGCGATATCTATTTTCAAACCATTCTTCTCCTTTTCGTTCTATCATATACCTTCTGGAAAGTGCGCCTGCCGCTACAGGTATTGCAATGAAAACCAAGACGCTTACTGCAATCAGATCCCATGGAACAGGAATAGCACTTATTCCAAGATACAGAGCTGCAAGCGGAGCATAAAGAAGAAGCATCAACAGGGCATTGATTGACGTGTTAATTAGTCCTTGAGCCATGTCGCCTTTGGCGAGAAACATCCACCACATGACCATAGCTGTGCAAGGAGACAGTCCTAGCAGTATTACGCCTGCGATGTATTGTGGATTTCCAGCCAGAAATGTGTTTGCGAGGAGTGTCATTAATGGCGGAGCTATTACCCAATTGGCGATTACCGTGACGAGCAGTGGCTTCGGCCTGGTGGCTGCTTTCTTGATGTCGCTGAATCGTATTCCTAAGACGGTTGGATACATCATGAAGAACAGAAGTATGCCTATTGGAATTGACAGTTGCCTGAACTTTAGAGAATCCATAAATTGCCCGAATTGCGGAATGAATCTTCCGACCAACAAGCCGATTACTATGCAAATTGCTATCCAGAGAGTAAGATACTTCTCGAAAATCCCAAGTGTCTCACTTTTGGCAGTTTCCTTTGATGCTGTCAAAGGCTTGTCCCTTCGTGATCAGGCTAAGCAAGGGAAACATATTCAAGCATTTAAATATGTTGTTTCAACAGGCGATTATGGGACATTCAACTGAAGCATGCTCTTCGTTAAGGTTGGATCAGATATACTGTAGAAAACCCATTTTCCCTCTTTTCTATCTTTTATTAGCCCGGCTTTTTCCAGTATTCCCAAGTGATGGGAAGCTGTGGGTTGCGTCAAATCCAAGGCAACCATGATTTCGCAGACGCACATTTCACGCATGTTGAGAAGACTTAGAATTCTCAGTCTAGTCTCGTCAGCAAGAGCTTTGAACAATCTGCTTTTCTTATCTGCACTCTCAGCACTCATGGTTTTTCCTGCTGATTTCCTCAGCTCATCTGCATATTTTGACGCATTTTCAACAGAACAAAATCCCGACCTGGTCAATCGTTCTAATCTTCTGTTGCTCTTTGACTTAACCATGATATGCTCAAAATACGAAGGATGAACAACGTATTTAAATCCGTTGTTCCGTTGCGTTCACTTTCTACTCTGTGGTCGTGTGTTGCAGAGGTTTCCATCTTCTGCTTCATAGCTACATCGAGGTTTTGGAAGCTTCATTCATTCCCTGCTTTTTCCTCAAGTCAGCCCCACATTCTGAGCAGAAGTTCGAACTCACTGGAATATGAGCATAGCATTTAGGGCAGACTAGCACAACTAGTCTATCTACTGGTCTATAAATTGGAACCAAAATGACGACAGCTCCGAAAATCATTTTTAACCTTCAATGTGGAAGTGAGCGATAATCTACGAAAAAAAGTTTGCGTAACAAGTTTTCAGAACAGACCTTTTCTTTCGATTTTCTCTCATTTATTACTCTGTAAGAATTTTCAAAGGAAAGCGTTTACAATGATTCAGCTAGTTCCTTCACTTTCTGTTCAATTTGCCTGTAAACTTTCCCAGCATCTTCAGCATCCATGAAGCATGGATCTTCAACATTCCATACGACTGTCTTGTTTTCACAGTCTGGACACCTGGTCAATACGGCATCCTTGTGTCTCTGTTCCATGGCTACGATGAGATCATAGCTTTGAAGTTTCTTTTCAGCTAGAGTTTCAGGATTCTTCTTAAGATGCTGTTGGGCGTTCTGTTTTGTCAAGTAATCCCTGACTTTTGTTGAAATCGGAATAGCAATATGTAGTCCTGCGGAATCTACTTCTAAGTCGGGTCTGAATTTCTTCAGCAATGCTTCTGCTAATGGGCTGCGATGAGCGTTGCCAGAGCATACAAATAATATTCTCATAGCGTTCCCGTTTTCCGACTTTTGTTTGTGGCGAAGCCCGTTTTGACAGACTCCTAGATTCTCTCCAAGTTATAAACTTGCTTGGCGCGCTCTGCCTTGAATATCCCGCTCAGTGACCACGTAGCCAAGTTCTTGCCAAGGACAGTACAATCAGAACGATAATTGCTATTGCGACCAAGCTGAATAGCAAAGGAGCACCATCTGCCTGCGATATCATAAACAAGACGACTATGATAGTGAAAATCCCAAACAAAGTTGTCGTAATCCGG
>Ga0315277_10012458_pt1 | contig 10660 bp, 6 predicted proteins | sample YL17G05_15_MG_FD_203695 | JGI IMG/M metagenome (GOLD analysis project Ga0315277, IMG submission 203695) | Sediment microbial communities from Yellowstone Lake, YNP, Wyoming, USA - YL17G05_15 | ecosystem: Environmental > Aquatic > Freshwater > Lake > Sediment | place: USA: Wyoming | collected... | reverse complement strand
GCTCCAATGACGATCTCCGTCACGATGAGGCATGCAGCCACGATGCAAGAAATGGCCACGACCACTGTTTCCACCATCGCCGTCCCCGTCACGATGAGGTATGCAGCCACGATGCAAGAAATGGCCACGACCACTGTTTCCACCACGGCGATCCAGCGCTTGGCCCGCAGGCCCAGCGGGTTCCGGCCCTTTAAGTGCTTCGATTGCATTCACGTTTCATCTCGTTTTGATTCCAAGTTTAATCATCGGTCTACCCGCGACATTGACGCGGGCATTCCAGCTCGGAATACCTCGCTCGTTCCAATAGCCAGCGTGGCCCCGTGTTCGTCGTACCGTCGTCGGCGGTTGAGCTTTCGCGTTACCAGCATATAAAGTCTTCAGCATGGCGAGAGCAAGGACTCCTTGGCCTTCCTTGCTCGCAGTCACTCGCCAGACCAGCTTGTCGAAATACTCCCTAGCAGAATCATTTTGCAAGACATCGCTCCCCATAAATATCACCACTAAGCAAGAACGCCCGGGCGTATAAATGTTATAGGGTATCACGGTCGATGGTGACGAGACATCCTCCGACCAGGACGGGAACTGCTCGCACTCGTGCCACTCCCACATTTCTTCTTTTCCCGGTAAAAGTTTAAATGTCCTTTTCATGCTAAATAGACATTAGGTGAAATGGATGGCAAGGGACACGCGATCACGCTCGGCCAAGGGCATCAAGTGGGTGCTGCTCGGGTTGGGAATCGGGATAACAACCCTCTTTACCTATTTACTCTTCACCCAATTACAAGTCGCTGCTGCTGCAAAGACAATCATGGACATGAACCTCCACATGGAAGAGATGTGGTATTATGTGCTTGATGGGTTAGTTACCCCGGAAACAGATTTGGAGGGTTACAATTATATTGTTAATGGGCATACTGCTTTTACTGCAGCTCAAATTGCATACTCGGCAACAACTACTTCCTCTATAATTTGCGGGGTGCTTGCTGGCTTTGCTAGCGGCGCAACCGTGACGGGCATCGTTGTTTTTAAGAAGCGATGAGAACTTTACATCCCGCAAAGTTGATGTATTGCGCGGCAAGGCAACACCATAACTATCCAAAATTATTGCTATTTTTATCCCGCATCTCGCGCGACATCTCGCCCTCCCGGCCCCGCTTTTTCAAATATTTTTTCTTTATATGAAACCCTCGTTCTTCCGAGATACCTTTCAACAGGGGTATTTCACATGGCAATCACGAAAACTGCGGCGATCGCTGCCCCGCCGGCGCTCGACTGGGCATCGCTCCGGCATGCGCAGCCCGGTGACGTGGCGGCGATCCAGAACATTTACCAGGAAGTATATCGAGGGACTTACACGTACCAGGAATACACGGACGCGGGTTACTTGCACAAGGATATGACCGGCGGCCACAGCGGGTGGTATGTTGTGGAAGATGCGACCCGCGAGAAGGAGATCGCCGGCTGCGTGTCGGCGACGATCGACGGCGTGCACGGGCGGGCTTACTCCCGCGGTATGATGGTGCGACCTGCGTGGCAAGGCCGGGGCGGCGCGAGCCGGCTGTTCGGGGAGGCATTCCAGGACTTCTTGAAGTGCAACGCCGGCAAGGTCAGGCTGGTCTGGTCAGAGACCCGCAGCGACGGCGTCAAGCCACAAGCGGTCTGCGAGACCATCGGGCTGCAGCCCATCGGCATCTTGCCCAGCAAGGACGTGTTCTTCAACCGGCGCGAGACGCCTGTGCTCATGGCGGTCTACGCGAGCAACGCGTGGGCATCCCGGGACAACAAGGTGCGAATCGTTCCTGAACTCGTGTCCTTGTACGAGCAGGTCAAGTCGATGCACCGGCCAATGCGGAAGGATGACTTGCAGGTCGTCGAAACGCCGGAACCATCCAAGGCGCGCTGCAAGGCGGTCGTCGACATCGAGCCGTTCGAGAAAAAGTACGGGTACACGGCCTACACGTTCACGTGTGAGAAGACCGGCGAGTCGATCAGCGTCGCCGTCAACAAGCAGTGCATGAACGCGGAGGGGATGGAGATCCATTGCACGAAAGCGGCGACGGCGCAAGTCTTGCTGTCGTTCTTGCTCGGGTACCTGCAAGCCAAGGGCGTGCAGTATATCGAGGGCCACGCGCCCGCCAACCGGCCCGCGTTCCAGGAGGCGTTCCTCGTCGTCGGCATGCGGCCTTGCGCGTACCTGCCCGCGTGGGAGAAGGACGCGCGGTCGGGGCTGCACGTCGACCACGTCGTGTTCGCGTGGCATAAACAACTTATCGACCTGACGACCACGAGCTTCACGCCGAAGTCCGAGGCGCTCGCCTGCGTGCTCGGGGTGTTGCCGGCCAAGAAAGCGGGTGGATCAGCGGCCCCCGCCCATTGAACATTACCTCTTTTTTTCCTCACCTTGGGCAACACAGTACTATTACATTGTTTTAGCCGCGATTTTCCAAGATTTCGCAATCTTCATTGCAGCGACGAGCTGATCAATTGTCTCGATCTGGTCAGGTGGCAGATAACTTATTCTAAGTCATCTATTATCCTCATTTCGCTCAACATCTTTTTCAGCATGCTCTTCAACAAGTCCTAACCCATGAATGATAAGGTCTCTCTTATCTTGAGGAAGACTCTTCATTAATCCATCTAAATCGTCAGTGGTTAGAATCTTAGCAAGTAAATCTGCACTCAATCCTAATCCTGCAGCTAGAGATTTAAAAGAGGCCAATCCGAATGGATTGCGCTCATCATCAATACTTTCATCTACCATGATAAATCACCTATTTCGCCTTCATCATCTCTACATTATCATTCCATCCGAACGCTGCGGTTTTTTGTCGAACGAATATTGGAGGGAGTGCTCCCTCTCGAGAGCAGTATTAATAGATTTCAAACGAGATTAAAAACCTTCTTATGAATGGCTTCGTGGCCGAGGGCTGGAGCGTCGTGGCGGGCATCGTGCTCGCGCTCGGGCCGGGCTGGGGCATCATAGATTTTCATATAGATTCCGAACGTACAAGAACCGGTTTTGTAACATGATTAGATCCTTCAAAAAAGGAGATATATTGCTGAGGAATTCATTCATAAATGCTGTATCGAATCCCATGATTGCGCTTTTAGGAATTTCGATTATTGGGCATACAGAGTCCTTTTTATTCTCCACTCTTGATGTTCTGATGATTTCAGTAACTTGTGCCTTTATTAAATCATAAATCTGCCTCATTTTTGACAAGCAATTGGCCATTTGGCTCGCTTTGAATAAAAATTCATCGTGGTAGGAACCAAATTCTATTTGTTGTTTTTCCAGGTCACCCGCGTTTTTTTGCCCAATCATCCTCTTCAGAAATAAGTCCCTTAAACCGTTGAACCTCAAGAAAAGCCGTTCTTTGTTAAAATATGGAAAATTTTGATACGTAGACAACAATCCTCCTCATTTTTTCAGCATTGACGTAAATCTCTATTATCACTTTGTATTTATTCAAGATAAGACCACGAAATCTCCAAAGAATATTTCAAGAGCCAAGCGGGCGGCATCACGAGGCTATCAGGGCGGATTCTGAAAGAATATCCCCATAGAATCATATGACGATAAGATTAATCGTTTAGACAAAAATTCGCCATACTTACGCAACTCGACGTTTTCTAGCATATAAAATGTACTGAGAATTTATTCCTAGTCTTTTTTCGTTAAGCCATATAATCGGGCAAATATCGCATCCAATTCTGCTTTAAGTGTGTTTCTTCGAGCCTCATCCCAACCATACGGTTCTTGGATTGGGGGGAGGCCAAAGTCTTTGGCAAAATCGGCCATATCGACTGCTGTGTAGGTTAATTCTAATACCCTTGGATTCAGGTAGTTCGGCTCGGGCGGGATTTCTTGCCTTTTCACCGGCTCCTGGGCGAGTTCGGCCTTCTTCACGGGGGCAGCTTGTTTCGTCGCATCACCAAACCGCGACTCGCCCGGCATCTCGTGGAAGGTGGTTTCAAAGCCCCTGTCAGTGGCCGTTGGATCATCCGCCGCCGCGGAGCAATACATTGTCGATATCCACAACAACGCCGAAGAAGAGTTCGAGTAATATCGTGAATTCGATTCGAGTAATACGGTTTGAGTAATACGGTTTGAGTAATACGGTTTGAGTAATATCGTGAATTTGAATAATATTCGAGTAATATCGTGAATTATATTCCCGGGGGGAATGACTATAACAATCTTGTTAAATATGATATATTTATAAAATTTGATTTTATGAAAGCAAGTTAGAACAATTGAAAAGGTTTGTAAACTTTTGGCGTGATCTATATGAACCCGAAACTCTCCGAGGACAAACACCGAACTACGTTGATAAATGAGATTAATTCGTTATTGAAGGGAACTGGATACGAGGCTATTAATTCACAATCCATCCAATTGCCAGAAAATAATCCTCTCGTGATTAAATATGGAAAGACACGTCGAGAATTTGATATTCTCATCTTAAAGAAATTATTCTATTCTGATACAATGCTCGACTCGGCGAGCAAAAGGTAAATTTACCTTTTGATCTACCACTTGAATTAGATGACTTCCGGAAAAAGATAAACGGGCTGTGCACCCATGGTTGAAGAGATTAAGACCGATGTCTTGATAGAAAAGCAGAAATACCTTTCCATCATCCACCACGTCGCCGACTTGGAGGATTTGCGATTCGGAGACGGCGAATTAGCATATTTGCCCGAGCATTATGATCCGATGGCGTTCGCGCTGCGCATCGTCGAGACCATAATCGATCACACCCAGATCATCAAGTCGAGCAAGATCGAGGGTATCACGAGGGATTTCTTATTTTCCCAACTGAAACCGTACTTCGATAAAGTCGATGCAGAAACGGGCAAAGACGTGCCCGTTCGACATCGCGAAGCGTTCATAGACAGGATCTTGTCGAAACTCACGACGAAGGATGGGCGGCGATTTGAAATGACGTTCTCGGATCTCGAAAAACCACCCCATTGCAAACAAAAGCAGCCGTTCTCGTTGGTGGTGCGCGATGATAAAGAAATCAAACTGGACTACAGGCTCATAAATATTTTCACCCGCATACACGACGTTAAGATCGAGCACGAGCAAATTGCCAACGATGCGATTCTTAGGAAACAGATAGAGAAGGGACAATTGAACGAAGCGCTCGAAACCGCCCGCGCGAACTACACGCTTACCAAGATGACAGTAGCGGAAATCATCGAGATCATCAACGAAACGAGGCGCAAGTACATCTCCGAATCGTGGCTCACGACCAACAAGAACAAGCTTCGGGAAGCCATGGACAACATCGACCGGATCATCACGTATTCGAAGTTTCAATTGAATCTCCTCGTGATGCAAAGGGACAAGCTCGTGACCGCGGATTACAATGCCTTCCACCTCATCAAGAAAATCGAGACGACGATCGACGAGGCCATGGCTCTTGCCCTTCCCCTTCAAGGCAAGATACGGGAGGCACGAAAAACATTCTTCGACGAGCAGCTCCGCCAGGCATTCATGAGGAAGGTTGTCGATATGCCTTCCTTCGAGAGCGACGTCTTCCCGTGGATAATGACCGCCGATTTGCAAGATACGGGCTTCATGTTCGACATGATGATCCCGTTCTTCAGCCAGAACAACATGCCAAAGATTCTCACGCTGGATAATTTATTCATGTTACTCAGTAAGGATTTCAAGCGAAGGGGGCCGGATCGCGTGCAGCCCGTGGTGATTCCCGAGGACAGGAAGCAATTCGGCAGGGAGCACGAGATCTTCCCCGTTGAATCGCGCATCAAGGTCATCGAAAGGATCAAGGACATTGTTGAACGTGGCCCGACGACCCTCCAAGATGTATTGACGTGCTTGCTCGCCAACGGATTCAGCATCGACGATGCAAATTATGCTCGCATCTTGCTGCAAGGACGCGCCGCTGAGGATAAGTTCGAATCGAAGTTTATGAAATTCAACATCAATGCCCGTGCCAGGGACGAATACTTGAACATGAAGGTATTCGTCGGAAATGATTACACGATCGATAAAAGAAAGAGGATAAAGATGATAAAGACATGAGCCAGGAAAATCCGGAAGACCACCAATCCTTTCTAACGGTCGGGGAGATCGCCCGCCAGGTCGAGATGGCGGCGGGACTGATCTACCAAGGAATCACCAGCAGCGAGAGCCACGGGGACGAGTACCACGAACTGGTTCGAAAGTATCACGATGAACCCGAATTCCGGGAATATGTGGAAGCCGTCGCTAATGGCCTGGAACTCGATATAGCCAACATAGACGAGCGCGGAGTGTACTTGATTCCCAGGAGAAACAGTGCCTTCGCACCGAGGCTCGGGGATTTACCGGCGTCGACAAAGGAACCCGAGGGCAGGGGGATATTCGCACTCGTTCTGGTGGCAATCGCCGCCTACTTCTACCCGGAAGGTGCCGACTTGATGCATGCCGGGGGATCGACCCACGCAACCGTGGAAGGCATTTACCGGTACATTCAAGATGGCATGAAGGATCTCGATCGCGATGCGATCCTATCGAGCCCTGAATCCAGCGAAGCCGGGAAGAAGATAATCGCTGCCTTTGAAGAACTCCCGAAAGAGTCGCAAGAGCGCCCCCACACAAATGCCTTATACAAGGTCGAGGCAGTGTTTCATCACCTTCTAAAAAGTAAGCTCATGTTCACGGAGGGAGAACTCGGGTATTTACCGACGGCGAAGTTCAAGATACAGATGCAAGAGTTTGCAATGAATCCTGAATTCCAGGACATGCTGGAAGCATGGAAATTGCGGGGGAGAACACGTCATGCCGACCATTAACCGGATTGTGTTCAAAAACATCGGACACGACAAGGCAATCTTCACGGATCTCACCATCAATTGCCGCACGTCGACACTTCCGGGTGCGAGCACGTATGTCCTGGCCGCGAACGGGGTAGGAAAAACATCGCTGATCGGCTTGATATTCAAGGTACTTCGGCCATTTTCATACGAGTTTCCCCGTGGGGAAGGAAACAAGCGACGGTCGTTTTCAGAATATATCCGGAAGGGAACCGGCCATGTCATGATAGAATGGGTACTCGACGATAAGGATTCGCGCGGGAATACGAGATACCTGCTCACGGGCATGGTCGTCGAGGCCAAGGACCATCTCCTCTTTTACCGATCATGTTATTCGAGTGGTGAAGCGCCGACATCACTTGGCATCGAAAATTTTCCCGTGCTCAACGAGCGGGGAGAGTACTTGACCGTGGCCGAGGTAAAGAAGGAATTGAAGGGGTTCTCTAGCGATTCCGTTTATTTTACTGACGGCATGCGCTATTGGGAGGACGAGTTGAATCGATGGCGGATCACGCCCGATCTATTCCGGCTTCAAGCGATGATGAATCAGCGAGAATCGTCGCAAGACACCATGTTGAATTTCGGTTCCGAACTTGCGTTCATACAAAAACTCGTCGGGTACATCACCCCGCTAGACGACAAGGAAAATCAAGAGGAGAGCCTCAAGGAGGTCAAGGATTACCTCGGGGAAGTTAAAGACATGCCCAAGATCCTTGCGGAACGTGATTACTTGGAGGACATTCGCTCTTTCTTGAGGAAAGGTGTTGTTTTCCAGGTTGAGCGACAGCGCGCACATGTATGCTTGATATCCGAATTGGAAGGCTTGAACACGGGACTCTCGAGACTCGGCCGGTTAGATGACGAGGCAAAACGCGCCTTCGACGAGAGTGATGAAGAATTCAAGGAGAAATGCAAGCTGAAAGATGAAACGGACGATAAATTAAAGGAAACGTCTGCTCAATTGATGCGAGCAAGATTGAGTAAAGAAAAGGCCGTAGTAAGGGATAAGAGAGAAACATCGCAGCGGATAGATCAAGAAAAGCAGAATCTTGACAAGGAAATGCGTATCCTAGCTGCAGTGCCATTATATAGGGAGTACGAACAATTCAAGAAACGCGCCGATGACTTGGATGATCGATTGAAAGAGCGGGGCAAGCCACTCAAGGAAGCCTATGAACTCGCTGCTATCCACTACGGTATCAAGATCCTGTCCGAGATCGACGATTTGAGCGTGATACAAGGTAAAAAAAAGGAGGAACGGGAAGAAGCCCAGATGGAGGTTAAACGTCTTTCTGCAGAAGCAGGGAAAACGGCGACGCAAATTTCTAGGGCACGGAGTGATTTGTCATTGGTGACCTCGGATATCGAGAAGATCGACTCGGAAAGGCTAGGACTTGTGAAAAGCGGGACGATTCACGAAGGGGAAGATCCTCAATTCGCATCCGGACGGCTCCGGGATGAAAATGAAGAATCTGATCGAATCTTGACCAAGCTGGATTCGGATCACGCTTCCGCTCTCCGTCGACAAGGAGAGATCAAATCCGACATCGCAAGGGTCGATGCGTGTATTAGTGCGACCAAGAAAGACCAGCTGGGAATCGAAAAAAAGCTGGACGAAGCAAAGTCCGCCTGGCGTAGGGTCGTAGAAACGAGATATGCATCCCAAGACTTACGCCCCGAGCTTCGCGATCAAGTCGAGCCCGATTACGAGGAAATCAACGACGCCCTCGTCTGTCGCGTGAAACAACAAGCAGTCGAATTGACCTTGGAACGTGGCAAGCACGACGTGGATATCACGAACCTGGAGTATCAATCTAGGTATTATACCGAAAGGGGGTTTTTTCCTCCGGGGAAAGACGTGCAGGAAGTCCTCAAGATCCTGGATGACCACGGGATCACCGCCAAGCACGGGTGGCAGCACTTGCTCGACTCGTATCCTAACGACAAGAGCAGGATCATAGAATGGGTAGTGATGGCCCCGCATGTCCTGGAAGGCGTCTTCGTTCAAGCCACAGACTTGGAAAGCGTGAAGCGGATCGTCATCGATTCTGGTTTCTCGGCGGATATCCCAATATTCATTTCCCTAAGCCAAGCCTTGGAAGAGCATCCATCGAGGAAAACCGATACAACGATGGTGATTCACGAGCTTCTCGCGTGGCGGCACGATTTGCAAGAAAAGATCGCCCGTGCTCAAGGACTTGCCGGCGAGAAGCGAAAGCTCGAAGAACTCGTGAAAGAAGGGGCTGATAAGATCTCGGTGCTATCAGAGTTCGAGCAGATCGCCAGCGGGTTCCTCTCGCGGCATTCAAGAGTGGAATATAGGGAGTTGATATTACAAAGACAAAAGAAGGAAGACGAGATAGCCACGCTTGAAGTGCAAACCAATGGATTACAAAAAGACATAAAAAAAATAACCGGGGATATCGAGAAGATCGGGTTAGATATTGCAAAGGAAAAACGAAGGAAAAAAGGACTTGAAGCATCGATCAGCACCATCGAGCGATTCTTGACATCGTGGGAAAAACGCGACGGGTTGATCCAGAAGAAAGAGGAGCTGGTCACGTTCTTGGAGACGCTCGACCGGGAGAAGGGACAAATTAAAGATAGAATCGACGAATTAACCGCGAGAAACAAGAAAATCGAGGACGCCTTGGAAAAATTGGCAACGAGGATCCAAGAGTTGCGTTCCGACTTGGACCCGATAAAGTGCGACGATGCGATCATGGATGCTTGCAGCGCGGGGAAAGAACATCCGGAATATGAAAGCATAATGAAGAAAAGCCTTGATCTCTTGAAAGTCGGATACACGGCCGCAAAAAAAGACTTGGAGACCGATCCCGAGACCAAGCATATAGAGCGGGAGCTGCAAGAAACGCAGAATGCAATGGAGAAGAAGCGCAAAGCCATCTACACCCCGTTTAAAGGAATAGAACGTGACGAGACCAAGTTAATTGAAGCGGTCGGCGAATATTCCATCAAGCACGCGGCATTCGATGATGAGCAGATCGGGTCTTTACTACAAAAGAAAAAAGAGAAACACGACCAGCTCACGCGGTCTTCCGGGGAGATCGACGCGGAAATCAAGAGCGGGGAAGGAACCATCGTGACGCTCGAAGGCAAGATGAAAGAGGAAGGCATTTCCACCGATGAACTGCCCGGATCCTTTGACGAATTAGAAGCTTTGATCACGGAGCGCGAATCGGAGGAGGGTCATCTTAAACGCAAGATCGATGATCTTGTCGAATCCTTGAAGAATTTAACCGAGAAAATCGATACACTAAAGAAAATCAAGCAGGACGCGTGGAAAGAGCACGAGCAACAGATACTCTTGTTCCGGTCATTGAGTTCGGTGGTTCAGTGCACGCTCTCGGATCCGCTACCTTCGAGATCGACGGTTCCTTCATTCGAGGATATCGAGAAAGAATGGACGAGCCTCCGCGAGTACATGGAGCGAGCTTCGAATGCTTCCAGCGGAGCTAGGACGGCTTTCGATTCCGCCACTGCAAGAGCGACCGAGTACTTGGATGAACTGCACAAGCGCGCCATCCCGAAGAATAACTTGCTCGACCAGAGCCATTACCCGGATATCTTCAGGAGATTCTCGCTCGTCGAACTCGAAAGCATCGAATCGACATACATCAATGGATTCTCCACTACCATCGAGCAGCTGTCGGACCATATAAAGGACCATGAAAGAAAGCGGAAAAATATCGTGAACGTGTTCTCGACGAAGGTGCTCACCATTCTCGGTAACATCAGCGATTTACAAAAGACACGGGTACCGATTCCCGTCGGGGAAGAGACTTACAGGATGAATATCTTGGAAATC
>Ga0315277_10012457_pt1 | contig 10660 bp, 10 predicted proteins | sample YL17G05_15_MG_FD_203695 | JGI IMG/M metagenome (GOLD analysis project Ga0315277, IMG submission 203695) | Sediment microbial communities from Yellowstone Lake, YNP, Wyoming, USA - YL17G05_15 | ecosystem: Environmental > Aquatic > Freshwater > Lake > Sediment | place: USA: Wyoming | collected... | reverse complement strand
TTTCAGCCAGCCGGTCTCTACCGAAGCACTCCGCTCGGCGCTGGGCGCGCTGGGCGAAGAGGGCGCGGAAATCCAGCGTGACGAGCGCGGCGACTTCTTCATCCGGGCCAAGCCGCACGATTTCCCGGGCGGCGAGACGTTCGGGGCCGCGGCTCAGAGGCAGTTCGCCACGTCGTTTCCGGGCAACCAGTTCGAGATACTGAGCGAAGATACGGTCGGACCTCAGGTGTCGAAGGAGTTGCAGTCGAAGGTCTTGTTGGCGGTCGGGCTCGGCCTGCTTGGCATTCTCGTCTATGTCACCTTCCGGTTCGACTTCCGGTTCGGGGTCGGCGCGGTCCTGTCGCTGATGCATGACACGCTCATCGTGCTCGGGGCGCTGGCGCTATTCAACAAGGAACTGACTATCACTGTCATCGCCGCGGTATTGACCATGATCGGCTACTCGGTCAACGACTCGATTGTCGTGTCGGACCGGATTCGCGAGGACGTCCGCAAGATGCGCAAAGAATCGTTCGCCGATGTGGCCAACCACGCAATCAACAAGACTCTGAGCCGGACGATGATTACCTCTTTGACCGTGCTCTTCGTGACTCTCGCGCTACTCATCTTCGGCGCGGCCAGCATCAAGGACTTCGCCTTCATCATGACCGTCGGCACCATTACCGGAACCTACTCTTCGGTGTTCGTGGTAGCGAACTTCGTCGTGGAATGGGAGCAGAGGTTCCCGAGCAAGCGCCGCCGCTAGGGCGGACGCGCTTCTTCCTCGAGGCGCTGGTCGGCAGCGGCCTCTTCACCGGCTACTTCCCGATTGCGCCGGCAACAGTGACGAGCTTCTTCGTGCTGTTGCCGGCGTACTTTCTGGCGCGGCTCCCGGTACTGCACGCGCTGGTTGCTGTCGTCATCTTCTTCATCGGTGTCCCAATTGCCACCGACCTTGAGAAGGTTTGGGGCAAGGACCCGCATCGCGTCACCATCGACGAGATCGTGGGTACGCTCGTTGCGTTCTTTCTCAACCCGGTTTCGTTGTGGGGCCTCGGTGTCGGGTTCCTTCTCTGGCGGTTCTTCGATATCGTGAAGCTCCCGTTCATTGACAAGTCGCAGCGACTGCCCGGCGGCTGGGGCATAATGGTGGATGACGTGCTTGCCGGCATCTGTGCCAATCTCGTACTGCGGCTGGGGCTCGTCCTCCTACCGGTCCTGAGGTTCCACTGATGGGCACTTCCGGAAACGCCAAACGCCAAGCGCCAATTGCCAATCGTCAGTCGCCAATCGTCGTGGGGCGGCTGCTCAAACGGAAGGACCTGACCCTGGCCGTTGCCGAGTCCTGCACCGGCGGTCTGGTCGGGGACCGGATTACCGACGTCCCGGGGAGTTCCGAGTACTTCGTCGGGGGCGTGATTGCCTACTCCAACGCCGCGAAGACGAGGATGCTTGGCGTCAGGAAACAAACGATCGCGAGGTGGGGGGCGGTCAGCGAGCAGACAGTCAAGGAGATGGCTGCAGGAGTCTGTCGGCGGTTCGGGACGCAATTAGGCGTGGCGGTGTCCGGTATCGCCGGTCCGGGCGGCGGGTCCAAGACCAAGCCGGTCGGGCTGGTGTATGTTTGTGTCAGAGCGGGAAGGCGGCTGGCGGTCGAACGGCACCTGTTTCGCGGTGGCCGCCGCGCCGTCAAGGAGCAGTCGGCTGCAGCCGCGCTGCAGCTCTGTCGTCAGGTGTTGGAGGGAAAAGCGTGAGCGAAGCGATTCGCTCCTTTGTCGCGGTCAGTATCTCCGAGGGCGCGAGGCGGCAGATTGGCGACCTGCTGGGCAAGCTCAGGCGCGAGCCCGGCGTTGCCGTGCGTTGGGTCAGGCCCGAGTTGATGCACCTGACGCTGGCCTTTCTGGGCGAGGTGCCCGGGGACTTCCTTGAGTCTGCGAAACCCCGGTTGGCCGAGGTCGCGCAAAAGCACAAGGCTTTCACAGCGAAGATGAAGGGACTGGGAGCGTTTCCGAGCTCGGCGCACGCGCGGGTCGTCTGGGTCGGCACGGAGCAGGGCAAGGATGATGTCTGCGCACTGCAGGCAGACGTAGTCAAAGCGCTACGTTCGGTGGGCTATCAGCCGGAAAGGCGGCCGTTCAGTCCTCATCTGACCATCGGCCGCCTGCGCGTCCCCGGCGATGTCAGTCGCTCCGTGGCAGTCGGGTTCGAGTCCGAGCCGTTCACCATCGGGCGCGTGGTCCTGTTCCGGAGCGTGCTTCAGCCCGCCGGGCCGGTCTACTCGGTCATCGCCGAGTTTCCGCTGTCTTCTCAGCCGGGCCAGCCGGCTTGACATCGGGCGAGTCCTTGCCATCATAGAGAGTGAACTGCGCCAGCCTTGAACTAACCAGGAGGCTCTAGTGTTTCAGCTTACGCCGGCGACGTGGATAATCGCCGGTCTGGTGCTTGCGGTCCTTGAGATGATAATACCGGGGATGGTCATCATCTGGTTCGGTATCGCCGGGGTCGTGACGGGCATTCTGGCGATATTCGTCCACAACCAGTTCGTCCAGTTCAGCGTCTTCATCGTACTGTCGGGTCTGATGGTCGTTTTCTCGCAGCGGATTGCGCGGAGGATAACCCATCCTGAACCGGAGCGGGTCGGCTCGAACCGGTGGGTCGGCGTCAGCGGTCGGGTGACAACCGACATCAAGCCGCCCGAGTTCGGCCGGGTGAAGTTGCACGGCGAGGAGTTGCGGGCGACCGCAGCGTGCGAGATTCCGGCGGGGAGCACGGTCCGGGTGGTTGCGGTCGAAGGGACCCATCTTGTAGTTGAGTTAGCCAAAGAAGGGAGTTGCTAGATGAGTGGGACACTGCTTATTGTCATACTCGTATTCCTTTTCCTGATGGCCCTCCTGGGCATCAAGACGATTCGCCCTTATGAACGCGCCTGCGTGGAGCGGCTGGGTAAGTACCAGCGCACCGTCCAGCCCGGCCTCAACTTTATCGTGCCGTTCATCGAGCGGCTCATCAAAGTCGACATGCGCGAGCAGGTCGTGGACGTGCCGCCGCAGGAGGTCATCACCAAGGACAACGCGACGGTGACGGTCGACGCCATCATCTACTACGAGGTGACCGACCCGGTGAAGGTGCTGTACAACGTCGCCCAGTTCCGGCTGGCCACCATCAAGCTGGCCCAGACGAACCTGCGTAACGTCATCGGCGACATGAGTCTCGACGAATCGCTCACCTCGCGCGAGCGGATAAACGCCCGGCTGCGCGATGTGCTCGACGAGGCGACCGACAAGTGGGGAGCGCGGGCGACCCGCGTGGAGCTCCAGCGCATCGAGCCTCCGTCGGACGTGACCGAGGCGATGCACCGCCAGATGAAGGCGGAGCGAGAGCGCCGGGCCGTGGTGCTCGAGGCCGAGGGTATCAAGTCGGCAGCAATCCTCAAGGCCGACGGCGAGAAGCAATCGAGAATCCTGCAGGCCGAAGGCCAGGCCGCGGCAATCCTCAAGGTCGCCGAGGCCGACAAGTTCCGGCTGCTGACGGTCGCCGAGGGCGAAGGACAGGCGATCGAGCGCGTCTACAGCGCCATCCACAAAGGCGGCCCGACCAAGGACCTCATCACCATCAAGTACCTTGAGGCGCTGGCGAAGATGGCCGACGGCAAGGCGACCAAGCTGTTCGTGCCCTACGAGGCCTCGGGAGTGATGGGCAGTCTCGGCATGATTGCCGATGTGCTCAAGGAGAGAAAAGAGGAACCGGCGACCCCGGCCAAAGGGTAGCGGCGCAAAGTACAAAGGACGAAGTGCAAAGTCCGAAGTCCGGACTTTGCCATTTCTCCTTTCCTTTTGCTTTGTCCTTTGTCCTTTCCACTTTGTTCTTTCGGCTGCGCGGTAGCGGGTTTCGACGATGGTCGGAGAGTAGACCCTGATGATACAGCCGAGTCCCGACAAGCAGTCCGTCCAGTGGCACCAGTTGGCCGCTGATGCGGCCCTGGGCCGCGCCGAGTCCCGGCCGGACGGTCTGACTGCGTCGGAAGTCGACGCGCGTCTTGCCAGGTTCGGGCCGAACGAGCTCGTCGAGCGGGGCGCGCGAACGGTCTGGCACATTCTCTTGGAACAACTCAGGTCCGTCATGGTCATTGTCTTGATCGTTGCCGGCGTCATCTCGCTCGCGCTGGGTGAGTTCACCGACGCGGCCGCAATCCTCGCCATCGTCGTGTTGAACGCGATTCTCGGGGTGATGCAGGAGTACCGGGCGGAGAAGGCGATGCGGGCCTTGAAGTCGCTGGCGGTACCGGTGGTGCGGGTCCGGCGCGACGGGCGTCTGCTCGAGGTTTCCGCCCGCGACGTTGTGCCCGGGGACGTGGTTCTGCTTGAGGCGGGCAGCCACGTGCCGGCCGACGGCCGGCTGCTTGAAGCAGTCAATCTGCGCGTGCAGGAGGCGACGCTCACCGGAGAATCCGAGCCGGTCGAGAAGCACTCCGAACCCGCAGGCGGCACCGATGTCGCGCTTGGCGACCGGCGCAACATGGTCTACATGGGCACGGCAGTAGTCGCGGGTCGGGGAGTGGCCGCGGTCACCGAGACCGGGATGCGAACCGAACTCGGCCGCATCGCCGAGATGCTGCAGACGGTGCAGCGCGAGCCGACACCGCTGCAGAAGCGGCTGGAGCAGTTGGCCAAAGGTCTGGCCGTGGCTGCGCTGATAGTGGTAGCCGTCGTGTTCGGCCTCGGGATGCTGCGCGGCGAACCATTCCGCCTGATGTTCATGATAGCGATTTCGATGGCGGTGGCGGCGGTGCCGGAAGGTCTGCCGGCGGTCGTGACCATCGCGTTGACACTCGGGGCACGACGGATGCTCGCGCGCAAGGCGCTTATCCGCCGGCTGAATGCGGTCGAGACGCTCGGCTCGGTGACCGTCATCTGCTCGGACAAGACCGGGACTCTGACCGAAAACCGGATGACCGTGACCGCGCTGGCCGTGGCCGGGCACCACCTTGATGTGACGCCGGACATGGATCTGCGTTCCCCGGTGTTGGACTGCGGAGGTAACCCGGCGCTTACGCTGCTTCTGGCCGGCGGGGCACTCTGCAACGACGCGGTGCTCGAGCGCGACGACGCGGGAAGGACGCGCGTGATTGGTGACCCGACCGAAGGGGCGCTCGTGGCCGCCGCGGCCCGGTTCGGCCTGGTCAAGGCCGAACTAGAGTCGGCGATGGCGCGGGTCGGGGAAGTGCCGTTCTCGTCTGAGCGGAAGCGGATGTCAACCGTTCACCGTCTGGACGGGTTGACGGCCACGCCGAGTGGACGGTGCGTGGAAGCGGCGCTGGCGAGCTTGCGTCCGGGTGCAAGCCACGTCGTGTTCACCAAGGGAGCCGTGGACGTGATGCTCGGGCTCTCGCAGTTCGTCTGGACCGAAGGCCGCGTTGAGCCGATGGACCCGACCTGGCGTGCCAGAATTGCGGAGTCGAACGCCCAGCTTGCCGGCAAGGGCATGCGCGTCCTGGGCCTTGCCTTCCGGGTGATGGCGGATGCCCCGGCTGCTGTCAAGGAAGACGAAGTTGAGCAGGGGTTGGTCTTTGTCGGCCTGGCCGCGATGGTCGACCCGGCCCGACCCGAGGTGCGGGATGCGGTCAGTGAATGCCGGACAGCCGGTATCCGACCGGTGATGATTACCGGCGACCACCCGCTAACCGCACGCTACATCGGCTCGGAGTTGGGCATCGAAAGCACGGCCCCGGTCGTGACGGGCACTGAGCTGGCTCGGATGGAGGGCGCGGAGCTGGCGACTGCGGTCGGGAAGACCGCGATATACGCGCGCGTCGCGCCCGAACACAAGTTGCGGATTGTCGAGGCCCTCCAACAGCAGGGGCAGATCGTGGCCATGACCGGCGATGGCGTGAACGATGCGCCGGCGCTGCGCAAGGCCGACATCGGTGTGGCGATGGGCATCACCGGCACCGACGTGTCCAAAGAGGCGGCCGATATCGTCCTGCTCGACGACAACTTCGCTACGATCGTGGCCGCGGTGCGTGAAGGCCGGGCGATATACGACAACATCCGCAAGTTCATCAAGTACATCCTCTCGGCCAATGCCGGCGAAATCTGGGTGATGCTCATTGCCCCGTTCCTTGGGATGCCGCTGCCGCTGCTGCCTTTGCAGATACTCTGGATAAACCTTGTCACCGACGGGCTGCCAAGTCTGGCCCTGAGTATCGAGCCGGCCGAGCGCGACGTCATGAAACGGCCGCCGCGCAGCCCGCGGGAGAGCATCTTCGGTCAGGGCCTGGGCGTCTTCATCATCTGGGTTGGGCTGCTGATGGCGGTCGTGTCTTTGGGAATGGGGTTCTGGGCATGGCGCGGAAGCGACCCGGGCTGGCGCACGATGGTGTTCACGGTCGTGACGATGTCGCAGCTCTTCCAATCGCTCGCGGTCCGTACGAGCCGGGACTCGGTATTCCGTGTCGGGTTCCACACAAACCCGGCAATGCTCGGCACGTTCTTCCTGACGCTGGCGCTGCAACTGGCGGTCATCTACCTGCCGTTCCTGCAGGGCGTCTTCAGGACGGTCCCGCTGTCCCCCAGAGACCTGGGTATCAGCCTTGTCCTAAGCACCAGCGTGTTCTGGGCGGTGGAACTGGACAAGCTCCGGCTGCGGGCGCAAGACCGCCGCCGCGCGCGTACCGCCTGAGGCGCGCAGCGCCTTCGCTGGCGCGGCCCCAAGCCAGAAGTCACAGGTGCAAGCTGGAAGCCGACAGCCGTCAGCCGTGAGCCGAACAGCGGGGAGACGCCGACCGCGCGTCAGGAACCTTGGGTTGTGTCCTCGGGAGTGCCGCTGCCCGGCGGGACCGGGCCGCGGCCCGGAATACGGCGCCGGATTTCGGCGTCCATCACCTGCAGCCGCTCAAGCGACCCTTTGAGAATCTGTGCCCAGGGAGTGGCATGCGAGGTCCCGACCCGGGCCACGCGCTTGCAGATGGACTTGGCCGTGTACCGCCGAAGGAAGAGCAGTTCCTTGAGGTCGGTGCGTGCTATTGCCTGCCGGAACCGGTCAGCCGCTTCCTCTTCAGTTACCTTTTCCGCTTCCTCCTCGGTCTCCTCGACGTCCTCCACCGCGGCAGGGAACATACGGTCGAATTCCTTCGCCTCGCGCTGTATATGCGCCCAGAACTGCTCCGGCGTCATCTCATCTTCGTGCGCGTTCTGCGCGGCGTCCCTCGCCAGATCGTCGATGACCTCAAGAAAGAACTCCCGGTCTGCCTCAAGCTGACTCTTCATTAGCCCTCCTTGTGCGGCTTACGGCTTGCGCTGATGGCAGGGTGACTCGGGAAGACGGTCAGCCGGCTACGTCAAACGCGCGGGTGGCGGCAGACGAAAGCCCGGTAGCGCGGACTTCGGCGGCCGCGGGCCGCCAATGCGTTGCTGGACGGCGAGTACGAGGTCGTCATAGGCTACGTCCCATCCGTTGCGGTGGAAGTCGAGGTACGGCTGGCACGCGAGGAAGTCAGGCAACGCGAAGTTGTCGATTCTTGCCGGCAGCACCAGGACGCGCCGGCCATTGAAGCTTCTCGTCATAACCGTTCTCAGTTCGTGCTGGACCCAGCTCGACGCGACTGAGACGGCAGAAAGGGTCGGGACGATGCAGTCAACCGGCCGAACCGCGCGCGCTATCCGGTTAGTGAGAATCACGCCCGCGTTCATGTCGACATCGTCAATCCACGGGGTGATTCGGTCCTGGCGGAGCGCCGCGGTCAGCTTGCTGGCGAATTCGTGGTCGGCGTAGTTGTACAGGATGACGAGGTGAGGCTGGTTGCCTCCCGACGGGGTACGATTCGGAGTGTCTGCACTCATTTGAGCCTCCCTGCAAAGGCGTCAATCAGCCGCATGAGGTCTGTTTGGGCCCCGGCCGGCGAATCGGGAACCTAGGGCAGCGTCATGGGCCGCTTGCCGATTGGCATGGGCCGCGGGCCGCCTCATTCGCCGACATGGTAACCGACCCGTTCTCGATGTCAAGCAGTCGGCGCGCCAAGCGGGCGGGGAGCAGTCTGTATCCGTCGGCTCGCGGCCTTCGGCCGCGGCTGATGGCAGGGGAGACGCCGTCCGCGCGACGGCCCCGCGGGGCTTACGCTATGTTGATGAAGTCCCGGGAGCCGATTGGTCGGTGGTGGCCACCGCCGCAGCGGAAGGGTACTCGAGAGATACCCTGACCTCTCCGAGAGTAATCTCCGCACCGGAGTTTACGGATACGCCTAACCCCGCGGCCCCCTTGGCCAGTTGCTGAGCCTGGGCTAGAATCGGACCCGTGTCGCACTTGAACGCCGCGACTATGCCGATGGACAAGTGCGACATCCGCCCGAGTCTGTCGGTGGCTTCCGCGAGCTTGGCTTCGATGTTGTCATAGGAGGGCCTCTTGGCTGTCTTTCGTTCCTCAATGGTCTCGGCCAGAGTGATTCTTTGCTCTTCGAGGGCCTCGCGAGCGGCCTCAGCACGATAGACCAGCACTGGGATGTCCTCCAAGGCGGAGGTGACCTGTGCCGCTCCGTCCACTTTGGCCAGGAAAACGTATCCGTGCTTAGGGTCGCGATGGCCGAAGCCAACGAAGTTGGTGTCCACGACAACACCATCGAGGAACCAGTTGGAATCCTTCGGCTCGTAGCCAGCCAACTCTATGCATCTCATGACGAGGCGGTCCGACCATCGACCGGATTCGTCTGAGGCAGGTCGGCCTTCGGCGAGCCTGATGGCTTCCTTTATCGCACGGTTCAGCTCGGTCCCGGTGTTGGCCGGCGTGTACTTCACTGTGTCATAGCTCTGAATGTTGAACGCCAGTGTCATGTCGTCCTTCTGTAGGGGAATGACATGCTTGTTCATGGCGGTCATGAGGCCATATTCATAGTAGACGTTCGGGTTCGGAATCGCCGTAGCACCTACGGCTTTGTCGTCCAGTATGACGAGGCAGAAGCGAGATTCGATGATCCGCCCGCAGATCTTTGTGCAGAATATGTCTTGGCCGTACGCACGCTCCCGGACCGCGATGACCGGCTCGTACCCGTTCTTCGACAGCTTCTCAGATATCAACTCCAGCATCTGTCCCAACTCGGGTTCGTCAGGGGAAGCGACGAAGCAAGATTTCGATGCCCCGTACAGCTTGCCGCACGGATGGTCCTTGCGGATGAAGCACCATTGGTTAGGACCGTACGCAGGCGGCCGGGCAGCATCTTCCCTGTAACCGTAGCGCCGGCTGAGGTGGCTAGTCTTCCAGCTCACAAGTTCCTCCAACGTGGTCTGCATGAGGCCACTGCGTTCGCCTCGCATGTCTTGATACCATGCAAGACCGAGTATTCAGTCTTCATCCCGGACATAGTAGCGGACAAGACCTCTATGTCAAATGGGCTGGGCCGGGATGTCAAGACGCCGATTTGTCGTCGTCGGAGGGCGGAGGGGCGTCGGGGTCGAGTTCGTAGTGGGTCTTCGACTCAACCTGAGTCTCGACTTCGCCGTGGTCTGAGCCATCCCTTGAGCCGGGATGAGAGCTCCCAGGAGAGCTGGGATGAGAGCCCTCAGGAGAGCCGGGACGAGAGCCCCCATGAGAGCCGGGACGAGAGTCCTCAGGAGAGCCGGGATGAGAACCCTCAGGAGAGCTGGGATGAGAACCCTCAGGAGAGCTGGGATGAGAACCCTCAGGAGAGCTGGGATGAGAACCCTCAGGAGAGCTGGGATGAGAACCCTCAGGAGAGCCGGGATGAGAGCCCCCACGAGAGTCGGGATGAGGACCCCCACGGGAGCCCGGACAGGGTCGGAGATAGGGTCCCCCCCGACGACCCCGGCACGGGAAAGCAGCACTCCGCCCGAGGTTCCTTTGTACAAAAGCGCCACAACCGGGTTATTACTAGATGAGGACAGCCGATTGGACGCAAAACAGGAGCGCGTCATGAGCCAGTTTGAGCTTGACGAGCGGACCCGGGCAGTGCTTGCCCGAGTGCGGCAAAGCACGGCTACGCTGTCGGTGTACGACATGCCGCCGGACCTGGCCGAGGCGGCCGATGGTCAATGAGACGAACTTGTAGGATGGCGCGGGAGCGTCTTTTCGGACCTATCTGGTTGTGGCCTAAGGCTTTATGCTGGAACCTCCCAAGCTGCCCCCCCCGCCTGGGGGACGGTTCCCCAGATAGTATACAGCACTCAGTAGGCGGCAGTCTGGGAGGTAACTGGGAAGGCAGTCCGGCGAACTACGTACGGCGTTGTGTCGTACATCTTCTGCGGGACCGTCTCCACCGTCACCTCCCGGAGTCCTTCGTCCGTGGTCTCCCAGGGTATCCGGTCTGCAGCTGGGCACGCCGTGACCGGGGCAGTCTGCCGAATCATCCGCCCCGCAATCCAGCACACTACCCGCCACGCAACTGGGGACGCTATTCCACAGGTCATCTGGTAGACTACGAGGCCCGTTGCTCCGTGATGGCTCGGTCGGCAAAGCGGGCGGGGTCTCGCTGCCATGCCCCGCCCGCGCGGTTCCGGTTGAGCCCAAAGAAGGGGAGGAGCCGTGGCTCCTCCCAGGAAGTGTTGCGCGGGCGCGGTCTAGCTGACTGTGACCGTGACGATGATATCGAAGGCGTTGCCTTCCCACGTGCCCACGAACTCAAGGGTGTGCGCGCCGGTCGGCATCACGCCGCCGGTGTTCCAACCGTCAGAGTGGT
>Ga0315277_10012455_pt1 | contig 10660 bp, 8 predicted proteins | sample YL17G05_15_MG_FD_203695 | JGI IMG/M metagenome (GOLD analysis project Ga0315277, IMG submission 203695) | Sediment microbial communities from Yellowstone Lake, YNP, Wyoming, USA - YL17G05_15 | ecosystem: Environmental > Aquatic > Freshwater > Lake > Sediment | place: USA: Wyoming | collected... | reverse complement strand
TCAAAAGGTGTAGAGAAATGAGCGAACGTCCTCTTAAAACCTATCCCACTCTAGGCTGCTGCGGACTCGACTGCGGGCTGTGCCCCAGGTATTACTCTTCAGGACCTTCGAGATGTCCCGGCTGCGCAGGCCCTGGTTTCTTCAATAAGCACCCATCATGTGGCTATATAACCTGCTGCGTGAAGAAAAAGGGGCTGGAAGTTTGTGCTCAGTGCGATGAGTTCCCCTGCTCCAAGTTTGCCTCCTGGCTGGATAAATTAACGATAGATGACTCCTTTCTTACCCATCAGAAGATAAAGTCAAACCTCTACTTTATTAGAGAACGAGGACTGGATAAGTTTCTGAAACAGCAGAAGAAGCGAATCAAGCTGCTGGAGAGGATGCTCAAGGATTTCGACGACGGCAGGTCGAAGAGCTTCTATTGCATCGCGACCACCTTGCTTCCGGTTACAGAACTGAAGGCATTGTTAGGTGAAGCAGAGCGCAAGGTGAAGCTGGAGAAGGTCAAAGCCGATGATATTAAAACCAAGGCCAAAATCCTTAGGGGATTTCTCAACGACTTTGCAGCTAAGGGCGGAGTCGAACTGAAATTGAGACATAAAGAAAGGCGGACATAATGGCAGGTAACAAAGATTTGATTGCCTACTGCGGTCTGTACTGTGGGGATTGCGTTAGCTACAAGGGCAAGGTCGCCGACCTGGCCCGAGACCTTAGAAAGGAACTGAGGTCTGCCAAGTTCGACAAAACGGCGGAATTTTTGGCCGCTGTGCCCTTTTTCAAACCATTTGAGCATTATGACGAGTGTTACGACGTGCTGGGGGCTCTAGTGAAGTTTCGCTGCAGGAAGACCTGCAGAGGTGGTGGTGGCCCGCCTTTCTGCAAGATGAGGAAGTGCTGCCAGAAGAAAGGCATTGAAGGCTGCTGGGAATGCGCTGAATTCGAGACCTGCGAGAAGCTGGACTTCCTCAAGCCCGGTCACGGCGATGCCCACCTGAAGAACCTGAGGATCCTCAAAAAGAAAGGCGTTGACGCCTTCCTCGCCGGCCCGAAGTACTGGTGAGTCTGTCCTCAATTCCGTTAGTTCCCCGGTTTCTGAAAATGGGTGAAGGTGGTATTACAAAGTAGGGGCAATTCATGAATTGCCCCTACAAATAAAGGTGTTACAATTGAAAAAGAAAGGGGGGCTCATGGACTACAAACAGATGACGTCGCCATGTGGCATTGATTGTTTTAATTGCGCTCTGTATGTGGCTAGCGAGAACAGTGAAATGAGGAAGACAATCTCCGAGAAAGCGGGCGTTCCTCTGGAAAAAGCGGCCTGCCGCGGGTGTCGCAAAGAGAAGGGCACTATAGCTTTTCTCAACATGACCGAGCCCTGCAACGTCTACAAATGCATCTCTAAGAAGGGTATCGATTTCTGTTTTGAGTGTGCTGACTTTCCCTGCGACCATCTTCATCCCTATGCGGATAAAGCATCCCAGAGACCGCACAATGTCAAGGTTTTCAACCTGTGTCTGATGAAGAAGATGGGCGTGGAAACGTGGGCCAAAACCAAGGCTAAAAGCGTCAGGGATACCTACTTCAAAGGAACCCTCAAACTATAGCGACACACGTGTCATTGCGAGAGATCCGCATCAGGCGGATGACGAAGCAATCTCAGTGGTGTCGGTGGTCGTAGGGGCACGGCATGCCGTGCCCCTACCCGAAATGTAGCGTCGTGACTCCCGTCACGACGAAAGAAGCTGCAAATTCACAGGCTGGCTCCGTAATAACTTGGCTGCGTTGTTATGATAAACGTAGGGGCTCAAAATTTTGAGCCCCTACGTCATAGGGTTGGTGCTCTGCCACCGACATCTGGGCAGCGGACAGAGCCGCTGCCCTATGCTTGACGCCTTCGATGCTGGATTCTGTTATTATACTAGCAATGAGGTATAATCTTACCAATGAAGAAATTTACGAGGGAAAAGGCCACCAGTAAAATTGGTGTGGCATTTGTTGCAAAGGTGGTTTTCGAGGCGGGTTCCATTTTCAGGGAAACTCCTGCAGAAACCGATTTGGGCATAGATGGTTATATTGATTTTGTAGAAAACGAGGTTACACTGGGTATCCTCATTGGTGTTCAAATAAAAACGGGCGCCTCATATCTAGTACAACGCGGTGAAGCAAAACGCTTTGAGGTAGTTGTCTCCCAGAGAGACCTAAAATACTGGGATATACAGCCTATACCAACTGCACTAATTGTTTATGATCCTGAAACTGGACTGTTAGGGTGGCTTGATTTAACAGGCTACATTCGCGCTAATCCTGACTCGCTGAATCATGCTTATACCACACTAGCCATTGACAGTACGGCTAAGCCGTTCAATGTAAATACATTTCAAGGTGAATTTAAAGCTATATTTAGTAACTATCGGCTTGAGGCAGACTTATTTAAATTAGCTGATCTTATGGCTTCACCTGATCCGGCGGATAAGTTCCGAGGATTCCTCGGCTTGCTAAGTTGCAATACATCACGATATTCAAAGTTGACCTGTTTCCTTCTTATCGAACATCTTTTCTTCCCTGACAACAGGCTTCGTGCGGCTGTTTCTGACGCTTTGTCGAGGTATCTGCCCCATCCGGAAGTTGGTTTCAATCCCCCTGAGGAAATCAGTAAATACGTAGAATCTAAACTCAAGGTATTTGGTAAAGATGAAGTTAGACAATTGCTCGATACTGCTTGGCTTGACGAAGAGAACCTAATGCAGAGGGGCTCACTTGGGCAATCTATAGGGGTCATAATTATGGCCATACCCAACTACGCACGACATTTAGAGGAACTTGTTGTAGATAGCTCACAATCATACGAAGTGCGAATGGCGGCTATGGCATTAGCTGATGAATTCGGAATTTACGAAGTCATAAAGTTTATAGCAAGCAATCTTGATAGAGTTGAGTGGGGAGATGCTCGTGAAGGGGCTCAAATATTGGCTGAAGGATATCTTGACATCGAAATTGCCGAAAATGACCTGTCGGTTACTATTGAACGCCTAGGTTATGATTCTATTCGCTTGGCTGATATATTGAGGGACGCCAGCATTTATTTTCTAACGGAAAATGAATCGATAATATCCGAAATCTCTACAAGATCAGGAGACTCTGCGGTTAGATTTGAAGCCAGCCGTGCGTTGAATAGAGTGATAAAATGGCAACACTTAATCGATAAGCATACTGATAAGTTACTTTGATTTACATATCTCCAGTAAATGTTGGTCTGAAATTTTGAAAACCTATCGAGGTTCAGGCAATAACTAATTGAAATAGCGGGTGTATTAATTTATGCCTATTCGAATTTTAGCGCCTGACGTAGCCTCCAAAATCGCTGCCGGCGAGGTGGTGGAGAGACCGGCCTCGGTGGTCAAAGAGCTGCTGGAGAACTCGCTGGACGCCGGCGCCACCCAGCTCGCCATCGAGGTCCAGGGCGGCGGCGTGCGCCTCATCAGGGTGGTGGATAACGGTGTGGGCATACCACCTGAGGAGGTGGATTTAGCCTTCGAGCGCTTCGCCACCAGCAAGGTCGCCACTGCTGACGACCTCGAGGGCATCTCCAGCCTCGGCTTCAGGGGCGAGGCGCTACCCTCCATCGCCATCGTCTCCGAAGTCACCATGGTCACCCGTAGCAGGGACGAGCTCTCGGGCGTCTTTGTTAACATAAAAGATGGCGCAATTTTAGAGAAAGCCAAGCGCGGCTGTCCCATAGGCACCACGGTCACGGTGCGCAACCTATTCCGCAACGTCCCCGCCCGCCTCAAGTTCCTCAAGTCCAGCTCTACCGAGAACGGCCACATCAGCAACCTGGTGGTACAATACAGCCTCGCCTTCCCCGAAGTCAGGTTCACCTTGCTTATAGACGGTCGCACCTCGTTTCGCTCCACAGGCAGCGGCAATCTCAGGGAGGTGCTGGGCGCAGTCTACGGTCTCGATGTCGCCAAGGCCATGCTCCAGATAGAAGCTAAAGAAGACGCAGACCCTCTGCTGCCCGGCGTCACCGGCTTCGTCAGTCCTATAACCCTCACCCGCGCCAGCCGCAGCTACCTGAGCTTCTTCGTCAACCGCCGCTGGGTGCAGAACCGCATGCTCTCCTATGCCCTCGAGGACGCCTATCAGGGCCTGCTTATGGTCGGCAGGCATCCCATAGCCGTAATCAATATCTCGCTTCCGCCTCAAGATTTAGATGTAAATGTCCACCCCACCAAAAGCGAGGTCAGGTTCCGTAACGAACGCGATATCTTCTCCGGCGTGCAGAAAGCTGTCCGAAACACCCTCACCGCCCAGGCCCCCATGCCCACCCTGGACACCTTGTCCGGGCCGCCTCAGCCAGTAACAGCTTCGCCTGCAGAACGTTTACCCGCTTTCGCTGCAAGGCCCGAAGAAGCAGTAACCAGGACTCCCCCCGCCACCCCACACCCCTCCGAGCCCGTCGCTAAATCGCTGCCCATCCTGCGCGTCGTGGGCCAGATGGCCAACACCTATGTCATCGCCGAGGGGCCTGACGGCATGTACCTCATAGACCAGCATGCCGCGCACGAGCGCGTTCTTTTCGAAAAAATTCGCAACGAGCGTTCGCGGCGCGCCGTCGAGATTCAAGGCTTGCTCCAGCCTGTGCCGGTGGAGCTCACGGTGCGCCAGCAGGAGCTCATGGAGTCTCAGGCGGAAGCCCTCTCCGAGTACGGCTTTGGCATAGAGCACTTCGGGGAAAGGACATATCTGGTGAGGTCGGTGCCGGCTCTGCTCAGTGGACAGAACGTGGCCCAGTCTGTGGTCGAAGTGCTTGACTTCCTTGCTGAAGGGGAGAAGGGAGACCGTCGTGAGGAGATTGCTATTTCGCTAGCCTGTCATGGCGCGGTGCGGGCAGGGCAGGCATTGAGCCACGAAGAGATGCGGGACTTAATAAGGCAACTGGAGCAGGCGTCTCAACCCCGCACCTGTCCGCACGGCAGGCCGACCATGATCCACCTCAGCTCCTCTCAGCTTGAGAAGAACTTCGGCCGAAGATAGCCTCTACAGCCTCAGATACCCGTGGGCATAGAGCGTCTTGTTCTGCAAAATATTGATTGTTTTGGCTATATCCTTTAGCTCAGGGTCGCTCATGTCCACCTGGCTGATGTCGTACTGCTCCATGGCTGCATACGCATCGTAAAGCCCCACATAGAGCTTGCCCTTCGGCGTGGAGGTATCCCTGGTGTCGGTGATGCGTATCGCCTCCATGGTCTCTTTGTCCAGAGGGTCGAGGATTGCAGAGTCCAGGCCAGCGCCGGCCATCATTATCATGAAGACGCGGTTGATCAGGTGGCGCCCCTCAGCGGGACAAGTGTTGGACACATTGGACAGCCCGCAGGTGGTCTTGGGAGGCGGGTCTGCCAGTTGTTTAAAGAAGCGCACCGCATTTATGGTCTGCTGCGCCTGGTCCTGGTTGCCGTTCACTGTCAGCACCAGGGGGTCGAGCCAGATGTTCTCGATGGGCACGCCGTGCTGTGCCGCGGCGGTGAAAATGCGCTCGGTGGCTAGTTCGACGCGGGCGTCGGCAGTGGTAGGGATGCCGCCTTTGGCCAGGGTGAGGGCGATGATGTTGGCGTTATATTTAGCTGCCAGAGGCATCATTGCGCTTAAGCGTTCTTCTGTGGCGTCGGTGCTGTTGATCAGCGCCTTCTTCTTGCAGACCTTCAGCCCTGCCTCTATGGCAGCGGCGTTGGAGGAGTCCAGAGAGAGGGGTAGGTGTGTGACCTCCTGAATGGTATGCACCATCCAGGGCATGACCTCGTGTCCGGCCTTCTTCTGAGGGCCGATATTGAGGTCCAGGTAATCGGCTCCCTTCTCTGCCTGGAGCTTTGCCAGGTGCTGGATATATGCTTTATCGCGTTGCTCTACTGCCGCTTTTACTTCCTTCGAGATAATATGGATGCACTCACCGATGGCGATCAGCTTCATCTAATTCCCTCCTTTTTGATCAGTAGGCTCCCTATACAAGGCCCAGTCTCCGGCCTATCTCCGACACTCTCTATGGGTAGGTTGGAGCACCTGCTCCAACCGTCTATCCCCCCTTTTGCAAAGGGGGCAAGGGGGATTTATGCTATTCTCTTACAACTCCTATCCCAGCCCCAATTTCTTGGCTATCTCCGCTACCCCTTTTTGCAGCGGCGAATCTGGTGGCAACTCGATGAGCGGCGCCCCTTCCGCCTCCAGTTCCTTGATCTTAGCGTCCTCCGGAATTGTGCCGATAATCTTGAGTTCGGACTCCTCTATCGTCTGGGCAATCTTGGGCGGTAGAGGGCTCGTGGCGCGATTGACTATCAGATAAATCTTCCCCACGTATGTCCTCAGGTCCTTGATCAGCGCCTTCATGTTGGCAGCGGTGAGGATGCCCCTCACCGTGAGGTCCGAGACCAGGAGCATTATATCTATGTCCCGCGTGGTCTGGCGGCTGATATGCTCCATGCCCGCTTCGCAATCGATTACCACATAGTCGTAGTTCTTCCCCAGGCGGTCGATGCAGGTGCGAATCATGTTGTTGGCAGCGCAGTAACACCCTGCTCCCTCGGGGCGTCCCATGGCCAGCAGGTCTATTTGAGGCGACTCCACCAGGGCCTCGCTTATCTTTATGTCGAGGTAGTCCTGCTTGGCCAGGCCGGGTTCCATAGCCCTGGCCTTTACCTTGGCCGCCATCTCTTCTCTGACCTTGCCCACAGTATCGCTCAGGGGCAACCCCAGAGCCAGATTGAGATTGGTGGCCGGGTCGGCATCGATAGCCAGCACTGCACCCTTTTGGGATAAAATATTGATGAGCAGGGCGGCTATTGTAGTCTTGCCGCTGCCGCCCTTGCCAGCGATAGCTATAGTAGTAGTCATTTTCCAATCTGTAGCGGTGCCTAAAACTGTTAAAGGGGTAGAAGGCTAAAAAGGCCGCAATCTACCCCTTCTCTTACAAATCTGCTGCTAAGCCTTCCAGTGCTCCTTGAGGAAGCCGCCCACGGCCATGGCTTCGCGCGGCCCCACCATTATCTTCCAATCGGGCAGCGCCTCTTCCAGCTCGCCTCTCAGCACAGCGACGCCGCCGGGGATAACCAGGTTCTTGTGGCTTACCTTCTCCGCGGCATTCTGCCCCTTAACCGTCTTGGCGATCTTATCGGCATCGAATTTGCCAGCCGACCAGGCGGTTAGCACCGAGAGCCCCTCTGTATCGCAAACCAGTAGCCATGACGCCCAGCCCGCTGCCTCCAGCTCTCCGGCTATGGAGAAGTAGGTCAGCGAGAAGTTGGTGGTGACGCAGAGCGGGCTTGTCGCCTTGGGCTCCAGGATTTGATATAGACCTGGCTTCATCTGTATCGGCTTCTGCGGGTCGGTGTACACATTGAGCCGCAGGGTGACCAGGGCATAAGCTGTGGCAGGGGAGAAATGGTCCATGACAATGATGCCGCCGTACTTGGCGATGTGCTGCCCTGCCAGGATCGCTTCCTCATCGGGCGATGCTGCGCCCTCTCCGGGGAAGGATATTAGCGGATAGCCCACCGGCTCAAACCGCTTATTCAGGGCTAACCTGCGCATTTGCGTAAAGGTCACCAGCGTGTCACCGAAGCCTCGGACGCCGGGGTCGAGGATAAGGTCTGCCACGCCGGCCTTCGCGGCCTTATCGGTCAATTCCGCAAGCTCGTTCAATCCGTCCGAGCTTCTGATGGCCAGGGGGCACGCGTATTTCTTAGCCAGCTCAATCATTTTCTCGATGTTGTCCTTGGTTGCAGCGTAGATAGCTGGTTTGGACTTGGCAACTTTATCCAGAGCTCCGCTCATGGCAGCCGGGTCTGTCGCCATCAGTACCAGAGGCAGACTAGTCTTCGAGGCAACCGTCTCCACGCACTTGGCAAAGGTGGCGGCGTTTCCCGAATCATTCTGGATAGCGATTCCATCGATGCCGAATGTTAACCCGACGCGGTCTACCTTATATTTGCTGACCTCGTCTATCGTGTTGCTGACCTTGTCCGCCGGGGCGGAATCCTTAACCCTTACCACTAGGGCGGGACGATGGAAGAAGGTTTTCTCGTGGCGGAACAGCACTGTCTCGTTGCCCACCTCGATCTTCTTGTCTCCGGCGCCAACGGTCACTAGGCGAATCGGTGGCTTGGATGCAGCCTCCAGGGCTTTCTTAGCCTCGTCGCTGACATATTTGCAGGCTGACAAATCGGCCTGACTCGCTGCCAGCTTCATAGCAAACGCCAGACAAGTGGGCTGGCCGCATTCCTTGCAGTTCGTTTTGGGCAGGAACTTATAGATTTGAATACCTGTCAGTGCCATTGTTCAGCTCTCCTTTCCTCTATTTCTTCCCCATCAGTTTGTGGATGGTAGCCTTGATCCGCTCCACAGACTTGGGGTGCAGCAAGGTGACTAAATTTGAGCCGGCATTTATCACAGTCAGAGCGGTCAGCTCCTCCCAGATCAATCCGCGCTCTTCCACAGCGCCCCAGGCCGCCGGTATTCCCTGGCTGGCCTTCGCTTCCTTCTGGCGCCAGGCCTCTGCGCCGGAGTGGCTTATCACAGGCATGTTGACCATGGCATCACCGCCCAGGGCAGCCAGTCGCACGCGCTCACGAATTGATAGAGCATACTCCAGGCCGTAGCCCAGCGCTCCGGTATCCAGATCCATCAGGATGGAGTCAGCAGGCACGCCGATATCGGTGAGCAGTATGTTAAGCTGTTTTGCCAGGTTTATGTCGAGCGGACTCTTGGCAATGGCCACGTGTCCATCTGAAATACATACAGCAGCAACAGTGCGGTAGTTCTTCTCCTCGCAGTTGCCTATAGCGATGCGCTGTCCTTTCGCTGTCTCGGATACCGCAACCAGAACGGCGTTATCCTTCTCCGCTACGCCGGGCCCTATGACAATGAGCGGCAGGTCAACCGCTGCGAGCACCTTGTCCACCGTCTTCTTGGCTTCAGCGGCGCCGGTATTGCCCATCTCAGGATGGGCACTCACCAGCCTCAGAGCTATGGCCTCGGCGCCATATTCCGCAGCTTTCTTGGCCCAGGTTGCCGGGTCCTTTACTGCATCGCCCCAGGCATGAAGCAGGGACTGAGACCAACCGGTTGGCTCCTTGTCCTGGATTTCTACACCTACCCTGGGTGGGTGAGGAACAGAGCCTTCGAAACTGAGGAAAGGCAGAGTGCTTTCGCCGCCGAGGACTATCTCTTTTCTCTTGCCTCCTCCCAGTTTCACCTCTCGTATCTTACCAGTCCATTTCTCAATTGGAATTTCTACTCCAGGCATGGCAGAAATCTCCTTTCCCTAAATATACAGCATAAAACAAGGGTCGAGTAACGCGACCCCTGTTTTATGTGTTAAAACACTTTTCACGTCGCAATCATATTAGCCTATAATCGGATCCATCGTCAGAGCAGGATGTCCCTTCTGCTCGAGCCAGGGTGTCAACTGCTCCACAGTGGTAACCTGGCTGCCATCGGCGACCTTCTCCATGAGGTCGGGAACGCCCTCGCGCTCACACGCCGCTTTCAACTCCTCTGCCAGTTCCTCTTTCAGGTTCTTGGACATCCATACTAGCCGCTTGATGCCGCCCTCTACTGGGATGAACTTTTTGCTGATGACGTAAGTTTTGCCGTGGCCCATCATGCCCGGCGTCTGCAAGCCGCCGCCGACCGTGCTCATCAGTGTGGTGAATGTCATGCCGCAGGGGGTCATACCGTAGTCATCACGTGAGACGACCATAACACCGTTGGCCTCGGGGATGACGGCCATGACGCATTCGCAGCAGCCGCAGGTGGTCAATGGGGCATCCATCAGCGAGTAGATAGTGAACCTCTCCAGTTTCTTCTGTGAGTGCTCGTGGATGAACTGGTTCACACCTTCCCACTCACCGGTCTTCTCGTTAATTACCTTCCCTTTAGGCACCGGCTGGTTGGGGCCGGCTGGTTTCATCTCGAAAGCTGCCCGGCAGTCGAGCCAGCTATAAGCACCGCACAGGCCCACACGCTCCGGATTGATCACGCACACGTGAGTTGGGGCGAAGGACTGGCACAGAGTGCAGCTATAGAAGGTGTCCACAGCCTCATCGCTAAGGCCGGCCATACGAGCGTTTCGCTCTTTATATACGGCGCGGGCCTGCTCAAACAGGTCCTTCACCTTGGCGGGGTCGGTGTAGACTGTTACCTGCACTTTGTCCACAATAGCGCCGAAATCATTTTTCAGGCAGGTATGTAAAATGTCGCCTAAGTGCCGCAGCTTTACTCCTTTGGCGACTGCGTTCTTGTGAATTCGTATCCAGGTGATGTCTCTCTGCCCCTGGTGGGACACACCCTCGGCACCGTTCATCATGTGGTGAATCTGGCGCTCCAGCACCGACTCGAAGTCCTTCTGCATCTTGCGCCCGGCTACGTCCACCACGATGCCCAGCGGATTCTTGGAGCCTACGGCGAAGCTGTCGATGTCGGGGCCGACCACTGTAATCTTGCCGTCCTCGACCTCATCCAGCTTCTTCATTCTCAACCATTCGAAGCACATGCCGCCCTTGCCGCCGAACTCACATGCTAAGTCAGCCTTGCGCACTACCTCGCCCTCGAAAGCAGCGCCAAAGGCAACGGGTATGGGGACCTTGGCTATCTTAAGCTTAATGCCGCG
>Ga0315277_10012454_pt1 | contig 10662 bp, 8 predicted proteins | sample YL17G05_15_MG_FD_203695 | JGI IMG/M metagenome (GOLD analysis project Ga0315277, IMG submission 203695) | Sediment microbial communities from Yellowstone Lake, YNP, Wyoming, USA - YL17G05_15 | ecosystem: Environmental > Aquatic > Freshwater > Lake > Sediment | place: USA: Wyoming | collected... | reverse complement strand
CCCGGAAAGCAGAGACCACGTGCATGATAACCCCGGAACAAATAGCGCGACTGAAAGATATCCTCTTCAATACGCTCATGCCGGATAAATAATGCTCATTTCATCTCCCCTATTTCCCTAAAGCGAAAAACATTTTTGGAAAATACCGAGAGCCCCTCCCCCGTCGGGTAATGGGGAAAAGGGTTTTATGGCTTGCATCTCCTTTTGTTTCGCTTTATTATGATATTCGATGGAACAATTAAGGCTTGAAAACCATCCTTTCCCGATCCTCATGAAGGAACTCATGGAAGCAAAGTTCTCCGGGATCGTGTTCTTGGCGAGCGAACAGTGGAGGAAGGGGCTGATCTTCAATGAGGGGAGGCTCTGCGCCATCCAATCCAACAAGCCAGGTGAATTCCTCGGGTATATTCTCATTGGGCTGGGCAAGATATCCGCGCAAGATAACGCCTCATCACTGGAGAAGGCGCGCACGGACAGGGTGAAGCAGGGGTACATCCTGCTGGAAAGGGGCCTCATCCAGCCTGATGATCTTGCACATGCTTTGCGTCATCAGATTGAAAAGAGATTCCTGGATATCTTCTCCTGGAAAAAAGGGACCATTCAGCAGGTTGAAAAGACGATCGACAAGTCCCCGGAACTGGGCCTGGAAGAACTCGCCTTCCTGGTGAGAAAAGGGGTGAAAGAGCTTCTGCCATTTTCCAGTGTCATCGATGCGTTCTCCCCCTATGCCGGGGCTAGGCCAAAGCAGATGAAAGACGACCTGCCGAAGGAATCGGGGATTGATATGCAAAAGATCACCCCCCAGACGGTATCCGAGATCCTCCTCATAGGACAGGAAACAGCGCGGTCACTCCTGGGCCTGTATTGCACAGGGTACGTAGGCTTCGAAGAGAGCGAGCACCAGGTCCTCATCGAGCAGCTCAAAAAAACATTAAGGGATATCAAGGAAAAAGATCCCCTTGCGGTCCTCGGAGTGGACAAAACCATTTCCGATGGGGGTTTGAAAAGGATGTACATCAGACTGGTCAAGGCAAATCATCCCGACGCCTATTCTCATGTTGAAGATACTGAAGTGAAACGCCTGGCAAACGATATATTCACCGAGATCCAGAAGGCCTATGACGAGACCCTGCGGATACGGGAGGGGAAACCTCCCGAAAAGAAGGGGATAGACGAAAACATCCAGGCGGAGCTCATCTATGCCCAGGCTACGGATGCCATGAAGGCGAAAGACTATCAGAAGGCGATGGATATGTTCAGGCTCTGTGTGAACATGCGCCCGAATGAGCGGGTGTTCGCCGAGAGCTATATCAAAACCATGTTCCTGAGGTGGCAGGCTACCGGTGCCGGCAACAGCATGGAGATCAAGGTGAACATCGGGGATGCCGCCAAGCGGTTTCCCAACTCCGATAGCATTTATATAATCCTGGGCTGGGTGCTGAAGCAGGAAGGGTCGGTCAAGGCCGTCGAAGCCTTCCGGAAGGCCCTCGAGATTAATCCGAACAACCTCGATGCACAGCGGGAGATTCGCCTCTACCAGATGAGAGGCAGAATCTAGTTTTTATAGAGAAATTCCTTTTGTACAACGAATTCCCCCCCCCATAACCTCTCTGCTCACTGCCCTGGGATCCACCGGGAGGTCAAGGGGCGAAGTCGAGTGCCGTAAAAGGTGTATATCTGTTCACTCGTCGGGCATGGCTGCATTATCGAGCAATTCTCTGATCTTGGGTGGGATATAGACCTCGTCGAGATTGATGAGGCTGAGGCCCCTGAGGATAAGCCTGTTGCGCTCCCCATAAGGGGCATGGGTGTCGTAGATCACCATGACCCTGTCATCGAACCTGCATACCCCACCCTTCCGGTTTATCCTGTCCTCGACGATATCTACACCGGCGTGCAGGGCGGTCTCATATAAGAGCTTGAAGAGTTCCCTCTGATGCCTTTCTTGGTCCATTATACCCTGCCGAAATCATCCTCCAAACGGGTAATGTCATCCTCGCCGAAGTACTCCCCCTGCTGGACCTCGATAAAGACCAGCGGCGTACCGCCGATGTTCTGAATCCTATGGACCGCGCCGCGAGGTATGTTTACCGACTCATGCTGCTGGAGATCGATATCCTTCTCATTGAGCTTGACCCTGGCATGCCCAGAGACAATGATCCAATGTTCTGCCCTCCGCGTGTGGGACTGGAGGCTCAGGCGCCTTCCAGGCCATACGGTTATCCTCTTGACCTTGTGATCGTCCATATCCGAGAGCACTCTGTAGTAGCCCCAGGGTCGGTGATCCTCGGTCGCCGTCTCCTTCCCGACCCTTTCATAGGCTTTGATATAGGGGTCGAGAATATCCCCTCCTCTCTCGAGGATGAAGAGAAACTTCAATTCCGGTATCACCCATGCGCTTTCGGTTGCCACAAAGAAACACCGCTGGCTGGCTGTTTTGTAAACGGTCAATTCGTCCTCGGTCAGGCATCCATCAATGGTGGTTAAAATCGGGGTTGCGATGAAACTGCTAAAAAGGAGCGGGACATACCCCATGGTGTTATGGATGATATCATACCCTGGGGCATCCCGCATGAAGATTGCGAGATCGAGGTAGTCTTTGGCCGAAAAGGGGGATGACCTGCGGAAGGCAACCACATCATGGCCCCGGTTCGCCAGCCCTTGTGCAAGGCCCTCATAAGATCCATCACTCTTCATCATCAAACCAATCTTCATCGAATGTATGCCTCCCACCTTCAAATATCTTCAAGCAAGGTTTCTAGGCAAGAAAAAAGAGGAGGCCTTTTCACGCACCTCCTCTTGAATTGATTCCGGGGGTTTTTCAGAGATATGCTAATCAAGCCCGGCGGCCTTCACGACGAGCTCGGCAATGTCGAACGACTGGAGCTTCTCCTCGTATCCGAGCTCCTTGATGCCGTCGGAAAGCATAGTCAAACAGAACGGACACGCAGAGCAAACGGTCTTCGCACCTGTCTCCAGGGCCTCCTGCGTCCGCTTCTGGTTGATCCTCGTGCCTAGATGCTCTTCCATCCACATCCTGCCGCCGCCAGCGCCGCAGCAGAAGCTCTTGGCATGGTGGCTCTTCATCTCCACGAGATCCCCCGATTGCAGGGACTTGATGATATTTCGCGGTTGATCATAGATATTGTTGTATCTCCCGAGGTAGCAGGAATCATGGAACGTGAGGGTGCCAAGGCCCTCGATAGGCTGCTTAAGAGTGATCTTGCCCTTCTTGATCAGATCATTGAGGATCTCGGTGTAGTGGTACACCTCGAAATCGCCGCCGAGTTCCTTGTAATCGTTCTTGATGGTGTTATACCCGTGCGGGCACATGGTGATGATCTTCTGCACACCATAGGCCTTGAAGGACTCAATATTCGCCGTAGCCAGCGCCTGGTAGATGTACTCATTGCCGATCTTCTTCGCCGAGTCGCCACAGCAGCCCTCTTCCGTGCCGAGGATCGCATAATCAAATCCGGCAGCGTTGAACAACTTGGCCAGGGCTATGGTGACCTTCTTGTTTCGGTCGTCGAAGGAGCCTGCGCAACCCACGTAGAAGAGGTATTCCGCTCCGCCTTTTTCGGACATGAGCGGGATCTCGACCCCCTGAACGCTACCGTCATCGAGCATCAGCGGGGTGCAGGTCTTGGTCCAGTCGGCACGGGTATGCGCACCGATGCACCACGGGTTGGAGTTGTTCTCAAAGCCCTTGAATACAACCTGCACCTCGGCGGGGAAGTCGGACTTCATCATCACGAGGTATCGCCTTAAGTCGATGAGCTTCGGAAACTGGAGAATATATGCCGGACATGCGTCTACGCATGCCATACAGGTCGTACAGGACCAGATGGTATCCTTCTTGATGCAATCCTCGATGAGCTGCAATCCGGCGTACGCCTCATCGGGGATAATCCGCACCTTGCCGTCGGCATCGATGGCAAACTTTGCCTTTTCCTCGAGATAAGTCTTGATATTCAGGATCACATCCCGGGGCAAAAGGGGTTTATCGGTATTGAACGCGGGACAGACCTCGACGCACCTGCCGCAACGCACACAGGCCTCTGTATCGAAGAGATCCTTCCAGGAGTATTCTTCCACATTGTGGATGCCAAAGGTCTCGGCAGTCTCGAACATCTCGGGCGGCATCACCTTGATAGGCGGCTGCGCCGTAATCGGACGGAGGAAGATATTGACCGGTATGGTAAAGATATGAAGCAACTTGGAGTAGGCGATATAGACAAAGAAGAAGAGCACGCTGAAGAGGTGGATCCACCACATGAGCAGGTGGGTGAGCTTTAAAGCGCTGATGCTCATACCGCCAAACAGATATGCGCATATTCTACCGCCGAACGAGTACCAGACATAATCATGCATGGGGTCCCCAAGCTGCAGCTCGGTAGCCGCCATACGTAGTGCCTCAACCAAAAAACCGGTGAGGATGATCACCAGGATAAGCCAGAGGATGATCTTATCTTCCGGCTTATCATCGAGCCAAGTGGGCTTGATGAAGTATCTCCTCACCATCGCCATGAGGAGGCCAACCAAGACCATGACGCCGGCAAAATCGGTAATAACGGAATACGCAAGGTATACATTGCCCTCCATGAAATGCACATGCCAGATGGGTTCGATGACATCCACCTGGAGGAAATCCAGGCCTGCACCGATGAAGAGGATAATGAAACCCCAGAAGATGAGGAAATGGAAGATCCCCTGATATGGTTCTCGGAGGATCTTCTTGTGGCCGAACACATCCCACACGGCATACCAGAATCTCCCCCACAGATTATTGAGTCGGTTCACATCCGATCCGCTCGCTATCGTCATCATCTTGATACGGGCCCAGAAACCGCCCTTATAAAGGCCCCGGAATAAGAGCAGGATGGCAACCAGCGCCAAGATATACGTGAGCGGTTCCGAGATGGGGAATCCTTCACCCTTTACATTCCAGAATATCTCTCTCGTAATAGTGCCAACTCCGTGCATATCTCCCCCTGAATCCTTTGTTGGGGATGGGTTTGGCCCATCCCCTCACCTGTGATCAATTAACCCTTTATCTTTTTCACCTCGGTGGTCAGGGCCGGAAGAACCTTGAAGAGGTCGTCCACAACACCATAATCCGCTTTGGTGAATATAGGCGCCTCGGGATCCTTGTTGATGGCGACGATCACCCTGGAAGTTCCCATACCTGCTAGATGCTGGATGGCACCGGATATACCGGCGGCGACATACAGGTTCGGGCTGACGGTCTTACCGGTCTGGCCGACCTGGTAGGCATGATCTCTCCAGCCTGCGTCAACGGCGGCCCTGGATGCACCCGTGGTTGCGGTCGGACCGAAGGCATGGGCAAGCTCCTCAAGCATGGCGAAGTTTTCGGGTCCCTTCATGCCCCGTCCACCGGAGACGATGATTTCGGCCTCGGTCTGGTCGGGCTCCTTCGTGGCGGTAACTTCGACCGCCCTCACCACGACCTTGATCTTGGAAGCATCCAGGCTGACGGCCACATTCTCGATTGCACCGATACCGGCGGTCGTTGTAGCCGTGAACGAGTTCGGCCGGATGGAGATAATCTGCGGATCACCTGTGGCCTCTACCATGACATAGGCCTTGCCAGCATAAATAGGCCTCTTCGCCACGACCTTGCCGCCTTCGAGATTGAGATCAACCACGTCGGAGAGGGATCCAACCTTGAGCCGTGCGGCCAATGCGGGAGTCAGGTCCCGGCCCTGTGCGGATGCCGCGGTCAAGATAACGGACGGCTTCACTTTGTCAACGACCTGGGCGATTGCCTGCACATATGCCTCGGTGACATAATCTTTGAAATCCGGTGCGTCAACCACATAAATTTTGTCCGCGCCATACTTCGCAAGATTGGGGGCCAGCCCTGCTACGCCGCTGCCGATGAAGACTGCGGAGACTTCGCCGCCCAAGCTCTTGGCCTTGCTGGTTATCTCGTATGCTGCCTTCTTGATTTCGCCCTTTTGTACTTCTGCATAGATAAGAGTTCCTGGCATAGTTCTTTCCTCCTTCCCTAGATGAGCTTGGCTTCTTCATGCAAGGCCTTGGCAAGCGCTCTCGCCTTTGCCTCGGCATCGTCGCCCTCGACCTTCTTGCCTGCCTGACGTGCCGGTGGCAAGATTATGCTCTTGGTCGTGGTCATGGGGGCCTGGTTTACACCGAGGTCGGCAGCCTTCTTTACATCCACAGGCTTCTTCTTCGCCTTCATGATGCCGGGCAGAGAAGCATAGCGGGGTTCATTGAGTCCCTTCTGGGCCGAGAAGATCGCTGGCAGTGGGACTTCTAGGATAGCCTGTCCGCCCTCGATCTCCCTGGTCACCGTAGCCTTGCCGCCGGCTGCCTCGAACTTCACCACCATTGTCACCACGGGCAGACCGAGCATCTCGCCGAGTATGGCCGGGACCTGACTGGCGTCGTCGTCGACCGCCTGCTTGCCCAGCCAGATCGCATCGTACTGCAAGCCCTTGATGGCCGCTGCCAGGGCCGCTGCGGTGGCATAGGGATCCGCCTTCGCATAGAACTCCGGATCGCTGATGTGCACGCCGGTATCCGCGCCCATGGCCAGGGCTGTCCTTATGGCCTCGATGGCACGGTCTAGACCGAGCGACACGATGGCCACGCTACCAGCTCCGGCCTTTTCCTTCTGCTTGAGGGCCTCCTCTACTGCAAACTCGTCATAGGGATTCATGATCCACTTGACGCCGTCGGTAACGATCCCCGTACCGGATGCATCGATCTTGATCAACGTCTCGGTATCAGGTACCTGTTTGATACATACAACGCTATTCACACCTAACCTCCTTCCTATTTTTCCTATTTATTGGCACTAGGCCTGTTTTTCTTCCTTGCATTACCTGTCCCCGAACTTCGCCTCACGCTTGGTGAGGAACGCATCCACCCCTTCCATTGCGTCGTGGCTGACCTTCACGCGGGTAAAATTTTCAATCTCTCTAGCACAACCTTCCTCGAAGGAGGTCTCGAGCCCTTCGGAGACGGAGTGCATGGCCGCAACCACGGCCAGCCTGCCCTTCTTCGCGATCACCCTGGCCAGATTCCGCGCCTCGTCAATGAGGCTTGCCCCGGGGGAGACCTTGTTTACCAGACCGATCTCATAAGCCTCTTTGGCATTCAGATGGCCGCCGGTAAGGATCATCTCGAGGGCTTTCCCTTTCCCCACAATCCTGGCAAGTCTCTGCGTCCCAGCAAAGCCGGGGATGATCCCGAGATTGATCTCAGGCAGGCCCAGCCGCGCACTGTCAGCGGCGATCCTGAGGTGGCACGCCATGGCGACCTCGAGCCCGCCGCCGAGACAGAAGCCGTTGATCGCACAGATGACCGGCTTATCCGCTCCTTCGATGACATTGGTCATGAGGTGACCCCGAGCGCAGAATTCGTGCACCTGGGCATGTGTCCGGATCTGCTGGAATTCCTTGATATCGGCGCCCGCTATGAAAGCCCTGCCCTTACCGGTCAGGACGATGGCCCGCACTCTGGGATCAGCAGCGGCCTGAAGCATGGTGCTGGTAATGTCATTAACCGTCTTCTCGGAGAGGATATTCATGGGAGGGTTCTCCACGATCATCACGGCAACCCCGTCCTGGTCTATCTCATACCAGCAATTCTGGAATATACTCTCGCCCCTCACCAGGTTTTCGGTGTTCTTGGGGAGCGTGAACCGTTCCGGGCCTAGTTCGACTGCCAGATAGTCGGCCATGGCGACCACCTCAGCCCAACCCGTGTGCTCCTCCGCATAATGGAGCGGTCCATAGGCTACTTGGGTGGGAAAGTTCGTTCCCAAGACCATGCCGGTATCCACATCGTGGGCTGAGGCAATGCCCTCGTTCACGATGAGAAGGGACTCCCTGATCTGGACAGCAAGGAGCCTGTCCGGGAAAAAATCTTCGCCCTTGATCGGATTATCTTTCCACCACTTCTCAAGCAATTCGACCACCCCCACGGCGGGTTGCTTTTCAGGTGATGTATAATCATAGAACCCCTTCCCGGACTTCTGGCCGAACATCCCCTTGTCCACCATGGTCTGCAGGAGCTCCGGCAAGGGGGTCCGCGCGCCGAAGGCATCGGCAAGCGTCTGCGAGGCGTGGCTCCCAACATCGAGGCCGATGAGATCCCAGAGAGCAAAAGGCCCCATAGGCATTCCAAAATCCGTCATTGCCTTATCGATCTCCTCCACGGAAGCTGCTCCATCCATGAGGGCAAGCACGGCCTCGTTCATATAGGGGATGAGTATCCTGTTCACGACAAAGCCAGGGGCATTCTTCACCTTGATGGGCACCTTGCCGAGGGCTAGGGAGATCTTCATCATGGCGTCGATTGTATCTCCCGCGGTGTTCTCGTCATAGATGACCTCGACGAGCTTCATGACATGCGCCGGATTGAAGAAGTGCAGACCTACACAACGGTCTTTCCTGCTGACAAGGGCAGCTATTTCGGTAAGGCTCAAGGTCGACGTGTTGGTGGCGAAGATCGTCTTTTCCGGGCAGAGCTTGTCGAGCTCGGCGTATATCTCCTGCTTGAGCTTCAGGATCTCGGGGACAGCCTCGATGATGAGATCCACATCCTTGAAATACGCTCCATCATAGACAACGCCACCCTTGAGCAGCGCCTGACCGCTTTCGGCCTTCGCCTTGTCGATCTTCCCCTTTGCCACAAGCTTGGCATAGATGCCCTGCGATTGGCTCAAAGCCTTGTCAACGAATCTCTGATCGATGTCCTTGATGAAGCATTCCATGCCAGCCGCTGAGAGCAGGTGGGCAATGCTGCCTCCCATCGCGCCCCCCCCCATAACCGCAGCCTTTTTGAAGATCACGATACCATCCCCCTCCTGCCTGCATCAGGCTGAAGCCACCTGGACAAGCCCATCAAGAAAGTAACAGGCCACCTCCCTGGCAATATCATGCACATCATAGCGTTTGCGCTTGGAGATGATGAGGTGCGTGGAGAGTTCATCCAGAGACCCGAATATCACCCGGGCGGCAATCTCCGGCTTGATGTCCCTTCTGAACAGACCCTTGAGCTGGCCATCACTGATGATCTCAGCAATGATGTTCAGATATGCCAGGAAGTGCTTATTCTTATATTCGCGCATGAATTTGTTGGATTGCCTGAGTTCGACCTGGATCACCTCGGCCAGGGGCCGGTCTGATTCTATCATGACAAGGTGGGTGTCGCAGAACTTGACGAGCCTTTCCCGCGGATCCGGGACGGATTCAAGCTCTGCTCTTACCTCCTTGATGATCCTCGTAAGCTCATCCTCGAAGAGCGATATCAGGATATCGTCCTTGTTCTTGAAATAGAGGTAAATGGTGCCATCAGCGACATGTGCCTCGCGGGCGATCTCGGAAACCTTGGAATTGTAGAAACCCTCCCTCGCAAAGACCTGCTTGGCGGCATTTAGTATCATCCTGTACTTTTCTTCACCCCTCATAAAGACCCTTTCCCAGAACATTGGATGTTTAAAATCAATGTTACTGAAAACAAGAAACAGGGTTTCAGGGCGCATGCCCTGAAACCCTTCAAACCCTCACTTCAACTTCTTTCTCTCTTCCACAAGGAAGTTCACAACATTCGGGTCAGACAGGGTGGAGGTGTCGCCAAAATCGGTGAAGTCGGATGCAGCCACCTTCCTCAAGACTCGACGCATGATCTTGCCCGACCTAGTTTTCGGCAGACTGTCCGCCCACAGGATGCGATCAGGAGTTGCAATGGGCCCAATCTCCTTCCTCACGTGCGCAACGAGCTCTTTCCTGAGTTCCTCGGTCTTCTCCACGCCGGTGTTCAAGGTGACATAGGCAAATATGCCCTGACCCTTGATCTCATGCGGGAAGCCGACCACGGCCGACTCGGCGACCTTCGGATGGGAAACCAGGGCGCTCTCGACCTCGGCAGTCCCGAGCCGGTGACCGGAGACGTTGATGACGTCGTCGACACGGCCTGTTATCTTGTAATAGCCAATATCGTCACGTTCTGACCCGTCGCCGGTGAAGTACTTGCCGGGGAACTGAACGAAGTAGGTCTCCTCGAAGCGCTTCGGATCGCCCCATACGCTCCGCATTATGCCAGGCCACGGCCGCTTTATGCAGAGGTTGCCGCGGCAGGGACCCTGGAGCTCCTTGCCCTCGTCATCCACGATGCAGGGCTCGACGCCGAAGAACGGCACGGTGGCCTTGGCGGGTTTGATGTCGATGGCGCCAGGCAGCGGGGTGATGAGAATGCCGCCGGTCTCGGTCTGCCACCAGGTGTCGACGATGGTGCACTCACTGCGGCCGATCATCTCATAGTACCATTTCCAGGCCTCCGGATTGAGCGGCTCGCCCACCGAACCGAGGATCCTGATGGAGGTGATATCGCGCTTCTTCACCCAGTCGTCGCCCTCCTTCGCAATGGCGCGAATGGCGGTCGGAGCGGTATAGAAGATGTCGACCTTGTACTTCTCGACCACAGCCCAGAACCGGTCGAAGCCGGGATAGCTCGGCACGCCCTCGAACATGACGGAGGTGGCGCAATTGGCAAGCGGGCCATAGACGATGTAGGTATGACCAGTGACCCAGCCGATGTCGGCCGTGCACCAGAAGATGTCTTCATCGTGATAGTCGAAAATGAGCTGATGGGTCACTGCTGCAAAGA
>Ga0315277_10012453_pt1 | contig 10663 bp, 8 predicted proteins | sample YL17G05_15_MG_FD_203695 | JGI IMG/M metagenome (GOLD analysis project Ga0315277, IMG submission 203695) | Sediment microbial communities from Yellowstone Lake, YNP, Wyoming, USA - YL17G05_15 | ecosystem: Environmental > Aquatic > Freshwater > Lake > Sediment | place: USA: Wyoming | collected... | reverse complement strand
AGTCCGCGGCCAGTTCCACGATCTTCCGCTGGGTCTTCGTGAAGTCGCCGAGCGGCTGGACGTAGATGACGTTCCGGTCGCCCTGTAGCGTGACGGGCTTGCAGGCGAGGTACTCGGCAAGAGTCTGCCCGGGCTCGTCGGGGAACCGGTCCAGCCAGTCGCCTTTGCTGGGCTTGCCGAGCTTCTTGTGCAGTGGGCGGACCTTCTCCATCGCCGCTTTCAGGTCCTCGATCTTCGGCGGAGCGGCGGGGCGGGTCGTCGCGCGGGTCGTCGCGGCGGCCGGTTTGCCGGCCGGCTCGGCCGAGGACAATGCAGTCAGGTTCGCCATGGACAGGGTGCCCGCGAGCACCGGGAGGATGATCATCGCTAAAAACGGTCTGTGAGATCCGGCCATCGTACGCCTGCCTGCCTTTCCCGCGTCTGGGATGTTTTCCCAAAAACCTGGGGGCGAGCGGCATCGTCTTCAATTATGATACCCACGACACAAGGAGTTGGTCCAATGGCGAGATGGAAGAAGGGCGCGTTTGCGCGTCTGGCGATTGCGCTGCTGGTCCTGGTCGCCCCGGCGGCGGCAAAAGAGCCCCAGCGGCTGTTCGATTACCGGCAGGCCGTCCTGGACAACGGTCTTCAGGTCATCACGCTGGAGGATTTCTCCTGCCCGATCGTGTCCGTGCAGGTCTGGTATCAGGTGGGCGCCAAGGACGAGCCGCCCGACCGGCACGGCTTCGCCCACATGTTTGAGCACATGATGTTCCGCGGGACGGACAGACTGGGTCCGACGGACCACTTCGACCTCCTCCGGCGCTCCGGCGGCTGGACCAACGGGTTCACCTCCTTCGACCTGACGACGTACCTGGAGACGTTGCCCTCGAATCAACTGGAACTGGCCCTCTGGCTGGAGGCGGAGCGCATGGCATTCCTCCGGATCGACCAGGCCAATTTCGACACGGAGCGGAAAGTGGTCGAGGAGGAGCGGAGACTGGCCCTGAACCAGCCCTTCGGCACGGTGACGGAGAAGCTGTTCGCGGAGATTTTCAAGGAGCACCCGTACCGGTGGCCGCCGCTGGGAAACATCGCCAACCTCCGGGCGTCGTCGGTGGGGGAGCTTCGCGACTTCTGGAAGAAGTACTACGTGCCGAGCAACGCCGCCCTGGTGATCGCCGGGGCGGTCAAGCACCAGGAGGCGCAGGAGCTGGCCAAACGCTACTTCGGGTGGATTCCCAAGCACCCCCAGCCGCCGCGCGTGACGATCCGCGAGCCGCAGCCGACGACCGCCCGTTCGGTGACCATCCGGGAGAAGAACGCCCCGGTGCCGACGGTGCAGATCGTCTTTCGGACGGTGCCGGTCGTGCATGACGACAGCACGGCGATGGGCATGCTGAGCACCATCCTCGGCGGCGGGCAGAGCAGCAGGCTGTACCGCGACCTGGTGGCGGAAAAGCAGATTGCCGCCTCGGCCTACGCCTGGGCGTACTCGCTTCAGGACGATGGCTTGTTCGGCGCCGGGGCGGTGATGCTCCCCTTGCGCGATCCCGGTGCGGCCATGACCGCGATCACCGGGCAGATCGAGAGGCTTCGGACGCAGAAGGTCTCGCATCAGGAGTTGCTGAAGGCCCGGAACCAGAAGCTCAAGGGCGCAGTCATGGACTGCCTGGCCGTCACGAGCAAGGCATCAATGCTCGGCAGGGCGGCGATATCGGAAGGCGACGTCGCCCGCGTGAACAGCCTGCTGGACCGGATACGAAAAGTGACCGAAGACGACCTGCTGCGGGTGGCCAAGACGTACCTTGCCCCGGATCGGGCGCTCCAGGCCACGGTGGTGAGCGCCTCGGGGGGAGCCGCGGCGACAGGGGCTGCGTCCTCCACCGCGAGCCAGGTGTCGGAAGAGGACTCACCGATCACCGCCAAGCCCGAGGAAAAGGCCCCGCCTCCCGGGCGCGAAGGCGCCAAACGCCCCGAGAACTACCCCACGACAGCGCCCGTGGCCCAGCGGGGCGACATCAAGATGAAGGCCGACTTCGTCTCCAAGACGCTGGACAACGGCCTGAAGGTCATCGTCGTGACCAACAGCGAGGTGCCGTTCGTGAGCGTGCATCTGGGGATGATGTGCGGCGAGTGGTCCGAGTCGAAGAGCGGTTCCGCCGACCTTGCGGTGCGAATGCTGACCAAGGGCACGGCCGGGCACACGGAAGCGCAACTGGCGGACGAACTGGAGACCTACGCCATCTCCCTCAACGGTGGGGCGGACATGGACACCGGCAGCGTAAGGGCCAACTGCGTAACCGAGCACGCCGAGCGCATGATGGGCCTGCTGGGGGAGGTCGTGCTAAGCCCCACGTTCCCCGCGGAGGAGTTCGAGAAGCTGCGAAAGAAGACCCGCGCGGAGCTGACGATCGCGGCGGCCAATCCGTCGCACGTCGCGGACCGCGAGTTCAACCAGCGCCTCTGGGGCGAGCATCCATATTCGCGCGGCGCCGGGCTGGAGGTGGCCGAACTGGACGCCCTGAGCGTCGATGACCTGAAGCAATGGTGGTTCGCGGCGGCTAGGCCCGACCTTGCCGTGCTTATCTTCGCCGGCGACATCGAGCCGGACAAGGCGATGGAGCTTGCGAAGAAAACCTTCGCCCAATGGCAGGCCAAGGGCCCCAAGCCGCAGGTCGATCTGCCGGAAATCCCCAAGCCCGCCGCGACGCGCATCTACGTGGTCGATCAGCCGGGGATGGTCCAGAGCCAGATCCGCGTCGGGCGATTGGGCATCACCCGCAGGCACCCGGATTACTTCACCAGCGTGGTGGTCAACGGGTACTTCGGCGGCGCGTTCGGCAGCCGGCTGAACAAGAGCCTCCGCGTCGAGAAGGGGCTGACGTATGGCGTCTGGGGCGGCAACTCGCCCATGCGGTTCGCCGGCGAGGTGTCGATCCACAGCTTCACCAAGACGGAGGCGACCGCCAGGGCCGTCAGGGCCATCATGGAGGAGGTCCAGCGCCTGCGAGACGTCCCGCCGAGCGAGGAGGAGCTGGAGACTACGCGGTCGAACCTGCTCGGCAGGTTCCCCGCGCAGCGCGAGACGCCGCTGGACGTGGCGAGGGAGCTGTGGCTGATCGAGTCGGACGGCCTCCCGGCGGACTACTTCGAGAAGCTCCTGTCGCGCGTGGCGGTCGTGACGGGGGAGGACTGCCGGAAGATCGCGGCGGAGCTGGCCGAGCCGGACCGGTTGGTCATCGTCATCGTCGGCGACGCCGAGAAGATGAGGAGCGAACTGGAGAAGATCGCGCCCGTGACCGTCGTGAAGGATCAGCCGAGGAAACTGGCGCCCGCCACCCAGCCCCGGCCGGCAACCAAGGCGGCGGTTCAGTGAGCCTGGCCCCGCAACGGGCCGCGAGTGCTACAGTGACAGGACCCGGGAAATCCCGGAATGACACCTTCTCCGCTCGGCGGAGGGCGGCGATGCGCAAGGCCTTCGCCGATGCGAAGGTCAAGGCGCTGGTGGTCTCGCGCCCGGAGGACGTGAGCTATCTCTCCGGTTTCACCGGTGACGACAGCGTGCTGGTGGTGGGGCGGGGGTGGGCGTGCCTGATCACCGATGGCCGGTACGCCGAACAGGCGGCGGGCGAGTGCCGGGGCATCGGCATCCACGTGCGCAAGGGCGAAGCGATGTCGGCGGCGATTGCGGAGGCGCTCAAAGGGCGGCCGGTGCGGCGCATCGCCGTGCAGGCGGATCACGTGACCCTCCAGTTCCACGAGGCGCTGGCCAAGGCATTGAAGCGCAGGCGGATCGTGCCTGTTGCGGGCGTGGTGGAGGCCCGGCGGAAGATCAAGGACGTTGCGGAGGTCCGGGCCATCCGCAAGGCGATCGCGGTGGCGGAGCGGGCGTTCAAGGCCCTGCTGGCGAAGGGCGCCAGGGGCTTCGTCGGCCGGACGGAGCGCCGGATCGCCGCGGAGCTGGACTACCTCATGCGTTTGGAGGGGGCGGACAGGCCGGCGTTCGAGACGATCGTGGGGGCCGGCTCGCACGGTTCGCTGCCGCACTACCGGCCCGGGGACAGGCGAATCCGTCGGGGGGACGCGGTGCTCATCGACTGGGGTGCGGTGGTCGGGGGGTATTGCAGCGACTTGACGCGGGTGGTCTTCATCGGTAGAATCTCGCCGAGAATTGGCGTGATTCATGAAGTTGTGCGTCGGGCGCAGGAAGCGGGGATCGCGGCGCTTCGGCCCGGCGTTTCGGGCAAGTCCGCGGACGCGGCGGCCAGGAGGGTGATAGAGGCCGCAGGATACGGTGAGAACTTCGTCCACGGCCTTGGGCACGGCGTGGGGCGGCAGATTCACAAGTCGCCGGGGATCAGCCGGACGGCGAAGGCTCGTCTGCGGCCGGGGATGGTCGTTACGGTCGAGCCGGGCATCTACCTGGCGGGCGTGGGCGGCGTGAGGATCGAGGACGACGTGCTGATAACGCCCAAGGGCCGGCGGCGGCTGAGCACGCTGCCCCGGGATGCGGGGTCGATGGTTCTTCGGTAGTGCCGAGGCAACGGCTTGCGATGCGTGGGCTTTGAGCGGCGAGCGGTCGGGAACGAAACAGCACTGGAATCGCGAATGGACATAGAAGAGATCAAGAGACTCGTCCAGCTCATGGTGGACAACGAATTGAGCGAGTTGGACGTTTCGGACGGCGAGAAGAAGATCACGCTGAAACGAGGCGCCGGCACCGTGCTCGCGGCCGGCGCAGCGCCCCTGGCATCCGCCGCGGCGCCCGCCACCGCGCCGGCCGAGCCGCCAGGCGAGAAGCTCATCGAGATCAGAAGCCCCATGGTCGGCACGTTCTACGCGGCGCCCGGTCCCGACAGCGACCCGTTCGCGAAGGTCGGCGCGGGCGTCAGCGACGACACGACGGTCTGCATCGTCGAGGCCATGAAGGTCATGAACGAGATCAAGGCCGAGTGCGTCGGGACTATCGCGGAGGTCTGCGCCAGGAACGCCCAGCCGGTGGAGTACGGGCAGGTGCTGTTCCGGGTCAAGCCGTCATAGGGAAGTCCGGCGGAGGAAGCGAAGCATGTTCTCCCGCATTCTGATCGCCAACCGGGGTGAGATCGCCCTGCGGATCATCCGGGCCTGCAAGGAGTTGGGCATCGAGACGGTCGTGGTGTACTCCGAGGCCGACCGGAAGGCCAGCTACCTGCACCTGGCCGACGATCGGATATGCATCGGTCCGGCGCCCTCGTCCGAGAGCTACCTGAACATCCCGCGGATCATCGCGGCCGCCGAGATCGCCGACGTGGAGGCCATTCACCCCGGCTACGGGTTCCTGGCCGAGAACGCCCATTTCGCGGAGGTCTGCCGGGAGTGCAAGATCGAGTTCATCGGTCCCAGCGCCGAGAGCATGAGGTCGCTGGGGGACAAGATACGCGCCAAGGAGCTGGCCAAGCAGGCGAACGTGCCGACCGTCGCGGACAGCAACGGCGCGGTGCAGACGGTCGAGGACGCGGTGAAGACCGCCGCGAAGATCGGCTACCCTGTGGCGTTGAAGGCGGCGGCCGGCGGCGGGGGGCGCGGCATCCGCTTCGCTCACAACGAGGCGACGCTGCGGTCGGTGTTCAAGCAGGCCCAGCGGGAGGCGGAGATTGCCTTCAAGGACGGCCGGCTGTACATGGAGAAGTGCATCGAGAACTTCCGGCACATCGAGGTGCAGGTGCTGGGCGACATGCGGGGAAACATCGTCCACCTGTTCGAGCGCGACTGCTCCGTGCAGCGGCGGCGGCAGAAGCTCATCGAGGAGACCCCCGCCCCGCGGCTGGACCCGGAGCTTCGGCGGGAGATGTGCGAGTCGGCCGTCCGGCTGGCGAAAGCGGCGGGCTACTTCAGCGCCGGAACGGTCGAGTTCATGCTCGACGCCGACGGGAAGTTCTACTTCCTGGAGGTCAACACGCGAATCCAGGTGGAGCACCCGGTGACCGAGATGGTGGTGGGGCAGGACCTGGTGAAGTGGCAGTTGCGGATCGCGGCCGGGCAGGCGCTGGACTTCCAGCAGAAGGACGTCGTCCAGCGGGGGCATTCCATCGAGTGCCGGATCAACGCCGAGGACCCTGCCCACGACTTCCGACCCAGCCCCGGGCGCGTTGAGGCCTTCGTGGCGCCGGGCGGGATGGGCGTCCGGTGGGACTCGCACGTCTATCAGGGCTACGAAATCCCGCCCACCTATGACAGCCTGCTGGGCAAGCTCATCGTCCATCGCCCCACGCGCGAGGAGGCGATCGTCACCGCCCGGCGGGCGCTGGATGAGTTCGTGATCTACCCGACCAAGACCACGATCCCGCTGTGCCGCGACGTCCTGACGCACGAGCGGTTCGTCCGCGGGCAGTGGGAGACGACCTTCATCGAACACGAGATGCTGAATGGACCACCGGCCCCGGCGGGCTCCCGCGGCCGGTGACGGCATGGAGAAAGGCAGGCCGAAGGAATGAGCGCGGTTGTGAAGGGAAACGCGGTTGTGGGGCAGTCCGGCGGACCGACCGCCGTCATCAACCAGTCGCTGGCGGGCGTCGTCGAGGCCGTGGCGGGGCACGACGCGATCGACCGCTTGCTGGGCGCACGCAACGGCGTCCGGGGGATCGTCGAGGAGCGGTTCATCGACCTGAAGGGCCTGGAGGCGGACCTGCTGGAGCGCGTGGCGCAGACCCCTGCCGCCGCACTGGGCTCCACGCGCGACAAGCCCGACGAGGAATACTGCCGCGGCATCTTCCAGGTCTTCGAGAAGAACAACGTCCGTTATTTCTTCTACATCGGCGGCAACGATTCCGCCGACACCGCGCGGATCGTCAACGACATGGCCAAGCAGGCGGGGTACGACCTGCGGGTGTTCCACATCCCCAAGACCATCGACAACGACCTGAAGGTGACGGATCACTGCCCGGGCTACGGTTCTGCCGCCCGGTTCGTCGTCTCGGCCATCATGGGCGACGACCGCGACAACGCCTCCCTGCCGGGCGTCAAGATCGACGTGATCATGGGCCGGCACGCGGGCTGGCTGACGGCCGCAAGCTCGCTCGCGCGGCGCGACGACACCGACGGGCCGCACCTGGTCTATGTCCCCGAGGCCAGGATGTCCGAGGACCGGTTCGTCAACGACGTGGCCGCGGTCTATGGCGGGCTCGGCCGCTGCCTGGTGGCCGTTTCCGAGGGCGTGGAGGACGAAACGGGCCTGGCCTGGGGCGAGAGGATCATGCAGACCTCCGAACGCGACAGCCACGGGAACATCCAGCTTTCCGGCTCCGGTGCGCTGGGCGACTACCTGGCCGAGCTGGTCAAGACTAAGGTGGCCGCGAAGCTCGGCGGCAAGAAACTCCGGGTGCGGGCCGACACGTTCGGATACCTCCAGAGGAGCTTCGCGGGGTTCGCCTCGCCTGTGGATCAGAAGGAGGCGCGTCTTGCGGGGAGGAAGGCGGTGCAGTACGCGCTGGCGGGGCGGCCCAGCGGGTCGGTCGCATTCCGGCGGAAGCCCGGTCCGAAGTACGGCATCACGTGCTTCCGGGCGAAATTGGCGGACGTGGCCCGCCAGACCAAGCCGCTGCCTAAGGAGTTCATCAACGCGGCCGGCAACGGCATCACCGATGCCTTCCGCGATTACGCACTCCCCCTGGTCGGCAAGCTGCCGGAGATCGGGAAGTTGTGATAGGGCTCGCCGCCCACAGGGAGAAGGATACGGCATGGTAACCCGGAACGTGACGGTGATCGGCCTCCAGTGGGGCGATGAGGGGAAGGGCAAGGTCGTCGATGCCTTGGCGAGCTCCTGCAAGTACGTCGTGCGATACTGCGGCGGCGCCAACGCCGGGCACACCGTCAACGTCGGCGACGAGCGGTACGCCCTGCACCTGATCCCGTGCGGCATCCTGCACCAGGGCGTCGTGAACGTCGTCGGCAACGGCGTGGCGTTCGATCCCGGCGTGGCCCTGAAGGAAATCCAGGACCTCCGTGACCGCGGCGTGACCGTGGGGTCGGAGAATCTCCGCATCTCGTCGGCCGCCAACGTAGTGATGCCTTACCACAAGCTCCAGGACTCGCTCAGCGAGGCGGCGCTGGGGGCCGAGAAGATCGGCACCACCGCCCGCGGCATCGGCCCGTGCTACGCCGACAAGGCCAATCGAGCCACGGCGGTCCGGGTGGCGGAGCTGGCGGACGGTGAGGTACTGCGCGGAAAGATCCGGCGGATCGTGGAGATGAAGAACAAGGTCTTCGCCGCCCTGTACCAGGCCCAGCCGCTGGATGCCGACGCGGTATGCCAGGAATACGCCGAATACGGCCGGAAACTGGCCCCCATGATCTGCAACACCGGCGAACTGCTTCGCCGCGCGTGCGCTGGAGGTGATCGCATCCTCTTCGAGGGCGGGCAGGGGAGCATGCTCGACATCGACCACGGGACGTACCCGTTCGTGACCAGTTCCTCGGTGACGGCCTGCGGGGTGCCGACTGGCGCCGGCGTGCCCCCCAGCGCCGTGGGCGACGTGCTGGGCGTGATGAAGGCCTACACGTCCCGCGTGGGCTCCGGGCCGTTCCCCACCGAGCAGGACAACCCGGTCGGCAGCTACCTCCGCGAGCGCGGGCGCGAGTACGGGACGACCACGGGCCGGGCGCGGCGGTGCGGGTGGCTGGACGCAGTGGCCGTCCGCTACGCGGCGGAGCTTTCCGGCGTGACCGAACTGGCCCTGTCGCTGCTCGACGTGCTGACGGGCCTTGACGAGGTCAAGATCTGCGTCGGATACGAGGTGGACGGCCGGCGTTTGGAGAGCTTCGAACCGTCCGTCATGGGTCAGGCCAAGTGCATCTACGAGTCGCTGCGCGGGTGGAAGGAAGAACTGGGCGGCTGCCGCGATTCCGCGGACCTGCCGGCCCGCGCGAGGAGGTACGTGCGGCGCGTCGAGCAGTTAATCGGCCGGCGGATCAGCCTCATCAGCGTCGGGGCCGACAGGGACAAGACCATCCTGCGCAGGAGCCGGATCAAGGGCATCGGATAATGCCGCAGCATTCGCCGGAGAGCATCGCGAGCGCTCGCAGGGAGTTGGGGATTCCCGACGGTAGCATCCCCCGATCGGTGGCGATCATCATGGACGGGAACGGCCGGTGGGCGCGGGCGCGGAGCCTGCCCAGGGAGATCGGGCACCGGGAAGGCGCCAAGGCGGTCGGCAAGATCGTCAACGAGGCGGCCAGGTTGGGCCTGGAAGCCCTGGCGATGTACAGCTTCTCCATCGAGAACTGGGGCCGGCCCAACGAGGAGGTGAACGCCCTGATGCACCTGTACGCCGAGTACCTCGCCAACGAGCGCCCGACGGTGATGAGGAACAACATCCGCATACGCCACCTGGGTCGGCGCAGCGGCCTGCCCGAAAGCGTGCTGCGGGAACTGGACGAGATGCTCCGCTGCGCCGCCGGCAACACCGGCATGCACCTGTGCATGGCGCTGAACTACGGTTCGCGGGCGGAGATCGTGGACGCCGTGACGAAGATCGCCAGGAAGGTTGCCGGCGGGGAACTGGCGCCCGACCAGGTCAACGACGCGGTCGTCGCGGCCTCGCTCGACACTGCCGGCGTGCGCGACCCGGACCTGGTCATCCGGACCGCGGGCGAGATGAGGATCAGCAACTTCCTGCTGTGGCAGATTTCCTACGCCGAGTTTTACGTGACCGAGAAGTTCTGGCCGGACTTCACCGTTGAGGAGTTCCACAAGGCCCTGAGGGCCTACGCAAGCCGGCATCGGCGCTTCGGCGGCGTGGACGAATCGAACGCGTGAAACGGGGCACATGCAGCACCAAACGTTACTCAAGTCTGTCCCGCAAGATACCGACCATGAAACGGACGTTGCCGCTTTTTGCGCAGTGCACGCTGGCGAGGCCGAGGATGTCCACACTCCAGGAGTTGACGAACAGGCAGGCGAACGAGGCTATACGGGCCGCCGTCGAACGCCGGATTCCGATGACGGTGACCATCCCGGTGGGGGAAACTTGGACGAACCTGCGCAGCCGCTTCCTGGAGATTCGTGAGGAGCGTCTCGCGATCGAGCGCCCTGCCGCGGACGGTCTGCCCCCGCACGAGTTCGCCCCGGGAGACAGGCTCAGCGCCAGCTTCAAGTTCAAACACCACAAGCACGTCTTCGCTGCGACCGTGGCCGGGGTGGGGCAATTCCAGCTTGACGACGGGACGGCGGTCCCGGTGCTCCTGCTGGTCCTGCCGTCGAAGATGCAGCGGGTGCAGCGGCGTTCGTACGTCCGCGTCGAGGTGCCGCCCAACCGCATTGTCCGCGCTTCGTTCTGGCTGGGCGGGCGCGACGCCGAGCCCGCCGGCGCGACGCCCGAACGCCCGGTGTGGTCCGGCTGCGTGGTCAACCTCAGCGCGGGCGGGTTCCAGGTCCGCACCGGAAAGGGCCCCGTAGGGGACCTGGAGATCGGGCACACCGTGGGTGTCCGCATCAGCTTCGGCGCCGGCCAGGAGACCGTCTTCGCGGATGCCCAGATCCGGCACGCGGAAGTGCAGGGCGACCAGGCGATCATGGGCTTCCAGTTCGTCGGACTGCTCGAGACGCCTGAAGGACAGGAAGTCGTGCTCACCATCAGCCGGAAGGTCAGCGAGTACCAACGTGCGGGGGCGCCGGTCCGGGTTCATCATCGAGGGGATGACTGAC